>Ga0074044_10004546_pt1 | contig 11461 bp, 13 predicted proteins | sample BogForMeECP23OM1_FD_94443 | JGI IMG/M metagenome (GOLD analysis project Ga0074044, IMG submission 94443) | Bog forest soil microbial communities from Calvert Island, British Columbia, Canada - Bog Forest MetaG ECP23OM1 | ecosystem: Environmental > Terrestrial > Soil > Wetlands ...
AGCCTATCGACGTGAGATCGAGGCTGCTCCCGAGCCAGACCAAAAGCGGCAGGAGATAGAATCTCGGCTAGACGCGCTCGCCTCGCCCTTCCTCACCGCCGAGGCGACCAGCCAAGACATCATAGATCCCCGCGAGACCCGCGCCCATTTGGTGGAGTTCGTCCACGACGCGCAGCGCATCCTGGCAACGCAGCTTGGGCCGCCGCCGTTTCCTTACCTGCCCTGAGACGCGAAGGCCCGAAGCTGGGGCACGCACCGCCGCGGTCTTCTCGCGCGCCATGTTCCGGTAATTGAGCTGCAAATCGGACATCGGCTGCCGCTTCGCTGCCAGTTTCGCCTGGACACCCCGCCCCATAGAGATTTCCGGCTGAAAGATTCCTCTCGAAAGTGCGGGACTATTTCGCCTTCTCAGCCGCTCGTGCTGACGCGCAGTCAAGTGGATTCATTTCCTCCGCAGGTCGAGACGAACCGCGTCGTATTTCCTCCCAGCAGCCCGGACAGTCAGAACTCTAGTAACTTCCTAATCTTCTCGGGAGAACGCAACCGGCGCCCAGTGCGCGCAATCTTTTTGATGGAGCGTCGCACCTCATTGTGCCGTCGTCGCAGTAGCCTTGCCGTTCTTGCAACCTCATTTGAGACCATCCGCACGGAGTTTTGTTGTTTGTGCTCGGGAGCTGACTCACGGACGGCACGGTGGCCATGTGAGCGATATTCATTTCTGCTTTTTCTCAGCAGCCCGTGCCTCGAAACAAAACTTTCCGTGGCCCTGCCCCGTTCGAAGTCAAATGCCGATGCCGACGGAGCATGCCGCCGGCTCGCGAGGATGCGACCAACTATGCCTGCGACGGGGTTTGTTCCTATCCGGGGATTACCAGGGACGGCGCGTAGAGATCGCCGTCCCGCTCGTACAGGGCGATATCGCAATGCAGCGCGGTAAATTTTCGACCTAGTAAGACTCCGAATTCCACCGGGGAGGCGCAAAAGACGTGCAATCGCGCAGGTTGGAGATCAAAGACGGCATTCCGAACGACGCGCGCTGCGGCAGATGCCATCGCTGCCACATCATCTGGAGCAAGGTCGCCTCGCCCCTCTCTCCAGATGCAGAGCCGATTGGGCACGGGGTCGACCAATGACGCTAAAGTGCGATCAGCGAGCTCGCTCATCTTGACATCGAGCAGGTCGATCTCAACGGCTAAGTCTCCACGGCGCGTACCCTTCTCTACCGAGAATTTGAGTTGAGGGTGAGCGTCGGCGTCGGACGGCGTGGCGTCACCGTACCGGCCGGTGACAGCAGGTGACCAGTTGGCGGCTTGATTGAAAACGCGACCAAGAGCAATCGCTCCGCTGAGGTGTGCGTTTATCCCAACGCGGAGCTCACGTTGTGGTGCCCAAGCGGCAAGAGTTGCTTGGAGGTCGTGAAGACCGGCCAGGAATCGGCTCCAGTCGGCGGTCGAGCCAGGGCGGTTCCGTCTCCCGCCGAGGAGTGCGGTCGCATCAATCGTGAGGAACCGAGGGGGCTGCCCTTCCCCTCGTGTCACGACTACAAGTTCCAATGGCTCTGCGACTTCGTGTCCCGCGCCTGGCGGGAGCAACGCCCGCAAGACTTCCGCCGCCGCAGCGGCTGCTTCGCGTTGTGTGATCGATGGCGTGGTCTGGTCGAGTGCTATTGGTGTCCAGAGGCTGGAAATGTCTCTCCCAGTAGCCTTCCTCACGCGGTCAGCGGCTTCCTTTCGAGGGTCTCCGAGGCCATGGGTCAGCGCAAGAACAACCGGACGCAGCGGGCTCAGCCGTGCAGCAATCCCACGAGCGCGGGCCAGCCGATTCATCACTGGGAGGAACTCATCATCCAGTGCGGGCCGCCGCGCGCCGACGGCACAGGTCTCATACAGCGATGAAGGTGTGAGGTAAGCTATGAATGAATCACAACTATCGACAGCATCCGCCATGCTCTGGCCAATCCGGCTGCCGGACGGAAATGTGCACCGGTCGTGGAAGACAGTCAGGCCGCGCAGTGCGAGTTCCTCGTGGAGCAACTCGGCAGCACTCGCGTCGTTCCACGAATAGCTCACCATACTTGTGAGGGGGCTCATCACTCGGCGTTTCTCTCCGCGAACGGTGGTGTCGGGTTGAGCGTCAGCGCTGTTTCGATCAGCAGCTCTGCAGTGAGCGCACGTCCTGGATAAGCCGCTAGCACGGCCGACGGGACGAGGCGTTGGTAGAGGTCTGAGTAAGTGAAGCCGTAGCTTCGGCTGTCGGTAGGTCCCGTCGCCTCAACGAGACGGGCGATATCAGTCCCGCTGAGGCGAAGTCCCCGAAGGAGCGCTGCCAGCGCATCGCGTCTTTGTGCATCGTTTGGGCGCTCGAAACAGAAGGTCGCCGCCGCGCGGCGCCGCACCGCCGGATCGATGGCGTCGAGCCGGTTTGTGGCAAGCACGATAAGCACGGGAACGCGCTTCTCGGATAGGCTGTTCAAGCCTCGAATGAGGGCGTTGACACCGGCGCGGTCCTCGTGATGCATCTGTGACGCTTCGCGTGATTGAGCCAAGGCGTCAGCTTCGTCTATGAGAAGAATAGATGCGGACCTGTGCTTCTTCGATTCTGTCGCGACGGACCTGCGAACCTCGTCGAATGCAGCAGCCAGGAGTTGGGTCATCTCGCCAACTGCACCGCTTCCCCTCGACGACAAGCTCAGCCTGAAGAGGAGCACGGGGATGCTCAACGACCGGGCGATATTGTCACCAAAGCTTTCTGCCAGCGCTGTCTTACCGGTGCCAACGTCCCCGGCGAAGAGGAACATGGGCGGCCGGTCAGCGAAGGCGTCGCAGGCAGCTATGCGGGTGCCATGATGAGTCTTGCTCCATTGTTCCAAGACGGCTGGGTTAAGCAGAAGCTCAGCTTCCTTGGAGAGTCTCCCTTTGATGTCGTCGAGCCCAACCAGCGCGTCATAGCGACGCTGGATGCTAGCGTTAGGCAGTTCGACCACTGCATCGAACAAGTCAGCTCGGCTTGTCATAGCGCTCGAAACACCGACCTTATCACGCCTTGGTCAGCGGTCGAGTACGTGCGCGCCCCGGTCCAGGTACCGATCGCAAACCCAGCCTCTCGAGCGGTAGTGCGATTGATCGGCAAGGCGGCCAACACTTGCGCTCGTTCCGCCTCGCTTAAGGCGAAGAATTTGCCTGAGTAGGATAGGAATGACCAAAATCGGGCATCAGTAATATCGACACCGGGCGGTACACGGCCAGCATGGTCGTCCTCGAGTAAGCCGTTTCGAGCCGTGTACCGCAGCAGTAGGACCCACTGGGAGCCAAAAACGGGGTCTTCACGCCTGAAGCCGTAGTCGACCCGTTCGAGGTAGCCGTCGCGCAGGAGAAGAGCCGCCTCCTCGGAGTAACTATCGATGTCCGCGTCGGGCGGATATCGATAGAAGAGGCGAAGCTGGCGCAGGTCGGCCGCGATCTTGCTCGTAACGTAGCGGGCATGGGTGATCGTGAACGTTCGGCTCAAGGTGTATGTGGTACTCACTGGTCACCCCTGAAAGTCGGACCGAATACTCGTTGCCAACAGTCGATTGAATACCCTCGCGTCGTTCCGTAACGCGCTGCCGTAACGGCGTCGAGCGCATCCGCTGCTGCTTCAACGAGAACATCTCGATCCGTAGACGTATACGTCTTGCAGATGTTGTTGGACGGGTTAACGGGGTCGTACACCTGTATCGCGTCGTTTGAGGACGAGGGCTGGTCGCCGACGCCGTAATAGTCATCGAATGAGACGCGAATGGCGAGTCCGGTCTGGACCATCCATGCAAAGACCGACTCCAGCGCGGTTGTATAGTCGCCAAGCAAGATGGTGTTTGCTAGATGCGCGACAATGAGTTCGACAAGCAACGACTTACATCGAAACGCGTCGCCGCGAACGCGCTTCTGTTCTCTTGCCCAGAACTTGAGGAAACGGATGATCTGAGCATAATCTTTCCCGTACAGGGTTTTGCGCCGTCGTATGAACTCGAGGTGAAGGGGGATAGAGGTCTCGACTCTCTCACCGCTCTTCAGTATGAGATCGCCGCGGTCGTCCGGGAGGCCAGCATAGACAACCGGCGTCACGTCAACGTCCAGGCCTGACCCGTGGAAGTGGATCTTGACCGAGTGAGCCTGCTCTTGGAAATCCTCGGGCGCCTTGGTTCCTCCGTACGCTGTACGCAGAATCGTGGCGAGTTCTGCAATCAGTTTCGGCTCCGAGCCCTTTGGAACTTGGGATGCGTCGAGGTATGCCGCAAGGTCCATGTCCGACACCGACTTGAGGGCCGTACCTTTGGCGACGCTGCCCGAGTGCAGAGTCTTAATCAGACGGTAGTGCTCATGCTCGTCGATTACCCGCTGCAGGTGATCGCGTAGGCGCTGCACTTGGGCGCGGTGCGTCTCGACCTCCGCTTTGGGAACATTGACACGAGTACTTGCGAACGCCACTAGGCTTGAGTGGTCGATGTATGGAGAGGCGCCGGTCGTGCTCACTGAGGTCCCTTTTGCGCCAGGCGGTCGAGTGTCTTGATTACGTCATGGAGGTACTCATCGACGTTCGCTGGGACCCCGGACGAGCCTGCTGCCAGAACCACGTCGTCTTGCCAAGTTGCTTGCAGAGACTTCCGAAGGGCGTTGACCGCTTGTTCACGTCCAACGGGAACCGCGCTTATCCATTTGGCGACATCGTCGGTTGAGAGGCTACGGTCGACCACTCGCTCACCTGTTTCAAGCTCTCTCACTGTGCCCTCTGGCAGGTCCGCACGGGAAGCGACATCGGACACGCTCATTCCGCGTTGCTGGCGCACTACCCGCAGAAGCACCGGCAGCAGTCCGCGCACCGCACGCCGGTCGGCGAGAGCGCGATCAGCGGCCTTGATCAGCCGAGCGCGGGCTTGCAGGGATGGTTCGCGAGGTGGAATCAGGCCATCGGCAGCTGCGGTTACGGAAGCGGGGTAGCCAATCTCTGCGTCTCGGAGGAAGCCCTCTGCCCAAAGCTCGTTGTCGGTCGGCTTCTCCGGGAGCACTAGGTCGTCACCTCCGTGCTCGGCGAGATCACCACGCAGCTGCTCGATGAGCGAGCGCGGATCTTCAGTGCCACCAGTCTTGTCACGATTGCTCATCTTCTTCTCCCTTGAATAAGCCTCTCAGCCCCGGATCTTCGGCGGCTTTGCTTCGCATCCGTTCGAGTAGTCGTTCGAGTCGCTTTCGTGATGCCGCCTCAGTCACATTCAGCCTTTGTGCGATTTGTGCATGCGACAGGCCCTCGGCGAAACGGAGCCGAATGAGTAGTTGGTCCGGCACCGGTTCCGACAGGACGATCGCACGCAAGGCAATAATTCTAGGCCTTAGGTCGCTCCGTTCATCGGGCGGCTCCGTCGGCTGCTCGGGTTCTCTCTCCACTTCGCGTGGAACACTACCCGGGTGCTGTCGTCGCCAATCGCCCGCTGCGTGTTTGACGAAAGTGCGAACCCAAGCGGGAAACGTTCCTCGAGACTCATCGTACTGGTCGATTTTGCGTATCGCTTTCTCGATGGCTGCCTCAACAACCTCCTCGCGGTCGCCTTGGTAAAGGTCGCGGGCGATAAGGTCAGCATAACCCAGCAGGCGAGGTGCAAGGACACTGACGAGAACGGCGCCGGCGGTTTCGTCCCCTTGCCTGATTTGTTCTATCAGAACCGCAAGATCCACATCGCCCCCTCCTCACCCTATCTACGTGTTGGCGTGACTTCGCGGGACGGAGTAGTTCAGGGCGCTGTGGCGAGGCTGCGGGGCCGGGCAATACTTACCATTGGTTCAGTCGGTGGTAACCCGTCCATTATCATCTGCTCGTCTTGGTCCGGGAGCCAACCCCACAGTGCCCCTGGGATTCTCCATCCAAGCACGTGGAGATCTCTCAAGTGCTCGGTGGCGTCTATCACGGCTTCGGCCAAGACGCACGGTTTCCCTGCGTCACGGGCCTCGGAGTCGGTCAACTCGACGACCCAGACGAGGCGCGACATCTGCATTCGCTGATAGGCGGCAGCGATGTCGTTGGGGTAATGCCGACTGGGCAGGGTCCGCTTGAACTCATTAGACTCGACGACCGTTGACCGGAAGGTCAGGGTTTGGCGGGCATAACGATCCAGAAGATCGGCGGCTGCCCTGTTCGGCGACCGTTGCAGCTCCGAGATGATCTGTTCTGAACCAATCGCCTCTGCGTTCTCTCCGGGCAGGTAGACCTTCTCAGGAAGTGGCACGATCGCATACTCCCAGGTCCCGTAGATATCGAGCATCCAACTATCGATCCTGCGGTATGGCCCTGCCTCGTCGTCCTGGCGAATGAAGTGAAGAAGGTTGTCGCCCTCCTCATCCCGTGACCGTCCATACCCAACCAGCACGAAAGCATGCGAGTGAGTGGCAACGGTGACGGGAAGGCCAGAGTTTAGATATCGACAGATCACTCCGGGAATCGTTTCGCCTCGTGCGAGCCGCTGCAGCGGGTAAACGAGCGGCGGGAGTCCGACGGCTCGGGCGGCGTCAGCTATCTGGCCGATGGTGAGACCTGGCGAGGGCAACGGGCGACCATGCTCGAGGTGACGTTCTACTGCCGACGCGATCTGAGCCGGGAGAACTCGGGGACCGCGGAACTCGCGGTAATGATAGTAGGCAGTTACCCACGCCGTCGTTTGAGCGCAGCGACTTAATTGGGCGTCCTGAGAAATAAAGGGCGCTCCCTGAACCTTAAGGTCAACGCCGAAAAGGTTGACCTTGTCAGTTGTGCAACAAGTTAGGTCCTGAACCTGAAAGGCGAGCGGCCGAAGAAATGTCCTCCCTACAGGAGCAGCGGCAACGGGTCGGAGGACGCAGTATCCGAGGTACGTGAGTCCGTCAAAGCTGGCGGGGCGATCAAGCGCGTGAAGCTCAGGGCTGGGTGACTCCAGAAAGAAGTGAAGGCGGTGCGCAACGGACGGGTAGCGCCGGAATGTCGAGGCGTAGAAAGCGCGATGCTCATTACGCCAATCGGGGTCAAGGTACCGGTACTCGATCACACAGCAACGGGCACCCAGTGAGAAGGCGTGCGCGAGCACCGCCTGGAGCACTGTGGATCGTCTGCCGCCGTAAGTCTCAAGCAACCACGGGAGAGCTCGTTCGTCGGACAGGTTCACGACCCGGCCGATGCCCGCGCCCTTAGACCACTCGTGGAAGTTTAACGTGGCGCGTTGCCTCCGAGATGGACCGACCGGCTCTCGACATCACCGCGAGTACGGACGGCGTCAAACTCGTCGAGGCGGGTTCGGATCTTCTCGGCGGTAGCGAGGTCGAACTCAGCACCTGCGCCCCGGGGGACGGGCTTCATCCCGCTATCAATGGGGATCGCAAACTCGTCGATGGATTCTGGATTTTCTCCCATTGCTGTCTCCTTGTTTAATAAGCATAACCGAGGGAAAGGTCAAATCCGGAGCGGGGCCGAGAATCTTGCCGAGAGACGATCAAAGGGGCGCTCCCCTCGCGCGGCGGCGCGTGCTCATTCAGCGAATTCGCAGCGAACGATCTTCTGAAGTTCGTTAGCTCGTAGGCCGAGACGCTTGTCGGTGACGGACCGAGCCGAACGGATGTGGCTAAGCGAGCGATCTTCATTTCTGGTCTTCCTGAAACAGGCCGAGCTACGGTTCGGAGGAAGAACGGCGTTGCGATTCCGTCCGGTGGTTTCCCGAAGAAGTCCTACGGCTTCAAGCTGCCTCGCCAAACCGTTCGCGTTCGCGAACGATAGTCCGGTAATCTCGGCTAAGGACTGCACGGAGACGATCGGTCGAAAATAGAGCCGCTCCAACAGCTGCAGCGCCTTCGGCGAAGCGCGACCCAGACGATACAGAATCAACTCCCGATGCTCCTCGCGTAACTTTACGATTCGGCGCGCGTTCAGCGTAGCCTCCTCTGCTATCTCGCCTTTGTTATCCTGCGCGTCAATACGCCACCATAAGGCCTAACTGCGGTCTCCGCTGGATTAGTGACCTCCGACTGCGATCGCGTAATTCGCTTCCCTCAGTTGGCGGACAACGTCGCTGCTAGGGATGAACAGTCCGATTTGACCCCTAGAATTCACTGGAGTTCGAAAGCGTCTAGGTTCATCCATGATCCAAGCGAGAAGCCCGCTTCGGTATCCTCCCGGGTCAAGATGCCGTACTTTCCACTGGAGCCACCGTTGATTGGTGATTGGGACGATCGCAACCAATCGGATGGATCCTACAAAGCCACCCCTGAAGAGGTCCTTATAGCCGAATCGAGATTCCATCGCGGGGTCAGCCTTTAGGCTCGCGTGCAGCCAGAGCCTTCCCCTGTAGTCTGTCGTCCAGGATCGGAGCTCGATAGATTTCCGTCCCGCCAATAGGAGTTCGGCCCATGGCTGGCGGACGCTTAGCGCAGGCCATTCGTGCGTCCTTGTGGAATCCATTTGTGACCTCAAAAGAAGGTCTCGAAAAACTCATCCGCGAAACGCCGAAACAGACGTTCGAGGGACGCGAGATCCGTCCAACCATAGTCGATCAGATCCAGAGCTTCAGCAGGTAAGACCGTTCGGAATTCCCCAATTGTATCGGCGTCCCGAATTAGAGAAAGAAATTCGAAGTATTCTAGGAAATGCGCAGCAAGTTTCGGATTGTTGCGTACGACAGACCGCCGTAGATCGAAGGCGAACCGCTCGCGCGGCAACGCTGTCCGGCGCACAATGCACGGCACACACACGCCACACTGTTCATTAGCGTGCTTGGTTTGCCCGCCGCATTCCCGGACCCCATAAGCATGCGGCGCCGACAAATTCCAGCACGTTTGGGTGGTGGCAGCGAGGCGCTTGGCGCGCTCGGTTCCTATCCCGCGCTTAAGAGCCTCGAGCCCCTCGCGCTTCGTCATCTGCCAGAATGGGTTGCTAATATGCCATTCGCTGTTCAACGTCGAGGTCAGCAAATTGGAAAAGAGCTGATGCAAGCGTGGATGTGCATGTTTTGTCATGGCGAGGGACGGTACCGGTGGGACCGCGCTTGCTAAGATTCCGTTCTCGAACTGCACAACTTCGCGTGCGCCCCATGTGTCCGCCGTGAACACCGCAAGCGTAAGGAAAAGGAATGACCGATAGTAAAAAGAGCGTCCTGGACCCGCGCTCACATGCTGCCTCCATTGAGTGGGGACCGAGAACCCGAGTTCAGCACCGATATCACGCTGGAGATTTCTCTGCCGAGTATAGAAGGAGCACAATTGCGTGTCGTGGGAGGAAATAAGGCCGGATCCAACGCCGCAGGTGCTGTCGAGACCACCGGATAGTAATGCCACGCGACTAATGGACCGTTCTGCGAGTGCACCACCTTGCAAAGAAGCGGAGCGGCGTGGGCGTTGCACGAATGAGATGTTCCAGTCGGCACTCCCAAGAAAGCCCAACAGTTCCTGCAGGAGCCCGCTCGCTTTTCCCTTCCAGAGCGCTGGCTCTCGAACGGGCATCGTCAGTTCAAACTTCACGTTCGGATTACTAGGTGCCCGTTTCGGCAGCTGGCGTTCGCATCTATAAATCACACTGGCGATGTCAAGCAGATCTGCGGCTATCGGCGACACGCGATGCGGGCCAATCGGCCCATCAACCGTAAACAACGGTGACGTGCTCGTGTCAACGTTTGTTGATTGCCTCCCGAACGCGGCCACCCGCCCATGTGCAGTACAGATAGCCTCGTACGCCCCCCTCATCTGCGAAGCTGGTCGAGAAACCAGCCCTCCTCTGAGCGGATAACATCGAAAAGGTGCCCGTAGGAAATCTGAGGAATATTCCCAAGGGCCTTTCCCTTAAACCGCGTCTCAAAGTCGGAGACGATCCGGTCCGCCATAGCTTGCACGACACTGCGGAGTGCGAGTTTGACTTGCGGTGGAAGAGCCCGCTCTTCGGCCCGAACGATCTCATACAGGAAATCTCCAAGGAAAAGACTCGACTGACGCTCGAAGACACCGTGGTCAAGGTGCCGGATGACCTGGTCACTCGACCCGGAAACGAACAGTTGGGAATCGTCACCGAGCGATCGAAGCAAGAAGTTTTCTAAAGCAATGCGGACGAATGACCGCGACTTCCTGTTCCTATCTTCGCCCTCCAGCCGGCGCATCAGTGCAGCCGCGAGCCGCGGCAAACAGCCTTGACCGTCATCAACATCGAGTCGCCGAGATATTCCATTCCAGCTTCGATTGATGCAAAGATCCACATGGATAAGGGAGAGCTCGTGATAGACATCGCGAGCAGTGCTGTCCACGAACTGCTCGTGGAGATACTCCGGGCGCAGTTTCTTGAGGACAGATCTTAGGGCCTCTGCCTTCTCAGTAGCATCAGCGTTGTGGACAAGCAGGCGACCGCCCTTGACCTGGTAGCCACCGTAGCCTTCGCCACCGCCGGCTGTAGCACCTCCACTTCCGCCACCGCCGCCTCCTCCGGAACCGCTTCCCATTAGAGAACCTTCTCCCAGACGTTCTCCGCAATGCGAAATCCGTTCTCAACTAGCCACACAGGGGCCCATTGCCGCGAAAGGAATTGGTTCCATTGTCCGCTGGCGGCGCGGTCGGCTGCGAGTAGATCGCATCCCGCTGAAGAAGCCGCTATACGAAACCGGTCGCTGCCCGCATCGAATGAAGGGTTGCGTGCAAGGTCGTCCAGGTTCGCGAGCATCATTCCGTGAGCAAGATGGCGGTCGAGGCTGCACTTCGCTGCCCGGAGCCGCCCATCAATCAGCGTCCTTACAGCCCAGCCATGATGGGGAAATGCAGCCAAGCCGGCCTCGAGCGCTTCCCATTTCGAGAGATCGAAGCGGTCGAATTGCCAAAAATACCGTGACGCTGATATCGCAGAGAGCATCAGGTGTCCGCTCGCGCTGGCCGCAGCTCTTGCTGATAAGAGCAGATCAGCCGCGTCCGCTCGGCTTTCTGCAATCGCTATGCGCGCCTTTTCGTACTGGATTTCGGCATACAGAGGATGATCCTGCCTGCCTTCAAGCAGTTTCTCCGCTTGATCGAGCATTTCCATACTGCGCCGCCACTCCTCGGTCTTCGGAACATGGCCACTACGTATGCATTCGGAATAATTCCTGAGCACAACGGCGACGTCGATCGCCGCATCCTCAATGCTCATCCAGTCCTCTAGGAGCTGCTTATACTCGGCGGCGGCCAGGTCGACCCTGTAGAACAGATACTGGAAGATCCGTGCACGATCTTGTCTGTATGCCCGTAATCGTCGCGCCACGAATGGATCTGTTGTCACGTCGGGGGCGCCACGCAATATCGCTATCGCGGCATCAATCTCGGCAAGAGCTGCTTCCTTCGATTCCGCGCCTCCGCTCGCCTTGTACAGCTCAGCTTGCAGTCCGTGTTGCCAGGCCTTCTCAAGCGGCGTTTCAGGGGTACTGCGATTCAGCCAGAATTGAGCCTGGTCGAGGTTTCCAAGC
>Ga0074044_10004547_pt1 | contig 11461 bp, 6 predicted proteins | sample BogForMeECP23OM1_FD_94443 | JGI IMG/M metagenome (GOLD analysis project Ga0074044, IMG submission 94443) | Bog forest soil microbial communities from Calvert Island, British Columbia, Canada - Bog Forest MetaG ECP23OM1 | ecosystem: Environmental > Terrestrial > Soil > Wetlands ...
CCGCCCAGCCTCGTCGCGGACGGCGTGCCTGGACCCCCGCCCTATCCACCGCCTAAGCAAACACCGCCCAGCCTCGTCGCGGACGGCGTGCCTGGACCCCCGCCCTATCCACCGCCCAAGCAAACACCACCCAGCCTCGTCGCGGACGGCGTGCCTGGACCCCCGCCCTATCCACCGCCCAAGCAAACACCACCCAGCCTCGTCGCGGACGGCGTGCCTGGACCGCCCCCCTATCCACCGCCCAAGCAAACACCGCCCAGTGCAGTGGGCACTTGGATGGTCTGAGAGCTTTCTAATATCGGGATGGCTAGCATGACCGTCTGGTAACGTATCTCTATTTACTTTCAAGTTAAGTTATGCTAGCCTTTTCCCGTAATGCCCGAGACACTCAACCTGCGCAATGCCGCGTGGGCCCTGACCACGACAGTCGAATTGATTCTTCTGATCTACCTGGTGCGGCGGAGGTTCTTCCGTTCGCACCCTTTTTTTTCGGCATATATTCTGATTGCCATCCTGCAGAGTCTCCTCATGGCGGGGACGTACGGGATCTGGGGCTTCCACAGCTACAGGGCTTGGCTCATTTTCTGGCTCAGTCAACTGGTGGTGGTAACAACGCGATTTACGGCTGTCGTGGAGGTGACGCGGCGGATTCTCTCCCCATTCTCCGGGATCTGGGTGCTGGGGCGGCGCATCTTGATCGCAGTCGCCGCATGTGTCCTGGCTTACGCTGCCGCGCTGTCAAAGGTGTACTGGTATAGATTAGCTCTGAATGTGGACCGCGGGGTGGAGCTCGCCATCGCGGCAGTGATTGTGGCGCTGCTGCTCTTTGCCCGGTACTACGGGTTGCCGGTAAACCCTCTGGATCGCTCGTTGTGCATCGGATTCTGCCTGTACTCGTGCTTTTACGTGATTAATGATTCTTTCTTCGAGAAGTGGGTCAATGCGTATGCAAGTTTGTGGAGTTTCCTCGATATTCTGACCTTTCTGGCCAGCCTGCTGATTTGGATCGGAGCGGCGCGCGCCGATTCCGTAACGGTCCCGGCACGGAAGATCGCGGCCGTGTCGAAGGAAGAGTACGGGAGGCTTTCCACAGAATTGAATGTCCGGCTTCGCCATTTGAACGAACGGCTCGACCGTGTGCCCCATTCGGAGGACCAGCATACATGAGTCTCACCATCATCCTGTTTATCCTGCTCGCGGTGCTGCTGATTGGCGCTCTCCTGTGGGCCGCCCGGCCAATCGACCATACCGTGCTCTCGACCGATGCGGTATTGACGGCGTTGACCGAAGAGCACCACTACTGCCGCCTTCCCAAAATTCTCCAGGCTTTGCAACCTGAAGACACTGCTTTTCTGGGCTCACGGGGATTCACCCCGCTCCGCAATCAGATTCGCGCTGAACGCAGGCGCATTGCTCTGCTGTATCTGGATGAGCTGCAACGGGAATATGAGATGCTTCTGAAGGCGTCCCGCGTGGTAGCGGCAATGGCGCCAGAGTTGATTGCGATGGACGAAGCCGAGCGCTTCAAGCTGAATCTCCGCTTCGCCTTGGGCTGCCGGTACTTGCGCTGGAAGTTGCGCCTGGGCCTGGAACCCCAGCGCGCGTTTGGGTCGCTCTCAGAAATGTCCAGCGGGATGGCGTTGCGCCTGGAGATGGCCACCACCCATATTGGTGAGCACGCCGCCCTGAATTCGGACTATTCGTCAATTCTGGACGAGGGTGACGACTGGCCGCAGTAGTCTTGCGTCCACCGCCGCCAACAGGTCCTTGGCCTGAAAGGGTTTCTGGAGAATTCCCGCGCCGGGCTCCGCCAATAAAGCCTTCGCATCTTTCTCTGGGACCGCCGCACTCATCCACAGTATGCGCGGGCCAAGACCTGACGTTTCGAAGGCGTGGACATTCTGTGCGTTCCGCCCATTCTCCTGAGCTGCCAATTGCCAGTCGGCGATGACCAGATCAAATCCAGCGTCCGCGTAAAGCCTTCTCGCTTCGTCCAGCGATTTCGCGATTTCCACCTGGTGTTCGCCGGAGCGCAACAGGCCGGCCACGCTCTCGAGCACCGACTCATCGGCATCCACCACGAGAATGCGCCCATTGCGGGCCGCTGCGGGCTGCTCTGCTTCGACGGGAACATCGGGACGGTCCGTGTGATAGAGCGGCAGTTCGATGCGGAAACAAGCGCCCTGCGGAGGTTTATTTTTCACCAGGACCGTCCCGCCATGCTCGGTGACGATCCCATAGCAAATGCTGAGACCCAGGCCAGTGCCCTTGCCGACCGGCTTGGTGGTATAGAAGGGGTCGAAAACGCGCGAGGGATCCTTTACGCCAGGGCCGCTATCGGTGAACTCGATGAAGAGATTCTTGTCTTCGACGCCGGATTTAACCCAAAGGTCGCCCTCCTCGCCTTTTTCCAGGATGGCGTCAACGGCGTTATTGATGAGGTTCAGGAAGACCTGCTGCAGTTGGTGAGGATCCGCGGGAGCGTGGGGAAGATCGGGAGCGAGTTCAAGATGCACGCGGATCTGGCTCATACGCAGGTCATAATCGCGCAGGGCGAGCGTGTCTTCGAGGATGGAATTCACCAGCACGGGGACGCGCTCGGGCTTGTGCTGCCGCGAAAAGCTCAGGAGGTTTTGCACGATACGGTGCGTGCGCTGCGCCTGTTTGTAAAGCTTTTCGGTGTACCCCATGGCTTGCGGCCCAACCTGTCCGCTGGAGGTGAGCAACTGGCTGTAGCCCAGAATGGCGGTCAGGGGGTTGTTCAATTCGTGGGCCACGCCGGAAATCAATTGCCCGACGGCGGCCAGCTTTTCGCTGTGCACCAGTTGTTCCTGGGTGCGCCGCAGATTCTCGTAAGCCTGGCGCGTTTCCTCGTATAACACGCTGCGCTCGACGGCGCCGGCAACCTGGCTGCCCACCGCGATGAGCAGGCTGACATCCGCGGGAGAGAATTCGCGAACTGCCCGGCAACCGACCGCCAGCGCTCCAATGATTTTTTCTTTCGACCACAGCGTGACCAGGTAGGCGGATTCGATGCCCTCCTTTTTTTGCATTTCGCGGGCCACCGGCGGCAGCGGCAGCCCGCTGGCGGAAAGGAACGTGGCATGGACGGCGCGAATCTGTTGCATCAGCTCCGGCGGAACGGTTACAGCCGGGAAAGCGCGCGCGAACTCCGAGCGGTGTCCCACGCAAGCAAGGCGGCGCAGAGTCGTGCCGTCGCGATCGAACAGGTACAGCGATGCCGCATCCAGCGAGAATAATTCCAGGATCTGCCGCAGCGTGCGGTGAACGGAGTCGTTCAAGTCCAGGGAAGAAACCAGGGTTTCCGCGATGGAGTTGAGGACCACGAGTTCGCGGTTGCGGCGGCGAATTTCCTGTTCGGCGCGGCGGCGTTCGGTAACGTCAAGAACGAACCCCTGGTGGGCCGTCACGTTGCCGGCGGCATCGCGCACGGCCGTGGAGGATTCGCTGACGACGCGGATCTCTCCATCCTTGCGGCGGATTTCAAACTCAAAATCGTTGACGGAGCCGTGTTCCTGCAAGATCCTGTTGAGCCGCTCGCGCTCCGCCGGGTTCACGTAAATGGCCTGCGGAATATCCACTTTCATGAGCTCATCGCGGTTGTCATAGCCGGTGATCCGCATCATCGCATCGTTGAAATCGAGGAATCTTCCCTGCGTGGTGGTGATGAACACGCCTTCCTGGACGCTGGCCACCAGAGTGCGGTATTTCTCCTCGGCTTTCTTGCGTTCGGTGATGTCTTTCAAGGCGTGGATCGTTCCCAATTTGCGGCCGGAAGGATCCGTAAAGGTCGAGTTGGAGGCCAGGAAGTATCCTGGGAGCCAAGGGTCAGGAAAATCTCCTTCACCGGCAACGCCCTCGCAATAGGGGCATACCTCGAACGCGCTGGCCCGCGGGGTGAAGAGGTCGCTGACGGAGCGCCCGATCATCGCCGGAGTTTCCCTGCCGAGCAGACTTGCCAGGCGCGCATTTCCGCGCACGATGCGGCCGGAACCATCGTGGACCAGGATGGGGTCGCCAATGGAATCGAAAGTGTACGCCCACTGTTGCTGGACCGTCTTGACTTGCTCGAAGAGATTTACATTTTCTACCGTGGTGCCCAGGAAATTGGCGACGTTTACGAGGTAGGCAAGCTCGTCCTCGTGAAAACGCTTGCCGGGCTGCGCGCCGATGTTCAGTATCCCGACCGGACCCTCGTTCCCCCGAAGCGGCACGGTGATAAGCTGGGTGATTCCCGCTTCCGCCATTTTCCGGCGGCTCTGCACGTCTTTTTCTTCCTCGAAGAACGAAATCCGGCAGTTCTCGCGCAGCGTTTCCTGAACCCAGGGAGAATGCAGATCGAGGCGCTCGTGCTGCTTCAGAAAACTTTGGCTGAAACCAACCGAGGCACGGACAACGAATTCGGCGGCATCGCCCTTGCCTTCGAGCAATCGCAGCATGCCGTGACTGGTGTTGAGGCTGGCGGTGATCTGCCGGAGAACTTTTTGCAGCAATTCCGGAAGGGAGACGGACTGGCTGCTGGAAGCGGTGAGCATGGTGAACTGCTGCATTTTCTTGCTGATTTCTTCGGAGCGGGCGCGTGCCGCTTCCAGGAGCAGCATGATCATTCCGATTCCCAGGCTGGCGTTCAGGAAATGGTCGAAGGCAAAGCGGAGAAGATACCACTCCTGCTGGCTCCAGGTGGGCCGATCGAAACTGTTCAAGCCCAGCAGAGTGAAAGCGCCCGCCAGGAGCTTCGTGCCGTGGCCCGAGGAGGCATTCGATGCGCGCCAAAGCAGCCAACCCGTCACCAGGCAGATGGCGCTTTCCAGCAGCGCCGTTTCCCAACGCATCTCGCCAAAGCGTGTGACTTTGTTTTCGTAATAGCAGGCCGTAAGAGCCAACACCACGGATAAGGACAGGACCGGCCAGAAGGGGCGATGGCTGGCAACGGTGTACTGAACGATGGCGGTCAAGAAAAACATGAGCGCCGCGACGCTTGTGCCGGAAATGGCCACACGAAGGAGCGCGCTGTACCCGGAGAGCAAAGCGAGCTCGCTGAAGGAGGAGAGCGTCAGGCAGACCCAACCGAGCAACCAGAGCCGGTAGAAAGTGGCGGAGTTGTCGCGGCGGAGGTGAACAAACAACACCAGCAGGGTGAGGCACGCCGTGGCTTCAAAGAACGCAATTCCCTGGAGGCCTTGAATAGGCACCACGACCGACCCTCCCCATGAGGTCTTGCGGGTATAGAATTTGAAAGTGGTGCCGCGGGAGCCCTGAACGGAAGTACAGACACCACGCCTGAATTGACGCTAACACGCTATTTTCTTACTGGGCAAGGCTCCCCACATAAGGGTGTGCTGTCCCGTATAATGCTGGATAGGGGAAACGCCACCGTGGACGTCGAAAACATCCTGGTAGTAGATGACGAAGAGGCAATTCGAGAAGTCGTATCCACCATGCTGGAATCCCGTGGCTATCGCTGCACGGCGGTCAGCAACGGCAGGGCGGCGCAGGAAGTGGTGCGCAGGGAAACGCCGGACCTCGTGCTCAGTGACATGATCATGCCGGAAATGGACGGCATCCGGCTGTTGAGCTGGCTGCGCGAACATGACCCGGAAGTTCCGGTCATCATGGTCACCGCGATTCACGATATCTCAACGGCATTGGAAGCGATCCGCCGCGGCGCCTACGACTACATTCTGAAACCGTTTGAGAAGGATCAACTATTTCTGGGAGTAGGCCGCGCGCTGCAACACCGGCGCCTGGTGCTGGAAAACCGCAATTATCAGATCAACCTCCAGCAAAAAGTGGATGAGCAGACCGCGCAACTGCAGATGGCCATTACGCAGCTCGAGCAATCGTACGACGATACCCTGGAAGCCCTGGGAAGCGCGCTGGACTTGAAGGACGCGGAGACCGAAGGCCATTGCCAACGTGTGACCGCGTTCACGATTTCGATCGCCAAGGCCGTTCCCGTGCCGCTATCCTACCTGGCCGTGCTGGCGCGCGCCGCGTTTCTCCACGACATCGGCAAGATGGCCATTCCCGATTCCATCTTGCGCAAACCCGGGCCGCTGGACAACGACGAAAAAACCATCATGCGCACGCACTGCGAGATCGGCTACAACGTGCTTACGCGCATTCCGTTTCTCCGCGACGCCGCGGAAATCGTCCTGGCCCACCAGGAGTTTTACGATGGCACCGGTTATCCACGCGGCCTGCGCGGCGAACAGATTCCGCTCGGGGCACGCATTTTCTCGGTAGCTGACGCGCTGGATGCCATGATCAGCGACCGGCCGTACCGCAAGGCGCTGCCGATGTCTCACGCGGTGGAAGAGATCCGGCGATGCGCGGGAACCCAGTTCGACCCACAAATTGTGAATGTTTTCATGGCTATTCCGGAACAACACTGGGTGGAACTGCGAGAGAATCTCGGGTCGCCCTTCCGGCTCACGCATCTGAAGAATCTTTAGACGTGTGATTGCGGCCGCTTTGCAATCACCTGTATCGAATTGAGGGCGGCATCGCACTTTCCTCCGGCGCGTTCCTCATGTACTCTTTTGCTGGAGAGACTTCATGGCCCTGATTCCCATCAAAACTGCTTCGGAAACCGGCTACTGTGATTGTGTTTGCGGCTGTTATGAATTGGCCAGCTTGCGCGACGAAGACACCAGCAAGAGCTATTGCCCTGCCTGCGGCAAGAATCATCTCGATTGGAATAACGGGGTAGGCCTTTCGCAGCCCGCACCCGCAAAGCTTTCCGCGAATGCAGGTACGGCCTCGCCGCAACTGCCGGACTGCGCGGATCCACCGGCACGCTTGCGCTGAATCCTGCTAATCTTCGGTTCGCGCAAATTTCCTGGCACAAAAAAAACCGGGCACGCGGTTGATGTTCCGCGTGCCCGGTGAAGTGTTTCGTTAGGAGCGGTGCGTGCTAGAACTTCAAGCGCAGCGACATCTGGAGGATGCGCGGCGTCGAAATGGTGCTGGTGCTCTGGCCAAAGGTGGTCGAGTTGATGTTCTGGTCACCCATGAAGAAAACGGGATGATTGAAGACGTTGAACGCTTCGGTCCGAAAAGTCAGCTTGAAGCGCTCGGTCAGGTTGAAGTCCTTCGAAGCGGAAATATCCCAATCGAAATACGACGGGCCGCTAAAGGCATCAACTTGCAGGTTACCCACTTGCCCGGGTTGCGGGTCGCAGAACCCCCCGGTCACCGCAGGCACGCAGCTCAATTGGGGTGACGCAGGCGCACCGGTACCGTTCGGGCTGATGAGGGTTGGACTAATGCCGTACACCACCCCGCCACCTTGCTTGTAAACGCCCAACAGATTGCTGATTTGCTGGTGTGACAAGGTCGCGACCGCTTCATTGTTATACGAGCGCAGACCGCTACGGTTGAAGCTGGCGAATTCGCCCGTATTGATCGAGAAGGGCGCGCCGGTCTGCCAGGTGATGACGGAACCCGTCTGCCAGCCATCCACCAGCAGTCCGAGAGCCTTGTTGTTGGATGACAACATCCTGTGGCCTTTCCCGATCGGCACTTCATAGGTGAAGTTGGCCTTTACGGCATGGGTCAAATCGAACGGCGCGCGCTGGCGATCCAACCTCGGCCGGGCATTATCCAGGAAGGGTTGGAAATTCTGCTGTGAACCGCCATAGTCGGTCAAGACCTTGCTGTACACATAGTTGACCTGGAAGTAGAGTCCGCTGTTCAAGCGGCGCCGCAGTTCCACGATTCCGGCGTTATAAGAAGAGGAGGAAGCATTCTCGAGTAAGTCACCACCCACAATGTAGGGATTGGCGAAGAAATTGATCGGATTGTTGGGGCCCGGGCCAGGGTTGTAACCCGTGTCCCATTCCTCGGCGTGGTAGAGGTAGGCGAGATAGCCAATCTGGCCTTGATAAATCAAATTAGTAAAGCCAGGCTGGTAGAACTGGCTGTTGAACGGATCATGACTGTCAATCCCGCCACAGGCAAAAAGCAGCGAGAAGGCCGGAAATGCTCCACAGCCCGCCGCTTGTCCGTAAAGAGGATCGAACGCCTGGCCCGCGGCCAGCGCATTGAATCCATCTTGCCTCGCCTGATTGAACTGAGCCAGGAATCCATTGGGGTTGATGTTCACCTGATTGACGTCGATGGCACGCAGCAAGCCCACGCCGTGGTTCCCGACGTAGCTCACCGACAGCGATGTCTTCCAGCCGATGTCCCGCTGAATCGAGAAATTCCATTGCTGGACATAAGGAGTGCGCACGTTTGGATCTATGCCGTAGCCGGCGTTGCCGCCGACGCCAACGATGTTGGCATTGGTGGCGAAGTCTACGGGAATTCCGAATGGCGGCGGGGGGATTACATAGGGATTGCTCACCGTGTAGCCTGCCGGAAAGCCCTGGTACAAAGGTGAGGTCGTCAATCCGGAATTCAAGTCCGTCGCATCGCTGACGGCAGTGAAGAGCGAATCATTCACATGGTTGATGCTGTAACCGGCGCGGATGGCCGTCTTGCCGTTACCGAAGGGATCCCAGGCAATGCCGATATTGGGGGCAAAATCCTTGTAATCAGGGTAGTAAAACGGACGCGGGGTAGGCCCACCGGCGAAATCGACGGTCGCGTTGCTGAGCAGCGTCTGTTCGATAGTCTGCCCCGGCTGGACGACCGGCAGGAGTGCCAAGCCGTTCCGTTCGTTGAGCGGACCGAAGTATTCCCAGCGGAGCCCATAGTTCAGAGTCAACTTGCGGTTAACCTTCCAGGAGTCCCCGGCATAGACCGCCCACTGATTATCCGTATAGTTGCGATTCTCGGAGGCGTTATTCACATAGCCGGACGTTTGGGAAGTCACATTAAAGGTCTGAGTTTCCTGAGAAATAATGCCAGCGACACTGGAGAGAATGGCCAAAGCGTTGTTGTAGTCAGACTGGGCAATCTGTGCGTTTGCAGGCGCATTGAAGAAGGCGGCGTTCGGCGTCAAGTCGTTAGCATTACTAAAGCCTAGGCTATAACTAGGATAGATTCCGGCCGAATTGGTGGCGAACACGGTGATGCGCTCAAACTGGAAGCCGAATTTAAGCAGGTGGTTGCCATGGCTCCAACTGGCATTATCCTGACCAACCCAGGTGCGCGTGTTGCGCCCTTGTTGCAGGAAGTTTGGATTGGGGTCGGTGAACGGAAGGGAGCCATTATCCAACACAAAGCCCGGGCTGAAATTTTGGGAAGTGGAAAAGAACGCAGGAGCCAAGTCGAACCCGAAGCGTACCTCGTTCGTGACCGTGGCGTTTGGATTAAAGCGCCACGATGTAGACAAGAACTTGATTTTGTCGTTGTTCTGAACCAGAGGAACGACATCAAAGGATGTGTCAATATCCGGGCGATCTACAACCTGTCGATTCCAGGAAAAGGTGCCGGAAAGAGTGTTCTTTGAATTGAGATTGTAGTCAATGCGGCCTCCGACGTTGTCCTGGTCCTGGTTGCTCCGCGCATTCAACTGGTCCCCAAGAAGATTCAAACCGTCGCCAACGCGAGTATTATTTGATGTGGTCGGCATGCGCTTCAAGAGCGCCAGCATCGCAGGATCCGGAGTGAATGCTGGTCCTCCTGCCGCCGTGTCAATTTGCAATAGATCCACGGTTTGCTGCGGTCCGGAAGCGGCGCCAGTCGTCAGATCATAGGGTTGGTATTTGAATGGCAGTGTCGGCGTGGCACTCGAGAGGGCAGAGAGAATCGTCGGACTCAGAATGGTCGTATTGTTGGGGGATTGCTGACGCAACCTCAATAATTCGTAGTAACCGTAGAAGAACAGCTTGTCCTTCTTAATCGGGCCGCCTATATTCCCACCGCCCTGGTTCTGCAGCAGGTTTGGCAGAGGCACGCCGCTGGCATCATTGAACCAATTATTGGCCGCCCATTTATTGGTGCGGTAATACCAGAAGCCCTCACCGTGAAGGGCGTTAGTGCCCTTGGGAGTCGCAATGGAAACTTGCGAAGCGCCGTTTCCGTTTTCCACATCGGCGTTCTGCGTGGTTACCGTAAATTCCTGGGCCTGGCTGCTGAACGGAAGATTGGGGCTGAAGTCGAGCGCGTTGTCACGAATGAAGTTGTCCTGAATATTGATGCCATCCAGCGTCATATTGGAGAACGATGTGCGCTGACCGCTGATCACGGTGTTGGTAGCGCCGTTCTGATTCACCCCTGCTTCGAGTCCCACCAACGCCAGGACATTGCGGTCCAGAATGGGCAGGTCGTCAATCTGTTTCTTTTCGACCGTACCGCCCACTTCGGTGCTGGTCGTGTTCACAATTTCCGCGCCGCCTTCGACAACGACGGATTCCGTCTTCGCGCCAACTTCCAACTTGATCGGAGGAACAGAAAAGGTAGTGGCTGCATCGAGCTTGATATTCTCAACCACGCCTTGGCGGAAGCCTTCCTTGGTCACTTTAACGGCGTAGATGCCGGAGTCGATGCGCTCGAACTGGTAACCGCCAGAGGAGGCCGTGACTGAATTGTACGTATAGTTCGTGCCTTGGTTCGTCAGCGTGACGGTCGCACCCTCCACAGGAAGACCTTGAGGGTCAACAACCGTTCCGTGAATCGCGCCCGTGGGCACCTGAGCCCAAGCGCCGGAAGCGCACAGCACTAGCATCAACAAGGCAAGCATCCCGAGGCACTTGCCAAACGCGAGGAAGAAACTTGCGGTGCCAGGTGCGGAAGCCTGATTAGGGTTGCTCTTCGTAAAGGAATACATGGTCGAACTCATATTAAGAATTCCTCCAGTCAGACAGGTTGCTCGCCCCCTCAGAAGAACGAGTAACAAAGAGGTTGTCGAATAGGACGGCGACGACGACGCTCCCCCCACTCGCCAAACGCCAATCATTGTGCTGCATGCACAATTCCAAGTGCAAGCGTCACATGGCGTATGTTTCCACAGTGTAACTTATTACAGAATGAGGACTTAGCGGAACTCTACCCACTTCCATTCTTGGATATCGGGAGGCCCTACACTTTCCTGTATTATTAAAACTCCAAAATCCCGAATCTGGAAGCCCTGTGCCCGATTCCTAAGGCGGTTTTTTTCAGCGGGCTACGCCCGCAGACCGGCACCTCCCCCTCTAGCTCGTCCAGACTTTCTGCTGTTTCTTCCCTGAGTTGGCCAGCTGCCCTACTTCCCCAAATACAGCAGCGCCAGCAGGAACAGCCATAGCGCGTCCAGGAAATGCCAGTAGTACGACGTCACTTCCGCCGCCACGCCAAGGCTCACATGGGCCTGATCGGACTTTCGCCACGCCACATACAACAACGCGCCCACGCCCCCAACCAGGTGCAAGGCGTGCGCCCCGGTAAATATGTAAAAAAAGCTGCTCGCGGGATTGGTGGCCAGGTAGATTCCCTGCCCGGTCAAAATTCGCCAGGCTATCACTTGTCCCACCAGGAAGAGCACGCCAAGCAGAGTGGTCACGCGCCAAAG
>Ga0074044_10004548_pt1 | contig 11459 bp, 12 predicted proteins | sample BogForMeECP23OM1_FD_94443 | JGI IMG/M metagenome (GOLD analysis project Ga0074044, IMG submission 94443) | Bog forest soil microbial communities from Calvert Island, British Columbia, Canada - Bog Forest MetaG ECP23OM1 | ecosystem: Environmental > Terrestrial > Soil > Wetlands ...
ATCGCCGACCGTACGGAATCGCACCAGCAGCTCGGCGACGGTCTCGTGCTCGCCGGCCGGCGTGAGCGCGGTGACCGCCACGAGCCCGGCATCGCGCCGGACGACAGCCCGGCGGTGGGCGAAATAGAGCTCGGGCACGGCGAGGACCTCGCGCGCGATGTACTGCCAGACATCGAGCTCGGTCCAGTTGCTGATCGGGAACACCCGCACGTGCTCGCCTTGGTGGACGCGGGCGTTGTAGAGGTTCCACAGCTCCGGGCGCTGGTTCTTCGGATCCCATTGGCCGAAGCTGTCGCGAAAGGAGAAGATCCGCTCCTTGGCGCGGGACTTTTCTTCGTCGCGGCGGGCACCGCCGATGCACGCGTCGAAGCCGAACTCGTCGATGGCATCGAGCAGCGTCACCGATTGATGGCGGTTGCGGGGCTCGTCGAAACGCGCCAGGAGCACCCGTCCGCGGGCGATCGAGTCCTCCACCGAGCGCACGATCAGCCGCTCCTCCAGCTCCGCCACCCGGCGATCGCGGAAGTCGATGACTTCCGGAAAATTGTGGCCGGTGTCGATATGCAGCAGCGGGAACGGGAACGGCCCCGGCCGGAATGCCTTTTCGGCCAGGCGCAGGAGCACGAGCGAGTCCTTGCCGCCGGAGAAGAGCAGGGCGGGGTTGCGGCACTGGCCGGCGACCTCGCGCAGGATATGGATCGCCTCGGCTTCGAGCCAGTCGAGATGATGCGCATCGGCCGGGGTCGCCGCGGCCTCGTCGCGCAGCGTCGACTCGAGGCATGCCGCGGCGCTCACGAAACGGCTCCTTCGCGGGCGAGCTTGACCGCGATGTCGAGCTGCGGGCGATTGAGGCCGCACTCCCGGTGCTCCGGGTGCTCCCACCACCAGCGCCCGGCGCGGATGTCCTCGCCGGGTTGGATCGCGCGCGTGCAGGGGGCGCAGCCGATGCTCGGATAGCCGCGGCCGTGCAGCGCATTGGTCGGCACATCGTTGGCGCGGATGTAGGCCCACACCTCCAACTCGGTCCAGTCGGCGAGCGGGTTGAACTTGGGCAGGTCGTGCACGGTATCGAACTCCTCGACCGCGAGGTTGCGCCGCGTCACCGACTGCGCGCGGCGCTGCCCGGTGATCCACGCGCCGCGCTTGGCGAGCGCGCGGGCGAGCGGCGCCGCCTTGCGAATCGCGCAGCAGCGCTCGCGCAGCTCCCGGCTGCGATAAAAGCCGTTGACGCCGTGCACGAGCGCGTAGGCTTCCAGCGCCCGCGCGTCCGGGCAATACACTTCGATCGGCAGGCTGTAGTGTTCGCGCACCCGGTCGATGAGCTCGTGGGTCTCCGCCGGCAGGCGGCCGGTATCGAGCGTGAAAATCGCGATCGGCAGCCCGTGCCGGGCGACGAGGTCGGTCAGCACCATGTCCTCTGCGCCCAGGCTGCTCGCGAACACGGCCGGCGCGTGGCGAACGGCGATGCGCTCGAGCAGCGTCGTGACCTCGCAGGCGCGTTGGTCGATGCTCACCGTCGAGCCTCCCGCGCCGGCGAGGCTCGAGATTGAGGCGCGGCCAGGCGGCGCCGGAACAGCGGCAAGGGCGTGGCCGCGCTCGCCTGGTAGCTGTCGCTGAAGTCGGCCAGGCCGCGCAGGGCGTCCTCCAGGTCGCGGTCGGCGCGCACCGCAAAGGCGTTGAATCCACATTGCCGCAGGTAGAACAGCTGATCGCGCAGCACGTCGCCGATCGCCCGCAGCTCGCCGCCGAAGCGGTACTTCTCGCGCAGCAGGCGTCCGGTCGAGTAGCCGCGGCCGTCGCTGAATTGCGGAAAATCGACCGCAATCAGCGGCAACCGGGCGAGGTCGGAAGCAAGCGGCTCCCAATCGGCCTCCGGAGGCAGCCAGACGCCGACCTCGCCGCGGGCGCGGAGGGCGTCGCGCTGCGCGTTCCAGGAGGCGAGCGGGACGATTAACGGGAGCTCGGCGGGAAGCGTGCCCGGCCCCGTCTCGCGCACGAGGGTCCAGCGATCCTCGACGATCGCGCCGTCCTTAATGAGCCGGGGCATAGACACGTTGCCTGAACGGCTCGATGCCGAGGCGGTGCACGGTGTCGCTGAATTGCTCGTCTTCGTGCCGGCGCTCGACGTAGACCTCGATGAGCCCGGCGACGACCTCGGGGATGGCGGCGGCCGCGAACGAGGGCCCTATGACCCTGCCCAGCGCGGCTTGCGCGCCCTGTTCGCCGCCGATCGACACCTGGTACCACTCCTGGCCGTTCTTGTCGACGCCGAGGATGCCGATGTTGCCGACATGATGGTGCCCGCAGGCGTTCATGCAGCCGGAAATGTTCACCGCCAGAGGCCCGAGGTCATGGAGGTAGTCGAGATCGTCGAAGCGGCGCTGGATGGCTTCGGCAATCGGGATCGACTTGGCGTTGGCAAGCGAGCAGAAGTCGCCACCCGGGCAGCAGATGACGTCGGTCAACAAGCCGATGTTCGGCGTGGCGAAGCCCAGCGCCTTGAGCTCGCCCCACAGGGCAAGCAGGGCCGCCTGCTTGACGTCGGCGAAGATGAGGTTCTGCTCGTGGGCGACGCGCACGCCGCCGAAGCTGTAGGCGTCGGCAAGATCGGCGAGGGCATCCAACTGGTCGGAGGTTGCGTCGCCCGGCGGCACGCCGGTCTTCTTGAGCGACACGGTGACCGCCGCGTAGCTGGGCACCTTGTGCGGGAAGACGTTCTGCCTCACCCAGTTGCCGAAGCCGCGGTTGTCGGCGAGCGCCGCGCGGAAGGCGGCGTCGGCGCCGGACAGCGCCTCGTAGGGCGGCGGCACGTAGAACTCGGCAAGACGCGCGATTTCGGCGTCGGGTACGGTGGCCGGGCCGCCCTTGATGCGCTCCCACTCGGATTCGACCTGGCGCGCGAAGATCTCGGGCGTCATCTCCTTGACCAGGATCTTGATGCGCGCCTTGTGCTTGTTGTCGCGCCGGCCGAAGCGGTTGTAGACGCGCAGGATCGCATCGAGATAGTTGAGGATTTCCTGGCGCGGCAGGAACTCGCGGATGACGTGGCCGATCATCGGCGTGCGCCCGAGGCCGCCGCCGACCAACACCCGGAAACCGACTTCGCCCGAAGCGTCCTTGAGCGCATGCACGCCGATGTCGTGGACCTGCGTTGCGGCGCGATCGGTCTGCGACCCGCAGACGGCGATCTTGAACTTGCGCGGCAGATAGGCGAACTCGGGGTGAAACGTCGACCACTGCCGCAGCAGCTCGCAATACGGGCGGGGATCGACGATCTCGTCGCCGGCAACGCCGGCAAAGTGATCGGTGGTGATGTTGCGTATGCAGTTGCCGCTGGTCTGGATCGCGTGCATCTCGACGCTTGCGAGCTCGGCGAGGATGTCGGGCACGTCCTCTAAGCGCGGCCAGTTGAACTGGACGTTCTGGCGCGTGGTGAAGTGGCCATAGCCTCTGTCATACTTGCGGCCGATGTGCGCGAGCTTGCGCAGCTGCGTCGAGGACAGCAGGCCGTAGGGAATGGCGATGCGCAGCATCGGCGCGTACTTCTGGATGTACAGGCCGTTCTGCAGGCGCAGCGGCCGGAACTCGTCTTCCGACAGCTCGCCTGAGAGAAACCTCCGCGTCTGGTCGCGAAATTGCGCGACGCGCTCGGCAAGGAAGCGATGGTCGTAGGTGTCGTAGCGGTACATGCTTAAGGGCTCCCGAACGCGCAAAGCCTACCGCCGACCTGATATACACAGAAGGAATGTTTGGCGATTAGATGATACCGACAGGCTATATTGAACCGCTGCCGTGCCATCCCGGGCCGGCCCGGGGCTCGTCCGGGGCAGGGGGGGCGAGTTGACCCGCGGGCTGATCCTGTTCGGCCACGGCGCCAGGGACCCGCGCTGGGCGGAGCCTTTCGAGCGCCTGGCGGCGCGGATCCGGGCCCAGACTCCCTGCGAGGTTCGCCTCGCCTATCTGCAGTTCATTAAGCCCGACCTGCAGGCGGCGGCAGAGTCGCTGATCGCCGCGGGCGCGACGTCGATTCGCATCGTGCCGATCTTCTTTGGCCAGGGCGGGCATGTCACCGGCGACCTGACCTCGTTGATCGGGCGGTTGCGGGAGCGGCATCCGGGGGTGGATCTCGAAAGCGCCGTGGCAGTCGGCGAGGATGCGGCGGTGATCGAGGCGCTGGCAGCCTATTGCCTGCGCTCGCTCTCGGCCTGACGCCCTCGGAACCTTGATCCCGGTCACAGCCGCCTCGCCGCCCTTGCAATATCCTTCGCTTAGGCTTCCGGGTCGCCTGTGACCCGGTTCGGATCACTCTCCTTGCGCCGCCTTGCCCGTGCCGATTCTTTCTGCCTATCGACGCGATATCAGTCGCGCCCGCGAGCTCGTCTCCACCCGCTGCCGCACCGTGCAGACGCCTCTCGGGCCCATCGAGCATGCGCTGATCGGCGATGGCGAGCCGGTGCTGGTCGTGCACGGTGCGGGCGGCGGCTTCGACCAGGGCCTCGACATCGGCGCGGCGCTGTCGCGCATGGGCTTCCGCATCATCGCCATGTCGCGCTTCGGCTACCTGGGCACGCCGCTTCCGGCCGATGCCTCTGCGGCGGCGCAAGCCGATGCGCACGCCTGCCTGCTCGATGCCCTGGACATCCCCCGCGCGGCGATCGTGGGCGCGTCCGCCGGCGCTCCCTCGTCGATACAGTTCGCGCTGCGCCACCCGGATCGTTGCCGCGCCCTGGTTCTGCTGGTGCCGGCGATTTTCGTCCTCGGCGCCGGGGGCGCGCCGCTGGTGCGGGCGCCGGTGGCTACCCGGCTGCTGTTTGCTACCGTCCTCAAGTCCGATTTTGCCTTCTGGGCCGGCATCCGCTATGCCCGCGCGACGCTGATCCGCGGGCTCCTCGCGACGCGGCCGGCGGTCGTGGCGCGCGCGAACGCGGAGGAGCAACAGCGCATCGCAGAGACCCTGCAGCACGTCCTCCCGGTGAGCCTGCGCAGGCTCGGGCTTGGCAACGATGCCGCGGTGCTGTCCGCGCGCGAGGCATACGATCTGGAGCGAATCGCGGTGCCGACGCTGCTCATCAGCGCGGCGGACGACCTGTTCGGGACATTCGGCGTCGCCCGCCAAGCTGCCGCGCGCATTGCGCGCGCCCGATTCGTCGGGTACCCGGACGGCGGTCACCTGTGCGTGGGCCGCAAGGACCAGGCGAACTCCGAGATAGCCGAGTTTCTAACCGTCCGCAAGGACATTGAAATGGGAATCCAATGAAGCCAGCAGCGGTCATTTACGCCACTCGCGACGGTCATACCCGGCGCATTGCCGAGGCAATAGCCGGCGGCCTGGGCAAGCACGGGGTTGCGTCGACCCTCATCGATCTGAGCAAGCGGGCGGCGGCCGACGGCCTGGACGCGTTTGACTCGGCCGTGATCGCGGTGCCCGTGCGCATGGGGCGCCACCCGCGGCAGGTCGAGGCGTTCGTGAGGCAGCACAGCTCCGAGCTCGCGCGCATGCCCTCGGCATTCGTGTCGGTGAGCTTAAGCGAGGCGGGCGCCCAGCGGGCCGAATCGACAGCCGTGCGGCGCGCCAAGTTCGCGAGCTACCTCGGCCGCTGCAACGAGCGCTTCTTCAAGCGCACCGGCTGGCATCCGGCCCAGGTCAAGAACGTCGCCGGGGCGCTCGCCTACAGCCACTACGGCATGGCGCTGCGCCTGGCCATGAAGTATTTCGCGCGCCGCTGCGGCGGTTCGACCGACGCCTCGCGCGACTACGAGTACACCGATTGGGGCGCGCTCGACGGGTTTGTCGCGGTGTGGGCGAAAGAGGTCCTCGCGCAGCGTCCGGTCCGCTAGTCATGCGCCGCCCATGCCGGTGATGAGCGCGGCGGCGAGCACGACCAGCCAGGGCGGAGTCCGCCACCAGGCGAGGGCGAGAAACGCCGCTGCCGCCAGGCAGAAGTCGAAGCGGTTGCCGATCGCGCTCGTCCAGACCGGGTCATAGAACGCCGCCAGCAGCAGGCCCACGACAGCAGCGTTAACGCCCAGCATGGCGCGACGCATTGCCGTGTATCGCCGCAGGCGGTCCCAGAAGGGTAGCGTCCCGACCACCAGCAGAAACCCGGGCAGAAAGATGGCGACGAGCGCGATGCCGGCGCCGATCCATCCGGCCGGCGACTGCGTCGATACCGCGCCCAGAAACGCGGCGAAGGTAAAAAGCGGGCCGGGGACGGCCTGGGTGATGCCGTATCCGGCGAGAAAGACGTCGTTCGAAACCCACCCCGCGGGCACGACCTGGGCCTGCAGCAGGGGAAGAACGACGTGTCCGCCCCCGAAGACCAGCGCCCCGGCGCGATAGAACGCATCGACGAGCCGGGCGACGTAGCTGCCCGAGGCTGCGGCGGTAAGGGGCAGCCCGACCAAAAGGGCGAAGAATGCCGCGAGAAACAGCGCGCCGGTGGCGCGGCCGATGCGAATCGAGGCCTCGCTCGGCGGTGCGGCGACCTCCGCGGGAAGGAGGAGGAGGCCTACGCCGCCGGCGATCAGGATGGCGCCAACCTGACCGGCCGACGAAGGCCGCAGGGAGGCGATCAGGGCCGCGCCGACGGCGATCGTGGCGCGCAGCTTGTCGGGGCTCAAGCTCTTTCCCATCCCCCACAGCGCCTGGGCAACGACCGCGGCGGCAACCACCTTGAGGCCGTGCAACCACCCGGCACCGATCCGCCCGTTGATGACCGACAGGTTCTCGGCGAAGACCACCAGCGCGATCGCCGAGGGAAGGGTAAAGCCGACCCAGGCGGCCAGCGCGCCCGGCAGGCCGCCGCGCGACAGGCCGATCGCCATGCCGACCTGGCTGCTCGCCGGGCCGGGCAGGAACTGACAGAGCGCAACGATATCCGCGTAACGGTGCTCGTCGAGCCACTGCCGCTTGTCCACGAATTCACGGCGGAAGTAGCCGAGGTGCGCGATAGGGCCGCCGAAGCAGGTCAATCCCAGCCGCAGGAACGCGCCCAGGATCTCCAGCGTGCTGCGCGCCCCGCCTGGCCCCGGTTTGGGCACGGGTTGCGGGCTTGATTCGTTCATATATCCAATTGCGATATCGAATGCCGATATTATTGCCAAAGCCGCGCTCGCGCCAGTCGCGGGCGTGCCTCCCGAGGTCAACGCTGCGCCGGAAACATGCCTTGAATTTGACCTATGATAAAGATCGGCGAGGCGACGACGGATACCGCTAGCGGCGTTCGAGAAGGTCGGTCGCTTATCGACAGGGCTCCGGCAGATTGCAGAGCGCAGCATGAGACATCGAAGCGCCTTTGGAATTGCGAGCGCGGTCGCGCTTGGCGCACTGTCGGTCTCCACCTCGGCCGGGCCGCCGTTTCGCACCGACGACCCGGAGGCCGTGGAATACCAGCACGCCGAGTTCTACGTCTTCTACCAGCAGACGCTCTCCGCCAGCGGCCGCACCGGGCTGCTGCCTGCCTTCGAGTTCAACTACGGCGTGTTGCCGAACGTGCAGCTGCACGCGATCGCTCCGGTCGCCTTCAGCACGCCCTCGGGGCAGGGCACCAGCCGCGGCTACGGCGACACCGAGCTTGGAGTCAAATGGCAGTTGACCGAAGACACCGACACGACGCCGATGCTCGGGGTATTCCCGTTGGTCGAGCTGCCGACGGGCAACTCCGACCGCGGGCTTGGCAACGGGCACACCCAGGTGTTCATTCCGCTCTGGGTGCAGAAGAAATGGGGGGCGTTTCAGACCTATGGTGGCGGCGGCTACTGGATCAACAACGGCGAGGACAACCGCGACTACTGGTTTGTCGGCTGGCAAGCCCAGTATGACTTCTCCGATCACCTGACGCTTGGCGGTGAAATCTTCTACACCACCGGACAGATCGTCGGGCAGTCTGCGAGCATCGGCTTCAACCTTGGCGGCTACTACAATTTGGACGAGCACAATCACCTGTTGTTCTCCGCCGGCAAGGGATTGCAAAACGCGTTTCAGACCAACCGCGTGTCGTCCTACCTTGGCTATCAGATCACCTTCTGAGCGGGCATCACCCCCGCCCGTTGCGGTAACGGGGGCAGGCGCATGGCGGGACCGCTGATCGATGCCAGCCGTGCGTGCTCGCGTGGGGAAGAGAATCGTCCGCGACGTATTTCTCGCCTTCGTTCGGGTGCACGTCCTTCACCACGCTGCGCGACAGCGCATCTTCGGGGCCGAGATGATGGAAGAGCTCAAGCGTCACGGCTACGACATCGGTCCGGGAACGCTCTATCCCCTGCTGCACGCCCTGGAGCAGGGCGGGGCTCTCGTCTGCGCCCCGGAGGTCGTCGCCGGCAAGGTCCGGAAGTACTATCGGACCACCAGAGCCGGCGACCAGCTGCTCGGGGAGCTGCGCTCAAAAATCGGTGAACTCGTCGACGAAGTGCTCGAGCCCCGCAAGCCGCGCACACCCGTCAAGCCGGCAGCTCGCTAGGCAGCGGCTTGCCCGAGCTTCACCGACGGCACCGCCGCGCAGGCGTAAGAATTGGCGATGCTGACGGCAGGGGCGAGTCTCGCACCGGCCTGCCACCACGAATTTGATATTTGCGCAAGAAATCGTGAAGTAATTGCCGGGCTATACTTCCGCTCCCATGAGCGAACTCTTCGACGACGCGGCGAAGCGGGCTGGCCGCTACCTCGAATCCCTCGACACTCGTGCCGTCGCGCCGGGTCCAGAGGCGGTTGCCGCGCTTGCCAAGTTCGATCAGGCCTTTCCGGAAAATGCGTGCAGCGCGCAGGCGGTGCTCGCAGAACTCGATGAAACCGGTTCTCCGGCGACCATGGCCTCGGCCGGCGGCCGATTCTTCGGCTTCGTGATCGGCGGGGCGCTGCCGGTGACGGTGGCCGCAAACTGGCTCGCCACTGCGTGGGACCAGAACGCCGGTCTGGTGGTGACCTCGCCCATCAATGCCGCGCTCGAGAAAGTCTCCCTGCGCTGGACGAAGGAAATCCTGCACCTGCCTCTGGAAAGCGCGGGCGGGTTTGTCACCTGCGCGACGGCGGCGAACTTTTCAGGGCTCGCTGCTGCGCGCCACGCGTTGCTCTCGCGCGCCGGCTGGGATGTCGAAGCGTCGGGGTTGTTCGGAGCACCGCCGCTCAAGGTCGTGGTCGGAGACGAGGTGCATGCGAGCGTGCAGAAAGCGCTTTCAATGGTCGGATTCGGGCGCGACCGGGTGGTGCGTGTCCCCGTCGATGCCCAGGGGCGGATGCGCGTCGAGGCGTTCCCGGAAATCGACGAGCGCACGATCGTGTGCGTGCAGGCGGGCAACGTTAACACCGGTGCCTTCGATCCCATGCCGGAGATCTGCGAGCGCGCTCGCTCGCGCGGTGCCTGGGTGCATGTCGACGGCGCCTTCGGCATGTGGGCTGCGGCAGCGCCCGGTCGGGCGCATCTGGTCCGCGGTGTCGAGGACGCCGATTCCTGGGCCACCGACGCTCACAAATGGCTCAACGTCCCCTACGATAGCGGCCTGGTGTTCACCCGCGACCCGGACGCATTGCGGAGCGCAATGTCGATCGGAGGCGCATACCTGGCGCAGGATGAGGACCGAGTGCCGTACCAATACACGCCCGACTTCTCGCGTCGCGCACGCGCAATCGAAGTCTGGGCCGCATTGCGGCAGCTTGGCCGCGCAGGACTCTCCGATCTGATCGAACGCACCTGCCGGCACGCGGGGCGATTTGCCGAGGGGCTGCGCGTCGCAGGCTACCGCGTGCTAAACGAGGTCGTGCTCAACCAGGTGCTGGTGTCGTTCGGGAGCCCGGAGCGCACCCGGGAGGTGATAGCGCAGGTGCAGCGCGATGGCACCTGCTGGTGCGGCGGCACCGTCTGGCAGGGTAACGCCGCGATGCGCATCAGCGTCTCGTCGTGGGCAACAACTGACGCCGACGTGGAAAGCAGCCTTGCCGCGATCTTGCGCGCAGCCTCGCCTTGACGTCGCAACACGAGACCTTGCCCCAAGAAGCGACGCCGCCTTCGGTCATGCCTCTCGGAGACGGGATCTCGAGGCGCTGTCCCCCAGCAATTAAGTCTGAAATATATTTCACTCTGCGGCAAGCATCCGAACAAATCCGCCGAGCCCTGAAATACTTGTAGGCGCGAGCGCCCTTCCCAAAAGGCAAACAATTAAGTCTGAAATATCGGCGCCGGCAGTCAAATCTTCCATGTTCGAAGAGAGCAAAAGCGTAAAGGAAGTGACTACCGAATTAGTTGAGCAATTTACTCGGCATTTCGCAGTCGGGATGCCGGCGTCGATCGAATCAGCCCCGCTACCCCGACAGGCCGACCGCTTCAGGCGGTTTGCAGCCGTTGCCGGCAGTGGAACGAACTGGTGCTTTCGACCCTCTGCGGTCCGCCCGTCTCTCCGAAACCGGACGTTGAATGGTGGGGAAGCAGACGTTACTCCGGTTTCCGAAGCCGTCGACAAACTACAAAAGCGGCTGTGCCGTAGTGGGCCTCAGGTCACCGCGCAGCGACGACCGAAATGCAGGAAGAAAATGTCTTTTCGAGCAGACTCGCGACAGAAAACAATGCAATGCGATCAACCCGCCGAACCTGACATCAACCTTACAGATTTGTGAGCCGCTATGGCGCGCTGGGTGCTGGCGAGCCCGATGCGACGCGGCCGGTCGCGAGAGCTGAAATCCAGGGTTACACCCCGCGCATGTGACCTGCCTGGGGATTTTCGTACCAATTGAAATTTGGAACAATGGCTCCTTGGGACAGCGAGGGGCACATGCGCAAGAGTCGATTCAACGAGCAGCAGATGGTCATGATCCTGCGGGAGGCCGATTCCGGGTCGGTGGTGGAGGTGGCCAAGAAGTACGGGATCAGCGATCAAACGATCTATATCTGGCGGAAGCGTTTTGGCACGTTGCAGGCTGATGATGTGAAGCGATTGCGTGGGCTGGAGCAGGAGAATGCCCGGCTGAAGAAGATGGTGGCGGAGCGGGATCTGGCCATCGAGGTGATGAAGGAAATCACCGCAAAAAAATGGTGAGCGCGCCCGCCCGGCGCCGGCAGGTGGACTACGCCAAGCGGCGTGGGTTGTCGGAACGCAGGGCGTGCGCGCTGATGTCAGTGGCACGTTCCACGCTGCGCTATGCGCCGCGGATGCCGGTGCGCGATGCGCCGGTGTTGGCGGCGATGGTGAGCCTGTCGGCGCAGTACCCGCGCTTTGGTTACCGGCGCATCCAGGTGTTTCTGGAGCGCCAGGGCCACGCGATGAGCGCGGACCGCGTCTGGCGGCTGTGGCGGCAGGCGAAGTTGCAGGTACCGAGGAAGCGGCCGCGTCGGCGCATGGCCTGGGAGGTTGACTATGCCGCGCCCTGACGCAGCATCACCTGCTACGCCGGCCAGCTCGGCCGAGTGCCGCGAAGCTCTTAAAGTTGATGCCTCGGGCTTAGGCCATGGGCGCATTACCGTCGCCAACTC
>Ga0074044_10004549_pt1 | contig 11459 bp, 10 predicted proteins | sample BogForMeECP23OM1_FD_94443 | JGI IMG/M metagenome (GOLD analysis project Ga0074044, IMG submission 94443) | Bog forest soil microbial communities from Calvert Island, British Columbia, Canada - Bog Forest MetaG ECP23OM1 | ecosystem: Environmental > Terrestrial > Soil > Wetlands ...
ATGCCGCATTTCCAGGCAGAGCACTTTCAGCACAATCTCGAACTCGTCGAAAAGGTTGGACGGATTGCGCTTGCCAAGGGCTGCACGTCGGCGCAACTGGCTCTTGCTTGGGTCCTATCTAAGGGCGAAGACGTTGTGGCTATTCCCGGTACAAAACGCCGCCGCTATCTCGACGAGAATTTGGGCGCCCTTGAGATCCACCTGACGGCGGCGGATCAGGTGGCGCTCGACGGAGCAATGCCCGCCGGTGTAGCCGCCGGTCCGCGCTACCCCGATTTTGTGATGCGGACGGTCAATCTGTAGAAAGGTTTAGAGCGGTCCTTTCCGCTGCGAAACCTGCCTGAGCTGACTTTGAGATCGCTTGCCCGACCACAGGCGACTGACGCGAAGGTTTTCGCCGCGAAGCCTTCATCCAACGTTGGCAGCAGGCGTTGGAAGGTATTTTCAGTGCCGCATTGATCTAGATCAAATGCCATCAGGAATTGAGGGAGCTGATGGGCGTCTACGCCGGAAATTAGATTCGGATGCTCGCGATCTGCAAAAAAGGATTTTGCGCGCCAGAATAATTTCGCCTTACGAGCGGACTTGCTTGCCCAAGCTTAGCCGCGGGCCTATGCTTCATTAGAAACATAGGGGAGGCGGACATCATGGTCCAACACTGCATCCGGCTTTCGCTGCACGCAATTCTGGCCGGGTTGTGCGTTTTTGGCGCGATGATTGTCGCGACGACGGCGCGGGCTGCCGAGACGGTCAGCATCGGGACTATTCGCGGCATTCCGACCGTCGCTTGGCCGCTGTACATCGCGGATGCGAAAGGAATGTTTGCAGCGGAAGGTTTGCAAATCGAAGTCAATCAGGTCGTTTTCGCCAATAATATTGCCCAGCAAGTCACGGCAGGCTCCGTGAATATGGGTACACTCGGCTTGATCGAGCCGATTCGTGTGATCGCCAAGGGTGGGAGCGTGGCGATCCTGCGTGAGGAGGGCGCGCTGCCTCCGTTCATGCTGATCGCCAAGCCTGACATCAAAACGATCGCCGATCTCAAAGGCAAGACAATCTCGCTCGGCGGCATCGCCGACAGCACGCGCATTTATGTCGAACGGATGCTGGCTTCCGCACATCTGACATTGGATCAGGTCGACAAAATTTACGCAGGCTCGGCCGCCGATCGGTTCTCTCAGCTCCGGTCGGGCGCGGTTGATGCGGCGCTGCTGCTGCCGCCCTTCGACTCCCTTGCGGAAGCCGCCGGCTACAACAATCTCGGAAATACAAAGGATTACGTAACCGACCTGCCGTGGACCGGCTACATGGTCAATACCGCCTGGGCTACAGAACACAAAGATACCGTCAAGAAATTCCTCATTGCTTATCAGAAGGCCGTAGACTGGTTTTATGAGGACGAGAATCGAGCCGAAGCGGTCAAGATTGCCGCCGATTTGTCGAAGGGCGATCCTGAAGTCATTGGTAAGACCTACGATACGTTCCGCAAATTGGAGTTCTTCGCCAAAACGGATGTCGTGTCAAAGCGGCGCCTTGACAACCTGCTCGATGTCGTGAACGCGCTTGGACCGCTTGACCGGCCAGTCAAGCCCGAGGATCTGGTGCTCGCCGGCGTGACGCACTACGCGGCTGAATAACCACTGTCCTGGTTGAAGGCTGCCAGGGGTGACCAAGTCAAGCTAGAGCTTCAACTGTCCTGCGCTGTCTGCCGGGTATGTTTGTGTTCATCACTCACCGCCGGATCGTACAGCTCCTTTCGATTGTGGGCGGGTTTCTGCTGTGGGAGGGACTCAGCCGCTTTGTGGTTGGCAATGGCCTGTTTCTGGCGCCGCCGTCCCAGATTGTACGTGAGATCGTGGCCCTTACCATCAGTGGACGGCTTGGCCACGATGTGGCGGTCAGCGCGCTCGAGTTTGCTATCGGCTTCGCTATTGCCAGTGTGCTCGGCATCGCGCTCGGCTTCGTGATGGCGAGCAACGAGACCGCCAAGGAGGCGAGCGAGCCCTGGGTACAGGCGTTCAACGCGACGCCGACCGTTGCCCTCGCGCCGCTCTTCATTCTCTGGGCCGGCATCGGAATCTGGTCGAAAGTAATGATGGTTGTGATCGTCGTCATTTTCACGATCGCCATCAACACCGAGGCCGGTATTCGTATGACTAGTCCGCGGCTCATCGAGACATTTCGGAGCTTCGGAGCGACACGCGCGCAAATCTTCCTCAAGCTGTCGTTGCCATCCGCCCTGCCATTCATTCTCGCCGGGCTCAAACTGGGCGTTGGCCGCGGCTTGATCGGAGTCGTGGTGGCGGAGCTGTTCGGGGCGCGAGCCGGCCTTGGCAATCTTATCAGCGAATCCGCGGCCAATTTCGACATGGCCGGTTTATTCGCCGGCGTGGTGGTGCTCGCCGCTGCGGGCGTCGGGCTGACGGCAGTGTTCCGCTGGCTCGAACACCGTATAGTCCCCTGGCATGGAGATTGACTCGCGTGCCCCAGGCGAAGCTACTGGTCTGCAAAGTTTCCAAGCGGTTCGGCACGCTGCTTGCGCTCGATCGGATCGATCTCTCCGTTGCCGACGGCCAATTCACGGCGTTCGTCGGTCCGAGCGGTTGCGGCAAGACCACCTTCTTACGGATTGTCGCCGGACTGGAGCAGGCAAGCGACGGCGAAGTTCGGATTGATGGACAAATCATCGATCGACCGAGCTCGGACCGGGGCTTCGTCTTCCAAAGCGATAATTTGCTGCCATGGCGCACCGTCCTCGCGAACGCCCGGCTTGGCCATGAACTGAGCGGAACCACAAGTCGGAACGAGCGGGAGCGCACTCTTGCACTGCTCAAGCTCGTCGGCCTGGCAGGCGTCGAATCCCGCTATCCCGCCCAGCTTTCCGGAGGGATGCGCCAGCGGGTCAATCTCGCTCGCGCTCTGGCGATTGATCCGAAGCTACTGCTGATGGACGAGCCGTTCTCGGCTCTCGATGCGCAGACCCGCGAGATCATGCAGACGGAACTGCTGCGGATCTGGGAGCAGGGTCGCAAAACAGTGCTTTTTGTGACCCATCAGATCGACGAAGCGATCTTTCTGGCCGATCAGGTTGTCGTCTTCGCGCGCCACCCCGGCCGCATCAAGGAAATCATCGATATCGATCTGCCGAGACCACGTGCGCTGCCGGTGAAGCGCACACCTGCTTTCGCTCGATATGTTGACCACATCTGGTCGCTCATCGAGCACGATGTCCGCGAGTCCGCCTTGACGACCTGAACAGCAGTATAGGGAGAATTTTAATGGCACGCCGACCTAGCCTCAAGCCTGCAATCAAGTCTCGCTCGAACCGCGCATCGCGCCGCGCAACCGCGCCGCAGTTTTGGCCGGGCAGTGCACGCCTAGTGGTGTCGCTGTCGCTCATGGTCGAATCTCCAGCGGAGCCGCAGCAGATGTTCCTTGCGCCAGACGGCAAGCGCTATCCGGACCTGCCGGCGGAGACCGGCATCCAGTACGGCTATCGCGAGGGGATTCCACGATTGCTTGATTTATTCGACCGCTACAAGATCAAATGCTCCGCATTCATCAGTGGAAATTGTGTCGATCTCATCCCGGAAATTGGCACGGAGATCGCGCAGCGTGGGCACGAATGTGCTGCGCATGGCAAGATGCACGATTGGCAAATGCAGATGTCGCGCGAGGACGAATATGCCTTCATCAAGGAGGGCATGGATAGCGTGATTCGGGTCACGGGCCAGACCCCGCTCGGTTACAATTGCAAGGCACTGCGCCGTAGCCCGCAGACGCTTTCAATCTTGCAGGAACTGGGATTCCTATACCATATCGATGACGTCAGCCGCGACGAACCCTTCATCATTCCGGTGAATGGAAAGCCATTTGTCGTCGTGCCCTATACGCGTCACCTGAATGACTTCGAACATTTCGTTTTGTACCAACAGGACGTGAACGGCTACGAAAGCGCGCTGCGGGATGAGTTCGACACGCTTTATGAAGAGGCCGAGCACAAGCGGCGGATGATGGTGATCAGCTGGCATGACCGCGTTGCGCGCCCAGCGCGGGTTCGTGCTCTCAGGCGCTTTATCGAATATGCGCAGAAGCAGAAGGGCGTCTGGTTCGCACGCAAGGATGCCATTGCAAAATGGGCTCTCGAAAGCGATCTGACTATCAGAGAAAAGGAAGCGACCTAACGGCAGGCCAGATTCAGCGCGCGGTGTTCCCATTGCGCGGCAACACCGTCATGGTTTGTCGCAATGGCACGAGCCAGGTGCTGCAACAACAGGTCAGGCGGTACGGATAAGCATGGCACCGCACGGTGCTGAATTGGACTTGCAAAAGGAGAACCCTGAATGTCAAGAGCAGATGAACGCACCTGCACCCCCGTTTCGAGAGCCGAGCTCGAACGGCGCTGGGCCGCGGTTCGAGCGCAAATGCCCGCTGCGGGGATCGACGCGCTCCTCGTCCAGGGCGCAAACAATCTTGCCGGAACCGGTGGCTATTTTCGATGGCTTACCGGCATTACCTCGGCGCAAAATTCCAAACCGCAGACGGTCATCTTCCCACGCGAGGGGCTCATGACCCTGGTTTGTCACGGCCACTTCAACGAAGACACCAAGCTTGACGGAACCGACCCGGCTCTGCCCGGCATCGGGCGCCGTTTCGGTACCCCGAGCTTTGTGGCGGCGAATTACACGGACGGCTATGACGCGGAGATCGTTGCACGAGAGATCAAGAAGGGCGGTTTCCGATGCGTCGGCTTCGTCGGTGCCAACACCATCTATTTCGGGTTCGGCATGAGGCTGAAGGAGCTGCTTGCCGGGGTTCAATTGATCGATGCGACCGACATCGTGGATCCCGTTAAGTCGGTGAAAAGCCCTGAGGAAATCGACCTTATCCGCCGTGCCGCAGCCATGCAGGACGCGGCTCTGGCGAAGGTCCGCGACCATATCCGCCCTGGCATGAGGGATTTCGAGGTGATGGCGTACGGTCAGTACGTCAGCCAGTTGATGGGCAGTGAGACGGGCTATTTGCTCGGCTCCTCTGGGGCTTTGGGGGCGCCGACGCGGCTTCGTCGCCTGCCCGAACAGGGCAGGGAAATTAGCCGGGGCGATATTCTCTTGTTTCAACTGGAGAATAGCGGGCCCGGCGGGCTCTTCGTGCACCTTGCGCGCATCTTCGTAGTGGGCGGCAAGGTGCCGCAGGAGATCGACGATGCATTCGGTCAGATGGTTGAAGCGCAAGATTATACCGTCGCGCTGCTGAAGCCCGGTATGCCGTGCCGCGACGTGTTCCGTGACTACAACAGCTATATGCGTGGGCGCGGCCTTCCCGAGGAAGGCAGGCTGCATTGCCACGGCCAAGGCTATGACTACGTGGAGCGGCCGCTCATCCGCAGCGACGAGACAATGACGTTGGCCGCAAACATGAACATCGGCGTCCATCCCAGCATTTCGAACCAACAAATGTTCGTAACCGTGTGCGATAATTTTCTCATCGGCGCCGACGGGACCGTCGAGCGCCTCCACAAGACACCGAGAACGATCATCGAGGTATGACGTCGCGCACGGTTCCGCGCCGGAGGTCCGAAGGTTCCGCCGGATTTCCGGATCATCATTTCGTCATGTCTGCTGCCCTAAGCGAGGGCTGCCGGACGAAAACCTAGAAACTGGGCAAAACGCTCACTGAAAAGGGGCCATGCCTGCGGATTGACAAGACGCGGCGGCACGCGCCCTGCAAAAATATCGAGCCATTGCTCCGCAGCCGATTTTGACATCTGATGGCATGCTTCGAATGTCATCCCCGCATTGTGAGGTGTGGCAAACACGTTGTCGAGGAACAGCAGCGGATGGTCCAAGGCGGGCGGCTCCTGCAGCCACACATCCAGTCCCGCGCCCGCTAAGCGCCCCTCTTTCAGGGCCTCCGCCAGGTCATCCTCTTTGTGAATGCCGCCACGCGCGGTCGTGATGAAGAAGGCCGTTGGCTTCATCTTGCTGAACTGCTCACGGCCGAGCATGCCAAATGTCTCATCAGTTCGAGGACAATGCACCGAAAGAAAATCTGACCTTCGCAAAACCTCGTCGAATTCCACCTTGAGCGCGCCGCGCGCTGCAATCTGCTCCGCTGTCAGATATGGGTCATAGGCAAGCACGATCATCTGAAAGAGACCTCGGCACAGTTCCGCAACTCGTGTCCCGATATGCCCAATTCCAATTATACCGACAGTCTTTCCCATGATATCGTTTCCAGTGTACGCGTAACGATCGAGGTTCTGCTGAACACGCATCGCCTTGTCGCTTAGCCCCATCTTTTTCGACAGCAAGATCATCATTCCCAGCGCATGCTCTGCGACAGGTTCTTTGTTGGTCCCGGATTGATTGCAGACAATCACGCCCCGCTTCGTGCAGGCATTGACATCGACCATATCGTAACCAGCTCCCGTTGAGCATATGGCTACCAGGTTTGGGCAGTCCTTCAGCAATTCGTCATCACCGAACCACGGCGGCCGCAGGTCGCCACGCGACCTGATCTGGTAGCCATGCGCAAGTCGCATCTCCACCCAATTCTCTTCCTCTGGCGCCGCAAACTTTAGTCGCACCAAGTCGATATCCGGCCGACCGGAGAGTATCTTTACAGCAATCGGATCCACCCACTTCTCGAAATAGACAAGCTTCTTTATATTAGCCGTCACTTCAGACTATCCTTTCCGCTTCAACCTCGCGCCCAAGGCCGGTGATGATGCCGCGGCTGCAAGGCGGCGTTATTGACCGTCGGGTGTACGCAGTCCGAACCAGGAGTCGCGCACCTGATGGTAATGCACCGCCGGATCGTAGATCGAGACCGGCAGGCCGAGCACCTGAGCCGATAGCCGGCCGACGGCCGACAGCAGGCTGTACGAGGCGACGACGCGATCGTGCTGGGCGATGATCAGACTGACGCGCGCATTGACCAGAGCCTGCTGGGCATTGAGCACATCGAGCGTGGTGCGTTGGCCGGCGAGCGCCTCGTTGCGAACACCGGTCAGCGCCCGTTCCGAGGCATCGCCCTGGCGCACCGCGGCTTCGACTTGTGCCTTGGCCGCTTGTAACTGCCCCCAGGCCTGCACGATGTTCGCCTGCGCCTGGTCGCGAACCTGATCGACGTTCAAGCGTTGCTGCCCGAGCGTCTCCTTGTCCAGCCGGATGGCCGAATATTCGGCGCCGCCTTGATAGATCGGAACCGATAAATTCAGCATTACAGAATCGGTAATCAACTTGGGAGTCGTTATGGTGGATTCGATCTGCTGCTGGATGCTGCCTTGCACCACCAGCGACGGCCAGAGCGCTCCTTCCGCGATCTTCACCTGTAGCTGCGCAACGTCGACGCCGTGCATCGCGGCGGTCACGGACGGATTCTGCGCGGAGCCAAGCGCGATCGCGGAGTTCAACGTGGACGGCGCAAGCCGCTCCACCGGGGACGCCGGGGCGAAGTTCGCCGGAGCGTTTCCGATGATGCGCCGATAGTTGGCCTTTGTCGTGGCGAGCGTGGACTCCGCCGCGTACAAGCTGGCTTCGCCGGCCGCCAATTGCGCTTCCGACTGGGCGACGTCGGTCGACGTTACTTGGCCGACGGAGAACCGATCGCGGGTATCCTTGAGGGTGCGCTGCAAAACGCGAATATTGTTCTGCTGTACCTCAAGGTTCGCGGTATCGCGCGACATGTCCATGTAGACAGTTGCGGCGGCAAGCAGCACGGATTGCTCCATGACGCGCAGGGTCTCGCGTGCGGCTGACACTTGGCTCTCGGCCTCCCGAACCTTATTGGCGGTTTGTTCGCCATTGAAAAGTGTCTGCGAGCCGGTGACTCCCGCCGAGCGGGGTGTGCTCAGGCCTTTAGCGACGAATGTGGCGCCTCCCGGCAAAACGGGCGGTGTCGGCGGAATAGTCTGCTTTAAATCAGTGTATTCCCGTCCAAGACTGGCGTTCGCGGAAAGCGTCGGACGATAGCCGGAAAGCGCTTGCGCGACGGTTTCATCGGTCTGGCGCACGATGGCGCGCTGGGCGTTGAGCTGGGGATTGTTTTGGTAGGCTCGCGCCAGCGCCGCTTCGATCGTTTCCGCAGCCACGTCACGAGGTACAGCGGCCACCAGCGCAAAGCTGACCAGAATGAGTGCTGCTATCGAGCGCCGATCCGATCTCCCCGGGACCTCTTCCCGCACCCTTGGAGCCATAACTCCACTCACCACCATCAGCCCCAATCCACTCGTACAAACCTTAACGTGAGCCCGCGCCCCTTACAAGGTTCCGAGTGGGGACGGCAGCTGCCCGCCAAGCTTTCCCGAGAATGCGACTACCGTGCAGCATCCTTGCAAGCATTACGAGCGTTGCGACCTCGTCGTGGGTCGCGCAACCAACCCGAACTCGCGCAGACCCAACGCGAGCATGGCGAAGAAGAGTGGGATGACAAAATAGAGAATGCGAAACGTCAGCAGAGCCGCGAACAGCTCCTCCCTCTGAAATTGTGGAAGTCCGATGAGCAGCGCGGCTTCAATAATGCCGAGGTTTCCCGGCACATGACTGATGGTTCCGAGCAGCGTCGCAGTGAGGAAAATGACCAGCACCGTTGCGAAGTCAACCACGGGCCCAGGCGGCAGCAAGATGTACATCGCGAGCGTCACCAGGCTGAGATCCATCGCGCCTATGCCTATTTGTACGAGAGTGAAGCGCACATTCGGCAAAACAATTTGCCAATCGGAGTAACCGACGGTCCGCGGCCGTGGACCAAGCCAGATCAGGTAGCAGACGATGCCGAACAATCCCGAGAGCCCGATGATCCGGTTGATCCAGGACGGCAGGTGATCGACGACGCTTGCAGCCTCCGGTGCGTACGACATGGCGCCGCCGAGCACGAACGCATTGCCGAGCCAGAATGTCATTCCCGTGACGAAGGCGATCTTGGCGATGTCGACCACGCTCAGGCCCCACACGGAATAGATGCGCAGTCTGACAAAGCCGCCCGTGAGTGTAGCGGCGCCAAGCGTGTGACCGATCGTATAGCTCGTGAGGCTGGCAACCGCGGCAACTTGGAACGGCACGGTGCGGTGGCCGATCGTGCGGAGCGCGAAGAAATCGTAGAATGTGAGCGTGATATAGCCGGCAACAACGAATGCGCCGGCGGTCGCGATTTTGCGCCCGGATTGGGCTTGCAGCGCGGCGGCGACCTTGCCGAAGTCGATGTCGTGCAAGACGTAATAGAGCGTGAATGCGGCAACGACGAGGATCAGCAGACTGATCGCAACACTCATCCTGTTCCGGCCGAGTCTGCGGATGATCGTATCGGTGCTCGTCACGTGTGGCTTCGGCTTGCTGTGATGAGCTCCCCGCGCGACCAAGAACTCTGTCAAATGATTCGCGGTTGAAGCCTTTCATTTATTTGTAACAGCAATGTAACGAACGGGGCGTAGGCGCAAGCGAGCCCATATCGCAACCGTCACATTGCTGAGACATGAAATGGCAATTCTTGTCGTATGCGATTCGCCAATACGATGGCGGCCCGTTCGCGGCCGAATGCAGCCCGATGAGAGTTCTCGTCGCGACGGACGCCTGGCGTCCCCAGGTCAATGGCGTCGTGCGGACGCTGAACTCGCTGGCACGCGCCGCGGACAAGCTCGGCACCACGATCGATTTCCTCTCGCCGGAGGGTTTTCCTTCCTTTCAGGTGCCGACCTACCCCGGACTGCGGCTGGCTCTGCCGAGCCGCCGGCGGATCGCGCAACGCATCGAAGCGGCTAGACCGGACGCCATCCATATCGCGACTGAAGGCCCGATCGGCTTCGCCGTCCGGGCCTATTGCCGACGGCACCACAGGCCGTTCACAACGAGCTATACGACGCGGTTTCCAGAATATATTTCGGCCCGATCACCGATCCCGCAAAGCTGGATCTATGCGACATTGCGATGGTTTCACTCTGCAGCGACCGTGACGATGGTGTCGACGCCGTCGCTCATCAGCGAGCTCGGCGAACGCGGCTTTGCCAATCTGGGCATGTGGACTCGCGGGGTGGATATCGATCTGTTCCGGCCGGATCGCGCCCTCGATCTCGGCTTCCCGCGGCCGATCTTCATGACCCTGGGTAGGGTCGCCGTCGAAAAGAATCTCGATGCGTTCCTCGCCCTCGATCTACCCGGCACGAAGGTCGTCATCGGCAGGGGGCCCCAGGAGGCGGAGCTCAAACGCAACTATCCCGAAGCAAAGTTCCTCGGCATGTTGGACAACGGGATTCTTGCTTCTCACCTGGCGGCCGCGGATGTCTTTGTGTTTCCGAGCCGCACCGACACGTTCGGCGTCGTGCAACTCGAGGCGCTGGCGAGCGGCGTTCCGATTGCTGCTTTTCCGGTCACGGGCCCGAAGGACGTCGTCGCCAACAATCCCATCGGGGTTTTGCACGAGGACCTCGGGGTCGCCTGCATGGAAGCCTTGTCGCTGTCGCGTGACGCCTGCCGCGCATATGCGCTTAACTGCTCATGGGAAAACAGCGCACGCCAGTTCGTTGGCCACGTCCGCAAGGTGGTCACCGGCAGCGATGGCGAACTGCAGATGGCAGGAACGATCACGGAAACCGCCCATGGCTAAGGCCGGCACTGCAACAGAAGGGTCATGTATGAATACGCTTTCGGACTGCGACCTCGACACCCAAACCATCACCAAGGCGTATGCGCGCTGGGCGCCGGTCTATGATCTGGTATTCGGCGCGGTCTTCGAGCGCGGTCGCCACGCCGCCATCGCGGCTGCCGAACGCGTCGGCGGCCGTATCCTCGAGGTCGGCGTCGGAACGGGCATCTCGCTGCCGCACTATTCGCAAGCTTCCCGGCTGTGCGGCGTCGACATTTCCGAACCGATGTTGCGCAAGGCGCAGGAGCGCGTCGCCGAGTTCGGGCTGAGCAATGTCGAAGGGCTCTGGGTCATGGATGCCGAGCATCTGTCGTTTCCCGATGCCTCGTTCGACGTGATCGTCGCGCAATATGTCATCACCACCGTACCAAATCCGGAGGCGACGCTCGACGAATTCGCCCGCGTGCTGAGGCCGGGCGGCGAAATCGTGCTGGTCAGCCGCGTCGGGGCGGAGGCGGGTTTGCGGCGGTCGCTGGAGCGCTGGTTTCAACCGGCAGCGCGAAAGCTCGGCTGGCGCACCGAGTTTTCCTTCGAACGCTATGTCCGGTGGGCGTCGCGGACGGCCGGCATGAGTCTGGTCGAGCGGCGCGCCATGCCGCCGTTCGGGCATTTCTCGCTGATCCGGTTCGCTAAGGACGGCGGGACGAACGCATGCGAGACCAATCCGGCGGCGCGCGCCGCGAGCTGACGTCATCTTGCTCTTATGTCCCATTGTCAAGCTCCTGGCGCAGTTACTCGCTCTCCTGACGTTTGGCGCAGGAGACAATCGTGAACGGTCGTGCAACGGTAGGAGCGAAGCCTTGAGACGTCGGTCAACA
>Ga0074044_10004551_pt1 | contig 11458 bp, 7 predicted proteins | sample BogForMeECP23OM1_FD_94443 | JGI IMG/M metagenome (GOLD analysis project Ga0074044, IMG submission 94443) | Bog forest soil microbial communities from Calvert Island, British Columbia, Canada - Bog Forest MetaG ECP23OM1 | ecosystem: Environmental > Terrestrial > Soil > Wetlands ...
CCCCGCCCGAGAGGGCGCTGAGCGCGGCGTCGTGGTCGAAGTAGAGGAACAACACGAAGACGAAGACACCGAGGATGATGGTCGGGATTCCGGTCATCACGTCGGCGAGAAAGCCCACCAACTTCCCGAACGAGTTCCGGCCGTACTCCGAGACGTAGATCCCCGCGAGGAGACCCATCGGGACCGCGATCAGTGCGCCGAGTCCGAGCATGATGAACGTCCCCTGGATCGCCGGACCGATCCCGCCGAGGGAGCATGCCGTGAGCGGGTTCGGGTTGCAGCCGAGCGGCGGGAGTGACGTGTAGAACGACGGTTGTACGACCGCCGGTCCTCCCAACGTGGCCAGCGTCAGGATGACGCTCGCGAGCGGGGCGATCGCGATGATGAGACAGAGGACGGTGAGTCCCATCACGATCCACTGAACCCCCCGACGGCGAACCAGTCGGGACCGGACTTCCGCGGTGACCCGGGCCCGCCAGGCAGGGGCCTCGCCGCCGGTCCCCGGCCCTGCGGCTGGGGTCGCGGCCAGGACGAGCGAGCGATGGGATCGACGGTGGCGGCGCGGCGCGTCCCGGGTCACTCCCCCGGGCTCGGACCCGAAGCGCCACAGGAGCCCCCGAGCCACGACGTTCACGAGGACGGTGATCGCGAGGAGGATGAGCGCCATCTCGAGGAGCGCCTGGTAGGCGAGGCTGGCGGGCGTCAACTCGCTGAAGTTGTTCACGATCCATGAGGCAAGGGTCGCTCCCGGTGCGAAGATGGTGCCGGGGAGGATGTAGACGTTTCCGATGACCATCGTGACGGCGATCGTTTCCCCGAGGGCTCGTCCCAGTCCGAGCATGACACCGGCGACGATGCCGGTCCGAGCGGGCCCGAGCACGGCCATCCGAGTCGCTTCCCATCGGGTCGCTCCGAGGCTGAGGGCCGACTCCCGGTAGATGCGGGGAACGGCGAGCATCGATTCGCGCGAGATCGCGGCGATGGTGGGCAGGATCATCACCGTCAGGACCAGCGTCGCGGTGAGGATGTCGTAGCCGAGCGACCCCGACGGTGGGAACGGCCACCGGCCGCCGGTGAGCGAGCTCAAGCCCGGTTCGACGGTCGAGTTCATGAGGGGAACGAGGACGAAGAACGCCCAGAATCCGTAGACGACCGATGGGATGGCGGCCGAGAGGTCGACGACGTACGTGAGGGGTTTGCGGAGCCAGGCGGGTGCGATCTGGGTAAGGAAGATGGCGACCCCGAGCGCGATCGGGACCGCGAGCAGGAGAGCAAAGAGGCTGGTGAGGAGGGTATCGACGATGGCCGGACCGGCGCCGAACAGGTTGTGGGGCTCGTCCCAGACGGTGCCGAAGAGGAATCCGACCCCGAAGCGGGTGATCGAGGGCCAGGCGGATTCGACCAGGAACCCGGTCAGCAACGCCAGGAGAACGAGGATCCCGAACGCGGCGAGACCGGCGACTCCGTGGAAGGTTCGCCCCAGCCAGCGGAGGAGACGGATCCGTTGGGCGAGCGGGGCTCCCTGGGGGAGCCCCGCATTGGGTTGCGGCGTCGGTCCTACGTTCGGCCCCCCCTCAGCACGAAGGGATCGACGCTCCGTTGTACGTCATCGTTCCGATCCCCGTCACGTCATTCTGTAGGACCGAGTTGGGGAGTGCGGGGTAGTATAGGTTGGCCCCGGACGCGTAGGTCTGACCTTCGGTCGGCGAGACGACCCAGCTGAGCCACTGGACCAGGACCTCGGACTTCACCAAGGTGGGCGCGAAGCCTTTGTCGGTCGCCTGGTAAACGTAGAGATAGACGAACGTCGCGAGCGGGTAGTCGCCCACTCCTTTCGCGTTGATCATGCTCAGGTTGTACCAACTCGGACCCGCCGAGGCCGAGGGGAGCGACGACAGGGCGGCGACCTTGTCGGCGATCGCGCTCGTCGTGTCCGCGAGCGTCGGAGCGATGAACTTCCCCGACGGGTTCTCGATCGCCGCGTACCCGATCGACTGGCTGTCCAAGTTGATCACGTCGGTGAGGTCACTGTAGCTGATGGTATACTGCGTCGAGCTGACGATGCTCAGCAACGCCGAATTCGAGGACTGGGCGGTCTGCTTCGCTCCCGTCGGGAACTTGACCGAGAGCCCCTGCCCGACCGTGTGGTTCCAGTCGCTGCTCTCCTGGGACAGGTAGCTCGTGAAGACGTACGTCGTTCCCGCCGAGCCGGACCGGTCGACCGTGGTGATCGTGGCGTTGGGGAGGGTGACGCCCGGGTTGAGGGACCCGATCGTCGCGTTGTCCCAGTTCGTGATGGTGCCGTTCCAAATGTCGGCCAGTACCGCTCCGGTGAGGTTCAGGTGGGTCGAGATCGGCAAGGCGCTCCCCAGGTTGTAGACGATTGTGATCGCGCTCCCCGTGATGGGCAGGGTGAGCGCGGGCGACGGGAGTAGGGCGGCCTCGGACGAGGAGAGAGGGTTGTCCGCGATCGCAAAATCGATGCTCGCCGAGGTAAAGTGGGTGATACCGGTCCCCGAACCCGCACCGGGGTAGTTGACCTGGTTCCCAGTCTGGCTCGCGTAGGACGCGGCCCAGGCGAGGACGAGGGGGGTAGCGATCTGCGCACCATCGCCCTGGAGGGTGAGCGGCCCGCAGACGGCACTTTTGGCCTTCGCTCCGATCCAGTGCTCCTCGTACGCGAGCCCGACCCCGCCCACGACGATAACGAGTACCACCACGACGGCGACGATCAACATCATGTTGGACTTGCGTCGCACCACCGGAGGTGGATTCGAAGGGGCGGCGGTGCGGCTCCCGTCAGCGGGGGCGACTGTAGACCCGCTCATCGGCCGGCCTCCGAAAAAATCAAGGGTTCGGCATTCGGCGATCGTAGCGTGCGCACTCCCACCCGGGAACCGGTCATACGAGGCGGCCGAGAAAGGGGGGGGGTGATATCCCATCGGAAAAGCGCACCTTTCCCCTGCGGCGGCGCAAATTTCGTATAATTAGTCCTATGATACCCGCAGAAAATGAGAATCCTCGTCAGCTGGTAACCGCCCTCCGGTCCGGCCGGGCGGGCCGGTTTGGGCCCGGATTCGGTTTGCGGCTGTCCCATTGCCTATTCGGAAGCGAAGTTGGGCCGGCTCGAAGCGGGAGAACTCCGGTGACCTCGATCGCCCGGTCGGTCTTCGCGCAGGGAGCCGGACCCTATCCAAACGTATTCATTCGTCGAGCGGGCTCAGGGGTCGATGTCGGAAGGCGGGCTGGGCGAGCGTCAGGGGTTCGTGGTCTGGATCGAGGGACTTTCCGGATCCGGCAAGACGACGCTCTCCGCAGAGGTAGCGAAGCGTCTCCGCGCCTCCGGCTGGAAGACCGAAGTGCTCGACGGCGACGAGGTCCGCCGAATGGTGTTCCCGGAACTCGGATGGTCGCGCAAGGACCGAGAGACCCATGCCCGACGGGTGAGCTACGTGGCCCACCTGCTCGCTCGGAATGGAGTCGCGGTCGTGGTGGCGATGATCACGCCGTACGAGACCTCCCGACAGGCGGCGCGCTCGGTGCAGGGCCCTCGGTTCACCGAGGTGTGGCTGAAATGTCCGATCGAGGTCTGCCGAACCAGGGACCCCAAGGGGATCTATAGTCGCCCAACCGGAACGTCTCCTTCGCACATCACGGGAGTCGATGACCCGTTCGAAGAGCCCCTGAACCCCGACCTCATCGTCGACACCGCTTCGGCTCCGGTCGAGACCTCCGTCCAGCGGATCCTCGGCCATCTCCAGGGTCGCGGTTTCACCTAGAACCCGCCCGTCGCCCGTCCTGACCTAGGGGGCGCCGGCTGGAGGGGGTTCCGAATCGTTCGTAACTGGGCCCGACGCCCGAAGGCGGCCGAGGAGGTGCGCGCGCACTTCGGCGTCCCGGGGCGCGTTCCGGGTTCGCAGCGCCTCGGCGACGGCGAGTTGGTGGGTCCTCGGTCGGTTCCCGCCGAACTTGAACTTGGCTTGTACGTCCCGGATGGTGAGCCGTAGTCCCCGGATCGCACCGAACTGTTGGGCATAGGGGTTGTCGCCGGGCTCGATGGCTTCGTGGCGGCCTTCGGGTTGGAAGTGGGCCATAAGGTCGGTGAGCAGTCGTGCGAGCCCGGCCGGGTCGTCCACGATCGTTGTTCCGCACCGGAGCTGAGCTGTGGCGTAGTACGAGGTGGGTACTCCCCATTCCTCCGGCGCTTCCTCACCGGCGTTCATGTAGCTGGGAATGTAGGCGTACTCGCCGATCACGGAAAGGATGGCCACCGGCCGTTCCAGCAACGCCCCCCACACGGGATTGTCCCGGACGAAATGTAGGACCACGGTCTCCTTCCCGTCGAAGGCGAAATGGCTCGGGCTCACGATCGGAAACTCGCGTCCGGCGCCCGGGGCAATCAAGGTTCCGAAATCCTGGTCATGAAGCAAGGTCCGCCACTCATCTTCGCTGAGGGCTCGGTCCGAAGGGCGGATGATCATTCGAAATCGCTCCGTTCGCCACTGGAGGGCAGGATGATTCCCCCCTTAAACCGGGCCTCTCCCGGCACCTGGAGCGGGGGTGAGAGGATCGAATGGTTCTCTCAGGTGCGTAGACGGGCTTGAACCACGGGACCGATTGCCCTTAGTATTCGCCCTTGAGCCGATCCTTTGCGCTTCGGTTGATGAGCGGACCACTCAGCAGATTCGCATTGCTCACCGAGGCGACACTTCCATCGTCCAGGCGAAGCCAGACCGTGACCAGTCCGATCTGTACAACCCGGCCCGTGATTCCACTCACCGTGATCGTATCGTTCACCCGGAGCATCCGTTCCTGCAGCAGGATGAAGCCCGCGATGATGTTCGCGAGCGTCGTTTGAAGGGCCAACGTCGCCGCGAGTCCGATCAGGGCCGAGAAAGTGAGGCCGGATATGAGGCTGATCGGGCCTACCAGGCTGAGCGAGGTCACTGCGGCGATCGCGACCGCAACCACGGTGATCCCCACCCGGGCGCCCCGGACGGACGCGGGAGGGGCGCCACGGTCTCGGAGTCGAGTCGCCGCTGCTCGGGCGAGCACATACCCGGCCGTCAGAGTGACAGCGACTGCGATGACCGCCTCGATCGCAGGTGCGGAGACCCAGACGGTCACGACGACTCCTAGCTGGGAGGAGCGAGCGCACCGGATATTAATCAGGGCCTAAACCCCGATACGGTTAGTGGAGGGCGTCAACCGTCCCCAGTCGACGCAGGCCGCAGGGGTGGTCCGGAGGGCCCCGTATCTTCCGAAAGGGCTCGATGGGACCCTCCGTTTATTCCTTCAAAGGCGACGTGAGCACCGAGCGTCCGGAGGAGGATGGGGCGGAGATGGGCCGTTCGCTCCCCCGCGCCCAAACTTTCCCCACGGAAGGGGAAGGAGTTCCACCGGGAGATTCGCATGGATGGACCGACCGCGCAAGAGCTGGTTCCGGGCCCTGAGTTCGTCCCTGCGTCGAGTCGGGTGGCGAACCCACCGGCGGTCGGAATGGACCTTCGAGACCAGGTGCGAGCGACTCTTTGACCACGTCCCCGAGCCGAACCGACCGTCCGAGATCGTCTGGGTGCCTTCGGAGCCACTCGGCCCAAACCCATATGACTCCGACCGGAAGTCGACCGTCACAAACATGCCGGTCCTAACCGAGGACATGAAACGGGTCGTCCGGGCTCAACGCCTGGGGTATGTCGCGACGGTATCCTTCGAGGGTCGACCGAACGTGTCCCCCAAGGGGTCGCTGACCGTGTGGGACGATGACCACCTGGTCTTTGCCGACATCGAGTCGCCGCATACGATCCGAAACCTCGAGGCGAACCCGAATACCGAGGTGAATGTTGTCGATCCGGGCGTTCGCAAAGGGTACCGATTCACCGGCGTCGGAAAGGTCCTCCGGTCCGGAGATCAGTACTGGAAGGTGCTCGAACACTACAAGGAGGAAGGGGCCGACATTCGCCGGGTACGGGCGATCGTACTCGTCCAGGTGACGGCGGCGTCCCCAGTGATTTCCCCGTGCTACCTGACGGGCCTTTCCGAGGAGGAGGTCCGCGCGCTGTGGACCGAGTGGCACCGGAAGGCCAGCGCCAAAACGGTGGTTGACCTGATCCCGCCGAACGATTTTTGAAGGGAGGGCTCGGATTCGTGATTCGGGCGGATCTCGTCGGAATCGTCCGGGCTCGGGGAACTCGGACCTAGGTGCGCATGCTCGACGGATTCCCCCCGTACGCTCCCAACCTCTCGGATCTTCTGGCTGTGGTCGAGATCGCGCTCGCGGTCATGCTCGTCGGTGGATTGGTCCTCGTCCGCACCGGGCATGTCCGGGCGCACATGATCCTCCAAAGTTCGATCATCTTCGTCAACATCCCCATCGTCCTGGTCGGAATGGTCCCGGCCTACCTCACCTACGTCCGGCCCTATCTCGCTGCGGACTTCTGGGAGCCCGCGGTCCTCGTACCGACCATCATGCTTGTGTGCGGCGGGGCCGCTGAGGCGCTGGGTATTTACATCATACTGGTCGCAGGGACCAACTGGATCCCCGAACGATTCCGTTTTCGGCGCTACAAGCTCTGGATGCGGGCCGAGCTCGTGTTGTGGTGGGGAGTCGTGATCGCGGGCCTCACGACGTACTGGCTTTTCTGGGTCCCCGGAGCGTCGCTGTGAACGGGGAACGGTCCGGGACCGTCGTGCCGGCGAGTTCGCCCTAACCTGGTCCGCGCCGCGACCCCGACCGAAGATGCCTGCCTCGGTCGTCGTGGAGCGGGACGTCGCGCGTGAGCAACATCTGGGCGCTCTCGAAGGGAGTACCGAATACTGGGGGTGACCACGAGCACGTTTTTCCGGACGGAGCGAGCGCTCGGTCGTTTACGGGGGTTCGTGGGCGAGAGCGAATGAGACTGCCGGATCTCCTTGGACCCGTGATGGAAGGGCATGAGTCGACGCCCGGTTTCCGGGAAGGCAGAGTCGTCACCGACTCTTATCTGCCATCTGCGTCTCGCAGTTCCGCCGACAATGTTGCACCGCGACTCGGTTCTCATGTCGGGGTGAGCACGTGAAGAAAATCCGTCAGAGCTACCCGAGGAGAGGCAAGATGCTACAGACCCCCTTTGCACCGCTGCCGGACGATGAGTTTCGGAAGCTGGTCGCGGACGGGGACGCGATCCCGGGCCGGGAAGGTTCGGTCCTGCTCGTCTCGAAGTGGCGAGACCCACCGGGAATGGAGGTCGAGGCCTTCTTGGTCGCCCTACGTAAGCAGGGTTCCACCTTGGAAGCTCGACGATTCAAGACCGACGTTAACGTCCGCGTGGTTCGAAACGCCGCTGCTCCGGCGTGGGGAGGCCGCGGGTTGTCACCGGCGGCTCCGATCCACACCTGATCACTCTCCGAATTTCAGGGTCAATGGGTCCTCCCGTCGATTTCTCCATCGGGCCGACGGGGACGGAGTGGTGGGGGTCCATACTCCGAAAGGATCGATTCGGAGCACTCCGAAGGCTGGCGTTAGGGCATATTCCCGGGTGATCTCGGACCAGAGGACGTACCCTGAGATGTCGGGGAATTCGGGCCGGGCGGGCGAAGCGCCCCGCCGGCCCCCGGATCCTTCGAGCGGCCCGAACGTCGCATCGCGAGACTGAGCACCAGCATGATCACGACCAAGGCGGTCACCCCGATCACGACCGCCCAATCCAGGGCCGAGATACCCCTCGAAGGGGGCGGGGACACGCCGGTCGGGACGAACCTCACCGAAACGCTGCTCGCGGTCCCGTCCAGGATGACCGAGCCCGTCGCCACGCTGGTCGAGTACCCGAGGATGGGCCCGATGGTAAAGTTGAACGTCCCGTTCGGCTCTTGGAACACGATGTTCGCGCCTCTCATCGAGTAGCGCGTCACCGAACCGATTGACACCGACCAGTTCGTGTTCGGAGGGAGACCCGTCTGGGCGAACGTAAGCAGATACCGCTCGGGGGGCGCCACGAAGACGATCGACACCGCTTGGGTCGCCCCCTGGACCACGACCGTGCCGTTCTCCGGTGCCATACTGTACCCCGGCAATCCGCTTCCGCTCCAGGACACCGACCCGTTCGCCAGCAGGAACACGATCTGACCCGTCGTCGACGTGACCGTGGTCCCGCTGATCGTAACCGACCAATTCGTCCCTGCGGGGAGCCCGGTCTCCGTCCAGGTGACCGCGTACTTCACCAGCGCGAAGCTCACCGCAAGGCGGACGGGCTCCCCGGTCACCTCGAGAGAACCGGTCGCGTTTCGAGAGTAGTTCGCAACGTTCGAGATCGTGAAAGGGAACGTTCCGTTCGGGAGTTCGAATTGAATGCTCGTCGTGAAGGACGAGAGCGTGCTCCCTTCCGCCGTCACGCTCCACGGCGTCCCGACGGGGAGTCCGCCCGCTTGGAATGTCACCGCGTAGGTCACCAGTTGATAGTCGAGGTTGGCCGCGTACCCGACTTCCGAACCGTTGACAGAATCAAGCCCGCCGGACACGTACAGCGAGCCGTGGTACCGGAGACTCGACTGTTCCCAGCCCGCGAGGCCCTGGATCCCATACGCGAAGCTCCCATTCGCGAGCCCGGTCCAGGTGAGTGTGTCCGTCCCCCCGTCCGTGAGCAAACTGTGAGTGACGCCATCCACAGTTACAGACCAGTCCAAGCCGGTGGGGAGGCCGGATTCGCTGTAGGTGACCTCGTAGGTCACCGGCAAGAACGTCACGTTCACGGTGACGGGTCCCCCGTCCACGGTCACGGTTCCCGAGTATGGGACCGAACTTTCGTGCCAACCGGAGATCCCGACGATGGAGCAAAGGTAGCTCCCGTTGGGCATGGATCGAAACACCAGCGTATCGTTTCCCCCGGTGGTCGCCTTACTCTCGGAGGTCCCGTTGCAGGTGACCGACCAGTTCTTCCCCGCGGGCAATCCAGATTCCCCGAAGCTGATCCGATACGAGACCGGAGTGAACTCCAGCACGACCGCGATCGACTGACCTGCGACGGTCAAATTTCCCAGATGGGAGATGTTCGTCTGTTGGTAGCCGGGGAAGTCGTAGATTTCGTAGGCGTAGGTCCCGTTCACTTCGCCCACGAATGAAATGATGTTCGGCCCGGGTCCTGCGATGAGGACAGACTTGTTGGTTCCGTTGAAGGTGAGATACCAGTACCCTCCGCCCGGGAGCCCGGACTCGGTGAAATTGACCGTGTAATCCACCTCGCGGAAGGTTAGGTTCTCCAGAATGGGGGACCCATTGACGACCAAGGTGGAATGGTAGTACGAAGGAGCGTACCGGCTGTCATTGGTCGAGTCGTTGAACGAGTAACTTCCGTTCACCTCCATGAAACTGATCGTCGAACCGCCGTCCGAGTAACTTGTGGCGGCCCCGAGGGTCACGGACCAGTTCGTCCCGTGGGGGAGTCCGTTCGCTGAAAAGGTGACATTGTAAAAGGTGGGGATGAACGTGACATTGAACGAGAGCACTTGCCCGACTTCGGAAAAATTCCCGGTCGCGTATCCAATTCGATACCCGAGGACGGGATTGACCAGATACGTGTAGGAACCGTTGACCAGTTCGAAGATCACGCTGGTACCTCCATACGAGTAGTTCGTCAGCGTTCCGTTCGTCCCGTTCAGCGCTACGGACCAGTTGGTCCCGCCCACCAGTCCCGATTCGGTGAACGTAACTGGCGAGGTCGAGGGTCGGAACGAGATCGCTACGAGCGCCGTGCCCCCGTTCACGCGGACCTGCCCGCTCGCCGGCGTTCGGACTAGGCCGTTTACTCCCGGAACCGTGTAGTTGTAGGTTCCATTGGGTTCGACGACCCGGATGGTGGACGCGTTTGCCCACGAGACGGAGCCGTTGACATCGACCGACCATTCGAACGCCGGGGGGAGTCCCGAGGCGACGAACGAGACCGTGAAGACCGGAGCGAACGTGACGGGGACCGACACCGGCCGTCCGGTGACGATGAAGTTTCCCACGGTGGGGTCGAGGCCCATGCCCACCACCGAGGTGGTCGCTGTGAAGTTGTAACTTCCGTTCGCGAAGCCCTCCACTAAGGTCGGGTTACTGAGGAAGTTTACCCTCGGGTCCCTTCCCGTGACGTCGAGGGTCCAGGTGGTCGCCCCTCCGGTGGAGTGTAGGCCCGACTCGGCAAATGTTACGGAGGACAGATAGGCCGTCCACTTGACCGTGCAGGAGGCGGAGCGTCCGTCGACCTGCACCGAACCGATGCAGGAATTGGTCGTGTAGCCGGGTTCCGGACCGATCGTATAATTGACCGTCCCGTTCGGTTCCAGGAAGGCGATGGTCGGGGTCATCGACGTTTTCCGAGTTCCGTTCAGAGTCACCGACCAGGAACCGTTCAGCAGGGGAGTCGGGAGTCCGGTCTCATGGAACGTGACGTTGTAGGTCACCTCGGTGTAGGAGATCACCTCGAAGACGGGGGTTCCGCTTACGGTGACGCCCTTCGTGTAGGCCGGGGGCGACCACCCGGGCGCTCCGCCCAGCGAATACGAGTACGTCCCGTTCGGTTCAAAGAACGCAAAATTCGAGGCGGTCCCGCTTTGACCGGTGCCGTTCAAGGAAACGTTCCAGGAGGTCCCAACGGGAAGATTCGACTCGTTGAACTGGATCGAGTAGACCGCCGAGCTATTCGCAAACGTCAGGGGGACCAGCTTGGAGTATCCCCTCACCGTGACGACTCCGGAAGTGGCGTCCGGAGTGTACCCCGGGACCGACCCTACCGTGTACGAATACGTTCCGTTGGGTTCCACGAATCGGAGGGTGCCCCCGGTCGCATTGTACATTACTAATCCGGCCAGGTCGGCGGACCAGTTCGTTACGTTCGACAAGCCTCTCTGGTGCAGCGTGACGACGTACGTAACCTGTGTCCAATTCACCTCAACCCACGTCGAAGTCGCGTTGACGGAGACGATGCCGGTGACATTCTGAGGCCGCCAACCCGACACGGTCGGTAGGACGTACGGGTGAGTTCCGTTCGACTCGTAACCGGTGAGTTGGGTGAGGTTCGAACGATACAATGTTCCGCTGAGGTTGACGAACCAACTGGTTCCGGACGGCAGGCCGGTTTCGTTAAACGTCACGGGATAGGTGAACTCGGCCCACGGGACCTGAATCGAAGCGGGGGCCCCGCTCACGGTAATGTTCCCCCCCGGGCTCGCGGTCGTCCATCCAGCCACGGCCCCGATCCGGTAGGCGTAGGTACCGTTCGGTTCGGGGATAGTGATCGTTCCGCCGGTCGAGTTCACGGTGGTCGAACCGACGGTAACCGACCACTGTGTTCCCGAGGTAAGGCCAGTGGCACAGAAGCTCACTGGGTGGAGTCCCCCGGAACCAAGGGATGCGTTCGAACGACAGACCGAAACGAGAAGAACGTCGAGCGGGGGGAGCACCCAGTTCGATCCGGAGTAGGTCCCTGAGGACTGCGTGACGGTC
>Ga0074044_10004552_pt1 | contig 11455 bp, 9 predicted proteins | sample BogForMeECP23OM1_FD_94443 | JGI IMG/M metagenome (GOLD analysis project Ga0074044, IMG submission 94443) | Bog forest soil microbial communities from Calvert Island, British Columbia, Canada - Bog Forest MetaG ECP23OM1 | ecosystem: Environmental > Terrestrial > Soil > Wetlands ...
ACCGCCTCGGAGTGCCCAGACTTGCCGATTAACCTCAACCTCCCGAACCGCCGGATGCGGACCCGCATGTCCGGTGGTGTGGCAGGGGAGTAGCGCTGCGGCGCTACCCCCTATGCCGATTTTCAGTTTCAGAGGCAGGAAATTCGATTCATGCCGCCTTCAACTCCGAAGTGCAATGAGGGCATCGCGTGGCGGCAAGCGGGATCGCGCTGATGCAATACGGGCAGTCCCTGGTCGAGGGCGGCGCAGGCTTTTCGCCGACGAGACGATTTAGCCACTTGACGATCAGAAAGACCGCGAACGCGATTATCAGGAAGTCGATGATCGTGTTGATGAACACGCCGACGTTCAAAGTCGGTGCGCCCGCAGCCTTGGCAGCTGCGAGGGTCTCATAGTGCTTCGACGAAAGATTGATGAACAAGTTTGAGAAATCGACCGCGCCCAGCGCGAGACCGACCGGCGGCATAAGAATGTCGCTGGTAAACGAGGTGACGATTTTTCCAAACGCGGCGCCGACGACGAAACCGACCGCGAGATCGATCACGCTGCCCTTGAGCGCGAACTCTTTGAACTCTGAGAGTATCGACACGATGCGTTCTCCTTTGGCCAGTTGGATTGGCGAGAGGGTTCGGCGCGAAGCGGATCACCGGATCCGGAGGATCGCCCAAGTGCAATCGTGAATATCAAAGACCTGAGCGTCGTTGTAGTCCGCCCACAGCCACTGGCCCGGGCCCGAAGTACCCAAGCATCGCGGGGCGAAAATGTAAAACAGCCGGCAATGGGCGGGCCAGGTTTCGGATTGACTTTTCGGAAACCCTTCTGATAACCGATTCTAGCAAGGGATTTCACCGCGGGTGCCTTTGGCGCGATTTCCGCGCGACTGAAAACTCGCAGGCACACATGGTCAGGAGGATGCCGATGGCAGAAGTACATATAAAAGATGAAAGCCGGGTCGGTTCAGAAGCTAAATTCAAACTCGAACCGTCGGTCTATCTGCAGAAACTCTACGAATCCGGCACTCCTGATCTTGGATGGATGAACCAGATGGGCGAATGGGGCATGCGCGCCAAGCCTGGCAACCTCGGCCTGCGCCTGAAGGACATCGAGATTGGCAGCTACGGAATCGTGCCTGAGCATGGCGGAGCGCATCGCTCGATGGCGCCGCGCGGCGCAGTGATTTCCGACGACCTGCCCTCGCTCGGCTTCACGATTAACGAGAAGTCCGAGTGCTGGGCCGATAACGTGACCGAGCTGTACGAAGAGGCGGTCGCGCGCCAGTGGAGCTCGGCTCGGGACATTCCGTGGACGGAGCTCAAGCCGCTGCCCGACGATCTCGAACGCGCGATGTGCCAGTTGTGCACCTTTCTGACCGAGGTCGAGTTCATCGCGGCCGATGCGCCGACGCGCTGGATGGGGCAGATGAATCACGACTTCTTCGAGGTGAAGATGTTCCTCGCGACGCAGGCCATGGACGAGGCGCGTCACATGGACGTGTTTCGAAAGCGCGCGCTGGCCAACGGCGGCGGACTCGGCAAGGCCAGCCCGCTAAGCGAGCTGTCATTGAAACGCATCTTCGACTGTCCGAGTTTCTCCGCGCAGACGGGCAGGCTGCAATTGCTCGGCGAGGGCTTCGTGCTGACGATGTTCCGCCAGGGCGAATTCCTGGCGCCGAGCCGCGTCGATCAGGAGATCTTCCGGCGCTGCATGCAGGACGAATCGCGGCACGTCGGATTCGGCACGATGCATCTGCGCACCCAGCTCAAGGCGAATCCCGCGGTGGCGGAAGAACTTCACGAACAGCTCGACGACGCCGAGCGGATCCTGCTCGAGACTTTCAGCGTGCCGGAAGCAGTCGAGCCGATGGCGATCCTGATGGGCGGCGGAATCGATCACTTCGACAAGGGGATGGAACTGCAAGGGCAGTTGTGGCGGCGGATCGTGCACGAGTATCTGCAGCGGTGCGACTCTGCCGGACTCGACAGGCGTCCGCGATGCATCCTGCCGACCGATTTCAACAAGCTGTTTGAAGCTGCGGCCTGATGCCGTCATTTCCCGATCCACAGTGGTTCCTCACCCTGGGCAGGCTGATGCACGCCGAGGGCGAACTTTTCAGGCGGCTTGGCTACGCGGAGACGCGCTTCGCCGTGCGCGTCGTGCCGAATAGCGCGGGCAACGGCGGCGATCGGATCGTGGGACTCGTGATCGACGGCTACCAGCTGACCGAGGTTAAACCGGTCGCCGATCTTAACGACTACGATCCGGACTTCGTGATCTGCGGCAAGCGCGAGATATGGGATCGCATGCTGGGTGAGATCGCCGAGCATGGCCGGCCGCAACTTCGCCATACGCTGAGCTCGCTGGCGCTGGTGGGCGAAGAGCTGTGGCTGGAATCCACCGATCAGTTGCGCGAGGACAAGTTCTACCGCTTCAATCAGACGCTCCAGGAATTGCTGAATCTCGCGGCGAGAGTCCCCGCGTAAGCGTCACAGCTTCGGCGCGCGTCGGGGCTCATTTCCCAGTACCCTGTAATTGGATCATCTGGTTCGCATTTCCCGCGTTGTCGTAAATTGTCACCGCGGAGGATGCCGGACCCGGCGAAACCGGAGCAAATTGCACCGTCAGCTTGCACGTTTTCTTCGGTAAGAGTTGCGTGGCGCAGTTCGTGGTAAATCCGAACACCTGCGGGCTGATCGGATGGATCGCCGCCAGCGGGTTCCCGAAGGTGATCGGCGGTCCACTATTGGCCGGATTGCTGATTTTCAGCGTTACGCTCGCGACATGCCCCACTTTCACTTTGCCAAAATTCACCTCCAACGGTTTGACCTCCAGTAACTCGGGAATTTTGGTAGGTGTTGCTGTAGCTGTAGGCGTAGCAGTCGGTGTGGCCGTAGGAGTTGCAACGGTTGCCGTCGCGGTCGGAGTGGGCGTCGCGCCGGTCGGGCCGAATGCCATCACTAAGTTATACGCATTGACGGTCCCGATCCCGGTGGCAAAATTCCATCCGTTAGTCGCCGGATACGCCGGCTTGAACGCAGAGTCCGAGGTGGACAGCACGCCATACTTGCCCGTCGTCGTGTAGCAGTCATTGTTGCCGGTGCAGGGCACGTCCATGTCACCCTCGGTCACGTTGTAGAAAATGCACGAGCTACTCACGGCGTTACCGAGCGCGGAGTTGCACGACTCCTTACCACCTCCGTCGTACTCCGCGGCGGCCAGCGAGTAGTACGCAGGATTCGGATTACCTTGCCGGCTTCCGGTCCTCTGGTTTATCAGCGACTGAATCGCGGCCATTATCGGCGAACTGAACGACGTTCCACCGAATCCTGCCCACGTGTCGGGAGCACCTTCACATGACGCTCCTTGATTACTCGTGTCTGAAAAGCACACAACATAGTAATGGCCCCAGACGCCGTTGGCGGCAAACAACGACACGTCCGGGAGGTCGCGCACGCCGTCGCTCGGGTTACCGAGCACCGATTGCCAGCCAGGCTTGGGATATCCCTTACAGCTTCCGCTGACGACGCCACTGATCGACGGCTTGCCGTTGGCGCAGCCGCTGGGGCCGCCGCTGCCCGCGATGGTATTCAGCAGAAAAGAATCCTCCGGCGGTAGGTTGTTTAGGTTGTTGCATAAGCCGCTTGAGCCGTACGCGGTGCCATAACCGAAGGCGCTGTAGATCAGCTCGCTGGCGCACGAATCGTTCCAGGGAATTTCCGGAATGTAGGAGAGCGCCGAGCCATAAGTCGTCCCGTTCGTCGAGCTCCAGTAAGTACTGTTCGTGCCGGCGTAAGTATCGCCGAAATCGGTGCCGCCCACCGCCACGTTATAAGGCGTGGAGGCGAATCCGCCGACTGATATGCCGTGGGTCGCACGGGTTGTGTTTGCGCCGCCGTCGGAGCCGGCCGCGCCCTGATCGCCCGACGACACGAACACCGATACCTCCGCGGCAACCGCCTGCTGATAAAGCCCGTCGATGTAAGCGTTTGCCGCCGCGCCGAGGTCCGCTTCAGAATCTCCATAGCTGATGCTGACGATCGCGGGTGGCGTCTCTGAGTAATTGAGCAGGTTCTCCAGCGCGATGAAACCGCCGAACGTGGCGGTGTCGGCGCACGACGCAACCTCGATCATGGCGCTGGGAGCGGCGGCGCTCGCCCATTCCGCGTCGATGGTCGCCTCGCCGTCGTCGCTATTGACGCCGGGGTCGGCGCAGTTACCCGGATGAACCTGGCTGAGCGAGCCCTCTGGGTAGGCGCTCGTGAGTCCGAACACGCTGCGATACGTGTCCCAATCCGTAGTCTTGTAAAGGTCGCTGTCCTCGATCACCACGATCGTCTGTCCCTGGCCCGAATAACCCGTTTCATACAGCGGAACAAAATTGTAGATCTTAGCGAGGTCGGCAGGCACGACCAACTGCGTGCCGTTATTGGCAGAGTACGCGGGGCGCGGCCTGTTCAACGCGCGCGGTTTGAAGTCGTGGAGAGAAACGACACCCACCACCGCCGACGCCAGCGCAGCGGGAATCCGAGGATCGCCCATGTTGGCGATATGCGCCGCGCGGTTGACCTCGAGATGGTGAATCGCGGTGTGGAAGGCCTCGCGTACCTCGCCGGCTGTCCCGGAAAAATCGATCACCATGCGATTGGGGTACACCCGATTGACGACCAAGCCGTGTGATTGAAGCCAGCCCGTGACCTTCGCGAGGTCCTGGTCGGCCAGCCCGTAGCGCTCTCCGAACTCCTGCGCCGTCAGCCAGTGGTGGTAGTTCGGTGACTTGGGATCCTCGAGTTCATCGAGGTATTTTTCGAGCGCATGCTCCTGCCCAGCAGAGCGTTGCAACTGGAGCAGCATGTGCTCCATCGGGAAGTCGGCGGCGGCCGCGCCGCGATCATTGGCCGCCGTCGCTTCTGGACGGGTGTTACCGGCGAGCGTGATCAGCGCATTCTCGTCGATGGCGGCGGTTATGAGCGGCGGCGTTCGCGAGCCGGCACAAAAGGCGGCCGGCGCGCGCGTCAGCATTATCAGCGCGCAGATTGCGACGAGAGTCGCGAGTTTGAAGTGCTCCTTCATTGATTGCACTTCTGACACAGCAGGGCCGTGCTCCAGATAAAACCAATTGTACAGAATCGTTACAGGTTCGTCGAGGCAGACGACGATGGAGTCTGGGTCATGCCCGCATTAGCTGCGGCCACTACCGTTCCGAACATGATTACTGCGGCAAGTATAGCGGCGAAAATGAAGCCGGCGGTTTTCATCTGCAATCCTCTAACTATGAATACGCAGGGCGAAACCGTCGGTTACGCAAAAAAAGCCCGGCCGGCACTGTGCGATCAGGCTGCGCTGATGATCGGATCGTCCGCGTCGGCCCTGCTACCCGTGCCGCGTCGTGTGCCATGGCGAACGTCGGTGGCGAGGCCAAGCTTCTCGAGCGCGAGGATCAGCAGGTATCCTGCGTCGGGCTGCCGCCAGCTCCATCCCAGACGTGCGGAACTCGGGCGCGCGTGATGGTTACGATGCCAGTTCTCGCCCTGAAACAGATGCATCAGTGCGAGCCATTTTACATTGCGGCTCGAATCCTGTCCGGCGGTGATGCCGGGTTCGGTGTGGCACACGCTGTTGACGAAACATTGCGCGTGCAGTCCGAAGCACAAGCGGATCGCGCCCAGCCAGAAAAATGCTGCCGGACTGAAATACAGACCGCCCAGATATGAGAGCGTGAGGATTGGCACCTGGAACCATCGCCAGGCTCGATACGAGAGTCCGCTGAGATCCGGGCAGTACCGATCGACAGGCGGCTCGCCAGCCTGCCAAAGCCAACGCAGATGCGCCCACCAGAAACCGCCCCAAACCGGGCTCGAGATGTCTTCCGGGGTGTCAGCTTTGGCGTGATGCAGACGATGGCCGGCGGCCCAGGTAGTTGGCGCGCCGGAGCCGTTGAACATCGCACAGAAGATCAGCACTCCGCGCGCCCACGGATTCAGCTTGAGCGAGCGATGCGCGATCGCGCGATGGTACCCGACCGTGGTGCCCAGCCCGCCGATGAATACCAGCGCTATCGCGCCGAGCAACACGCGCCATCCAGGAAGCGGATACAGCACGAGTCCGATCGCCGCGGTGATATGTATCAGGCCAACCCAGAACAGTATCGAAATGTCGCGCCCCGAGGCGTGCCACCATGGCCTCTCCCACGGCGCGGTCCTGGTAGTTTTTTCGGTCGTGCTCGTCGTCGTGAAGGCTGCTGCCATTCGTCTCTCCAGCGTTCGTACTCGCCCACACCAGCGCCCATGCCTCTTTTCTTGCACGGATGATGATGCCTCGGGCGGCCGGCGCGCGTGTTGCGCATTCCTGGTTGCCGCCAGCATCAGCACATTTTCACTTTTAACCGGGATGCCTTCGATTCGAAGGCGGGGAGCGGAATGTGCTTGCCGTCGCGGACTGCGACATTACAGGATGCTGACGCCGAGCGCTACATCGGATTGCATGAACATGGCTACGCGCGCGTGCTTAACCTTGAGAAATGTTCCGCAGGTAGCACGGGTGCTTCAGCGCCATAGCGTCATCGCAACGCCGATCAGTCCTCCCCCGATGACGAGCCACGCTGAATTCACGCGATAGCGAATCAGGATGAACGCGCTCGACGCGGCGAGCAGTATCGTGGTGATATCGACGATCGCGGCGCGGGCAAGAAACAGCGTCACCGCCGCCATCAACGCCCACGCGCCTACATTGACGCCGTCGAGAAACGCACCGGCGAGCGCAGAGCGGCGCAGGTGAGGGACCAGCGGCCCGCTGATCGAGACAAAGAAAAACGACGGCAGAAAAATTCCCAGCGTCGCGACCACGGCGCCACGAAATCCGCCGAGAATGTAGCCGATGAATGTCGCGGTCGTGAACACCGGTCCGGGCGTGATTTGGCCGACGGCGACGGCATCGAGCAACTGCGCCTCGGTGAGCCATCGCAGTCGATCGACGAGATCGGTGCGCAGGAACGCCAGCAGTACGTAGCCGCTGCCGAACAGCACGGCGCCGACCTTCAGGAAAAACAGAAATAAGGTGGTGAGGCTGAACGGGACTGCCACCACGGCCGCTGCCAGCGCGGCGCCTCTCACGCTGGACGCGCGGGTGGCGACGGTCGGTATTGCGGCTAGCGTCGCGCGTGCACCGGCGCGATCTTCGACGGCGCGGATCGCGAGCATCACGATTCCGCCGCCGAGCAGGACGACCATATCGTCCACCTCGAGGAGTGCCGCGGTCAGCGCAACGACTGCGATCGCGGCAAGCCGTCGCGACTTGATCGCCGTGCGGCCGAGTCCCCACAGTGCCTGCAGCACGACCGCGATGATCACCGGCTTGACGCCGTACAGGAGGCCGACCGCTTGCGGCATCGTGCCCAATCGCACGTACATCCAGGCGATGACCAACACGATCGCGGCGGCGGGCAGAATGAAGCACGCGCCGGCGACCACGAGCCCGGCGAATCCCGCCCGCATTTGCCCTATGTGAATCGCCATCTCGGTCGAGTTGGGGCCGGGAATCAGATTGCAGACGCCGAGCATGTCGAGGAAGCGCTCGTGCGTCATCCATCGCCGGCGGCGGACGACCTCGTCTTCCATCATCGCGATGTGCGCGGCCGGACCGCCCATCGCCAGCGTCCCGAGTCGAAGAAACAGCGCGGCAAGTTCCCGGATCGCATCGCGGCGCGGCGCGGGAGTTTCGGTAGTTTTGAGAGTCGATTCGTCCATGCGACTCCGAAACAGATGATCATGAATCGCGAGCGCATTCCAGCGGGCGTGCTTTGTCATTGGCGAACGCGTGCGGTATAGAATCGAGCCACTATGCCATCACAAGTGAAGCAACGAGTTGTACGTGCATCGAAGATGAATTTCACGGTGCTCGAGATGGGCGAAGGACCGCTGGTGCTGTGTCTCCACGGCTTCCCCGACACCGCGCATTCGTTTCGGCATCAGATGCCGGCTCTGGCTGCTGCCGGATACCACTGCGTCGCGCCGTTCATGCGCGGCTACTCGCCGACCGAGCCCGCCCCCGACGGCCGCTACGACTGGCCGGCCTTGTCCGAGGACGCGCTCGCGCTGATTACCGCGCTCGGCTACAAGGACGCGATCGTGTTTGGCCACGACTGGGGCGCATTAGCGGCCTACGGCGCCGCGGCCGCATCGCCCGATCGCGTCACCAAACTGGTCACGGCGGCAGTCGGCTATGGCTCGGGACTTTTCGAAGCGTTCGTGACCAACTACGCGCAGCAGCGCCGCTCCTGGTACATATTCTTCTTTCAGACTGCGATTGCCGATGCCGCGGTCAGCCTCAACGACTTCGCGTTCCTGGAAAAAATGTGGGCCGATTGGTCGCCGGGCTGGAAGTGGGCGCCCGAGGACATGGAAGCGCTCAAGCGATGTTTTCGCGCCAAGGGCACCCTCAAAGCCGCGCTTGGCTACTATCGCGCCACGCTCGGGCCGGTGCTCAGCACGCCGATCGATCCGAAAGCGCTGGCGGCCACTATGGCGACACCGATCAACGTGCCCGCGATTGTGATTCATGGACGCGACGACGGATGCATCGGCGCCGAAACGCTCGACGGGATGGAGAAACTCTTTCCGAAGGGATTGAAGATCGAGCTGGTGCCTGGCGCCGGCCACTTCGTGCACCAGGAGCGCCCCGATCACGTCAATGAACTTGTGCTCAAGTTCCTGAAGTCATGAAGGGTGCGTACCAGGTTCATAAGTAGCGCGTGATTTCGCAATTGCGGCCGCCGCGCGATGAGTCCTGACCGTGTATCTCTTACCTCGGAGGGTGCCATAAGATCGAGGTCGCATGACTGTATCGCTTTCTGATCCACGGCCGCAGGGGGGAATCATGGAGAATTCGCGCATTTCCAGGAGGCCGTGCTAAGCTTCGATTTATGGCGGCCAACCCTCAGGGCGCACTCCGCGAGCCGACGGATTTCGGCAGGCGCAAGTTTCGTGGGGCGCTGGTCAATGTGACCAACGTCTGCAACCTCGAATGCCGCCACTGCTTCGTTTACCGCGCCGGCAATCCCAACCTCGCGCGCGACAAGATGGACGACGCGACCATGCTCCATCAATTGCGCATGCTGCGCGACAAGCATGGCATCAAGTCGATGCTGTTCATGGGCGGCGAGCCCATGATTCGCCAACGCCTGGTGCTTGAAGCGATGAAACTCTTCGAGCGCTCGTCGATTGTGACCAACGGGACCTACGGGATTCCATCGGTTCCCGGCCATCTGGTCACCGTTTCGCTCGACGGACCGGAGCGAATGAACGATCCCATCCGTGGCGAGGGCGTGTTCCGCAAGGTCAAGGAGGCGATCTTCGCGCGCGATCGTCGCGATGGCACGACCGTCATCATCCAGATGACGATCACCAGGGAGAACGCGCCAGGCCTCGAGGAATTCATCGAAGAAGTGAAGGACTGGCCGGTTGACGGTGTCGCGTTCACGTTTCATGTCCCTTCCAAGGGAGAACACGGCCCGCTTGCCTGGGACGACCTGCGCGAGCGCGACGCGGTTATCGACCGGGTCATCGCGCTCAAGCGCAAGAACCCCGCGCTGATCAAGAGCAACGTCGAAACACTGGAGATGATGAAGTCCGACCGCGCACTCAATTTCACGGGCGAGCACGGCGAGCATTGCGGACTGCGCGCGATGCTGCCGCTTTACATGGGCGACGGTGGGAATTTCGAGCGAACCTTCTGCTGCTACGGCAACGATGTTGACTGCGCGCGCTGTGGCGCCTACGGCGTTTTCAACAGCGCTTACCATCGAATGAAGGGCGACCACGCGGAAGACTGAAGTTCCTGGACGCGAGTTCGTCAGACTGCCTGTGCGGCTTGCGCACGCGCCGCTCACGGAACAGTCAGCACTGAAGCGGTGCTCCAGGTGCGGCACTTCAAGCGAACGGATCCTTATCTACCCGCTCAATTGATCCGCTGAACGGCTGGCGGTTTCCACGATCCCTTCAGCGCGGCCTCTTTCGGCCAGTAGAGTCGCATCGCCACGTAGATCGGGTCAGCGGGAGCCGGCAGCCAGTTCGACTCCTTGTCCGCGCCCGGCGACTCCTTCTGCATGTAGATCGTGATCGAACCGTCCGCGTTCTTCTTGAGGTCCGGCAGCATCGGTGAGTTGATGAGGTACCGGTTGATCGGATTCTCGATTAGCAACTGCGTCTTGCCGTCGTACATCGTCACCGACCAGAACGCGTTGACCGGCGGCAACTGCCCCGCCGGGAACGTCAACGTGTAGCGTTTCCTGCGGCAATCCGGTTTCTTGCCGGCGCTGTCGGTGCTGAGCAACGGATACATCGCCTCCGCCGGGCTATTGCCGTATATTCCCGCCATCGCCGCCGCAGCGCGCAGCGTCCAGTCTCCTGCGTAGTCCTGTCGGTCGCCAAAACCGTGGGTAGCGACCCGCCAGCCGTTCACGTCCCTGCCGAGAGCCCCGACTTGCCGCTTGATCTTGTCGATTCCGCGCTTCATCGCCAGCAGCAACTCCGCCTTCCGCTCCAGTGTCAGCTTACCGTCCGGGAACGGCTTGCCGGCCTCGACTCCGATCTTCTCGAACTGCGCCCGCAGCGGAACCTCCACTGCCGCAGGTCCGGTCGTGGGGCAGAACTGCAGCACGAAGTTCAGATAGGCAAAGGGATCGGCCTTGGCCAGTTCCTTGTCGATCTTCGGCCAGTTGATCTCCGGGGCTGCCGGTGGTACGGGCTTTTTCATGAATTGCGAGAGCGTCTCGCCGCGATAACCAGTCTGGATCTTCTTCACGTTTTCGATATCTGCCGGATTGAATAGCTGCGTCCGGATGATCGCGAACGAGAATTGCGTCTCGCTGTGAAATACCTGCGCAATTCCGGCGGGCTTTTCGCCCGTCCAGTCCGGACCCGCGACCATGTTGCAGGCGGCGCCGTTGCCGGTCGTGCGGCTCCCCATGTATCCGTAGTTGAAAGTGTACAGGTCAATTAGCTGCACCGAGAAATACCGCGACTTCTCGATCTCCGGATTGCATATCACGTACGGCTCCGCCCGCAGGTCCATCGCCACGAACGAGTACGGTGTATCGCTGTTGGGCGTGACGACCGCCTTATCCTGGGGCGTGTACACCCGTGCTGTGTTGTAGAGTTGATTCAACGGGGTCTTGTACTCGGGCGACGCCTTATCGATGAAGTACTCGTAGAACACCGCGTAGTTCATAACCAGCGGGAATCCGTAGATGAATGCCTCCTCGGCGATCTGCTTAGTTTGGTACTGTCTGATTAAGACAGTACCCTCAGTTTCGCCCCTGTTGACCTGGGCGTGAGCTACCCTCAGAGTTTGTGATTTTTTTGTATTTGGGGATCGCATTTTGTGGCGCAAGGGGGATGATGGTTGAGGTGGAGGTGGGGTGATGGAGGAAGTGGTGCGGCTGCGAGAAGCTAATCGTAAGCAG
>Ga0074044_10004554_pt1 | contig 11451 bp, 9 predicted proteins | sample BogForMeECP23OM1_FD_94443 | JGI IMG/M metagenome (GOLD analysis project Ga0074044, IMG submission 94443) | Bog forest soil microbial communities from Calvert Island, British Columbia, Canada - Bog Forest MetaG ECP23OM1 | ecosystem: Environmental > Terrestrial > Soil > Wetlands ...
GATCTACAAAAGGATTAGGGGAGATATGAAGGGAGTCGGAACTTGTGGAGATATTCCCGTTTGTGGTGGGACGACTGGATGTTCCGCCGGGTGAAAACTGGTCGGGAACCGTGCTGTTGCCGGACACGTCCCGGCTGGCTGCATTTTCATGTTGCCGGGCTGGTAAAATCGCGGCGACCTCGTCGTCTGCAAGCGCCTCCGAGGACGCATCCAGAGCGATGTCCAGCGGACTACGGGAAAACTCGCGGCAAAACCACGGACCGTATCCCAGACTGCTGGGATAAGCCGTTTGCGGATGGACAAGAGAATCGTTAATCCAGATTTGAAATGGCGCATCGGTAGTTATTCGGAAAAAGCCTTCCACCGGGTTCTGGGAGAGCTGGACCTCCTGGTTAATCCAAGTAATAGAGCCTGGAACGACCGAGCGGATTCTCGCTCCACGGAACGGCTCCTCAAATACTCCGGTGGGAACAAAGCGCCAGAAGGAGCGTCTCCAGGGAAGCTCGCGTGCGTGATTCCAGTCCGCGGTTGGCGTCATCGTCCCCATCCAGCTATTCTGCGGTAACCGTTTAGGAACCGGTTCGGCCGCCCATTGGGAATTACTGCGCAGGGGAACTTTTTCTCCGGTGTCGAGCTCTGCCTCGCCCGCAAGAATCAAGGCCGGGGTGTTGCCGTTACTTTCCACTTCCACGCCGAGCACGTTGCGTCCCGGATGCAAATGGGTTGTTAAATCAATCCAGGTCGGGAGCTCGGCATCGTCGTGATCCTTCCATTGGTATTCACGGGGATAATTGACCCCCATGGCTGCGCTGGCGGGACTAAGCTTCTGGCCTTCCTCGGCCAAGGATGTTTGAAATGATCTCGTCCGGCGCCACAGGAAGAACTGGGACACACTATCCCCATTGGCCAATACTTCATAGGTGCCGTTAGTAGAGAGAGCTACCCAGGCGTTTATCACCTCACCGGAAAGAGTAAAATCCAACCGGAAACATCCCGTTGACTGATTTTTGGAAGAGGTGGTTATCCAGGCCGATTCCGCCGGGAAACTAAACGGTGCCGGAACGGGCTCTGGCGGAAGCAGCGCTACAAGGAGACAATAACTAACCGCGGCCAAAGCGGCGGCAGCCAGGCAAATCAGGCCCAAAAGCTTGAAATCAAAGACGGCAGCGCACAATCGGGACCATGAGCCCACTCTCGGTGGCAAGTCTGACCCGGCCTTTTTCATGGCTTAATTGCCGCCCGCATTTCGTCCCCAAGTTTATCCAGATCCCGGTAATCAAATTCCAACTCGGCTACCCGGCGGTGAGCGGAAGCAATCAGAGAGCTTCTTTCCAAACTTTGGAAGCAGTTATAAGTGGTCTCGAATTTGGCGGTGTCCCGTTCCAGGCGGTCTTTATCGAGGCCGCGCAGATCTGCTAACTGGAGGGCGTAGTAGGCTTTGATACAGGTCGCGTCTATCTTACAAAGCTCGTTCAGCCGACCGGCAGCACGATCTATCATCCCGGAATTGATGTCTTTGAGCGCCAGTCTTAGAGCCCCGCGGAATGCTTCACTACGAGCCGGTCCGGGTTCCAACGTCTTAAGCAAAAACGTGTAGTCCTCTGCCGCTCGTGCGCTAAAGCCTTCCTCCTCCTCGCAAATTGCGCTGAAAACCTTAGTCAACGGAGAACTAACGCCCAGTTTGCGTTCGAGCCAACCGCGCTCACAAATTGAGCTAGTATCATAGGCAAAGATGGGCAGCCACACTTGGGCCGTCTCCAGGTGTTCCAGGGCCTGGCTGAACTTTCCTCTCAAAGTGGCAAAGTGAGCCCAGGACAGTTCGCGTCCGGCCATGACTATAGGCATCAGGCACAGAACGTACATCGCCAGGGCCCCTGATAGGGCCAGTAACCAGACAGGGCAGCTCCGCCCGTCTTTCCCTTGAGTGGGTACTTCCATGTAGCTCTTAGTCCGCGTAAAGGAAACTGCCAAAAGAAACGAGCCGAAAAGGCCGCAGAACCAGCCGCGGCGAACGAATTCACAAAACGCCGGCGACAGGCCCAGCCAGGCAGCCAACTCCTCTAATTTTGCCAAATGCAAGTCGGAGAAGGAGCAGACAAAAGGTACGGGCATAGCGCTAAAGGAGCGCGGCAAGACCTCCTTTACGTCAACCTCGGGCTGCCATGCCTGATAAAAGTACTCCTGAGCGTTAAAGGAATCTCCATCAGGCTCGATCAGGCTGTAATTCTGGGCTTGTAACCAGCTGGCATGAGCGGAAACGGCCGCGCAACGCTGCATTGTCAGTGCCGGGTAAAGAATGGCTGTAATCAATAGAAGGATCCAGCCGCCAATCGCTAGAGGGCTTACCTTCGGGATGATTCCCAGGCGCCATTGCCGGTACCCCAAACAGCTCACGACTAGCAACACCACTACAATAAGTCCCTTAAACAGGATGTCATGGTGCGGCTCGGCAAAAACCATCGCGTACTTCCCGCCGACCTCCTCGTGGAGATCGATCGGCACCCGGAGCCAAGGCCACAGAGGGCTCAGCGCCAGGAGCACCAGGGCGATTGTGCGCGCGATCTTAAGCGCTAATTGAGGCATAGCTGAGAAAAGAGTTAGTCGTCGTCGCGATCCCGGGCGAACTCCTAGTCTTTAGAGGCGACAACGCGCGTGACGTGGATCTTGTCGTCGTCACGCAGAAAACGGGGATTGTTGCTAAGAACCCAGTCTGAAGGATCCAGGCCGGCGGTAACCTCGGCATACCGATCGTCCACGGCGCCCAGGGTGACCGGGGTAGTGACCGGGTGGCCGGCTTCGTCTACAATGCGGACGACGGCTTTACCGGCACTAAGACTGGAGATGGCTTCACGAGGGACAGCGAGCGCCTGCCAATGATGGGCCACGATTCGAACAAATCCAGTCATTCCGGGTGCCAGTTTGACGTCTGGCGGAGCATCCAGGTGTAGCCGCACCGTAAATGTGGCGGGCCATTCGGGAGTGCCGGTTCCCAGCGGCCGGACCGGGCTCTTTGTCTCCGGGCCTCCGGCGTTAAAGGTGACAATCGGGATCACCCTCTCTACGCTAGCGCGGAACGGACGCCCGGCATAAGCTTCAAGGTGGACGGTTGCCTCCATACCTTCGTGCAGATCTCCAAGGGCTCGCTGGTCAAGATTGGCCTCAAACCAAAGGCCTGACGCGATAATGAATCCTGGGTTTCCGGCCGCCTGGTTGTATTCGCCGGTTCGAACCAAGACTCGGTCGATCGTTCCAGTGGCTGGGGCCCTAATCGAGCAGTACTCGAGTTCCAGCTCCCGTTCAGCCAACATATTCTCGGCATCGACCACGGCATTGTGCGCCATTTCCTTGCTTTCGTGCATCCCTGTGTCTGCCATACCGGCGTCGACCTTGGCCTGATTATAGTTGAGTTCGGCATTTGCCAGGTCCATCTCGGCATTGGCTAATTCCAAACGCGAGGAGGCGCCTGTATTTTGGAGTTTTCTGAACATCTCCACCTTCGTTTCCGCCTGTTTTAATACCTCTTTGAGACCGTTGACATTGACGCGGGTTTTGTCCGTGCGTTCGGCTGCCATCGTAATCGGGGTACCCACGTCTACGCGTTTTTCATCAGCGATCGCGCTAGCCAATGCGAGTTTGGCGGAGCGCAGGTTCTTAATTGCCATCGTGTCATCCAGCTCCGCCATGGGTTGGCCTTCCTCCACGTGATCTCCCTCTTCCACATGGAGAGCTGTGACCTTTGAGGTAGGCACCATAGGCACATTATAAAAATCGCACTGGAGTGTTCCATCCCCCAAAATGGGCATAGCAAAATCATGCCAGAGGGGATGTTGCGCCTGGGCCTCCATCGTAGTACCCAGCAGGCGCTCTACTTTCAGGAAACCTATCATCGAGGTGTAGAAGCGGCTTTCTGGATTGGTGTAGGATGGCCACAAGACCAATGCTCCCGCTGCGAGGATCAAACCGGTGGTCACCACCAGGGCCACCAGAACCCGGTTCTGAGTGAAGAATTTCTTCCGACCAGCAAGCGGGCTAACTCCCGAAATTGGGTCTTTGGATTTTTTCATTACGGCCTCTCGTCGGCAAAGGTATCAAGCTGCGGCAGCTTTTTTTTCTAGGCCCGGAATGAGCAACCATGGGAGGAGCGAGGCCAGTTCGGCAACAATCTGCAAAACCCTCCATAGCGCAGCAGCCAGAGTCGCTTCCTGCCATGGCATCAGCGGGGAAAGGACCAGAGCAACGCTTGCCTCTCTTACTCCGATTCCCCCGGGAAAAATAATAGCCAAAGAGCCGACTATCCATCCGACTGCGTTGGCCCCGATGGCGGCGGCGGGACTAACGGAGTGTCCGTACCCTATACCGGAGAGCATCAGCCAAAAACCCACTCCGTGAAAGACATTCAAGCCGGTGTAAACCAGGCAAGCGCGCAGGAGCGGACGAAGCCGCAAATGCAGCCTGAGCACGCTCCGGGCTCGTTCAAGAATAGTACCAATCCAGCGCATACGGCTAAGACAGGGCCAGACCAATTTCAGGCTGATAAAAATAGCCACAAGAGCGAACCCGATCGGCCAGGCCCAGGCAGCGCATGCCTTGAGAATCTCGGCTCCAAGGCCGGAAATCGCTAACCCGAGGGCGGCCACGACTCCCCAGGTAGTGACCACAACACCCAATTCGATGGGAAGGCTAATCGAGCTAACCGCTACCGGAACACCTAGCCCGCTAGCAGCGCTGACCCGGGAGCAGTATTTCCAGATCACGCCAGGGAGCCAGCGTAAGGATTCTGAGGTTAGCCAGATGCGCATGCCGGTGAAATAAGGGAGCGGCCAGCCGAGCGATTCCAGAATCGATGACCAGACACCGGCGTTCAGAAACCAATAGGCCAGGCAGAGCACAAGCGCGATTCCGAGATCTTGAGTGCTCATGCGGATCAAGCAGACCCTTAACTGGGTTGCCCGCGGGTACAGCGCGATAGAGACGCAGCCGACAGCCACCCAGGGCATCAGGCGCCGAAGCGTTTTATAAAGTGGCTGCAATTTTGTAACCTTCCCCATTGTCGCTGTCGTTGTTAGGCGACCGATTTATCCAACATCTTTTGGGACAGCGATGACTGCCCGGGCGCGCACACTCGCCGGTAAAGCGCTTCTACCTGGTCGGTAATCTTTTCCCAATCAAAGTTACTGCTGGCGTAAGCGCGCCCTGCTTCGCCGAGGCGCTGGGCCAGAGCCGGATCATCCAGGATGCGCAAGACGGCATCTGCCAGGGCTTTAGGGTTTTTCTCAGGGACAAGCAAGCCGGTACGCTCATTTTGAATCACGTCGGTGATTCCGCCGACTCTGGTTGCAACGACCGGTTTAGCGTTGCATAGCGCCTCGATCAGCACCACGCCCAGGCCTTCCGTGTCCCCTCTCTCGTCGTAGATAGCCGGGTGAACGTAAGCCGTACAGGAACGGAAGAGTTCGCTTAACTCCTCTTTTGAGACAAAGCCTAGGAATTTCACCTGGTGGGCTATCCCCAGCTGACGGCTCAAAGCTTCCCACTCCGCGCGGCAATGGCCATCGCCGGTAACAACCAGCCGGACCTTTCTTTTAGCCAGAATGGACGGCATCGCCTCTAAAAGATACTGGACGCCTTTGCGGGCGATCAGGCGACCGGAGAACAACAGTAGAGGAAGATCCTTTTCCTGATCGCAGCCCGCTTTTTCTGGAATTTGAACCGTTGCCCCGTAGGGGATAACGAGCGCCTCAACACCCGAAATATTGTGCACGAGGCTTGCCGTGTGGCGGCTATTTGCGGTGACGGCGTCAGAGCGGCGCAGGCAGACGGCTAGCACTTTGGTACTCACTTCACTCTGAGCAGCCAGCGCTAACTCGGCGCTATGACAAGTGGAAACGACCTTAACCCCGCCAACGGAACCCGGCAGGAGCGCCATTACCCCATGAGGGAAGGGCCAGTGGACGTGCAGGAGGTCAATCTTCCTTTCCTGGCAGAGCCTCCACGCCGACCAGGTGCCGGACAGGACGTAGGTCATCGTCAGAAGCTTGAGGAGGGGTTTTTTTTTCAACTTATTAGGTGCACCCTCTCCGTGCGTAAGTTTTTCCAACGGCCCAGGAGAATAGCGAAAGCGCTTGACCTGGACGCCGTCTATGAAGTGATCGGGCAAGCCGGCATACGATGGAGCTAAGACCGTTACCCTGTGACCGCGAGCGGCAATCCGGTTAACCGACTCCCGCAGCCACGGGACCTCGTAATCGTCTTGGGAGCGCGGATAGGTTGAGCCCAGAACGGCAATATTTAATGGGCGCTCTGGATCGTTGACAGGAGCGTGTTTCATCAGGCGTTTTTGGCAGCCAGGATTTCCATATTTTGGAATCTGGCCTCGCCGCTGAGCTCTTTTTTGGCTTTGAGTTGATTCACCAGGCTGCGGCGCATGGCGCTGGCCGCAACGCTCCTAACTCCTGGCTCCGCTGTCGGAAGAAAGACAATTTGGGGAGTCAGAGCCGAATTCTTTTGCACGAAGCGAACAAACTCGACCATGGAGAGACCATCGCGAAGACAAGGGTCAAGGAGGATGATATCAATCTCGCCGGTTAGTTTAGCGCGGGCTTCCTCGCAGGAGTCTGCGGTTATCACAGTCCATCCGGCTTGTTCAAAATAGGCGGCATTTAGATCGCGCGCGATCGGATTGTCGTCCAGGAGCAAGGCAGTCATCCCTTGCGCCGCGACCGTCTCTCCATTCATCTGGCCGGCCGAAAGTCGTTTTGAAAGGGAAGAGATTGCAATTCCGATTGCCTGTGAAATCGGCTGATCCCTCGGGGAGTCTTGATTGTCGACGCGCTGGTTATGGACATTCCACTCAGCTAAAAACCCGATCATCGCAGTCAGTACCGCGCCAATCAGAAGTCCGGGCAACGCCGAGCTTAAAAGCAAAAACGCGCTAAATGGAAGAGACACCCTTGATAACAACAACGCCAGGACACCGCCAAAGCAAAGCATTGCTAAAGAGACCGTTCCCATCAGATGCATCGGACGCTGACGGAAATTCTGCAAGAAAAACACGGTCCACATATCCAGATAGCCGCGCACGAAACGCTTCAGTCCGTACTTACTCTTGCCGTACTGGCGCGGATGGTGTTTTACCGGGATTTCCGCGGTTTTAAACCCATGCATGGCCGCTAGCGATGGTACCATGCGGTGCATCTCCCCGTACATCGGGAGCGACTCGATAACCTCGCGCCTGTAGCACTTGAAGCCGCAGTTGTGGTCGTGGAGCGAGACCTTGTTCACCCAACTCAAGAGGAGGTTAAAGATCCGGCTTGGAATCACCTTGTGCCAGGGGTCGTGGCGTTCTCGCTTCCAGCCGGTGACGATGTCATAGCCCTCGTCGATTTTTTCCAAAAAGCGGGGGATTTCCTGAGGATCATCCTGAAGGTCAGCGTCCATCGTAAAAATGATCTCGCCCCGTGCGGCTTGCCAACCGGCCGCCAGGGCAGCTGCCTTGCCGGCGTTGTGCCGGAAGCGCAAGGCCCTGACATGCTGTGGATTTTGTTTGGAGAGCTCCTCAATAACTGTCCAGCTCCGATCGGTGCTACCGTCATCGATAAAAATAACTTCCCACGTGTCGGTTATTTTCATCGCCTCACGGGCGATTCCCTTAAATAGTGAATCGAGGGTTGCCTGTTCGTCCTTAACCGGTACGACAAACGTCAGAGCCGGATTTTGGGCGCTCGCAAAGCTACTAAGTGCGTAATTCATATTGCCTCCCAAAATTGGGACGAAGAACCATTGGCTGTTGCTTGTTAGTCCCGCCCATAAATTCGTTGTTTGTTTTCCCCTTTAAAATCCCAGGCAAGCCAATACATGGCGAAAGCGCCCAGGTCAACAGATTTTATGGCTTTTATGATAAATATCTTTTAATATCGACATTATAGGTTCTATCTTTCCTGAAATTGCGACATATCGCTCTGTAATGCGCTCGTCCGAGTTTACTCCTTGGACCGGCAATGAAGTGGTGATCCCATCTTGTGTCCTGTCCCCGAAATAGCAGGTATATTGCCGGAGGTCAGTTGGCTGTTTTTCAAGGCGCGAGCGAAGCACCCCCGAATTGATCCAAACCTTTCCATCTTTGCTTCCTTTGCTGTCTTCTGTTCAAATTCTCTTCCAGCCTTCTGTGGTTTCGGCACGGCGAATGCTTTATTCGCCTACTAAAGCTCTGGGACGTCATGAGCCGCCATAAAGCATCATTGCCAGGAGACCAGTTGAGGACCGATCAGCCTGAGAAACACGAAGAGACCATTGAAGCTCTTCGCCGGGCCGAGCAGAAATACCGCAGTATCTTCGAGAATGCGACGGAAGGTATTTTTCAGACGACTCCAGATGGTCACTATCTAAGCGCCAACCCCGCACTCGCCCGGATGTACGGCTACGATTCACCCGATGAGCTGCTCGCGGCGTTGACCGACATCAGCCGGCAACTTTACGTCCAGTCCGGTCGTCGCGCTGAATTCACTCTGGCAATGCAGCAGTACCAAAGAGTCCTGCAGTTTGAATCGCAGATTTATCGCCGCGACGGAAGCATCATTTGGATCTCGGAAAATGCCCGTGCCGTACACGACGAGGTCACCGGCGAGCTGCTCTACTACGAGGGAATGGTGCAGGACATCACGGGTCGTAAACGTGCTGAAGAAGAGCGGCAGAAAGCCGAAGAACACCTTGCGCGCTACGCAGAGGAGTTGCGCTTCAAGAATGCGCAGCTCGAAGCCGATCTTGAGATGGCGCGCGACATTCAGCAGGTGTTTCTCACACAGACGTATCCGAGCTTTCCGCGGAATTTGACGGCGCAGGAAAGCTGGCTGGGTTTCTGCCATTGGTATCAGCCGGCAGAGCAAGTCGGTGGCGATTTCTTTTGCGTACTGCCTCTCTCGGAAACGGAGGCAGGCGTGTTCATCTGCGACGTGCTAGGCCATGGACTGCGCGCCGCTCTGGTGACGGCAATCGTGCGCGGACTGCTCGAAGAGCTAACGCCGATCGCAACGGATCCCGGCCGGCTTCTCTCCGAAATCAATAGCAGCCTGCTCGCGATCTTTCGGAAACCCGAGACGCCGATGCTGGTGTCTGCGTTCTACCTTGTCCTCAACACTATTGACGGAAAGATGTGCTACGCAAACGCAGGTCATCCACGCCCATTCCATGTTCGCCGTCAGACGGGCGTGACAGAGCCGTTGCGGTTCCAGGAATCTCACGGTCCCGTCCTGGGAATCTTTGAACGAGCGGCCTATCAGAATAGCCATTGCTACGCCTCGGCGAATGATCTGATCGTGCTCTTTACCGACGGCTTGTTCGAAGTCGAGGTGGCAGAGGACGAATATTATGGTGCCGAGCGCCTCCTGGCAGCTGTGGGCAAGCGAATGCAGCTTCCCGCCGCTCAATTATTTGGCGAGGTAGTGGCCGAGATCCAACGGTGTTGCGTCTCAGGGCGATTTACGGACGATATGTGTCTCCTCGGAGTGGAACTGAGGCGGACCGGCCTCGCCGATTCGAACCAGAAGGCTGCGTGAAAGAAGAGTATTCGAAGTTAACCGCAGATTAAATAGCACCGCGGCCGCTATTTGACTCAGTGATCTGTGCAGAATTACACTTATTCCTGGCATGGATGCTCAAGATAAAACATATCGCCGCGAATTTTTGGCCATGACTCTTAGGGCCGGAGCTGGTTTCGCCCTCGGTTGGACTACCCTCATTCACCCAAACCGCATACAAGGAGCCAGTATGATTCAGCCCTACCCAGTCCTTTTCAAAGATAGCGGTGTGATTCCAAACAGCCGATTTGCGCTTCTACTTTACCGTCACGCACTCGATCTGGAAGGCGAAGATCCAGCCACGCGAGTTCAAAAACAGTTCGCATCCTTTAATTGGACCAATTCGTGGATCAACGGCATTTATGCGTTTCACCATTATCACAGCACCAGTCACGAAGTGCTGGGCATCTGTAGCGGTTCTGCGACTGTGCGACTTGGGGGAGAACAAGGCCACGATTTTACCGTCCAAGCAGGCGACGCAATCGTGATCCCTGCGGGAGTCGGCCACAAGAATCTTGGATCCAGCAACGATTTCGGAGTTGTGGGTGCTTACCCGGACGGACGGCAATGGGACCTGCTGACGGGCCGCCCAGGCGAACGCCCAAAGGCGGATCAAAACATCGCTGCCTTGCCGATGCCGGACACCGATCCGATCTCTGGCGCCGATGGTCCGTTGCGAAAGCTCTGGTCGCAACAGGGCTGAGAGTTGGTTTCGGCCAGGTGTCGAATTGCATGCACCATTGCATTGCTCAATCGCGTGAAACCTTCCGATTCAAGAAGACTGGTCGCGCTTGAGCTTCGGTAGCCGGTACCACACACGACCGCCAGAGGCGCATCTCGAGAAAATTCTCCGATACGCCGAAACAGCCGCGGCAGCGTAGGGCGGGCGTTCCGGCAAATTCGCTACCATGGCCTCGACGAAGCGAGCTCGATCATTCAACTGAAGAGCCCAGTTGGTTGCCGCCTCCTGGCCGATTGTCTGGCAGTTCCACGCTTCACCTATAAGCCGCCAGCATGGCGTAGACGATGACGCCGCTGACCGAGACGTAGAGCCAAATCGGGAAAGTGAATCGGGCCAGGCGCCGGTGCGCGGGAAAGCGACCGCTGAGCGAGAGAAAAAAAGTGATGAGAATCATCGGCAGGGCCACGACCGAGAGACCAATGTGCGAAATGAGCAGCGGGAAGTAGACGTAACGAATCGCGCCCTGTCCTTGAAAGCGCATGTCGCCGTGGAGGGCGTGATTGGTGATGTAGGTCACGAGAAAAAGAGAGGAAAAGACAAATGCCGTGAACATGGCTGCTCGGTGCTTTCTAACGCGCTTGGCGCGGATGAAGCAGAAACCGGTGACGAGGGCTGTAGCAGACAGGGCGTTGAGCAGGGCGTTGAGTGCAGGAAGGAATAGCAGCCGGGTGCCTGTAACATCGGCGGGTGCATGATAATAGACGAGCCAACAGAGGAAGAGGCTGGCGACGGCGCTGATGACGATAATGGCGGCGACGATGCCAAGCGGGGTACGGTTCTCGTTGGTCGTGAGCGTCGTCATGGCGTTAAGGTAAAGATCATAGATTTGCTTCTTTTGCCAACAGTTTGATGTCCTTTCCAAGACGTACCGCTTCCCGGGCTCGCAATCAGTGACATCTCGGACCAAGATGCCGTTCGAGAAAACGTGAGGCGAGTCGCCCGCTAAGCTGAAAGCGTTCCTTACCAGCCTCCGTATCCGCCCCAACTCGGTCCGAAGTAGCTCTGCTGCCATGCTGGTGGGTAGTAGTACCGTGGCCGGTAGTAGCGGCGATAGCCGTAATAGTATGCACGGGCCCGCGACGGGGTGCAGTCGCCGGGGCGGCGGTAGTAGCCCTGGCCGTAATAGGCGCGCTGGCC
>Ga0074044_10004555_pt1 | contig 11450 bp, 6 predicted proteins | sample BogForMeECP23OM1_FD_94443 | JGI IMG/M metagenome (GOLD analysis project Ga0074044, IMG submission 94443) | Bog forest soil microbial communities from Calvert Island, British Columbia, Canada - Bog Forest MetaG ECP23OM1 | ecosystem: Environmental > Terrestrial > Soil > Wetlands ...
CGCAACGTTCTGTTCCTTCGCCAGCCGGTCGGTCATTTCCTTGGGCAGTTCCTGTAGGAGTTCCAGGAAAACCCCGTTGGTCCAACCAAAGCCGACGACATTGGCTTGGTAGCCGGCGCTTACATGCGCCTCCGCAGAGCGCGTCACCACGTCATACTTTTCGCGGATGGTTCCCTCGCGCCGGAAGTTCTCCGCCACGGTGGAAAGAAATTCGTATGAAATTCGGTCCGCATCTGCGCTGTAGCCATAGCGGCGCAGTCCCTCCACTGCAAGGGATTGAAGGGGGGCCCATCCATACGGATAGTCCCACTGCATACCCGTATCATTCGGGCTGGTGGCCAGCCCTCCCGGTTGTTCGAAGATCTTCGCGTTCCGAGCTACCGCTTGCGCCTGCTGAGGACTAGCCAGCCCCGCCCATAGCGGATAAAACGTGGTCGCATATTCGTAGGTCGATCTGGCTCCCGTGCGGAGGTCGTAGTCAAAGAACAATCCGCGCTGATCGTCCCAAAGATATTTGTCGATTTGTTGCTTGCGCTGTTCCGCTCGCTGCTTCCATTGATCGGCTTCGGCGGTCTTACCCAGCAAAAGGCTGATGGCTTCCAAATCTTTCTCCGTCTTATAAAGAAGACTGTTGAGGCAGACGGGAGCGAAATGATGGGTGGCCGCGCCATAGGGTCCGAAACGAAAAGAAATGTCGAACGCCGACTCGCGCATGCTGCGATCTCCCTTGTAGTAATCGGCGCTCAAATGAACCGTGCCGGCGGCATCGCATCCCGGGCGGGCCATGGTCTTGGCGACATCGCAGACTTGCACGCTGTAGTCTGGGCCAGCGGGATCCTGCGCTGGCTGCGGGTTGTCCTCTACTACGTAGGTTCGAGATAGGTCGGGATGAAGGAGAAAGTAACCGATCACTTTGCGACGGAGTCCAGTTTCATCCTGGAGGCTTTCAGGAGCCGGCCCATTGCCGAAATCGTAATACCGCGAGAGTCCGGTCGTGCCCGCCAGATGGGGCTCACGTATCCACATCTCATAGTCCCGCGACGCGAAGCCGTAGGCACGAGCGAGCCAGTCTTTGTCCTCATGTCCGGCGGCCTTCTCAGCGTTATAAACTTCCATGATCATCGACGTTAGAAATGGCGGCTGGGAGCGGGTCAGATAATACGTGCGATTGGCGTTCAACACTGTGCCGTAGTGTTCGATTTCAAAGAAAAAATTGTCCACTATCCCGCGGGCCAGCTCGATTCGGTGATCGCGTATTAGCCCGAGAATAATGAAATAACTGTCCCATCCATACATCTCGTTAAAACGGCCGCCGGGTACCACGTAGCTATTTGGCAGGAACAGTAAACCCTGGGGCGAGATAGCATCTACACCGGCCTGTCCAGGGTGCTGAATCACCATGGGCAAGTGCTCAACGCGTAGCTTGCAGGCTTGTTCGAGTTGCTTCACAGAATCGGGCTCGGGGAAGCCCGCCGGCAGATAGAGGAGCGCGGCCTCGGGAAGCTTTGGATCGACGATGCTGTCGCACCGTGTCATGGAGCGTGTCAGCGCGTCCCAGTCCGACGCAATATAGTGCAACACCGGAGCGAGGCCACTGTCGGTTTGCTCTGGGGATGTTGCCCGTGCGTGGAATTTGGGAGCAACCAGTAAGATCGAGAGGATGACAAAGACCCAGATCGAACCCGACCGACGTGTTCGAACCATGATCGCCGAATCCTCCGGTCGTTAAGCGTACATTGGTCGCCCGCTGCTGGGAAGGGGTGAAGCTGAAAATATTTCTAATCCTTGCATTTTGGGGCACTGCGGTTGAGACGTTGCAGCAGACTTTTGGCTTCCGGCAGATCGGGATTAAATTCGAGCACGCGCAGCACGTAGTCGCGCGAAGTACTGGGCTGTCCAGCGTCGCAAAAGAGCCGAGCGATATTCATCCCAATGCGGCTTTCACCAGGGTCGCGCTGGAATGCATTTTGCCAGAGCCTAAGGGCTTCGCGCGAATGTCCACGGTTGGCCTCGATTGCGCCCAGGTTGGTTGCGGCATCGATCAATGTCGGATCAACGGCAAGGGCTTTCTCATAGAACTCGCGAGCGTGATTGATGTCGCCTTTCTTCTGCGCGGAATATGCCAGCGCGGAGAGCAGGGCAGGATCGTTGGGCGATTTTTCGATGGCGGAACGAAGCAAGCGTTCGGTCTCCGGAGCAGCCGTAGTCATGCCGCTATTCACCAGCGATTCCCATGCAAGGGCAAGATCACGCAAATCATCATCGGTTTTCGGGGAATCGGGAAAACGAACCAGTCGCGGCAGGACTGGCTGGGGATCCTGCAGAAGCTGAGGAGAGATCTGCGGTCGCCGCAGAATGCGATGGTCGGTCACTTCGGTGTGCGCGACGTCCGCGCTCAAGGAAGAAGTCATGTGGCAGGATGTGCAGTCGGCCTGGTCGCTGTGATGCGTGGTTCCATACTTGGCGCCATGACACGCGAGACACTTCTGCCGGTAATACAAAACGCGCTCCGCAGCGGACGGTTGGTTGTGCGGATCGTGACAACTGGTACAGGACATGGCCTCGCCGGACTTTTTCTTACATACGCTTTGCGCTAGCGCCTCAAACTGGCTGACGGCTCCAAGACCGGGGCGTTGCTGTTCCGCGAATACGAAGTAACGAACGTAGTCCGATAGCTGCTGCCCCGGCTGAAAGTCATAAATATGCCGCCCAGGCCGTTCAATGGCTGCCTTGCCTTCGAGATGGCATTGCATGCAGACCGCGTCACGCCGAGTCGCATCGAGTTTGGCTGGATTGACGATTGCGCCGCCCTTCGTATGTGTTGCTCCGGGTCCGTGGCATCGTTCGCAAGTGACTCCGGGAAAGAAAAAAGGCGGGATCGGATAGCGGTTTTCCGTTCCCTTCACGGGGGGTTGCATGCCGCTGAAGTGGCAGTGCAAACAACTGGCGAAAGCCGGCAGATTCATCGGGATTTCGGTGGCGTTGCCATAAGCCGGGGCCATGTCCCAAACGTGCCGATCCGTGTACCAGTTCACCGGAGACTCAAACAGAAAACCGTCCTCCGCGAACAAGTAACTTCGCCCGCGCCGTCCGGAGCCAATGGAATAGAGCAGTTCGCGTTTGCCCCGCACCGACGCATCGTTCGGCCGCTCGAAGCTGAGCCAGACTTTTCCACCATCCGCATACATGCGATAGTGAACGCCGGATTTCTGATGCACAAAATCAGCGGGACTGAGGTTGTCCATCGCAGACCCGCTGGCTTGGGCCATGGAGGTTTTCGCGTACGAGTTATAGATGGACGAGTGGCAACTTGCGCAGGCCTGATTTCCTACATACCCGTTGGAGTTCTGATCTGCGGCTCGGGCTGAAGTTTGAGCGGGCGTGCGAGCTGATGAAGCGATGGAAGCCCAGAGAACCGCACTCACTAAGCATCGATGGAAATCGCGCATTCAAAATACCCGTAGAGGTAACGCTGCAGTTAGCGATTGCCCATCGCGCTCTGCAATTGCTGGAGGTTTTCCCGTGCCAGCAGATGGGCGGGATTGATCTCAAGTGCGCGTTCGAATTGCGCCTTGGCCTCGGCGAATCGGCCCAGTTCGGCAAGCGCACTGCCCAGGTTTGCATGTGCGTCGGCATCGTCTGGCCTGATGCGAACGGCTGCTGCGAATTCCTGCGCGGCTCCCGCGAAGTCTCCCGCAGAGGCCAATGCGTTTGCTAAGTTGTAGTGCGCGTCAAAGTATTCGGGCGAAGTTCGCGCCGCGGTTTGGAGAGGCGCCAGCGCGCGATCTGGCTGTCCCGAAGCAATCAGGGCAGCGCCGAGTGCATTATTGGCGGTGGCATCCTGAGGACGAATACGCAACGCCTCCTCGTACTCAGTAATCGCCTCGGCAGCATTGCCGCGCGCCTGCAGCACGGACGCAAGATTGTAGTGCGCTGCAAAATCCGCCGGATTGTTCCGGATATTGTGTCGCGCGAGAGCCTCCTGCAACAGCATTCGCGTGTCGCCTGCTTGCGGGTCAAAGTTGCGCGGCAGCACCTGGAGCCAGAGATGTGCCATTTCATCCTTTGATCGATTGCCGCCTTGCACACGCTGGGGAGGATGATTAGGATTCAGCGCATTGTCCTCAGAGTTGTCGTAAACGTAGCGCATGCTGACCGTGGTTCCTCTGGGCAGAAACACCGGCTGCGCGTAGCGATATACAGCCTGCCAATTCAAATCCCACTGCGGAATGTGAATTAAAGTGGTCGTGCTGCCGTCCGGCAAAGTTGCGGATGCCTGCAGATCTTTGCCTAGATAGTGCGCGTGCGGGTAGATGGCCAGCAGATCTACATCGATGGGAAGCGTAAGGTCGTCGTTCAGAATAAAATTTTTTTCACCCGCGGGAATGTCGAGCTTGGCGTCGTTTTGCAATTGCAGGAGCATGGGAAACTTGGTAGCGGGTTGATCGGTGAAGTAGAGGCCGATGGTGGGCTGAATCGTCTCCGGTTTGCCCGACGGCTGCAAGTGAACATTCAGCACCAGGTCAGTTCCTTTGTCCAAACGCAGCGCCATTCCTTCGGGCTCAACGTAAGGAACGGTGCCGGGTTTCCAAAACAAAAAATGGCTGTCGGGATCAAAGGTTTCCGATTCGATTTTGATCTCCATGCCTTCAAAGCCAGAGCCCGGTTGCGTTTCTTTCTGGCGGGAATTCTGTTGGCGATCAACGAGAACATTCGCGTGGTGGACGAAGCGCTTGTCGCCGGGGCGAATTTCTACCGCCTTGACCCACCGGGTGCGGTCAATCGCCACGGGAAAAATGAAATTCCAATACATGTCCGAGCCGCTGGCCGGCAACTGGTATGGCGTCGCGGCCTTTAGCACCAGATCGGGCTGACCGAGTTGCCAGCCTTCCGCAAACTTCGGTTGCGGCGGCAGGTCTGCTGGATTCCCTTCCGGCGCTCCTTCGTCTACCCATTTTTTTGTGGATGCGATCTGCTCGTCTGGGAGCCGCAACTCATCCGCAAATTTCAGCGCTTGCGGTTCTGGCAGCCACGGCGGCATGAAGCGCGAGTGGGTAACTGTTTCAATCTGTCGCGCCCGGTTCTTTACGTCGTCATAAGTGAGAAGAGGGAAGGGACCGGATTCACCGGGACGATGGCAGCGGGCGCACGATTGGAACATGATGGGAGCAATGTCGCGGTTGAATGTCACTTCCCTGTTGTGTTTAGGGTCCGGGTCCGGCGCCTGCGCGTGGACGTTCGTGCCGGATCGAAACACCACCGCAATCGCCAGCACAAAACCGATTCCAGCGAGTGAAAACGGCCACTTCATGGCAAGTCCGAAATATAACAGCCCACGCCCGCGACTTCTTTATTGGAGGGCGCGCGCCCCGCCAAGGCCGCCTCAATCGCGTCTTCTAACTCGTGCGTTGTCGGCGCGGAGCGCGCGTGTCCGAAAGATTCGTAGAGATTGTCGATGCGGCCGTGATAGACCAGAGCGCCTTTAGCATCAAACACAGCCGCCTCCGGGGTTACCTGGGCGTGCGCCTGTTTAACCAGCACGCGATCGGGGTCGCGCAGAACAGGAATCGAGTAGCGGAAATCACTCAGATACTTGCGAATGCCCGCGGGTGATTCAGACTTGTCGGGAAAGACGAGATAGAACCGGGCATCTTTCTGATGTTGGTCGCTGATGTGCTGAATTGTGGGAGCGTAACGTGCGGAAATTGGACAGTCTTCCCGCACGAACATCAGTACGACCAACTGTTTGGCACTCGACTGGAGCGGATTCACATTTTTCCCGTCAAGATCGAGCACAGTCTTCTGGGCCGGGCAAATAGCCGGACAGAGCGCTAGAAATAACAGGGTCGAAAGAAACCGGCCTTTCTCGTGTCTCTGGCCTTTTACCATTTGCTGGAGGTGCCGACAAATCATGCGTTCCGCGTCTCGGGTTGCATTCACGATTGTAAGACAAAAACTCTCAGCGGTCTGGAATTCTGCGCCTCGGCAACACCCTGTGCGAAAGAAGTCTGGCATCTCGAGACATTCGCAACCCGGTCGATATTTGGACTTAGAGATCCAATTCGACCCGCACTGTGCAAGAGCTTTCATATTGACAACCACCCGCGAAGACGAGAAACTCTCTCCTAGACGGTGGCTTGGAGTATCCCCCCAAAGGATTGAGAAGCCGAATCACGATCGCCCCCCAGTCTCAATCTCAACGCTTGAATTTAGGATCGAAAGCTACACTGACTTATGTGCGCGCCTTCAGGCCCGTTTGTTGATAGCGCGGAGAGAGCGAATCATGAAAAACAGGGAAGGACGATTGCTAGCCAGGCTAAGCTGCCTACCGAGTTCTGTTGATTTGAATCGAAGCTCCGACGAGCATGTCGATTCTCCCCGCAAGGCTAACTATATTGCGATCGGAACTGACAACTGGGGATCTCCCGTGCTGTTCTGGTTAGTCTGCTTCAGCCTGATCACGGTGCTGGTCAGTTCGGCGACAGACGTTGTCACTTATCACAACGACATCGCACGCACCGGCCAAAACCTGCAAGAGACTATTTTGACCACCAGCAATGTCAACTCCTCGAGCTTCGGAAAGCTTTTTGCTCTTCCGGTAGAGGGGATCATTGATGCACAACCCTTATATCTTTCTGCCGTCTCAATACCGGGCAAGGGAACGCACAATGTCGTTTACGCCGTCACGGAGAACGACAGGGTGTACGCCTTCGATGCTGACACCGGGCTTCTCTTGTGGCATGTGTCCGTGCTGGGATCAGGCGAGTCGCCTTCGGATGATCACGGCTGTTTCCAGATCAGTCCGCAGATTGGCGTAACTTCCACTCCGGTTATCGACCGCTCGAGCGGTCCGCATGGCACCATTTATGTGGTGGCCATGAGCAAGAAGTCCTCGAACTACTTCCAGCGCATTCATGCCCTGGATATGACAAGCGGAGCGGAGGAATTTGGGGGGCCAGTTAGGGTTAAGGCCAGATACCCGGGCACCGGCGACAACAGCCACCACGGTTACGTCATCTTTGATCCAGGGCAGTACGCTGAGCGGCAGGGATTGCTCCTGCTGAACCACGTAATCTACACGGCGTGGACTTCCCACTGTGACGACCGGCCCTACACCGGCTGGTTGATCGGTTACAACGAAAGCACGCTAGCGCAAACCAGCGTGTTGAACCTTACACCTAATGGCAGCGAGGGATCGATCTGGCAAAGCGGAGCCGGGATCGCCTCCGACGGAAAAAACCTTTTTTTTCTTGACGCAAACGGCACCTTCGACACCAACCTGAACAAGAAAGGTTTCCCCAGAAAAGGAGACTACGGAAACGGTTTCCTCAAAGTCTCAACCACAAACAACAAGCTTCGCGTGGCTGACTATTTCAACATGTTTGACACGGTTTCGGAATCGGACAACGATGAAGACCTCGGTTCCGGAGGAGCAGTGGTACTTCCCGCCATGAAAGATGCCAAGGGGAACGTCCGGTACTTAGCCATCGGGGCGGGTAAAGACCAGAACATTTACCTTGCGGATCGCAAGAACATGGGAAAGTTTAATGCCAACAATGACGATGCCATCTATCAGGAGATCGATGGAGTCCTCGGGGGTGGCGAATGGGCCACGTCAGCCTATTTCAACGGCAATATCTACTTTGGACCGGTGGGAAACAACCTTTTGCAATTTCGGTTCTCGCAAGCCAGGCTTGCTACATCGCCGCATTCGAAAAGCGTGGCCTCGTTCACTTATCCGGGCACCACGCCAAGTGTTTCCGCCAATGGCTCAAGCGACGGCATCGTTTGGGCAATTGAACACAGTGACCCGGACGACGTACTGCATGCTTACGATGCCAGCAACCTGGCGAACGAGTTGTACAACTCGAGTCAGGCGGGAAATCAGCGGGACCACTTTGGAACCGCCAGCCACTTCGGGACACCGATGATCGTCAACGGAAAAGTCTACGTGGGCACTACGAATAATGTCACAGTTTTCGGCCTACTGGGACGCTGAGAATCAACCAGGTTTGGGCGCTTCCCCGCTGCGCTTCTAGGGTTAGACGACCGAGGCAATTCTTTTTCGCGATTCCCGCCGGGGCGTCGGTTCTTGGATCAATGCCAGCCGGTTTAGGAGGAGCTTCTCGCGGGCAAGGGCCACTGCTAATGCACCCATCTCGGTTTTGAGCGCCGCCCGAAGTTCGATGATCCGACAACCGAGCTGCACCCGCGCGCGAAGTTCCTCTGCTTGTACCGGTTTGGTTATGTAGTCATCGGCGCCAGAGCGAAGGCCAGCAACAATGTCCGCCGAACTGTTTCTTGCGGTGAGCAGAATCACGTAGATGCCTGCGGTTCGCCGGCTGGCTCGTAATTGTCGGCAGACTTCAATACCCGCCATCTCCGGCATTACCCAGTCCAAGATCGCCAGAACGGGCCCATCTTCTTCCCGCAGCCGCGCCAGCGCGGTTGTACCGTCTTCGGTTACCGTCAGCTCGAATTCTGGAGACAGCAATTGCAGCAAGAGCTTCCGGAAAAGCGGTTCGTCTTCAGCAACTAGAATCTTCACAAGGGCACTCCCTAGGGGCTCGTTCGATCGTGGTATCCACTGCTAAATTCCACCGGTCGATAAACGCTCACCTATTTGCAACATCGTCCGCAAACCGGAAAACTTTAGTACCGCAGGGACAGACACAATCGCCCCCTGGCAGCCCATCGCCCGAACCGCCGGCTGCCATTCTCACGTGTTAGCGCCGACTGGGGCATCAACCGGCCAATTTTGGGAGCTCATTTGTAAAATCTTTGCACCCACGCGACATAAGACTCTCGACCGCTCAGCAAAAGAGATATACTCCCGAAACAGCATTTGGGGGTGGGTCATGCGGAACCCGCGTCTTAGTTGTGGCTTTCTCATCTTGGCGTTGAGCGCCTCGGTTTTGGCTCAGCGTTCTGGAGGAGGCAAGCCTTCCATGGGTCTACCAAGCTCAACCGGGTCCAACACTTACCCTCCGATCGCTCCGGGCACCGCGTCTTCCGCCATTTTTGTTTCCGGCAAGGTAGTCCTAGATGACGGAACCGAACTGACCGAGCCGGCGGTTATTCAGACCATCTGCCGGGGTCACAGACACAGCGAGACCTACAGCGACGGACATGGAAGCTTCAGCTTTCGATTCGGGGATCCCACCCAGGGCAGCGCGGCCGCAATTAGTGACGCCAGTAGTTCGGACGTGGCCAATAGAGCAGGCATGCAGGCTGCGGCGGAGATGGGGGATTGTCAAATCCAGGCCGAACTGGCAGGCTTTTCTTCCCAAGCCGTGGAACTCAACAACCGGATGGGGCTGATGAATAACATCGATGTCGGCCGTGTCCCTCTGCACCGTCTTGCCCACGTCGAGGGCACCAGCATCAGTGTGACCAGCGCCCTGGCCCCCTCTGCGGCCAAGAAGGCTTTCGAAAAGGGGCTCGAACAAGAGAAAAAGACCAAGTGGGATGAAGCGCAGAAATCATTCGAGAAAGCAGTCCAGATTTATCCCCGATATGCCACGGCTTGGTATCAGCTGGGACGATTGCAATTACGCAAGGACGACGCGCCTTCGGCCAAACATTCCTTCGAGCAATCCGTGGCCGCCGATCCTAAATACGTCAACCCCTACGACGGATTGGCGCAGTTAGCCATGCGTTCCCAGGACTGGCCGAACGTGGTTGACATTACCGGCAAGCTGCTCAGCTTGAACCCAGTAAATTTCCCCAAAGCCTACTACGACAACGCGGTGGCGAATTACAACCTGAAGAATCTTGATGACGCGGAAAAGAGCGCACTGCAGGGCGTCCGCGTGGATGACGCTCATCAGATTCCAAAGCTGCAATACCTGCTCGCGATGATTCTTCTGCAGAAACAGAACTACCAGGCAGCCTCCGAACACATGCAGCAATTTCTGACTCAGGCTAAGCAGCCGGAGGAGATCGAACTTGCCAAGAAGGGCCTAGCCGAAATCGAGAAGTCCTCCGCCAGCGCCCAGCCTCCACCCGCACACTTGGACAAGTAACGCTGCGGTCGATCGAGTTGGGCTGGTGTCCCGCGAGTCCCGGGACCGTGTGTCGATGACTCGCAAATCAAGGCTTCAGGGCGCAAAAGATCCGATTATCCCAATCTCTTATGTTTACGATTGAGGCGATTTCGATTTGCGCCTACTCGGGCTTGGAAATAGCGCCCGAAGTCTCCGCCTCAGCGTACATGACGTCAATGCGACTTCGATAGCGCTCTTCTACCACCCGGCGGCGCAGCTTCATGCTGGCGGTAAGCGCGCCATTCTCAGAGGAGAATTCTTCCGCAATCACGATCACTTTCTTCAATTGTTCGTAGCGCGCCAGATTTCGATTCAAGCCGGCGACAATCCCCTCGTAAAGCGCCACTACCTTGGCATGCGTGACCAGTTCCTCGCGGGAAGCGAAGCCAACCTGGTTGGCGCGCGCCCAGTCCTCGAGCACCGGGAAATAGGGCGCGATGAGGACGGCCGGAAACTTGCGCTTATCGCCCAGGATCACGGCTTCGGAGATCAGCGCATTGTGCTTGAGAGAATTCTCCAGCGGTTGCGGAGCAATAAACTTTCCCCCGGACGTTTTGATCAAATCTTTCTTGCGATCGGTGATCGACAGGAAACCATCGGGATCGAGATTGCCGATGTCGCCGGTCTTGAACCATCCATCGACCAACGCAACTTGTGTTTCTTGCGGCCGGTTCCAATACCCTTGGAAAACTGAAGGCCCGCGCACCAGAATCTCGCCGTCTTCGGCGATACGCACTTCAATGTTAGGCAACGTCTTGCCCACCGTTCCCAGCTTATGCGCCTGCGGACTGTTGACCGCAATGACGGGTGAAGTCTCGGTGAGTCCATAACCCTCGTCAATGCGAATGCCAATATCCGCGTACCACTCGGCCAGTTCGCGTCCGAGCGGCGCGCCTCCGGAGATAAAAACCTCCGCTCGCCCGCCCATGCCCGCGCGCACCTTCGAATAAACCAGCCGGTTGCATAGCTTCCACGCTAGTGACGTCGGCGTTTGACCCGCAAGAATCTCCGCCCGGTGAGCCCGACCGACGGACAACGCCCAACGATAGATCCATTTCTTGGGAACGCCCTTAGCCTTGACATCCACCTGCCCGTGAATTTTTTCATAAACCCGAGGAACGCCGACGAAGATTGTGGGACGGACTTCCAGCAGGGCCTGGGGAAGTTGGTCGAGAGCGGAAACATAGGCCAAGGTGACGCCGCGGGAAAGCATGGCGAGATCGACGTGGCGGGCAGTAACATGCGACAGAGGAAGAAACGAAATACTGATCTCACCGCCGCGAACCGTAAACCCAGAAAGTGAATGAGCAATGTTCGACGCGAGGTTGCCGTGAGTGAGCATGGCTCCCTTGGGAGTGCCCGTGGTTCCCGAAGTATAAATAATGGTGGCGAGATCATCGGGCC
>Ga0074044_10004556_pt1 | contig 11449 bp, 9 predicted proteins | sample BogForMeECP23OM1_FD_94443 | JGI IMG/M metagenome (GOLD analysis project Ga0074044, IMG submission 94443) | Bog forest soil microbial communities from Calvert Island, British Columbia, Canada - Bog Forest MetaG ECP23OM1 | ecosystem: Environmental > Terrestrial > Soil > Wetlands ...
CTTGGCGATTTCTACCTGGCACAGGGCCCGCTCGACAAGGCCCTGACCGAGTTTGCCTCTTTGTACTCCGAGCATCCCAAGGATTCAACTGTCGCCAACACGTACTCGGAATTGCTGATCGGCCAGAACAAATTGGACGACGCGACTAAAGTGGTTGACGCCACGTTAAAGAACTCTCCTTCCGACCCCGGGGCACTGACCTTTCGGGCCGAAATCCTGGAACGTCAGGGTAAACCGCAAGATGCCGTTCACATTCTCGAACCGGTCGTGAAAAACAATCCGGACAACGCCGTCGCGCACTACCAGATGGGCGTCGCGTACGCAGCCATCGCGAACTATGGTCAAGCTGAAACGGAATGGCGCGAAGCCGTGCGTTTGCGACCGAACATGCTAGACGCGCGCCGGGCGCTGGCCGTCCTAGCGATGCGCAAGAACGACAGTGCGACGCTTATGCAGAGCAGCGAAGCGATGATCAAGATCGCGCCGAAAATGCCCGAAGGGTACATATTCCATGCGCGAGCTCTTTTCGCACAAGGGAATCAAGCCGGGGCCGAGGCCGACTTGAAGAAGGTAATCGAAATCGCCCCTCAGAATGCCACTGGTTACGCTCAAATGGGCGAGCTGCGAATCGCTCAGAAGCGGTCCGACGAAGCCGCGAAGTTTTACGCTCAGGCTCTGGAGCGCGACCCTTCATCGGCAGAAGCGCTCACCGGGCTTGTCAATGTGAATTTGGCGCGAAAGGAACCTGCCAAAGCTTTGAAGACCGTTCAGGATCAAATTGCACGGGTGCCCGCCAGCAGCCGGTTTTACGTGCTGCTCGGGGAGGTTGAGCTCAAGAATCAGAATTCGACGGAGGCGGAGAAGGCCTTCGAGAAGGCGACAGAGATCGACAAGAATAACGTGCAGGCATTCATGATGCTGGCAAGCGTGCAGGCGTCGCGCGGTTCAGTCGACCAGGCCATCGGAGAATACCAGCGTGCGCTGCAAGCGAACCCGCGCGATTCCCGGCTAGACGTTGCTCTCGGCGAGCTTTTTGAAACGAAAGGCCAGTGGCAGCAAGCACAAGATCTCTATCAGAGCGCACTGCAGATTCAGCCCGACTACCCAGTAGCCGCCAACAATCTCGCGTACCTGATGCTGGAGCACGGCGGCAACGTGAATGTGGCATTCACGTTGGCTCAAACGGCGCGTCGAGGCATGCCCGACCTGCCCAACTCCGCCGATACGCTCGGATGGGCATACTACCATCAAGGCGTTTACAACGCTGCGATTGACCTCTTCCAGGAAGCTATCAAGGCCGACGCCAAAAATCCAACATATCACTACCATCTCGGCATGTCCTATGAGAAGGCAAACAATTACGCGATGGCCAAGAAGGAGCTTGAGTACACGCTCCAAGTGAGCCCCAATTACAGCCAGGCCAGCGAAATTCGCCGAGTTCTTGCCGAATCAGCGACGAAGGCGGAGTGACTTCTCGCGGGTGTTCTTACCAGGATTGAACGTGGCAGAGGATAGGGCGCTGTGCGAGTTCGACTGCCGCAACGGACAGTGCAGGATGGGCGAGTAGAGAAATGCGAACGCCGCCTCTCGCTGGCCGCGAATGAATTGAAACCCCACACTTAGTTCGTCCCGCAGCGCGATCGCAGCGCCACAAACAAACCAAGCCCTCACGGTCGCCGGCTTCGTCCGGCACTACGGCGAATAAGCCAGCCGATTGAGATTGCAGGCCGCTTAAGCTTCGCAACTGAGCGTCGCGAGCGCCGGATCTGTGACTCACGGAAAGCGCACGGAGGGCCAAAAACGCATCACCCTCGACGGATGGTTCCTGTACAATCGCACGGCCGGATCACATGCCTCAGGAGAGCCCAGCCTCGAAGCTTGGCCGCGAGACCCCAGCCACTTTCAAAGGTTCCGAAGAAAACAAAACCCCTCTATTCAGCGTGGTGATGGCTGTCTACAACGATTGGACTCCCCTGGATCGATGTTTGCAGTCCTTGTCGGAACAAACGAATCCCCCAGATTTTGAAGTCATCATCGTGGACGATGGTAGCGGGCAGCCTGCCCCCGAATTCATAGGCGATTGGAGTCGATTTTTTCCACTGACACTAATCAGACAAGGCCACTCGGGAATCTCAGCGGCAAGAAATCGAGGGATTCAGATCTCCAGAGGCTCGGTATTGGTATTCGCGGATGCCGACTGCAGATTTCAAATGGAATGCCTTGCACAACTAGGCTCCGCAATCGCGGACTCCACACAGCGAGATTATTTTCAACTCCATCTTGTCGGAGACCGCTCGAGGCTAGTTGGCAGGACAGAAGAACTGCGCTTGCTGACCGTTCAGGAACACTTGCTTCAGCCAAATGGCTGCATTCGATATTTGAACACAGCTGGATTTGCCCTGCGACGGGCGAGAGTGGATATCGAAAAAGGGGCGTTCGATCCTGCTGCGGTCAGGGCCGAGGACACTCTGCTGCTTGCCAATCTGATGCAGAACGGAGAACTTCCGTTTTTTGTTCCCGAGGCAATCATCGAACACGCGATCCCGCTCTCGCTTTCGGGCTGTCTCCGAAAAGACTTCAGGTCAGGCTATTTGGAAGAGAAGACATACGAGATCATCGCCTCAAAGGGAGTCAAAATTCGAGTAGGTCACGGAGATCGTTTTAGCATGCTACTGGCGATGTGGAAAACGTCTAGCCAGCGCTCCATCGGAAGGTCCGCATGGTTTGTGCTGACGCTGAGGCAAATATTGCGCCGTATTGCTGGGTTTGTTTTCCGGTGTCTTCACAGTCAGCGCAAATCTCGGAACGGATTGACAGAGCTCGCAATATAGATTTCCGGTCCTTATCGGAGCTTCCGCATCAAGCTCACACTCTCGCGGAAGGTAACTTCTAGATTTCTTGGGCCACGATCCCGATAGTTAAGTCTACGATCCAGGCCGAATTGGTTCGAACCTGCAGTGGTCTTCGCGGGGGACCTTGGGGGAAGCGCGTTCGACTTCAGCGTGCCCAGCTGAAATTCCTGATGCATTGCAACGAGCGCTATCCCCACATCCTTTTTCGACACGATCAAAGACAAATTCTCCGCCCTGGAATGTTGGGCGATTGCCAGAATATTCACTCCCACCCGACTCAGCGCAGCAAACGTCCGGCTGATAATCTGGGATCTGCCGTACACGCTCTGACCGACCGCGGTAACGAGCGCGACGGCGGGATCGAGGGTAATATTGTTCAACTCCAGGTGTGCTAGTTCTTGTGAGAACTCCGTGCGAAGCGACTCGACCGTTTGCTCGGCGACTGCTGATGAAACGACTAGGCCGATGTCACCTGGTGAAGCCGATCGCGACACCAACATCAGATCATCTCGAACGGCCCGAGTCGTCGCGAGTGCGCGGCGTATGATGTCGGGCCGGGACGCAACGTTCGTGCTGGCCACCGTAATCAGCGCGATTTCGTCGATCGCGGCCAGCGCTTTCAGGTTTCGATCACCGTCGCCAGCCGCCGTAATTTTCGTTCCAGGGCGTTCCGACGCAAAAGTGTTGCGGATGCAAAGAGGAATGCTGCGCGGTTTCAACGGGCAAAGAGTTTTTGGATGGAGCACTTTGGCACCGAACCTCGCCAAGGCGGCTGCCTCGCGGTAGGAAATTTCAGAAATCGAGCATGCGCTGGGCACCAAGCGCGGATCGGCCGACAGAACACCATCCACATCCGTCCAAATGGTGACCTCATCCGCATCAAGCGCAGCGGCCATGATCGTAGCTGAATAATCGGAACTATTGCGGCCTAAAGTCGTGAGTACGCCTTCTGGTGTGGCTCCGATAAACCCTGTCACTACGGGAACAGTGCCGCGCCGCAAAAGGGGACGCAGGCGCGCTTTGCAACGCCTCCGGGTCGCGTCCATGTCGGGCTTAGCGGCGCCATGCACCGAGTTGGTTATGAGGAGCTGGGTGGCCTCGACCGCGTCGCTCTCGAGTCCGCGGTCGACGAGTGCGGCAGCCACGAGAGGAGCAGAGAGCCGTTCGCCAAGACTCAAGATTGCGTCACGCCTCTGAGGCATCAGCGGTGAACCCGTGTCGCGACACAGGTGCGCGCCCTCTTGCAAAAACTGCCGAACCTTTTCGTGGAGGCGCTTTCGCCAAGCGGGAGAGTGGATCAGCCCGTCGACTGCGGCGTCGTGCTGCTTCCTCAGCCCTTCGAGAATCGCAGCCACAGAGGCGCGTTCCAGTCTTTCTGACTGCGCCGCCGCCTCGAGCAATTTGTTTGTCACACCGCTCATTGCTGAGACTACCACCACGACACTAGTCTCGCGCGCAGCAACCCGAATTATATCGAGCGCCTTTTCGATACTGGACGCATCGGCCAACGACGTCCCACCAAATTTCATCACTCTTAGTGGCTTATCGGCTTTCTCCTCAATCTGACAGGCGCCCACTGAATGGGTGGTTCCCCTTGAGCGCGACTGATGACGGGCCGAAGCAACTCCAAACGGAGGTTTCAATCCGGACTCCAAAAGTTGCCGGCGCGACCTTTCAGGATCACGGCCGGGACTTGCTTCGCCTTTCGATGCAAGCTGAGCGAAGCTGGGTTTCCGCGAAACACTCATGAGCGGGAGATGCGAATCGGCGAAAGAGCGTGAAACCACTTTTGAAAAGAATACCAGCCAGTTCGCCCTTGGCGTGAGCGGAGGCACGCCCGAATCAACTCAGGCTCCTCCCAAGGGATGTCGTGATAACCGGATCGGAGAAAGGCGCTCGCCGGATTTCTCGTCCACTCGTGTGGGAAGAGCGTGATTACCTCGTTATCCGTGAGCTTGGGACCTTCTCGGACCGTCTGGCCCGACACGGCCGCGTACAAAGTCGCAGGGATATCACGTCCTGGGCCGAGCGTTAAGTGACCAACTTGGGTGGCCCGCGGGTTCATTTCGATGAGGTAGGCATTTCCGGTGCTTTCCTGCAGCATGAAGTCAAGTCCGATGATGCCCGAAAGGTTGAGCCGACGGACCATCTTCTCGGCAGCGTCAGCCATTTCAGGATTGTCGATCAAACGCAGCACCGTCGCCGGTCCGGCTGTTTGCCGCTTGCTGAGCACTTTAAAGTGCAGACCGGCCAGAACGTTGCCTCTCCAGCAGGCGATCGCGCTGGTTGCCTCCCGTCCGCTCACCGATTCTTGCGCGTTCACTACAAAACGGCGACGAAGTAGTGACGGCCAGATCAACGTTCGGTCACGATCAATCAGAGCCCGCTTGCCCGCTCTCGCCAAAAGTGGAGGAGCTTGCAATACCCGAAGAGCACGTTCAGCCTCTTCGACCGTATGGACAATCCGTACACCCTCGCCGCCCGAAGTGCCGTCTGCCTTGAGGACCATCGGAAGGCCCATTTCTTCCATACATGTTCTAAGGTCGCTGGCATCGGCAACGACGCGGGTTCTGGGAACTCGCACGCCCTCTGCGTGGGCCACGTCCATCAGTGCCGTCCTCGCAAACACAAGCGGGAAGCTCTCAGGTGTACCAAGCGAACGCTCGATAAGAGCAGACATCCAACCTTGCGATTTGCCGCGCAGCCGCTCTCGGGAGTGGATGTCGTGGAGATGCCGGGCCGCAAGGTCATCACCCGGGACAACAAGATCCGGTTTCGTTGCGGCAATCGCATCCGCGAACGACGCCAATGGAGCCAAGCCGTCGTAGGGATGTGTTCGGTCTATGACACTCGTTTTGCCAAGCGGATGGCCTGGAGGGCAAACAGCCTCAACACTGTAACCTGCGTGGGAGAATGCCACCGCGAGCCGGGCAGTCGCGACCCAGCGGGCTGTAGTAGCGACCAGAACCGTCGGCTTCACGTTGTCAGCGCCTCCGCCTAGTGAGGAACGACACTCGTAAAAAGCATGCTAAGCGCAATCTATTCACCAAACCTGGACACGATCCCCCCACCCAAGGATACTCTCCATTTACCTGAGAAATCGTGGGTTACATTTTTTGCGGAGGTTCTGACACGGTCGTTGAGTCGAGAGGAATGAAAGGTATGCTCATATTGTGGAAAAAAGATTCCACTTCGTCCTTTCTGGACAAAGTATGTCATCCTGGTATTTTTACAGCACAATCTCTCGCAATTTGGAGCTTGGCTCGGTAGTTTCCTGGGTACTTAAGTCATAATGTTGTGCGCTCACTTCCGACATGGGTCAACCGAATCTTCCAGTTCGCAACATCTCAGATACCGCCAGATGGGTGGCTTACTTCCGCGCCCGCGAAACGCAACGGGCTGACGCCCTATTCCGCGATCCATACGCGGAACGCCTAGCCGGGCAGCTTGGGTTTCAGATCGCCAACAGTCTACCGGAGGGAAACAAGCACGAATGGGCATGGGTGGCGCGCACGTATCTTTTCGATTTATTTATTTCCAGCGCCATAAATGAGGGCACGGATGTAGTGGTCAACCTAGCTGCCGGCCTCGATGCCCGGCCGTACCGCATGGAGCTTCCTTCGACTCTTCATTGGATAGAAGTAGATCTGCCAGAGATCGTTTCCTATAAAGAACAGATTCTTGCAGACGAAAAACCTCGATGCCACTTGGAGAGAATGAGCATCGATCTGTCAGACTTGACCTTACGTCGTGCGTTCTTCTCCCAAATCGACCGCGGTACTAGAACGTCAGTCGTCGTCACCGAAGGTCTCCTGATCTACTTCACTGAGGATGAGGTCGCCGTCCTCGCCCGGGATCTTGCGGCGACGACGCATTTTGAGAGCTGGATCATAGATCTGGCTTCGCCGGGACAACTGAAGTTGATGCAGCGGACGACTGGCAGGCAACTACACGAGGTCGGCGCCGCATTTAAGTTCGGACCGCCACAGGGTGCAAATTTCTTCGTTCCCTTTGGATGGGAGCCGAAGACTGTTGAAGGACTATTGAAGACTGCCGCACAGTTCAACCGGGCACCGGTGGAACTGCTTTCCCTTTTGCCGGAACCTAAGGGTCTGCCGGGGAATTTTCCCTGGACTGGTGTGTGCCTTCTTAAGAAGCTTTCGGGACTCAGGCAGACATGACGCGCCTGGCAACGTGGTGTCATTCCCAGGGAAGTCCGCGGTAAACAGCGCCAAGAATAGCCTATTCGAGTCATTCGACAATTCCATGCCTTCCACCATCGATAGCCTCATCAAGTCACACATAGTAATGAACTTAGCCTACATGGCCCGTGGGGTTGACCTATAGGCAAAGAATTGTCACAGAAGGATAACAAGTTCCGGTGGGCACTTCGAGAAACCTCGCATCTCCCTACAAACAAAAGAGTTCGTCGCTGGCAACAGTGGAGATACAATTGCTCTCTCAGGAGTGAGGGCCCCAGCCTCCTCTCATTTGTTCCGGTAGTCCGGCAGGGCGCCTTCCTGTTGCACAGCCAAAGGAGTAGTTTTCGCCCAGCCATGTTAGATATCGCGATAGTTGGTGCGGGTCCGTACGGGCTTTCAATGGCAGCACACTTCCGGCGTCACGGCATCTCCTTCCGCATTTTCGGTCGTCCCATGGACAGTTGGCTTGCGCACATGCCCAGAGGCATGTTTCTCAAGTCAGACGGTTCCGCCTCCGACATTTATGATCCGGACGGCACGTTCACTTTGCAAGAATTCTGCGCGGAGCGAGGTATCGAGTACTCCGATCTTGGACGTCCCGTGAGCCTCGAAACCTTTGCCGCGTACGGGCTTGCCTTCAGGGATCGGATGGTCCCCGATCTCGAGGATAAGCTCGTTGTAAACATCCAGCGTTTGCCGGAGGGGTTCGCGCTTCGACTCGACGACGGCGAACTAGTTTCAACGCGCAGGGTTGTGCTCGCGGTTGGCATCACCCACTTTCCTGATGTACCCGCCAACCTGGCGCACTTGCCGCCGGAGTTCATGTCGCACAGCTCGTTTCATCACGACCTCGAATCGTTTAGAAACCGCAATGTAGTTGTGATCGGCGGTGGTGCGTCCGCAATCGACTTGGCTGGGTTACTGAAAGACGCCGGAGCCGACGTTCAGCTCGTTGCCCGGAAGCCGTTGAGATTTCACAGCGGGCCCTCGACCGGCAACCCCCGTTCTCTCTGGCAGCGAGTTCGACATCCGCAATCGGGGCTTGGCCCTGGTCTTCGGTCGCGCTTCTTTGCTGACGCACCGACCCTGTTTCACTATTTGCCCGAGCGGCTCCGTCTAGACATTGTCAGGACTCACCTTGGTCCATCTGGAGGATGGTTCGCGAAGGAAAAGGTGGTCGGGCGAGTGCCTCTCCTGATTGGCTACACGCCGCAACGCGCCGAGATCCGGAACGGCAGAGTGTGTCTTCGAATTCGTGCGGTAGACGGCGCCGAGCGTGAAATCTCCACTGAGCACGTTATTGCGGCCACCGGTTACAAGGTGGATCTGGATCGATTGACGTTCCTCAGCAGTGAAATACGTTCGAGGCTAAAGGCCGTCGAGAGCTCACCGGTGCTATCGTCGAGTTTCGAGTCGTCCGTTCGCGGTCTCTACTTCGTGGGAATCGCAGCCGCAAACAGCTTTGGCCCCGTGATGCGGTTCGCTTTTGGTGCTGGCTTTGCTGCTCGCCACGTTACACAAAACGTGATGAAATCGCTTGTCCGGGACGGAGTGTTTGTCCCGACTGCTAGCGTCGTCACGATCACAAAATGATGAGGTGGTTTTCCAGATGCCGCAGCAAGCTATGCCACTCGCGCTGAGTTTGGTGAACGCATGAAGAGAGAGACCATTGCGATTCATGCGGGCTACGATGGAGACCCCACCACGAAGGCCGTGGCCGTCCCGATCTATCAGACGGTTGCGTTCGAGTTTGACAGCGCGGAGCACGGAGCGGCTTTATTCAATCTCGAAGTCCAGGGCAATATCTACACTCGGATCGGCAATCCCACCAACACGGTTCTGGAAAAACGGGTCGCGGCTCTTGAAGGTGGAGTGGATGCGCTCAGCGTCAGTTCAGGCATGGCGGCCATCCACTATGCGCTCATCAACATCGCCGAAATGGGGAACAACATTGTTTCTCTTCCGCAACTTTACGGCGCCACCTACACCCTATTGGCGCACATCCTGCCGAAGCAAGGAATCGCTGGCCGGTTTGCCAAGACCGAACACTCCGATGACGTCGAAAAGCTGATCGACGAGAATACGCGAGCAGTCTTTTGCGAAAGCGTCGGCAACCCGGCCGGAAACGTCGCCGACATCGAAGGACTGGCTCGTGTCGCGCACAAACACGGCGTGCCTTTGATTGTTGACAATACGGTTGCGACGCCGATCTTGCTTAGGCCCATCGAATATGGTGCCGATGTCGTAGTGCACTCCATGACAAAATTCATGGGAGGACACGGCACCACGCTAGGCGGAATGATTGTCGATAGCGGAAAATTTCCGTGGCGCGACTACCCTGACCGTTTCTACATGCTGAATAAGCCGGAAATTGCTTATCACGGCGTCGTCTACGTCGAACATTACGGAGACGCCGCGTTCGTAGCGCGGTGCCGAACGGTGGCTCAACGCAACACCGGTTCCACCTTATCGCCCTTCAACGGCTTCCTGCTGCTGCAGGGGATCGAAACACTTGCGCTCCGCGTTGAGCGCCACGTGGCGAATGCTCGAAAAGTCGCGGAGTTTCTGCGCGACCACGAAATGGTGGAGTGGATCAATTACGCGGGGTTTCCCGATAGCCCCTTCTACCCGCTCGCCCAAAGGTACCTGGGATCGAACCGCTGCTCCCTGCTGACGTTTGGAGTGAAAGGCGGTTTTGAGGCAGGCAAGAAGTGTTTCAATGCTCTGCGCCTGTTCAAGCGAATGGTCAACATGGGCGATGCGAAATCGCTTGCATGTCATCCTGCTTCCACCACACATCGGCAACTTTCACCGGAGGAACAACGGAAAACCGGTGTCACTCCCGAGATGATTCGGCTGAGCGTAGGTATCGAGCACATCGACGATATTATCGATGATCTCGCTCAGGCCCTGGACAAGGCGGGGATGAACTCACCGAAGTCGGAAGGCATGTCATGCCATTGATCATAGGCGGAGGCCGAGTTCCTCCTCGGTGGGCAGCGAAGAAGGGTTCGCACCAGGCGAAATCCGTCGAGAGTCGTGGGAAGCGAACGGAATGCCTCAAACTCGCGCTCATCAACAACATGCCGGACTCGGCCCTCGAAGACACCGAGGCGCAATTCTTCCAGCTCCTCGATACGGTTGCGGGCGACATTCCGGTTGGCGTCGAGCTTTATTCGTTGCCCAAACTTCCGCGGAGCGACCGAGCGCAGCGGCATCTGAGCAACTTTTACGACGACTTCGACAATCTTTGGAACAAGCGCTTTGACGGCGTCATCGTCACCGGGACGGAGCCGCGCCAACCTAACTTGCCGGACGAACCCTACTGGCCCGCCTTGGTCGATGTTCTTGACTGGGCCGAGCATAATACTGCCTCGACAGTCTTATCATGTTTAGCAGCACACGCAGGTGTTCTCTATAGCGACGGTATTGAACGCTACTCGCTGAATGATAAACAGTTTGGCGTCTTTGATTACGAGAAGGCCGGCTGCCATCCGCTCACAACCAATACTCCAGACGTAATCCGGATTCCGCATTCTCGATGGAATGAAGTGCGAGAGGATGCGCTCACTTCGTGTGGTTATGTTGTTCTCACTCGATCGCCCAAGGCGGGCGTCGATTTATTCGCAAAAGAGAAAGGCAGGAGCCTTTTCGTACATTTTCAGGGCCATCCGGAGTATGAGGGGCAGACCCTCCTGAAGGAATATCGAAGAGACATACGGCGATTTCTTAGAGGCGAACGAGAAACATATCCGTCGATGCCGAAGGGGTACTTCGATTCCCGAGCCACTGAGCTTCTGACCGAGTTTCGTGAGACTGTTGTGTCGGACCGGCGAGAAGACCTCATCGCGCTGTTTCCGGATTCCATCGCCGAAACGTTACAGAACTCGTGGCACTCCTCTGCTACGTGCGTCTATCGAAACTGGCTGCAGTATATGGTGTCGAAAACCGCCGACGCGTCCGTATTTCCAGCCATGACGGTTGTCCCGGAAAATGTGCGACGAAAACAACCTGTATCTGTAGCAAGAAAGAGAGCGAGGTCTCGAGAGTAGTTTCGTTTATGTTCTCGATGACTCGGCGGGAGAAATCGATTGATCATGTCGAGCTCGAGCCACTTGAGCCGGATTGGATTCTGAGCGACTTGCTCGAGGGCGCGGTGCGAAGGGCTGATGGGCCGACGGTTGGCGCAAGATCTGTTGAGACGAAAGGAATAAGTATCGTGAATTCAGAGGGTCTTAAGGCGAATACCTCAGCGATTTCGGGAACTTCCCAACCCGAAAAGGCATTTCAGCATGGAGTGGTGCGAAGGCTGGTAGAAGGGGCCATGTTCTTTCGCGATGGGGAGAAGACATTTTTCGATTCGGAGTCATTTCCATGGGTGTCCGCCGTAGAAGC
>Ga0074044_10004557_pt1 | contig 11446 bp, 14 predicted proteins | sample BogForMeECP23OM1_FD_94443 | JGI IMG/M metagenome (GOLD analysis project Ga0074044, IMG submission 94443) | Bog forest soil microbial communities from Calvert Island, British Columbia, Canada - Bog Forest MetaG ECP23OM1 | ecosystem: Environmental > Terrestrial > Soil > Wetlands ...
TAGGCCCGCACGCTCTAATCACGTAACTGTCAAAACGTACAGTGGCGGGAGGGGCTGGCGACGAAGACGGTCTGAACGAGACGACGGTCGCCGATGCTCTGCCGACGTAGGTCATTGAACCTGCCGCTGCCTGGAACTTATATCGTGATGCTTTGTCAGCACTGGCTCACGGCAGCTTTACTTCCGTGTCGCCCGTGGTCCGGGCGTGATCCCGAGAGGCTCAGACGATTTCTGTGCGGGCTGTATGTTCTGCCAGTTACCGGGGCGGGACGCGGACTCAGTCACAAAGGGCAGTTGGAGCCCTGGAATCGAACCTGAGTTAAGACTTTACGCGGCAGCTCTGGCTCGACGGAAATTTCTGGTCCGGCGGAAGCACGAGCGTGCAGAGCGTAGAGAACCCGCTTACCAAAGAGAGGAACTCTGATATCGGAGGCACCGCTGCGATCCCGATCACCAAACACCAGTTTCTGGGAGGCCAACTGACGGAGTCATTCCCTTGGCGTCTGCTACGCTCATCCTGTTTTTTTCAACTTCTGTACATCTACAGGCGTGAGCTTGGCCGATTCGGAGCCGGGAGTGTTGTATGTGTCTGCCTCCAGTGAATGTCGTTCCTTCCGCCACGCTCGAACGAGAAGGACAGACAGGCCTGCGTGAGCGGCAACGGCTGGCCACAGCAGAATTCCCACCCCACCGTTGGCCCCCACATAAAGGAGATACAGCATCGCGACCGAGCTGTAGGTCACCATTCCAAGGAACGGCCGGAGCATGTGGCTATCCGGCCAACACGCCATTCCCAGCGCGATCAGGCTGATGCCGGAGATCCGACTAATCAATAGCCCCGCCCCGGCGATCTCGGAGTCGAATAAGAGCCGAATCACGACGGGAGGATAAACAAACAAGAACAGGCCGGTCAAAGCTTCGCTTAGCGCCGCGAGAATCAGGAGCTTCTTCATAAGGCCTCAATGACCGGCAGCCCAGTGTGAGCTGCCGGTCACCGTGTTTACTGCCGCGCCATAACCAGCCGGACAGCGTCTTCCGGCGAAACCATATGCTCACCCTTATCGTCGGCGATTGAGAGCAGGACGCCCTTCACAACGCCGTTGAAGGCGTTGCCCACCGGACCGTAGTCCGGGGAAACGGCGGCGCCACTGTCCTCGCCCACGTCGCAGCCATCGTCTGCGGAGAAGACCATGGCCAGCGTTGCTCCCACCGTTCCTTCGCCGACTAGCTTGCCGTCGGTATACAGGGTAACCTTACCGCCCTTGCCGAGGCCGCCACCCGCGTACACAAACTCCATGCGCACCTGGTGCTCTCCTGGCGGAAGCGTGCTGCCTTCCACCATGAAGTTCTTGAAGCCGCCCCAGTTGTAGCAGTACTTGAGTTTGCCGTCCTTTGCGTACAGACTCCAACCGCCGATGTTAGCGCCCTGGGAGATGATGACCCCCTCGGCGCCCTTCTCCGGCACCACGATTTCCGCAGTGACTGAGTGCGACTTATTCTTAATGTTGAGTACGCAGTTTTCGGATAGCCGTCCCATCCCCTGGAAAAGGAGCTGCGTCTTTCCTCTAACGAGTACCGGCCGGCCGGCGAGATCCGGATTCATCCTCTCCATCATCCGGTCGTCGAGAGGCAGCACGTTGTACTTGCAGGCTTCGATCAGCCACAGGCGCTGTAATTCGTGCAGTTTCTCCGGCATTTGCTTGGAGAGGTCATGGGCCTGGCTCCAGTCTTTCGTTGTGTCATACAGCTCCCAGACGTCGTCGTCAAAGGCCGCTGTCTTGACGTTTAGGGGCGCCCAGGGAGTCCGGTGGTGTGTTACCGCCGTCCACCCCTTGTGATAGATGCCGCGATTGCCGAACATCTCGAAGTATTGGGTTTCGTGCTGGCCCGGCGCCTTGGCATCATTGAAGCTGTACAACATGCTGACGCCCTCGAGCGGGTGCTGCTGCACGCCGTTCACGAACGTAGGCTGGGGAAGTCCGGCGGCCTCGAGGATCGTCGGGGCGACATCGATTACGTGCGAGAACTGCCACCGCATCTCGCCTTTGGCCTTGATGCCATTCGGCCAGGAAGCAATGGCGCCGTTACGAGTTCCCCCAAAGTGTGAGGCTACCTGCTTGGTCCACTGGTAGGGAGTGTCCATCGCGTGTGCCCAACCCACAGCATAATGATTGTAGGATGAGGGGCCGCCGAGTTCGTCCAGGCGCTGTCCCAGATACTCGGGCGTCTCCATTGACTGCAGGCCGTTGAAGTAGCTCATCTCGTTAAAGCAGCCGTTAATCGAACCCTCAGCCGAGGCGCCGTTATCCCCAACGATGTAGTACACGAGCGTGTCGTCCAGGATGTCGAGCTTCTTCAGACCGTCCAGAATCCGGCCCACATGGAAATCGGTGTATTCCATGTAGCCTGCATAGACCTCCATCTCACGGCGCAACACCGGTTTGAAGGCCTCCGGCATGTCGTCCCAGGCGGGGATCTCTTTGTGGCGCGCGGTAAGTTCACAATCCGGCGGAATGACTCCGAGTTTCTTCTGCCGGGCGAATGTCTCTTCGCGTAGTTTGTCCCAGCCCTGGTCGAACTTGCCCTTGTACTTGTCGGCCCATTCGCTCGGCACGTGGTGCGGGGCGTGGGTGGCGCCGGGTGCGAAGTAGACGAAGAAAGGCTTGTCCGGGGTCAGCGCCTTCTGCTGAGCGATCCATTTCATAGCCTTATCCGTCATGTCATCGACAAGGTGGTAGCCTTCTTCGGGGGTCCTCTTGTTTTCAACCGGCGTCGTACCCTCGTAGAGCGTCGGGTACCACTGGTTGGCCTCGCCGCCGATGAAGCCGTAGAAGTATTCGAAGCCGCCGCCACCGGTAGGCCAAGCGTCGAACGGCCCGTTCGGACTTGTCTGCCAGACCGGCACTTCGTGGCACTTGCCGAAATGCGCGGTAGAGTAGCCGTTGAGCTTAAGCGTTCGCGCCAACGGGGACATCGTATTCGGGAGTACCGAGCAGTAGCCCGGCGCCGCAGTAGCAATTTCGGTGATGCCGCCCATGCCGGCGGAGTGGTGGTTGCGCCCAGTCAGCATCGCCTGTCGTGTGGGCGAGCAGAGCGCTGTCGTGTGGAACCGATTGAACTTCAGGCCGTTGGCCGCCAGTTTCTCCGCGTTCGGCGTCTGGCACGGTCCACCAAAAGCACTGGAAGAACCAAAGCCAGCGTCGTCGATGAGAACCAGCAACACATTGGGCGCCCCTGTAGGGGGCCGCAAGTCCCGGATGGGTGGGAACTTCGTTTCAGGGTTCTTCGCGTCATAGGTTGTCAAACTGAATGGCTGCACATCTGGGATGGGGAGAACGGTGCGTCGAATCTTGTCGTAGTCACTCATGAGAGGCTTCCTTCCTTTAGGAATCTGGAATGTCGGCGCGATGACGAAGAGAAAGAGGTGGTGCCCATTTTCGATTCGATCACGACGTTAGAAGCCTCGCATCAGCGAGGGAACTGTAAGAACGTACAGTCTTGCTGGCTTCGGGTAACTTGGTTTGCGGGCGGCATGCTGCCTCGGCGGGGAGCGAGAAGCGAACTGGTGGAGGTCTGGCTTAGCGCATGTCAGGACTGAGGTTAGGCGCGTGTTCGTCGCAAACAGCGGCGGTGGCGCCGACTTCTTTCGCGCACCCCAGCACATGGGTAGCAACATTGGGACAGTCGGGCTGGTCGCACAAGTATTCTGTCAGTAGTTCTTCGCGCCCGTCCACAGTCGCGAGGCCTGTCTTGATGGTTACTTGAGGAATGGGAACCCCCTAACCGAGCACTTGTATTATCTGCTCAGTAGAGGGTTCTTGCACAAGTAATTTGTGATGTTCCCGAGCAGGCACCTCCGATACGGACGCCCTTCTTTCGATTCTGGCTAGCGCCAATACCCCTTATAAAACACCCAGGTGCTCCCTCTGTGGACATAACGGGGTGCAACCCAAACGGCTCCGGCGCGTGGCGGGCGAACCCACTTCCCAGCTACCCACACATATCCCGTACCATTCCAACGCTGGTATCCGCCAACCCATACATATCCTGCTCCGGGGGCGAATCCAACTACCCCTACTCGGACAGGCGGAGGTGGAGCAACGCGAATCACCGTCTGTGCGCCTCCGATTACTCCTCCGAGCAACAGCACTCCGCAAAGAGCAACGCGAGTGAAATACATTTCATGATCTCCTTCTCAAAGCCCCTTCCGGCAATCAAGAGAGGTAGGAGGCAAGCCTATGCTCACATCTGGAGCTGGTGAACTGGCAGAACTCACAGTGACCGTGCACGATGGAATCGCATGGGAAGCTCACGTAACGGCATTGCAAGGCTGAGTAAGCCCTCCGCTAGTGGTAGACGTATGCCGCCATTAGCGCACTAGCGACGATCGCCGTGAGGACCCACACCGCTCCAATTGCGATGGAAGCAACCACGGCAGCGGACGACCTGATCTTTTCCTTCCTGCGCGCTTCTGCGCTGTCGGCAAGCCCACGACATTCTGCCAGCACGTGCGCCGGCGTAATTCTTCGAATCAGCTTTGCCCCCAGGAACACAACCAGCACATCGTCGAGCATCCCAATCACTGGGATGTAGTTCGGGATGATTTGAATGGGGCTGAATAGATAGGCTGCGGTGCACCCTGCAACCAATCTTACGTACCAGCGCGTTTGGGGATGTCCAAAAACGAAATAGAAAACATGCGCTTCCTTCTGGAGGCGTTGCGCCTTTACCTTCCAATTCATTGCATAGTCAGGTTCAGTTCGCAACTCCATGGGGAGTGATCGCGGTAGGAACCCGCTCGAAAGATCGGTCAGATTTTCGAATTTGCCGTCCACGATCACCTTCTTGTCCACCGCGAGGTCCCCAATCAAAACTAAGAATTGGTCTACAGCGTCCCCACTGGCAGATCTGACAGAGGGCATGCAGTCGCCGAGCGCTTGGCGGTAGGTTCTCTCGAACGGGTCCCGCTGCGTCAGACGATTGCTTCTCGACTAAAACGGCCCGTGCCGCAGCAGAACCCCGTAAAAGGTGACTAGTCCAATCAGAATGACAGCCATCGCTACTACGAAGGAGAGGGACCACACATGGCGCGAATGGGAAGCCCTAATTTTGTTCAGAAAACTCCGGTGTTGCCAAGCTGCCGCCGATAGTGCCAGAGTGCCCAGCGCAATCAGGGTCAATCCCAGATTGCGGGGCGTCTGCGGACGCCGGATGTTACCTGTTGCAATCTCTTCGGCCTGGTATTGGAAGAACTTGTAAATGGTGAAACCAAATCCGATCATCGAAAGCGCGGTTCGGATCCATGCCATGAGCGTTCTTTCGGACGCAATGATCGTGCGCTCGAAGGCCAGATCGGTTCGCTCCTCCGCAAGAATCGTTCCCCTATCTTTTGGCTGGGTTTCAGCAGGGCTCATGGGGCATTTCTCAGGCTGCGGTTTTTCCCGGGATGGTGGTCTTTTCCGGGGTTGTGGGCTCTGCTTTTTTCGTAGTGCGAGCCACACGCGTGACCAGGCCGCGCAGAATCAGATAGGGCATGATCGCAAGGATGAAGGCAACAATGATCATTTCACCCGTATACACAGCGTGCACCACGATGAGCTGATACACGGCGTCCAGCACCAGCGCGAGAATGAACACCCTGCCGACACTCTTCCACCCGTCCTTGAGCATGGCCTCGCGTTGGCCGGGAGCCGAGAGGAGACCCCAGAAATACGGCGGCTTGCCAGCCCTGGCATCTGCCAAGCCCGAGCGAATCGCGAAGAACGCCGCCATGCACGGCTGCAGCACCAGCCTGAACTTCATCGGCCCGCTAACACGGGCGAGTAATTGACTTCCGGCACGCTCCCACATTGGGTCCATAACATGCCCTCTCTTTCTAATAAGTTCCAATAAAGCTAAACAGCGACAGGACCGATACGAATCGCCTGTTTGTTTCAAAAGCCGTTCACCCGCGTGCGGCCCGGCTGGCAACTGGCTTGGCGTGCGTCATAATCTCCGGTCCCTCGGCAGGCGCGTCGAGCGGCACGATCGACGGCCAGTGTTCCCGCACAGCAAACACGCGGAAGGTGAACGAAACCAGCACCGCGACCAGTGTGACGGGAAAGAAGTGGAGGGCCCCCTTCGTCGCATAAGCCAGCAGCACATACACCGAACTCGCCAGTATCGCCGTCGTGACCAGTTGCTGCGAGGGCCTCACCACCTCCGGCGTGACGCCCGAAAACAGGTCGATGAGCACCCCGCCCGCCGTGGTGGCGATCAGACCGATGACGATCGCGCTCCAGATCCCAAGGTTGTGATCGAGCGCCTTATGCGCGCCCAGAATGGCAAACCAGGGCAGCGAGTAGGACTTGAAGTAGGCGAGGACCCTCGTGCGGAACTGCTCCTCCTTCGAGTCAGCCCAGTGATAAATCGCTAGCCCCAGCAAACCCATAAGAAGGCATACGAGAAGATAGTTCGGATCTCTGATCGGTGAGGGGATGTCATTGAGTAACAAGTCGCGCGTCACCCCACCGCCAATGCCGCCGAAAAAGGCCATGATCAAAAGTCCTGCGGCAGTGTAACCGCGGTTGTGCGATGGCTGGCGGGCGAGGAGCACACCGTAAAGAGCGTTGATACCGGCGGAGAACATGTCGACGCTTGGAAAACTTGGCAGGTTCATTTCGGTTTCTCCCTGGAACGTCAGTCGCCAGCCAGCAAAGGCGTGGCAATTACGGCTGAGTTTCCGTTGTCTGCGGACTTAAGGAAATAACGCCATCCCCGCTTGCGGGAGGAACTGAAATGTCCCCAACCCTTTGGGCCGGCCTGTCCAATCCTCCCTTAGACGCATAAGCATCTTGTCGAGCATCGCTCTCTCGTACTCGTTCGCCCTGAGCGGCGATCTCCGATGACCTCCACGGCCAGTGACCCTCGAGTTCGACCACTAAAGACCAGCTCAGGAATGTTCGGACCACGACTAATGCCCCGAGTATTTCCATGCCCTTGGCCGTGAGGTCCAGCAAAACCGTCCGAATAACATCGGCTGCCACCAGGAACTCGAGCGCCAGCAAGAGTGAACGGCCGAGCAGTTGCTTATATCCGCGGTACGGGTCTGCGGATCGTGCCGACAATTGCAGGAGAAAGCGCAGGGAGCCATAAATGATCGAGATGACGATAATGATTACGGCCAGCGCCTGGATGCCCTGCGACGACCGTTCGACCCATTCGCGCATGCTCCTTACCCCGTCAGGCAGCGTGGCACTCTCTCGTCCTGCTGCTGGCCCCGAAAAGGAAATCACTATCTACAGCGGAGGGTGCACTCCGCACCCACGGTTTCGCTAACTTGTTGGTTCTGTGTCCTAAGACACGCGCAAGACAGCAGAGAAACATCCACGCATATGGAGAGTAGGGTTGGAGGTCTGAGACCACAACTGTCACATCTGACAGGGCGAGCTAGGGAACGCTGATGCCTCGCCGCCGCACGTCTCTTGAAACGGGTTCCGTCTGGCTATTTCTGTTTTGACGGCGCGATTTGAACTTCGACGGCTTGAGCATTGTCGAACTTTGTGATACCCCACCCAGAATTAGGAACGTGCCCAGTCGTCCAATGCATGCCTATTTCCACTCGGTCCGCACGGAAACGAAATCTTCGGTTCGCATACCTTCTCCTGCGATGTTTTCGGACGACTATTCACGCCGTCGTGGGATCAAGCTCGATCTATTTTTCCTGCTTGTCCGAGTTCGTCCCGTTGCCGGAGAAAATGCAGGTCGGAATGCACTGCATGGTGCATGGAGTCGCCGGATTGGGGTTATGGCGGCAAGCAGATGCACATTCATCGAAGCGTCCCCCGTTTGCGGCACACCACTGACGGTCTATATACTCACATTCCCGAAAGCTCTGCAGCCACGTGCCGCTCTCGCTTTTGCATGCTTTCGCCAGTTCGTCGGTATGCAACTTGCAACGCTTTTGTGTAAGGGCAAGGGGGTAAATTGATGCAGTCAGAAGAATGCCCAAAACCGCAGCAACGGGCCAGAGGAGACCTCTGTTCTTGCGTGACATAGAAATACCCGCAGTCGAGCAGCCCCACTTCGATGGATTGCCAAAGTTTACGCCGAACACCATGCTGGAGAGACTGTAAGAACATACAGTACTGAGAACGCCGCTCTCGGGGTGTTGAGCTTGCCTCAACTGTTAGCAGCTGGATTTCAAACTTAAACCTGGTCTCTGAGCCTGCGACTGACATACCGGTTGCCCGAAAGAACCGCTTCCGCGGCCTCCGTCAGCTCCGCGACGAGATCGATCTTCAGTACGTACCCCTCCGCAGCTTCGTTCAAAACGTAGCGTGCTAACTCGGGATCGTTATTTGCCGTTAAGAATAATATTCTGGAGTCGGGAGAACAAAGGCGTATCCGTCGGGCCGCTTCGATTCCATCTAATTCTGGAAGAGCCATGTCCAGCACAACCAAGTCGGGTTGACATTCCCTGGCTCTCTGGACTGCTTCTAGCCCATCGGAGGCCTCCCCAACGATTTGATATCCGGGCCGTTCTGCCAAGATCGAAGAAACTAAAGTCCGAATAGGTTCGAAATCATCGACCAAGAGGATACGGACCAATGCTTCTCCTGAGTCCTCGTTCCTGAGTTTCAATCTGGCAGTCCATCCTTCCTTCACGGCATTCATCATGTAGGAATGTTCGCAAAGGAAAGAGCGCCAGTCGTTGCTCAAGGGCACCTTTGTCATTGCCCAGGAACAACGAGCGATTCACTGGAAGTGAAATGGAAAGGGTTAGACCTGATGCAGGAAAAGACGTTCAGGGGCGCGCAGCACGATACTGCCACGGCTCTTGATGACTGCGCCAGCGCGCTGCCATTCGCTCAAAAGACGACTGGCAGTGAAGAGTGTTACGTTGGCGGTATTGGCTAACTCTTCGTTCGTAATATCGAGTTGAATGCCGCCCGGAACCTTACGGCCAACACCCCGCCCGAGGCTGGTCAGCACCCGAGCAAGTCTTTGCCGAGCGGTATGGCTAATCAAAGCCATGTGAGAGGCGAGAAACCAAGCCATATAATCCAATGCAATGGACAATGCATTGTCCTCCAGCCTCGGATAGCGTGCCATAAGATTCCGGATCTCGCTCCGATGCCAAACGATTAGGCAACTGCCTTTCACCACTTCAGTGCTGAGGAGGTAGGAGCATGGTTCCGGCCAAAGTGCTAGGCCACCGAATACATCTCCCACTGCAAGCCAAAGAAGAAGAACCTTTCGTCCGTCTTCAGTGATGGAGAACTGCCTGGCGCAGCCTTTCGTCAATAGAAAGAAATAGTCGGCTGCATCTCCCTGATTTGCGACCACGGAATTCGTCCCGAAACGCCGCGGCCTTGATGTCCGCAAGACCGCTTCGATGTCTGGTTGCAGTAGCCCCTGCAGGAATCTTGATTTCAGACCAGCCGGAAACATCGACTGGGTAGAAGGGGCTCGACCCCTAGCTGAGGCGGGCCAACAATTCGTTGTCATCGCGCCAACTCCAGTCCGAACGGTGCGCCGTGACGCTTCTCTTACCAGATTATGGGCTCAATCCTTCGCACGAATCGCATCGAACATCGGGCTGAAGCAAACACTGTCCGGCCGACGTTTGAAACGAGGAACTCCAAGTTTAGTAACCGACTATCCTAGGCTGCGATTTCCTGACTTCGTACTGTCAAGACTGACAGTGGCCGGAGCGGGAACTCGTTAGGCCTCATCGGCGGCAGCAATCGGCGCGGCAATTCGCGCCCGAGAGTGTGGTTTGCATCATGTCGCGAGTTTGGGCCATTTGAGTAACCGGGGATTGCTGCAGTCCTGTAACAGTGCCGAACCCGGGGTAGTGTCCTAGTAGTAAGTTGCTGTGTTAGGACATTACCGAACCCGGATTCAGCTTGCGCCTGAGGGGGAGAGAGGCGTATACTTCCCCGTTGTTTAAGGGGGGAGACTGGTCATCCAGCAGTTTCCTCTCAGCTATATAGGTATCCGCTCCCTCATTTAGCCAACTTTTCCGGCCGGATAAACTTTTGCGGTCGGCGTGCCCAATCGGAATAGCGAAAAGATACCCGCCGAACTGGCGTCTGGTGAAGGGCTGTGTGCCGCCAGGGTCGGATAGGCAGGAGAGGTTTTATGTGGCGTCGTGACGGAACGACTCTCGGCGCGGCGCGGAACCGTCTGGGATTTCTCTCTTGGCCCACGGTGCTCATCGGAATTGTAGTCATCAAAGCCGCGCTTTCGCTGGCCGTAAAGCCGGGTTCCTTCCTAGTTTCATACAGTGGCATCAGTTATTTCCTTCTGCTCCTTTTAGCAACAAGTTTCGCCACCCGTAACGCAATCCAGAACACACTGGGGAGCCGGGCTTTCTGGATATTCCTCGCAATTGCCTACGGACTCTGGTCTTTCGATCAATGGATTTATATTTATTACGAACTTTTTCTGCACGTTGAAGTACCCGAGAATTCGATTGCAGATCCTGTGTTATTTCTGCATATCGTGCCGATCATGGCGGCTGTGGCAACGCTTCCGCACCGCAATGCAAACGGCCGCACGCCATTCCCAACGATCTTAAACTCTATTTTCTTGCTGCTTTTCTGGGGCTCTCTTTACGTTTACTTTGTTGTTCCCTACCAGTACTTGGTTTCGAACACCACCGGCTACGCTCTGCGATTTGATGCTCTCTACCTGTTAGAAAACTGGGCGATGGTTCTAGCTATCGGTGTTTTGATCCTTCGCATGCTGCCCCCTTGGAAGGCAATCTATCTTCACCTTTTGGGCGCATCCATCCTGTACGCCCTAAGTTCCGCGTTTGCCAACCTTGCAATTGACTCCGGAGGGTACGTCAATGGAAAACTGTACGGTCTAGGTCTTACCGCTTCCGTTTGCTGGTTTGCGTGGATACCGCTATGCGCGCGGCCAAGGGCAACTGAAGGAAGGGCAGCCCGATCCGATAGCGGCCTAGGCTTACAGACGTCAGCTTGGCCGATGATCCTGGTCGTGCTGATCTCGGTCCCTATCGTTTGGGAGCTGCTCAAGAGGGATGAGCAGGCTAATATGCGTACGTTCCGCCTGCTGGTTGCGATCACCGCGATCGTGAGTCTGTCTGCCGCTGCCTATATAAAGGAATATTTAGCCAAGAGCGACTTGGCGTCAAGCCTCGCTTTAGCGAACAACCGGCTTCGGTCGGCGCTGAGAGCCGGAAAGTCGGTGGGATGGGAATGGGACCTCAAAAGCGGACGGGATTTCTGGTTCGGAGACCTCCAGACCATTTTTGGAATTTCTTCGGATACGTTCGTCGGGCAGATGGAGGACTTTTATCGTTATGTACATCCAGAAGACCGACAGCTGGTGGCGAAAGCGGTCTCCGATGCCAGGCAAAAGCGGACGCCGTACACGGCGGTGTTCCGGATTGTCAGGCTTGACGGGAGTGTGCGCTGGATCTCCGCAAGAGGAA
>Ga0074044_10004558_pt1 | contig 11446 bp, 9 predicted proteins | sample BogForMeECP23OM1_FD_94443 | JGI IMG/M metagenome (GOLD analysis project Ga0074044, IMG submission 94443) | Bog forest soil microbial communities from Calvert Island, British Columbia, Canada - Bog Forest MetaG ECP23OM1 | ecosystem: Environmental > Terrestrial > Soil > Wetlands ...
AACATCGAGAAGCTTTCGAGAGAAATCGGTCATGCAATTGCACAGAATAGAACATTCGGAAACCTCACAATAGCAACGGCTAGACCTGGACTAAACATTACGCCTAATGCTCTCAACCTGGTTGATTTGCATTTACGCCTAATTGAACGTGACGGAGCCGTATTATTCCACGGAATTAAGCCGCGCATTGGTCTGCACGCTGTAGACGTTGACAACACAAGCGAGCAGATGAGCATGCGGCTAACCCCAATGGTTTGAACTTCCAATTATGCAGTAGCCAGGTTTACTCCGTGTTTCCCGTAACCTGTTAATGGGACGGTCTGCGTAACGTTGAGAAATATGTGATGCGGGCAAACCTGAAATGAACTTCTATCTCACGCTAACTACGGATTGCAATCTACAATGTCGCTACTGCTACGGGAAGGCATGTGAAGATTTTGGCAACAACTTCAACAACCTTGCCATAGACTACTCGTTGCCATCATCAGTAACATATGAAACTGCTTCCCTTCTTGCCTTTCTGCGAAAAGATCCTCATTCGACTCTAATATTCTATGGCGGCGAACCATTGATGAAGCTGGACAAACTGGGAGAAATTATGGATGCGATTCCTGATGGACATTTTGTTCTCCAAACCAATGGTATCCTGCTCGATCAGCTGGGTTCAAGTTACGTGAATCGATTTGAGTCAATATTTGTATCACTTGATGGAGATGAAACAGTAACTGACTATTATCGAGGAAACGGCACTTTTCGGAAAGTCATGAATAATTTGAGAAAGATACGAGAAGAGGGCTACAGAGGAGAAATTGTAGCACGCATGACCGTCGCAGAAGCTACTGAAATCGACAAGGAAGCATTGAGATTGATTGAAACACCTTTGATCTCGTCTGTTCATTGGCAGTTAGACGCCCTGTTCTGGCAGAACGACTATCCAAAACGTGACTTCTCCAAATGGGTAAGGGAGAGTTACAATCCCGGAGTAAGGAGTCTGATCAAGAAGTGGGTCGAACACATGCGCACTCACGGAGAAGTTTGGTCACTATACCCATTCGTTGGGGTGACAAGGTCATTGCTGACGGATGAAGCGACAAGACTACGCTGCGGTGCAGGATGGCGTGTCTTCAACATTCAAACCAACGGCTACATTACACCCTGCCCAGTGATGGCTGGAATGGAAGATTACTACGTAGGCAATATCTTCACAGATAATCCTGGAAGTCTGAGAACAATTAGGGTGAACGAACCATGCTTAGGTTGTGAGTTACTGTCTCAGTGTGGAGGTCGCTGCCTTTACGCCAACGTCACCAAACTGTGGGGAATGAAAGGGTTTGATGAAGTATGTGAGACTGTGCGAAATTTAGTGAGTGAACTCACTGGCGCGCTCCCAGAGATAAAGAAGCTGCTAAAAATTGGAAAGATAGCTCTAACAGACTTCCATAGTCACCAATACAATGGATGTGAAGTAATCCCCTAATGAGCAGGATTAGTGTACCTGCATTTTGTTGTCTGTTTACAAAAACAGTGTTTCAAGGAGAGTATTGATATTTGTTGCAGATAGTGAAAGACTGTGGTAAGTTTGGATGGTAGAATAAGTTGAGTAAGGCTCGATACACTGAAGGAAGGCTTCAGGTGCAACCGTCTGACGAAATGAAGAAGTATGTATTATTACCTCAGATAGAAACCGTAAAGAAACGTTTTCCTCAATACCTTTTGACCGATTTCGCTCATACAGTTATGCTCGCAGAAGAAGGGATAATTCCGAAGGCTGATGCTGCAAAGATTCTGTCCTGTCTTATGGAGATAGAAAAACTCGGCCCAGAGAAACTGCCTATCGACCCCGAAAAGGGTAGCCTATTGCTTCAGGTGGAAGCTTACATGTTCGACAAGATTGGAGACGCAGCTGGCAAAATGCATACGGGTAGAAGCAGGAACGATCAGGGAGCCGCAATAGCTAGGCTGTATGCTAGGGATAAGATCCTTGATATTTTTGCTGCGGTTTTGCGGTTACAAACTACCCTGTTGAAGTTGGCGGAACAGCATGTGGAGACAGTTATGCCCGGCTACACTCATATTCAACATGCCCAGCCGATCACGTTCGCGCATTATCTTCTCTCTAACTTCTACCCGTTTCATAGGGATATGCAGAGACTCAGTGCTGTCTTCGAACGGATGAATATGAACTCACTTGGTGGCGTTGCGATTGCTGGCACTTCCTGGCCGTTGAACAGGCGTAGAACTATGGAGCTTACGGGTTGTGATGGCATTGTAGTCAACTCGAAAGACGCCATAGGGTTCGCTCCCGATTACATCGCTGAGATGATTTGTGACTGTGCCTTGCTAATGTCAAACTTAGGGCACCTTATCAGTGATCTTTACGTTTGGTCGAGCTACGAATTTGGAATGGTTGAGATAGGTGACGCCTACAGCGATACGAGCAGTATAATGCCGCAGAAGAAGAACTTTGATTCTGGGGAAAAGATTATGGGACAAGTAGGATTGGCAGCGGGATGGCCGTCGGCAGCGCTCGCGGCACTTAAAATGACAACATCTACCGACTGTACGACATTCTATGCCGATCATCTCGGCATGGGAGATGTACTGGACAAGACGGAGGGCATGGTCACTCTCGCTGCGGGAATCTTATTGACTCTAAAGGTAAAGAAGGAAATCATGCGACAACGTGCAGCAGTCTTCTGGAGTACAGCCAGCAACTTAGCTGACAAACTGGTTCGTGAAACAGGAATCTCCTTTAGATCAGCGCATAGCGTCGTTGCGAGGATAGTAAGAATCGCGATAGAGGAAGGCAAGAGACCTGACGAGCTAACCGGGGCGCTAGTTGACTTAGCAGCTCAACAAACTATAGGAAGGAAATTTGGGCTTAGCGATGATACAGTCCGGAAAGCACTAGATCCAGCCGAGTTCATCCGTACGAGAGTCACCATGGGAAGTCCTAACCCCAAAGAAGTCCTCATGATGATAGCGGACGCAAGAGCAAAGTTACAAGATCACGACGAATGGCTTTCAACGGAACAGGAAAAAATTAAGGCAGCGATGTCCAAACTCAAGAAGGCAATTGACCAGTTCTCAAATTAGCTTATTCAATTGCATGAATTGCGGATAATAGTATTATTTCCCCGCGAGAAACTTGGCTTATGATGAATCTTTATGTGAATCTGGGAGCAATCTTAGTTGCGAAAATCTCCATTTCCTCTAACATGTGATCGAGTCCGCGGCTGATAATTCTCAACTCCATAACTTGAACGCCAGCTTCACGGTATCCTCCAATTTTCGTAGCGCAGGTATCGGGCGCTCCCACTACTCCACCTTTCTCCAATGCTCCACCTGCATACAATCCAATAGTCTTCGCGGAAATATTCCTGGCCTCTTCGTCTGTCTTCGCTATACAGACCATGGGCTCTGCAGCCAGCTCTAATTCAGTCCTCTTTCTTCCGTGTTCGGCAAGGATCACATCCAGCTTTGAAAGGCCATCCGTGAAGTCTTGCGGGTTTCCCGAAGGAATAAAACCATCCCCAAATTTCGCTACTCTCTCCATGGTGGGCCTAACAAACTTGCCTCCTAACCACATTGGAATCCTGGTTCTAGGGAACATTTCAATGCCATTGAATTGTACATATGTGCCATTGTAACTGACGGATTTGTCCTGAGAAGAAAAAAATGCTTTCAATACCTCCATGTACTCATTTGTCATTGAGGCTCTCTTCTTCCAAGGTATTCCCATTTGCTCAAATTCCGGACGCACATTTCCGATCCCGATACCTAGGATGAAACGTCCCCGCGAAAGACTCTGCAGAGTCATCAGTTGTTTCGCCAGTACTATCGGATTCCTTAATGCGGGGACGATGCACGTAACGATGAGACGGATTCGTTCTGTCAAACCGGCAACATATGATAGTGTTGCGACCGATTCATAGTAATCGTTTGCTCTCTCCATTTTGTCTACTAACTCTGCGCTTCCACTGGAGAGATGATATTTGTACTCATCAGGCCATGCTATGTGATCGTTGACAGTTAGGAAATCGTAGTTTAGCTCCTCCGCTTTCAAAGCAACCTTTCTAATCGCGTCTTGACCAGCAAGAGGCCCTAGATTCGGAAGACGGACACCAAACTTCATGAACAGTCGAACCGGATCGGATTGGTCAAGTTTCCGTAAAAAGTGTTCACGCATGCAAGTATATATGTTATTTATCTCCTTCTTGAGAAGTGAATGATACAACTCTCAATACTAATTCGTCAAATACCGTGCTGACTGCATTTGAGAGAGTGGATAGTTATTTGGCATTTTTACCAAGTGGCAAACTTTCACAAATCTGTCTTACCCATTTTTGTTGCGCTGATAAAGCTGCAAATATTACAGATACATGACATTCCAAGGATTGGCACGAGATGCACAAGGTAACGAGAATTGAAGAATGCGAACGAACTCCCGCGAGGAAATCAGTTGACAAGATAACCCTAGTTGATTCCAAGACTGGGGCGAAGAATTTGGACGTCCACATAATGGTCCTCAAACCTGGCGGATCAACCAACCTCCATCACCATTCTACGTCTGAATCAGTCTGGATTGTTTTGCAAGGAACCGCACAAGCAAGAATCGAAGGTAACGAGTACCGTTTAGAAAAGAATTCAGTAATATTCGTGCCACCGAACGTCGATCACGAATTCAAGGCTATAGGAGAAGAAGATTACATGTTCATTGAAATATTCGCTCCCCCAGCAGCAGACCATGTTCCAGCAAAACACCCATAATTTCATGGATTGGAGTCCGCTGAAACTCGATAAGCTAACCAAATGAACAGGCAAGAGATGCAAGATTGGCTGGCGTTCATCAGGTTCTCTCTGAAGAAGACAGAGAAATATTGAGAGATGCGGTTGATCTGCACGTCCACAGCGGACCAGAGTGTATTCCAACCAAAGTTGACGCGCTGGATTTGGCTAAGCAGGCGATGGACTTTGAGATGAAGGCAGTTGTGATCAAGAGTCATTTCACCCAAACTAGCAGTTGGGCAGTGATGGCGTCAAAATTCTTTGGTAAGCGCGTTTACGGATCAGTAACTCTGAACTGGGACGTGGGAGGCATCAGTCCATTCCCAGTAAGAGCAGCGTTAGGACCAACATACGCTGGACAACCGCTCTTGAAAACGGTGTGGATGCCAACCCTCCACTCTGCGCATATGATTGACATGATGAAACGTCAAGGAGCTAAAGAGGACATACCAAGAACATGGGGAGGCGGAGCGCGCGGAGGAATACCATTTGAAAAGATCAGGGGGATAGTGCTTGATGAGTATGCTACGGAAATGGCCGCCATCTTAGACATAATTGCCGAGAACAAGTTAGTTCTCGCAACAGGACATATCTCCCCCTCAGAGGTAGTTCAATTGTTGGACTCAGCAAGATCACACGGCGTGCGCAACATGATACTCACACATCCGACCAGTCCTACAACTGTAGGTATGTCTGACGAGCAGATCCTTGAATGCGCTGGGAAAGGTGCATACGTTGAATTCTGCGCAACAACATTAGTGGAACATCCCGAAGTCTTTCGTCAAGAGATTGGCAGGATAACGAGGCTCATTCACGCTATCGGCCCAGAACATTGTATCCTAACATCCGACTTGGGCAGGCCGCACCAACCGATACCTGCCTTGGGACTCCTAAAATTATCGAAGGAAATACTTTCAGTGGGAATTTCAAAGATGGATCTATTCAAAATGATTAAGACTAATCCATCACATCTCCTAAATCTTGACTAGCCCCCAAATTGACGCGGTCGAAGGCATTCTCATTAGTGAAAGTGCAAGGCAGAAGGTCTTCAGGCCGTAAAACACGAAGAGATAATTGAGTTAGCAAAGGCACTCATAAAATTCCAAAGTTTTCAGGTTAAGGAAACTGGTGTGGCTAAGTTTCTGGCTGACTATATGAAAACCAACGATCTAGATGTTGAAATGCAGGAAGTGGAACCGGGCCGTCTTCAACCAATCGGCTTCTTAAGTGGCAGAGGTGGAAACGATGGGCTACAACTGCAGAAAATCAGGCAATTGTCTTTTATATCGGCAGCCGACCGACCCAACTAGTGAGGCTAAACCATACGGCAAGTGTATCGTCACGGAGATGGATGCTCGGTCCATTATCAAGTTATCTTGGTATCGTGACGGAATATTTCGATATCAGTATAGTTGTAATTCTTAGTCCGATCTTGAGTGCGGTTTTCCTTCCCAAAACCATGTCACCGGAAATCGCTGCTGCCGCGATAATTGCCGGTTTTGCCCTTTCGTACATGACTCGACCTATCGGAGCATCAATTTGGGGGCATTATTCCGATCGCATAGGTCGGAGGAATATGATGATTCTTTCGATGGGCATTGTGGCTGTGGCAACTGCGGCTGTCGCCACATTACCGAGTTACGCTGAAGCCGGCTACATGGGCTACGCATGTTACATGATTCTAAGGGGTGTTGTAGGAGTAGCGTACGGCGGAGACATAACCGCTGGTTGGGCCTTTGCAATTGAATGGGCACCTAAACGATGGAGAGGCTTAGTGGGTGGTTTTATAATTGCTGGAGCAGGATCCGGCTCATTCCTTGTGTCGTCCGTTAGTGGAATCTTTCTCGCACACTGGGGGAATGCTGCGATGATGGCATATGCCTGGCGTTACGTGTTTTTGAGTGCTTTGATTCCTTTTGTTGCGGTGCTAATTACGAGGGTGGCCATAACAGAGTCACCGCTATTTCAATCCATAAAATTAGCAGGAAAGGTAGAAAAATCTCCGCTTAAGACGCTGGCCAGCAAAGGCACGCGTAGGAGATTTCTTCAATCCACAATGGTGGCGTTGGGCATCGGAATTTCGCAGACTCCTGTAAGCGCGTATTTTGCTACTATGCTGACAAATGCTCCATCAGTGCTGACCGTTGGCCAAGAACTTACGGCTTACCAACTGTTTGCCATTGGAGTAATTGTCGGCATGCTTCTTGGAGGAGGAATATCACAATTCATAGGCCGACGGCGTTTGCTGTTAATCGTGCTCAGCCTTAGCGCGGTGCTTGTAGTGCCACTCCTTTTTGGCATGGTTAACTTTGCAACAGTCAGTAATCTTACAGTCGTATATTCGCTCGGTTTCGTTCTGGGCGCACTATTATGTTTGTCGTGGGGCGCGTTGCCAGCATACATAAACGAACGATTCGGCACAGGGCATAGGGCATCAGGTGTAGGTCTTTCCTATGCTATTGGTAGTAGTTTGATCTCTGGGCTTGTTCTATTATCAGTGCCAGCAATTCATTCATTGTTCATACCAATCGAGTCGAAGAGCTTCTGGTTCACAGTTGGTCTCATAAGCATAATCGGATGTATCATAGCTATTGCAGCAGTTTACAAGGGCCCTGAAACCGCACAACTCGATCTCGAAAAGATCGAAAACCCGCAGGCGAGTACAGCAAACTAGACTACCGTCGGCATTTCGCTGACATTGATAGCCAAGTTTACTCGACGTTTTCCGTAACCAGTTAAGTGTGATTATCTGTTGCAAGCGAATAAATATGATAGAATTATCTCTGATCTAGGGGAAACAACTTGAGAAAAGAATCAAGAACTCGACCTGCGCTGAAATGGAAAAGTCTCATTCCTTCTGGCGCCTCTCAGCAGTCGTCTGAGGGAGGAATTGCTGACCCTGAAAGACTTGCAAGCATTAAAGCGAAACTCCAAAGACAAGGGAAGAAGGTGATTGGTCTCCATGAAGGCGATGTCGTCGTCTTCGGACATGTCAATCCTCATCTTTCAAAGCTATTGTCACAAGCCGCTGAAGAAGGCTGGGACATGTATTCTTCATCAACGACTTGGATTGAAAAGCTGAGAAGCGCAATAGCTGAGTTTGAGACGGTCTGTCGACATGCGCCTTGCAAAGCCGAAGATGTCTTTATAGCTCCAGGAATCGCAGGTTGTTATCAGATTCTTCACAATGCATTGCTCGATGCAGGCGATGAAGTCTTAGCAGTTACTCCGTCACACTATCTCTGGGCCCCCGGATCTTATTTCTCATATCTGCAAGCAAAAGTAATTCAATGTGCTTCAGAGGAGACGGATGAATGGCAGCCCTCCCCCGACTTAATCAGTCGAACTATTACCGATAAGACCAAGATAATTGCAATAAATCATCCAAACAATCCCACTGGCGCGATATATCGTGACAGCGTTCTGAAAGGAATCGTAGACGTTGCAGCTCAGAACGATTTAGCAATCCTTTCTGACGAAATTTACTCCACTGTATCATATGATGGAAAACATATTTCGTCTCTCGGCGTACAAGGTAAAGAAGTGCCAGTAATTGTGCTTCACAGCATGTCAAAGGCGTTTATGAAACCAGGCTGGCGTGTTGGATACATGGTATTCCACGATCCAGAAGGAAGGCTTACGGAGCTAAAGAAAGTCGTATCGCGTGCGTCAGCTCTTTACGGTCACGGATCAACTACTATCCCAACTCCAATTCTAGTAGCCGCCACGAGGGCATTTCAAGAACGTTGTGGATCCTTAGAATATCATTTCCAAGACGTGGGGGGAATAGAAAGCACCGATAGCAGCTATACTGAGACACAGATGATTAGGACACTTCAAGAGAGACGTGATTTTGCGGTCAAACGCCTAAACGAGATTCCGCACATAAGCTGCTTCAAACCTGAGGCTACGTTCTACGCGTTTCCCAAACTTGATTTAATAGGAAATCTCTGGCCCAACACCGAAGAGTTCGTATTGGATCTGTTGGAAACCGAAGGTATTCTCTTTACACCCGGACACGTATTTGGAAAGGTAGGAGCCCAACATTTCAGAACAGTCCTTACTCCAAATCTTGAAATTTTGGAAGACGTCTTCGAACGAGTTGAAAACTTCATTCGAACCAGATCAAAAGAATCCGAGAAAAACCATGAACGTCTTTCGATTCGCACGGAAATCTTGCCAACAAAACAACATACTTAGAGGAAAGCTATCCTGGCAGGGTAGTGTTAGTCTAGTTCTCGCGCAGAATACTTTGGAGAGACCCGCCATAGTCGTTCGAACATTGCATACATACCTTGGATGAAGCGAACATTATTCGTCCAAACATCCGACGCTCTTAAGATGCGCTCATCTGCTTCTTCATCAGTAACTGAAGGCCCAAACACCATCTCTCTTTTATCAACAATGTCTATGTAGAATTGGATTGCGGCTGCTTTTCGAATTTCTACGTGACGTGACATGTAGTTAGCGTTTTGCACGTTTGATCGATCGATTTCGGTAATTATCCTAACTCTAACCTTGCGTCGTTTCGCAGCTAAAAGAACGCTCGCGAAACCGTCATCCCTAAGTCGCTTAAGACCATACGTGCTCATTATGCCTATGTAGTCCTGTTTAGCGTCAGCTAGCATTCGCTTATTTTGGAGAAGCACATTATCGCGACCAGTAATCAAACTGAATCGTTCTTCTGGGGCATCACTTGTGTTAGAAATGTGAGAAGATAAAGATCTGATCAGTTCAGTCTTATTCTCAGTCATCGTCATAAGTCTATTAGTATACTGAGCCAGCAGTATTTCCACAACGCGTTCCGGAGGCGTTGGAGTAAACGTCGAAGGTGAACCAGGATTAAGCTGAACGAGACCCTTCAATGATAATTCACGAAGGATACGATATACCTCAGGTCTAATCAGACCCATCAACGAACTAATCCGACTGGCTCTTGTTGTCCCGATACGCAATAACGCGACGTAAACCTTCGCCTGTAAAACGGTTAAACCAAAACTTACGAGCTTACCAACATCCGGATCAGCAATCATCTCATTCCGTTGAGCGCTTGTAGTAACCGTGTATTATTACACCAGCCTATTATTGGTTAGACGCAGAATATGTAAGTTAGCTTCCTACAGGAGCCCATCCTCAAAATTGGCACAAATGCAGATGGATTACCACAAAGAAGAGGTAAGAGAACTAGAAATCAAAAGATTGGAGAGCCCCACATATGTTCTTAGACCACTAAATACCGAGATTGTTACGGAACTAACTAGGTCGATAGGAAGCATCGGACTTCTACAACCTCTACTCGTGAGAAACAACGGAAAATCGTATGAGGTGATTTTTGGAAATCATCGATTAGAAGCATGCAAACGCCTGGGAATGACTAACCTCCCCGTTGTGATACGATCATTCAGCGATGACGAAGCCTTCCTAGCAAGATTAGCAGAAAACCTGCTTAGAAACACCTTCGTCAACCCAATAGAAGAAGCGGAAGGCTACAAGATGCTGATGTTAAAGGGTTGGACCATCAACGCTATTGGACAAAGGATAGGAAAATGCGACAGCTACGTATGCGAAAGATTAGCCCTCCTCGAACGATTAACCCAGAACATACGAACTAGAATAATCAAAGGCAAATCAACTCTCACCGCAAGCCATGCTGAATTAATCTCAAGAATCAAAGACCAAACAATGCAGGAAAAAGTAGCAGACATGGTAGAGAAGAAGAGATTGAGCGTAAGATCATTGGAGGACATCATCAGTGGAGTACCCCTACCAACGAAAGTGCAAACTGAGTGGAACGACGGACATTACATGCCGATTCCCAAAAACTTTGCAGAAGCCCTCAAATTATCAAGAGGCTCGACGGTATACTTGAAGATGCGAGGAAACAAGCTCGTCGTTGAGCACCTAAACCGGAGAAAAGGAATGCACAAAAAACGACGCCAACGAGACATGTGAAAAACACATCAATAGTCGAGACGGCGCTCTAGCGTAGCTCCAAACCATCTCAAGACGAATTCATTTCGTTCTCACAATTGAAGATTGCAAAAGATCCGTTGATGGCTCCGTGCGTCATCTTTTAAGGAATCAGCGATAAATCCATTGAACGGTTTCCTTTGGCTTGGAATTTTACAAAATGGACATCAAGTTGGCATAATTTTCAACGCGAAGTAACCAACGACCTCGCCTTTCCCGAAAAGATACAGATAGAAGATTGGACATTACAAGGAGACGGCGAAGAGACACCCGGCATTGCCTTCACATCCAATGAAGCAATTGCTATCGCAAGAAAATTGGACGAGGTGGGTGTTCACCGCATAGTCACTGGATTAATCGAACCAACATTCCCAGCCGACACTGACATAGTTAGACAGATTACTCATCTAGGACTGAGCGCGAAGATTGGAACAATCGTAGCCTTAACCAAGACAGATCTGGACCGGGTTTCCAAGTATGATGCTTCATGGGTTGACATGGGAACGCAAGTGAGCGATTTCTGGCTTGAGGAGAATTTGAAGAAATCTTCCAGAGAGAAGATTGTGGATCGAGTAATTGATGCTACAACCTACGCGAAAGATCTTGGGTTAAAGGTAACGTTCAATTTGAGAGACGCTGCAAGAGCGGACCAACAATTCCTAAAACAACTGATCAAAACCTTGTCAAA
>Ga0074044_10004559_pt1 | contig 11445 bp, 13 predicted proteins | sample BogForMeECP23OM1_FD_94443 | JGI IMG/M metagenome (GOLD analysis project Ga0074044, IMG submission 94443) | Bog forest soil microbial communities from Calvert Island, British Columbia, Canada - Bog Forest MetaG ECP23OM1 | ecosystem: Environmental > Terrestrial > Soil > Wetlands ...
CATATACGGCACGGTGCTGTTGGGCATGAACCCCCACCGAAAACGTTCCACGTAGCCGTCCGGCCTGTACTTGCTGGGCTTGAGGATCACGACTCGGAGTTGATCAGCCATGGTGTCTCCCTGCTGCCTGCGACCGCACGGCGCCACCGCAAGCGAAATAAAAAAGCCGGCGTAGCGGAACACCCAGAGGTATTCGACCACGTCGGCTTACTCGCTAACGAGCCCCCCGGACCAGCCGGGTTGCCCTTCATCTAGTCGTCCGACGACTTCCGTCTATGATCTGACCGGAGCCCCAATGAAATCCAGATTGGCTCCCTTCAACTGCCATTTTCCTGCGTGAGACGAAGAAGGCAAATGAATTTTTTTCCTGTTTCCTTGTATGATAATTCTGAGATGGCCCGAGGACGGGCGATCCGGGCCTAATTACACTGCGGCGCGCACCGAGCCTGTGGACTCCCCTCGGCGACATCGCACGCGCTCGAGGTCACCTATGAAAACGCAGGCTGAGATCGAAGCCTCCATCTGCCAGGGCATGAGTCGCTTCGAGCTGGAATACATGGGCCGCGGACCGAAGGATATCCGCACCCACTTGATCGATGATCTGGTCGTGGTCCGGCTCCAGGGCGTCTTGACAGCCGCCGAACAGCATCTGGTCAAGTCGCTTCCGGCCGAGAAGGGGAGAGACTTGCTCAAGCAAGTTCGGACCCACTTGCTCGAAACCGCCCGGCCGCTCATGGAGGCGATGGTCCAGGAGATTACCGGTATCAAAGTGCTCAGCCTGCACCATGACATCAGCACTGCGACCGGCGAAGAGGTCGTGCTCTTCACTTTGATGCAGGCACCGCAGGTACGCGAAGTCAAGAACAGGTCGAACTCCTGAATCGTGGAACTCTCACTGTATCGGAGCGGTTGCCGCACGAGCGTCGAGCGGAGGCATGGATCTGCCGGAGTGGATGAATCAGCATGGTCAACGACATCTCTGCCCTTCTGTTCGTGATTCTGCTGTTGGTTGGTGGGTCGGTCGTCGGTTTGCGATCAGTCGGGCCTTGTTCTCAACGACCCGCTCTGTTTAGCTTGTGGGCGGGGCGGGACGGCACACCGTGAGGAGTCGCGTTCCCGCAGACGCGGAGTTCAAGAATCGTGAACAAGTTGGTCCTGATCCTGATCGCAATTTTCCTGCCGCCGGTCGCCGTCGTTCTGAAACGGGGCATCGGCAAGGATCTTCTGATCAACATCCTGCTTTGCCTGTTGGTGTTCTTCCCGGGGATGGTTCATGCCTTGTGGGTCGTGTCAAAGTAGATGCGCCCTGAAGAACGAAGACGAGGTCGTGTCACAGCGGCCTTGCGCCCCGTTTGAGAGTCGGGCTCTTCAGCCCGGTTCACCTGATGACGACCGGATCAGTCATGGGGGGAGTGGCCGGTCGCGCGTGGCAAACTCGCCCGCAAATGCGGATTGATGACCCGGTTCAGCAAGCTCTCAAAGGGGGTGGCGTATGGCGCTATTCTGCACTCGCACCTGTAGCCGGATCTTGCGCCTCGGGTTCCCCCTGCTCATCCCCGAGGAAGCCTGGGACGACTCCGAATAGCGCCGGGGCTTCGACCAAGTTGGTCGAGTGATCGACCCATGGATCGAGAAAAGAAAGGTGCCGGCTTGAAACTTGACTCGCGCGTTACGAGTCTTTCCGTTCAAGCGCGCCAGGGTGCCAGGAACAGGACCACGACGATGCCGCTCGAAGACCCTCTTCCCACGCTCGACGACTCGGCCGGTGAGCATCAAGCCATCGCCGATCGCGATCCGCCTCGGGTGAGGATCAAGTTCGGCGGCTTGACCGACACTGGCAAAGTCCGCGGCAACAACGAGGATCATTTCCTGGTCGCCAGGCTCTCCAAGTCCATGCAGGTGTGCAAGACCAGCCTGCCCGGAGAAGGCAAGACGCAGCTCTCCGAGGAAGAGGGGTACCTGATGGTCGTCGCCGATGGCATAGGGGGCGCCGCGGCCGGCGAACGCGCCAGCGCCCTGGCGGTCGGGAGCGTCGAGTCGTTCGTCCTGAACACGCTCAAATGGTTCCTCCACCTGAGCGGCCGCGACGAGCACGCGCTCCTGGCCGAGCTTCGCCAGTGCCTCGAACGCGCCGATCGGACCGTAATCGAACGCGCCAGGAGCAATTCCGCCCTCCAGGGCATGGGGACTACCCTGACGATGGCTTACAGCGTCGCCACCGACCTGTACATCCTCCACGCCGGCGACTCGCGCGCCTACCTGTTCCGCGAGGGGGAACTCGAGCAGTTGACCAGCGACCACACGGTCGTCCAGACCTTGATCGACAGCGGCGCGATCTCGCCCGAGGACGCCAGGCGGCACAAGCGGCGCAACGTCGTGACCAACGTCATCGGCGGCCCCGGCGAGGGCGTCTTTGCCGAGATCCACAAGCTCGCCCTGCTCGACGGCGACACCCTGCTCTACTGCACCGACGGCCTGACCCAGCCCGTCGACGACGACGCGATCGCCGAGGTCCTTGAGCATCACCCCGACCCCGACGACGCCTGCGCTGCCCTGGTGGACCTGGCCCTCAGCCGAGGCGGGCCCGACAATGTGACCGCCGTCGTCGCACGTTATCAATTCGACAAACAAGGCAGACATATTCATTGAAAAGGTCGTCCGATTGCAATCGGCCGCGGGGGCCCTCCGCACTCCAAGATGGAGACCACCGAACGCCGGCCTGGAGCCGGAGGACAGAATGGCGAACTTACCAGAAGTCTGTTGACATCTGGAATCGTCTGATATCTAATGATGTCAGAGCCTTCCCACTTACGATGGGGTGGGGAGCTGAAGGCCAAGGGGGCCCCACTGCGCGAGCTTTCGCGCGGGAGGGCTTTTTTTGTGATTCCCACCATCGAATCAGGAGCCAGCTCATGTCGAACACGAGTGACAAGATGAAGGAAGGGATTCACGATGCCGCTGAGAAAGTCAAGGACGTCGCGCACAACGTCGGTGAGAAGGTCAAGGACGCCGCGCACGATGTAGCCGAAAAGACCAAGGATGCTGCACACAACGTTGCCGAGAAGACCAAGGATGCTGCACACAACGTTGCCGAGAAGACCAAGGATATTGTGCGCAACGTCGGCGAGAAGATCAAGGACGCAGGTCGCTGAACGCCCTCGCATCGAAGCAACGAGGGCGGCCCGCCTCCGCTACGGGCCGGCCTCGTCCGGGTAAGGATCGCACAGGTCCATGGCGCAAGAAATCGCAAGACATTTCACTTGCTTTTCTGTTCCAGCGCCGGACAATGAAGGTAGTCATGGAGTCTGTGTGGATTCACATTCGGCTCCGCTGAAAACCTGAATCGAAGTTGTCGGATGACTAGGTAAAGGGCAACCCGGCTGGTCCGGGGGGCTCGTTGACGAGTAAGCCGACGTGGTTGAATTCCTCTGGGTGTTCCGCCACGTCGGCTTCTTTATTTCGCTTGCGGTGGCGCCGGACGGTCGCGGTCACGAGGGAGACAACGAATGGTCACCTGACCCGACAGTGACTCCGAGGGGCCTATCCGCGAGTCAGACTAGCCGCTTGCCGAGGCGTTCAAGGCGCGGCCTGCACGGGTCTCAGACCATCGTAAAGGGGCAATCCATGAGTCTCGGTATGATCCTGCTGATTGTTTTGATCCTCCTCCTCTTGGGAGCCTTTCCAAGATGGGGCTACAACCAGAATTGGGGCTACGGCCCCAGTGGCGGCCTGGGGTTGGTGTTGGTGATCGTCCTGATCCTCGTGGTCCTGGGGCGCATCTGAGGAATCTGGATCCGGTCTGCCCGTTGCGGCTGCAACGGGCTCGACATGCCTGTCTCGCGAATCCACAGCGTACTCGTTGCGAGCCCTGGGGCGGACCCAGCTCGCGGTGAGCACCAGTCTTTTCCATGAAACGAGAGTGTCCCATGCTCGGGTATGCCATCACATTCGCGATCCTCGCTCTGCTCGCCGGCATCTTTGGCTTTGTGGGCCTTGCCGGTACTCTCGCGCTGATCGCCAAGGTTTTGCTGTTCGTTTTCCTGGCCCTCTTCGTGATCTCGCTGATCTTTGGCAGGAGGTGGGGGCCGGCTGTTTGATCTTCATGGCTCCGAATTCGCGTGAAATTCGGGGCAGGTTCCGGGAAACCGCAGGGAGAGAACCGTGGCCACGGGATCGAATGACGTTGATGAGATCTACCATCGAATGGCCGTGATTCGCCGCGAGCTTCATAGGAACGTGCGCGAATCGGTCGCCGGCGCCGAGGCTGTCGTTGACTGGGGAAGGTACACGTGGACGTATCCCTGGATCGCCTTGGGCGCGGCGGCGGCGGTCGGCTACCTGGTCTACACCAGCGGTCATCAGAAGGTCACGGCCGACACCGCATGTCTGGCCGATGGGGCCCAGGCTGGTGAACCGGTCGCGGGAGCCATGGCCAAGGGGCGGGGACGATCGAGGACCCGCCAGAATCTCCTGCTCGCCGCCTGGGGCATCTTGTTGCCCGTGGCCGTCCGAGCTGGCCAGAATTACATGCTGCATTGGCTCGAACAACAATACGCGACGAGGACTGTGGACCGGAACGCTCTGGCGCCGTCGGCCGGGGAGCGGATCGGCTGGATGGGCCGGGTGGAGCGGTAGGACACTGAGTCGGAACAACGGCTGTGATCGAAACCAAATTTTGGGAGGCAAGGACAATGAATGACCGCGTTCAAGGCACGAAATCGGAGTTTACTCCCGACCTGGAAGAAATCAGGGCGATGGCGCGCCAGGACGTGGCGGTCGCTCGTGAGCGGCTGGCCGAGGGGAGAGACATGGTGAGGGATTATGTGGTCAGAGAACCCGTGAAGGCTCTGGGTATCGCGCTTTGCATAGGAGTCGTCCTGGGATGGTTGATCAAGCGTCCGTGAACGGTCGCGGGACAGCTCCTGTGCCCGGTTCCAGTACGGCGGAATTCGATGGTGTCGCCGAGTTCGTCGACGACCTCGCGTCGCTTGCCGAACTCCAGGCCAAGCTCGCGGCCCTCGACTTCAGGGATGCCGCCCGGAAGTCGGCGATTCCCATCGTGCTGACCGTGGCGGGCCTCGCCGTGATCGTGGCCAGCGTCCCGGTGGCCCTCCTTGGCGCCGGCTGGCTGCTCGCCACCGCACTGAAGATCCACCACGGTTGGGCGATGGTCCTGACGGCCGGGGTGGCGATAGTCCTCGGGGGACTGGTGGCGGTGTTGGCCGGGATGCGGCTCAGCCACAGCTTCGACAGCTTCCGCCGCTCGCGCAAGCAACTCTGGCTCAACCTGGCATGGGTCCGGACCGTCCTTGTCACCAGCGCCAGCACACGCTTGCACCCGCGGCGTCGTTTGTGACAGCAACCGCACGCAGGGCGCGGAATTTCCCGATGGCTCATTGAGGTTGAATCGATATCCACCAAGGGAGCCGGAATCGCTCCGGCCGATCCCGCAACAAAGGAGTCCAACGACCATGGCGATCAACGTGCAGACGATTCAACGAGAGTGGAATCACCTCTGCGCTCTGGCAAGGCAGCGCTGGAGTCAGTTGACCGAGGATGACCTCCGGGTGCAAGAAGGAAACATCGAGCAGCTCGTCGGCCGGATCCAGCAGAAGACCGGCGAGGGGCGCGAGGCGATCGAGACATTCTTCTCCGAGATGACCTCGCGCGGCTCATCGGCTGTCGCGCATGCGGCCGGGGCCGCCGGCCAGTACGCCCACCAGGTGAGCGACCAGATCCGGGAACGCTACGACAGTGCCGAGGGTCTGGTCCGCCGCCACCCGACGGAGACGGTGGTAGCGGCCTTCGGCATCGGCCTGGTGGCCGGACTGATCGCCGGGCTGGCGATCCGAGCCCGTTGAGTCCCGCCTGACGGCTCCCCGGCAGACGCTACATGAGCGATCCGCCGGGCGAGCATCGCCGGGAAGTGCTAGCAGTACGCCGGCCTTCTCGCCGACCTGTGAGATCCAGGTCACCCGCGCAGGAACGCCCTACCATGGCCAGTCAACGCAAGTCACCGATGGACCATCCAGTCGTCGTGACCTTTCTTATCCTGGCGGTCATCGGCGCGATGTCGCTCGCGGCCGAGGTGCTCAAGCCACTGGCCCTGGCGGTCCTCCTCAGCTTCGCACTGGCGCCGCTTGCGGGATTCTTCGAGCGGCGTCGGGTGCCGCGGGCCATCGCGGTCCTCCTCACGGTCGCACTCGCGCTCGGGTCCCTGGGCGGGATCGGCTTCGTCGTCGAGCGGCAGCTCTCCACGCTGGCCCACCAACTGCCGGAGTATCAGGAGAGAATCCAGGAGAAGGTGGACTTCCTGAAGCCATCGGTCGACACAGTGCTCTCTCGGGCATGGAAGGTCGCCGTCGACGTGGTCAAGTCGCTCGACACGCCGGTCGTCCCGGGGCCCGAGGTGATGAACGTGCGGGTCGTCGAGCAGCCCTCGTTCCGGGAGCGCCTCCAGGCGGCCGTCGGCCCCTCCCTGGAGTTCCTCGGCGTCGGTTGTTTCGTGCTCATCCTGGTCCTGTTCATGCTCATGAACCGGGAGGACGTGGGAGACCGGATCGTCCAGCTCTTCGGCCAGCGCCAGATCAACCTCACGACCCGGACCATGGGCGAGATCGGCCAGCGGATCAGCCGCTACCTGGCGATGATGCTGGTCAACTTGGGATACGGGCTGATCGTTGGCCTGGGCCTCTGGGCGATCGGCGTGCCGTACTCGGTGCTCTGGGGTTGTCTCGCGGCGATGATGCGGTTCATCCCCTACGTGGGGGCGGCGGTGGCGTTTCTGCTGCCCTTGGTATTCTCGGTCGCGCAGTTCCCCGGCTGGAGTCAGCCGCTGGAAGTGGTCGCGCTTTTCGGGGCGGTCGAGGTAGCGCTGAGCTATCTGGAGCCAATCATCTACGGCAAGACCACCGGGGTGTCGGCCCTTGGACTCCTGGTCGCGGCGATGTTCTGGACGTGGCTCTGGGGGCTGCTCGGCACCCTGCTGTCGACGCCCATGACGCTCTGCCTGGCGGTTCTCGGCAAGTACGTTCCGAGCCTGGGCTTCTTCGCGACGCTCCTGGGCGGGGAGGCCGAGCTGGACCAGAATATCAGGCTGTACCAGCGGCTCGTCTCGCTCGACCAGGACGGGGCCACCGCCGTCGTCGAAGCCGCCCTGAAGGAACGCCCGCGTGCCGAGGTCTTTGATCAGATGCTGGTCCCGGCCCTCTCGCGTGCCGGGCGCGACGCGGCGCTTGGGGACCTGGACGAGAGCGACATGTCCTTCATCTTGCGGGTCTTCGGTGAGATCCTCGACGACCTGGAAGGGACGGCGGATCTCAGCTTGAAGAGCGCTCCCCGGTCGGGCGAAGGAGAGCCTGGGCGGGTCAATGGGACTCTGGCGGCGCCGCCGTTCGAGGTCGCGGGCGTGGCGGCGAGCGGCAGCGCCGACGCCTTGACCCTGCGAATGCTGGGACAGATCCTCGCCCCGTCGAAGTGCACACTCGTGAATCTCGAGGGCGCCGGTACGCCGATGCAGCTCGCCGAGCGCGTGGCGGAAGTGTCCCCGGCGATGGTCATCCTGTCGCACCTGCCTCCGGAGCCCCTGGCGCAGGCCCGCTACCAGGTCCGGCGGCTCCGGGCGCGGTTCGCCGCGTTGGCGATCGTGGTCGGGCGCTGGGGGGAGGCCGGCAGCGACGCAGCTTCCGAGGGGCTCTCGGGAGTCGGGCCCACGCACGTGGCCTTCTCGCTGGCCGATGCCCGTGACCAGATCCTGGCCAGGGCGGCTTCCGCTGTGCCGGCGACGGTGGTTCCGGCGACGGCGACGGCGATGACGGTTCCGGTGCCGGCGACGATGACGATGGCGGCGACGACGAGTGGCTGAGCATGACGGCGATCCCTGGGGGCCTCCCCGCCGGTCCCGAGACCTCGAATCTCGGTTTCTGACCGATGTCTCACCTCGGACTCCTGAGCCACGACCCCTCGGTCGGGGCACTCGGTCGGGGCGATCATCTGGCCGGGGACCCGCCGTTCGTGGTGCCGGCCTCGATCGTCCTATCCATTTCGGCAGCGCCCAGGAGCACCAGGGCCACGACCCAGAACCAGAACAACAGCACCATGACCCCTCCGATCGCTCCCAACGACTTGTTGTAGCTGCCGAAGTTCTGAACGTAGAGGCGGAACAGGATGCAGAAGACCAGGAAGGCGATGGTTCCCGCCAGGCTCCCCGGCGTGACCCAGGCCCAGCGATGCTGGGTGTTGGGGCCGACGTGGAATGTGAGCGCGAAGCTCAGGAGTACCATGAGGAAGACGGCAAACCAACGGACAGCCATCGCCACCCATGCCACCGCACCATTGGGGTCCCAGCCGAGTAACCGGAGAATCTGCGGCCAGGCGACGATCGCCACGAGCGACCCGACCAGGCAGGCCGTCTGGAGGAGCGTCATGGCCATCGCCGTGAGCCGGAGCTTCACGAACGATCGCGTCTCCTTGACCCCGTAAGTCCGATTCAGAGCGTTGATGACGACCAGGAACAGGTTCGACGCACTCCAGAGCGCAATCACCGCGCCCAGGGAGAGCAGAGCAAGAGGAGGCTCGCCCTGGATGCACGCGATCTGGTCCCTGACCAGGACGTAGGCTTCGTTCGGGAAAAGCGACCTCAGGGTCGCGTCGAGTTGGTCGACCGTCAGGTGACCGAGGCCGGTCGTCCGGCGGCCTGCGCCCGAGAGGTCGGGCAGTCGCAAGACCACGCCGACCAGGACAAGGGCCAGGAACGGGACGGTGGCGAGCATCGCGTAGAAAGCAACCGCCGCCGCCCAGGTCATGGCATCGTGTTCCTCCATCCGTTTCCACATCCCCACGGCGACCTGCCGCAGGGATAGGCCGCCAAGACTCATGGTCCTGGGCGGGCGGAGGCGGTTGGGCATGAGCGGCTCCTGCGAGATCGACGGAGACAAGCTAAGAATGCCACGTGCCAATTGACACCGACAGCTCAAGACCCCCCCCATACGAACGGCACGACCACCTTGAGAATGAACAGGTAGTGAGCCAGACTGCCCGCCAGCACGAAGAGGTGAAACAGCTCATGGGCCCCGAAGACCCCGGGCCAGAGGGCCGGCCAGTGCAGCAGGTTGAGCACCGCCCCCACGCTATAGGACAGGCCGCCAACGACAATTGGCGCCAGTGCACGGTGAGTCACGACCTGCGCAATCTGGGAATAGCAGACGACGGCACCCCACCCCATCCCCAGGTAAACGCAGGTGGCCAACACAGGCGAGAAGTGGCGGCCAGCCGCAATCAAGGTCGTGGCCGTCGCCGCCACAGTCCAGACCACCGCCAGGGTCCATCGCCGCCATCGGCCTCGCATCAGGCACCACGCCAGGGGGGTGTAACTCCCCGCGATCAGGGCGAAGATCCCGACGCCGTCCAGGCCGGCAAATGCGGCGATCCGCGCGGCCGGGAGCCGGACGCCATGGTAGAGGGTACTGGCCGAATAGCAGAAGGCCAGGCTAAGGCCATAAACGAGCATGGCAAGCTGCTTCCCACGGTCGCCGGCGCTCCGCCGCCAGAGTAGGAGCGTGCCGGGTAACGCCAGCATCAGGCCGGCGCAGTGACTCCAGGCACTGACGGGCTCACGAAGCTCAAGGATTCCCATGCATCCCAATCACAATGGATCTGACTTTGAGAGAAAACGCCGGGGAAGGAACACCCGGTAGGTGCCAGGTCCATCTTGGACTGCGAAGCAGGTCCCGAGTCTTCAAAGATTTGTTCCTTGGGCGCGTGCAGGCAATCGATTACCAGAGCGGATCTTCTGCCGGCAATTCGCCAGTGACGAAGGCGATGCGGCCTGTTGCACGTCATGATCCTCCCGGTGATCGCTGCGCGGGTCAAGAGCTTACGGCAATCCCTGGTCCACCATCCGGTCCGTCACGTTTCTGGGGGCCTTTAGCAAGAAAGAAAAATGCGAAGTCTCAGCGAGTTCGCAGTATCCCTCTCGTGAGCAGAAAGGTGACTGGAAGCGAGGAATTCCTGAGCAGGTGACTCAGTCTACTTTCAATTACCTGAGCCGGCCGCAACTCCGAACGTTCATCGACAACGAGAACTTCCTCTCGAGAGCCAGGGGCCGGCAATTCCCTTGTCTCGAAACGAGTCCTGGATTTCGTATCACGCTCGTCGATCGACCGGGGCCTTCCCGATATCGGGGAGGTATTGAACACGGGGGACAAGATACTGTTACTCTGATTCATGGATGTGAAACCTTACAACTTGTTCGATCTGGGAGACCATCGTCAGGTCGACCTACGCCGTCTGGTGCCTCCGAGCTGGGCACGACCGATCCGTGCCAGTTAGGCGAAACAAAAAAGCCGACGTGGCCGAACACCCTGGAGGATTCGACCACGTCGTCTTACTCGTCAACGAGCCCCCCGGACCAGCCGGGTTGCTCTTCATCTAGTCTTCCGACGACTTGAATTCAACTTTATTGTGAGAGCCGAGTGCTAGTGCTCACCAGCTCCCTCACACGTATTATTTTCCCACTCTGAAAGGAGAATAGCAAGTGAAATCTCTTTTGATTTACACATGCAAGAGAGCCGAATAAGTAGCATTTCACGTATTCAGAGTCTTCATTTCTCTCGGCTGGCTTGAAGGTCAGGCACGCTGCGATCGGCCACGTCGGTAGGCGGAAAGATGGTCAGCAGGAAGGGTGACCCCCAGACTCCATGATGGTCGTTGCCGGGCATGTAGACCCGATCCTGAAAGCTTATGGGTCGGTCGAGCACCCACCCGGAGGCATATTGCAGGCCGAGCATATAGAGGGGGAATTCATTGGCGCGCTCCATGTCGCCCAGAGCAATCGGCTCTGAAAGGGCAACTCCGGCCGCGCGAAAGGCCTTCTCGGTCATCTCGACACAGTAGAGCTTCGAGTCGTCAGCGCCAAGCTCGTAATCGAACGGGACCTGCTGCTGGAACACCTTCTGGCAGTAGGCCAGAACCTTGGGGACGGCGCCTCGGTGCTCGGGCCGGAGTCGCTTGACCCCCAGAGCTCCCACGTTATCGAGTATCCAGACGCCAAAAGGCTGGCACGCCACGCCCATCTTGGTCGTGTCGTAGACGACCGGCTCGCCGTTTTCGATGGCAACCACCCCGGTGTGAGAAAACGCGCTGTTGTCAGCGTTGGCGACGAACCGGCTGAAGCGGAAGTAGCCAAACAGGACTCGCGCGTCGCCCCTCCGGAAGACGATGTCGCCGGTGTGGAGTGTTTTCTTGCCCCAATTCTGCCAGCCGGTCATCATCGGGGTCATAGGCACCAAGGGCAGCTTGCCTTCGCGCCGGTCCTGATTCGCCGAGGGTCCCCAGAAATTCCCCTGCCAACCTGGAGGCGCCAGCCGGTCGGTCGCCTCGCACTGATCCGGGGCATGGGCCAGCAGATACACAAGTCCCAGCAAGAATTGCATCATAGCGGTTAAA
>Ga0074044_10004560_pt1 | contig 11445 bp, 8 predicted proteins | sample BogForMeECP23OM1_FD_94443 | JGI IMG/M metagenome (GOLD analysis project Ga0074044, IMG submission 94443) | Bog forest soil microbial communities from Calvert Island, British Columbia, Canada - Bog Forest MetaG ECP23OM1 | ecosystem: Environmental > Terrestrial > Soil > Wetlands ...
GCCCAACCCGAAAGAAATGCCGCCAGAGGCCCGTACGCGTGATAAAGATAAACGTAGTCGCCACCCGTGTGAGGCAAGGCCGCGGACAGCTCGGCGAGCGTCAAGGCGCCGCAGGCCGCGATCACGCCTCCAACGACCCAAAGCCCAAGCATATACTCGTTGCTTCCGACCAGCGCCATCGTGTAGCCGGAGGTCGTCAGAACCCCAACACCGACCATGCTCGCGACGACAACGAAGATCGCCATCGCCAGTCCGAACTCGGCCGGCATCCTGGTTTCGGGGACTTGGAACGAACCGTCCACCTGGCAGTCTGTGTGGTTTTCAGGCATCGAAGTAATCAGAAAAGTTTAGCAAAATGGCGTCGTATGGGTAATTTGTCAGAGAAAACGAAGAAATTTCGGTGAACATCTGGAAACCGAAGATCGTGTCTTAGAATAATGAATGAGGGTTAACGACGTAACCTCAGGAACCCCTTTGCAAGCACTGACGTCTGGAGGTGTCTCCCGTGCGTGAGCTTCGGACCCTGAAGCGGACCCGGCCCGGGTCGCGCGTTCGGAGTGTCCAAGGAAGGCTCTCCATCGAGTTCGGGGACGAGGATGAGACTGGTGGCGATCAGCTCAAAGTTGAGCCGCCAGTCAGGAGTTCCGGATTTCGCCGTCCAACCAAGTCGTCCGCCGTGAACCAAGAGCGTTCACCTGGTGCGCGGACAACAGCTCCGGTTTTCCACCCACTTGCCTATCGCAGCGTGGTGGCGGGTTGGCCCCTTGAGTGGCGTGAGCTGTGGGGCCGACGCGCCAACGATCTGGAAGAGACCGGCTTGTCCTGGCGTGATGCGGAAACCCAGGCCTTTGTCGAGGTCTGGCACAAGTACCGCAGTGCCACCGAGACGTGTCCGTCTTCGACGCTGTCTGCTGACGGATGAGCCAGGGCGGTGTTCTCTGGGCCCAGCCGATTTCCGGTCGCCCAACAACCATCGCTGGCGCGATGCTGCCCTTGCGCGCTCAGTCATGCCCGCCGGACCTGACACCGTTGATCTTGTCTTTGGCCCCCGCCTTTTCGGTTTTCTGAAACTTGGCGATGAAATTCTCCTTGAGCCGAGGAGCCTGGGATATTGGACGCGGTTTGAACCCGGCCCCCTCGATCTCGCGGCGGAACTCGGTCTGGCTGGCGCGGATGTGGTTGAGCACGAAGGTGCTGCTTTTCCCTTCGACTCGATCAAATTCGACCAGGACGAGCAGACCTCTGGGCCGCAGGGCCTGATGGATCGAGGCCAGGATCCTTTCGTGATTCTCGAGGTGATGATACACGTCACAGAGGAAGGCCACGTCAACGGAGCCCGCGGGTAGGTTCGTGGATTCTTGCGTTCCCCGGATCGTTTCGACCTGGGGCTGTCCTCGCATCCTGGCCCCGGCGGCGATGTGGTCGAGGAAGTCCTTCGACACATCGACCGCGTATACTTTTCCGCCGGGACCTACCGCGTCGGCGAAAAGCCGAGTGAATAGCCCCGTCCCCGCGCCGATGTCCGCCACCGCCATTCCCGGCTTCAGGTCCAGGACGTCGGCGATTTCGCGTCGCTTGACGAAGACTTCACGATCGTTCGACTCGAAACGCTTGATGAAGTCCTTGACACTCCCTTTTTGAAACTGGGCATTGATCTGAGGGTCGACCTTCTTGGAATGGGCCTTGGACTGCGCGGGATCCGGTGTCGTCTGAGTTTGCGCCCAGACGCCCGCCACCAGCGACGATGAACTCGCCACGGCGACCATCACCGCCTGCTGTACCCATCGCGACAACATTCTCAACGCTCCACATCCATTCCATCAAGGCCTTGAGACCATCCGGGCCCAGCACGCGATCGTCCTATTACCCCGGCAAGGAAGTAGGTCAGGCTTTCCAGCCTGACAAGGCTCAGAGTCGGGCTGGAAAACCTGACCTACATGCGTTTCTTTCGTGCCGGGTTAATAGTTAACCATTCCCCGGCCAGTCGACCAAGAGGCAAGCAACCTGACTGAACGATTTCAGCCAGGTCGCTCCCGGAGACTGAGATGCTCGGATCCAATGCGGGCAAGCGGCCAGAGCCGTCGGCTGGAGCATGATCGTCCCTTTGCGTGCTGGCCGCCGGCTCGGGTAAAAAAGGGAAATGGACGATCGCAATCGACAGATTCCTCCGCAGCTCTGCGACTGGGCGTCAGGCATGAAGCTGGCGCGGCCGGAAGCCGGAGAAACGTGCGTGTTGCGGGTGGATCTCGACCCGAGGCCGGACTGCGGCGATCTCGAGCAGTTGCGCCAGTGGAACGTTCTCTCCGAGGCCGAGCGGGCTCGTGCGTCTCGGTTCGTCCGGCCTCGCGACGGCCGGCGCTTCGCTGTCTGCCGCGGATCATTGCGTCTGATCCTGGGCCGGCTGACGAACGCTCCCCCCCAGGATGTCGCTTTCCGGTTCGGTCCTGGAGGCAAGCCGGAACTGGCCGGACCCCGGCCGCCAGGCAATGTTCCCTCGCTTCGCTTCAACGTGACTCACTCGGACGACCTGGCGTTGATCGCAGTCAGCCTCGACCGGGAACTCGGGGTTGACCTGGAGCGGCTGAGGACGATTTCGGAAGCGGCGCGGATCGTCGAGTCCTATTTCACTGCTGCCGAGCAGGCCCAGTTCGCCGCGCTCGAGGAGCCGGTCCGTGCATCAGCATTTCTGCGGGGCTGGACTCGCAAGGAAGCGATTCTCAAGGCCAAAGGAGTGGGGCTTGCGGGGCTGGCGGCCAGTTACGAGACCATGTTCGGGACCACCGAGCTGACCGACAAGTTCTCACTCGCCACGCCCCTGCCCCGGATCGGCGAATGGTGGCTCTGGGAGGCGTCGCCGCGCGAGGGTTATTGCGCGGCACTGGCCGTGCAGGACGTTTCCCGCACGGGTCCGAACTGTCCGCCCGCTGACTTTCCGCCTCATGATCTCTCGTTGCATGGCAGGCAAGGGAGTACGTAAACTCGGTATGAGCATATCGAAGCGAAGGGAGAGAGGCTCCGGCCTGGCAGCTTGCCGCCAGGAGGACACGAACCGTAGGCAATGAGAAAGCTGTGGCCGACTATGGAACTGGTCGTCCTGGGTCTGATCGTCGTTTTCATCTACGCCTTCATCCGGGTGCTGGCGTCCTTCAACACCTGGATGACCGGCACGCGATACCGTGCCTACCGCCAGCTTGCGCACCGACATGGCGGCCGCTACGAGAGCCGGGGAATGAGCGACCCTCCCACGGTCAGCTTCCAGTACCACGGCACGGCGGTTCGCGTGGGGCTGGCTCCGACCATTCCCGGTCAACCGACGAACCCACGCACTCGGGTCGTCGCGCGGTTCCGGTCGGGAATCCCGTTCCGGCTCGAGCTTGCTCCGGTTTCCCGTCCTGCCCCAACCCAGCCGCCCAAGGGAACACGAACGGTCAAGACGGGTGACCTGGAGTTTGACCACGCGTTCCTCGTCCAGGCCAACGATGCCGAGATGGCGCGCGATTTCTTGAGCCCCCTGGTACGCCAGGCCATTGGCAACCTTCAGTGGCTGGTGCATGCCGGCGGAATGCTGGTGTCCATCAACCCGGAACGGCTCCTGGTCCAGATTGACCGCAATCTCGGTCAGAGCACCGAGGCCCTTTGCCAGGCGGTCAGCGAGTCACTGGCGATTCACGACGGTCTGCAACTCGGCGTCAGCCGGCGCATGAGGCAGGGAATCGCGATCTTGGACAATCCCGGACTTGCCGCCGAGGATATGGGGCCGCCAGTCTGCAAGGTCTGCGGGGAGGTCATCGACGGCGGACCCGTTGTCATCTGCTCCAGTTGCCGCACTCCCCATCACGGGGATTGCTGGGAATACGTCGGCGCTTGCTCGATCTACGGCTGCGGCTGCAAGCTGGGAGAGCCGATCGTCGGGTCGAGAGCCTGATTCGAGGCCGGTCGCCGCGGATACTTCGTCTTGATGCTCGACCGGGATTGGCCCGTGAAGGGTCCGCTTGCTCGGACGGCCTGGCGCAGGCCCCGCGAACCGAGACCGGCGACGGTTACCAGGTCCATCACTTTGATAGTGTAGGCAGGCTGCCGCCCTTCGTCCCCAGCGGACCACCTCTTGCACCTGATTTCCCAACAGTTTCCGGTTTGATAAAGTAAAGAAGCCTGGCTGCCTGGCGGGTGACGCCTGTGGCGATTGCCACGGAGTCAACCCATGGGATGGAAGCAACGGGAGAGGATGGGATGTCGAGATTCGTGAAGCTGGCGACTCTTGGAGAGCTTCCGGTTGGGGCGGCCAAGGAAGTCGAGTTCGAGGGCCGAGTGTATGGCCTGTTCAATGTGAATGGAGAGATCTTGGTGATCGACGCAATCTGCCCGCATCAGGGAGGACCGCTCGTCGATGGCACGCTGGAGGGGACGATCGTGACCTGCCCGTGGCATGGCTGGCAATTCGACATCAAGACCGGAAAGACACCACTAGGGCAGAAGATCAAGCAAGCGGTTTTCGAGGTGAAGATCGAAGGACAGGATGTGCTCGTCGCCGTTCCCTGAGACCCGCTGCCCGTCGCATTCACCCTGTGCGGGGACGACAAGATTCCCCGGCTTCCGACTGGCCTACGGTACCGTCTGTTCCAGTCTCTCTCGACCTCGATCGTCGTGACCGTGTTCCGTGATTCGATACCGCCCGTTTCGCAATTCCGATCCGTTGGCCCTGGTCGGGCTCTGGAACCAGACGATTCCCGACCTCGGGGCGGTGCGCCCGCTCCGAGTGCACGAACTGGACAGCCATGCTTTCGGTACGGTCTGCTTCGATCGAGCCGGGCTGATCGTGGCCGAGCGCGACGGCCGGATTCTCGGCTACGTCCATGCGGGATTCGGGCCCGACCTGCCGGTCGAGTCCACGGCCCCGTTTTCCTTCGACCTGTCGCTGGGGACAATCGCCATGCTCGTCGTCGATGATGGTGTCGATGACCCGGAGCTTGCACGCAGACTGATCCTCGGGGCCGAACGCTACTTGCGCTCACGCGGGGCGAGCGTTCTCTACGCCGGCGGGCAATTCCCGTTAAATCCCTTCTACTGGGGTCTTTACGGCGGCGCCGAGGGCTCGGGCGTCCTGTCATGCCACTCGGTTTTTTCCCAGACCTTGACGGCGATGAGCTATGAGCCGGTCAGCACAACCGTGTTTCTCGAGTTCGATCTCGCCAGCCCGGAACCACGCGATGCGCGAGCCGTCCTGGCTCGCCGCCAGACCCAGCTCGAGATCGAGGAGGACGCTTTACCGGTCCACTGGTGGGAGAACCAGTCCCTGAGCGAGTTTCATCTCACCCGTTTTCGTCTGCTGGCCCGATCCGACGGAACCGAGCTGGCCCGGGCCACCACCTGGGACATGACCTGGTTCGGTCGCGGCGACGGACGGACCCGAACCGGTCTGAGCGGTGTCGAGGTGTCCTCGTCCCATCGCCGCAAAGGCTATGGCCGGTATCTGGTCTCCGAGGTGATCCGGTGGGCACGAGAGCACGCCTGGGCCCTCGTCGAGGTGCAGACCCTGGCGACCAACCAACCGGCCCTTGCCCTTTACCAGACGCTCGGCTTCGTGCCCATCGACCAGTCCACCGTCTATCGTCTGCCCGCCCAGTTGCTCGACCGCTCCGCCCCCCCTTGAGAGGCTGTGCGTGGCGTTCTTTCGATTCTTGCACAGCTTGCTCTTGCACACGGGAGCCGTTTTGGTATCCACTTTTTCATACTTGTCCGGGCCAGTCGGTGGGCTCAAGCGACCCGGCTGGCCGAACCGAGCGCAAGAGTTCCTGGGAAAACCGGCGCGCTCTGCTGGTGGGGTTAACAACCGATCGCAAGGGGACGAGACCATTCATGGCACGACGCACGCTCAACCGACATGAACTACGCGCAGCGGCAGAAGCGGCCGAGGCGCTTGGCTTGAACACGCCAGCCGATTCCGGTGCTCGGAGGGGCGCACGTGATCGCGCGGAGCCGCCTCCGCTCCGGTCCAAACCCGTGGCCGGTCCCCGGATGCGGATGGTCTGGGCCGTCTGCGATATGGGAGGGCGAACTGTTGCCACCTTTGAATACGCGCAGAAGGCCGAGGCCGAAGCTCACATCACCGCACTCAAGGCGCGAGGAAAAGGACCCCACTTCCTTCGTTCGGTGAAGGAACCCATGGCCTCCAGCAGCGAAGACCGGTGCTCTTGACCGCGCCACCCTCGCGGTTCTGCCAGCGGATCAACGGTCGCCAGCGATCTGGTCGCGTTCGCGCCGGGTTCGAACAAGGGCTGGCCCGACGTGGCGGGTTGCCCATCGCGCGACGAACCAATCATAAAGTGGAGGACACCACTCCGCGATCTTCAGGCCGGCCCAGGCCGTCCAGCTCGGGACCAGAAAAGTCCCTCGCCCGTCGAGTCCGCGGAGGATCGCACGCACCACTCGGACCGTGGGCTCGCCGGTCGGGATCCCTCCCTGGTCGCCCCCTGCCCCGAGCGCTGTGCTGGTAAATTCGCTCGCCGTGCGCCCGGGACAGGCCGCCCAGACCCGGACCCCGGTTCCCCGCAATTCGTACTTCAAGCTCTTGACCAGCCCGTTCACGGCATGCTTGCTCGCGACATAGACTGCCGAATAGGGGATTCCCACAAAGCCAAGGAATGAGGAAATCTGGAGAATCTGGCCCGAGCGTCGAGCACGCATATACCGTGAGGCTTTCTGGCTGAGGTCCATCAGTGCGATCACATTGAGCTCGATGATCTGACGGATTGCGTGCGGATCTTGATCGGCGAATTCGGCGTAGTGGCCTGCACCGGCATTGTTGATCAACAAGTCGAGCCCGCCCGGCAGGTCGATAGCCTGCTGCCAGAGTTGCTCGCGGAAGCCGCTGTCGATGAGATCGCCGGCAAGCACGTGGACGCGGCCGGGCGGCAACTCGGCGGCCAGTTGCTCGAGCCGGTCGAGACGCCTGGCCGTCGCCAGCACGGTGACTCCCCGATCTTGAACCAGTTGCCGGACCATTTCCCGTCCCAAACCCGACGATGCTCCGGTGACGAGCGCATGAGCAATCCGTGGCATCGCGGAATGATCCTCCTCCACGTTATGATACAGGAAGCCCGGCGCCTGGTCCGCCGCGGGACGGGTACGCGAACCCCATCGGGAGATAAGGTCTCCAATCCTGGGGACCTTACCACGCCTTCAGGCTTGTGTCACCGTGTTGATCCGGTCAACAGGAGTCTGGAGACCTGGAAACACGGCACAGTGGGTTGTTTTGCCCGCAATCAGGTTCTAGAATCGGAACAATTGATCGGCAGTCTTGATAAGCAATGTACTTGGAGCGGAAAACGAGGAGCGCCGTGGCCGCCATCGACGATCGCCAGACTCAGATCACTGCGAGACCGACAACCGGAGCCGACGTTTTGGTCGAATCGCTGGTACGGCACGGAGTCGAGGTCATCTTTGCCTACCCCGGCGGGGCCAGCATGCCAATGCACCAGGCCCTGACACGATTCCGGGACCGGATCCGGACCATCTTGCCGCGGCACGAGCAAGGCGGGATCTTCGCGGCCGAAGGGTACGCGCGGGTCACGGGAAAGCCCGGCGTGGTCATGGCCACCTCCGGTCCCGGCGCGCTCAATCTGGTCACCGGGCTGGCGGACGCTAAACTCGACTCGATTCCCTTGGTCGCGATCACGGGGCAGGTTCCCAGCCACGTCATTGGCACTGACGCCTTCCAGGAAACGCCAATGATCGAAGTCTCCCGCGCGATCACCAAGCATCACTACCTGGTGCAAAGCGCCCGGGACATTGCACGGGTGATGAAGGAAGCGTTTCATATCGCCAATACCGGACGGCCCGGCCCGGTCCTGGTCGATATCCCCAAGGACATTCAGAACACCGTGGTACCCCACCCGGATTACGATGTGGCGATGGACCTGCCCGGGTACCACCTGCCGCCGCCGCCGCCGGCGGAGACCATCCGCGAGGTCGTCTCGGCCATCGCGGAGTGCCAGCGGCCCATCATCTACTGCGGAGGGGGAGTGCTGGCCTCGAATGCACATGAAGAGCTGCGCGAGTTCGCCACCAAGACGGGCATTCCCGTGGCGATGACCGTGAACGGCCTGGGATCGATTCCCAGCGATCATTACCTTTCGCTCAACATGCTGGGCATGCATGGCACCATCTACGCCAACTACGCCGTGAACGATGCGGACCTCCTGCTGGCCCTGGGAGTCCGCTTCGATGACCGCGTCACCGGAAAGCTCACCGAGTTCGCCAAGCACGGGCGCATCGTGCACGTGGAGATCGATGCCTCGGAGATCAACAAGAATAAATACGCTCATATCCCGGTTCATACCGACGTCAAGGCGTTTCTCAAGGCGATCAACCCGCTGGTCGGGCCCGGCAACTGGCGCGCCTGGCACCAGCAGATCGACGAGTGGCGGACCGCCGAGCCGATGACCTACGACCAGCGGGACGACGTGATCCTTCCCCAGTATGTGCTCGAGCAGTTCTCGAAGCTGACCAAGGGCGAATTCCTCATGTCCACCGGCGTCGGCCAGCACCAGATGTGGGCCGCGCAGTGGACTCAGTTCAAGCATCCTCGCACCTGGATGACCTCAGGGGGCCTGGGGTCGATGGGTTACGGTCTGCCGGCCGCCATGGGTGCTCAGGCGGCGTTCCCCGAAGCGCTGGTGGTTGACATCGATGGAGATGGCAGCTTCCTCATGAATATCCAGGAGCTGGCCACGGTTTACTGCGAGAAGCTGCCGGTCAAGGTCATCGTGCTGAACAACCAGCATCTGGGCATGGTCGTTCAATGGGAGGATCGGTTCCACGCCGGCAATCGGGCTCATACCTACCTGGGACCAGTACACCTTCCCGAAGCCGTCGGCCAGGGAGAGGGGGAAGTCCCCGACTACATCTACCCCGACTTCGTGGAGATCTCCCGGGGTTTCGGCATCGCGGGCCGGCAGATCCGCGAAAAGTCGGAAGTGCTGGGAGCCCTCGAAGAGATGATCGCTCATCCAGGTCCTTACGTCCTGGATGTGCTGATTCCCTACCAGGAGCACGTTCTGCCCATGATCCCCTCGGGTGGAACGGTGCGAGACATCATCAAGAGCTGACGGCCCGCGGCCCGCGCCTCCTGGCACCGCCAAGTTGGTCTTGTCCCGCCGGGCGGTTCCGACTAAACCCCTGGGAGATCAGGCCGGTGATTGACCGGAGCTGGTTTCGACCGGTTGCCACGATGGCCCGCTTCCTCAGAGCTCTCCGCGCCTTGGCGAGCCTCTTTCACAATCAAACCCGGGGTTCGAGAGGTCATCCGCAAGTCGAGGTGTTTTCAAGTCATGACAATTGGAAATCACTTTCCGACACTGACAGCCGAGGAGGCTGCCGAGCTGATCCCCCACGGAGCGATGGTGGGGGTGAGCGGGTTCACGCCGGCCGGAGCCCCCAAGGCGGTGCCAAGGGCCATCGCCAAGCGGGCGCGGGCTTTGCATGCGGCGGGAACTCCTTTTCAAATCCGGGTGCTCAGCGGTGCTTCGACCGGTGTTGCCTGTGACGACGAGCTCGGCCTGGCCGAGGCGATGAGCTGGCGGGCGCCTTACATGACCTCCGCTCCACTGCGGAAACTCGCCAACACCGGCCGGCTCGACTTCGTGGACATGCACCTCTCGCACGTGGCCCAGATGACCTTGGAGGGATTCCTGGGCCGGGTGGACTTCGCGGTCATCGAGGCCACCGGCATCACAGCCGGTGGTCGGGTCTACTTGACGACCGGGATCGGCAACTCGCCCACGTTTCTGCGCAAGGCTGAGAAGGTCATCATCGAGCTCAATGCCTATCACTCACCGCGAATCCGCGAGCTGGCCGATATCATCGTCCTGCCCCCACCTCCGCATCGCCATCCGATCCCGATCATCGATCCGCTCGATCGGATCGGCAGGCGGTACGCCGAGGTCGATCCGGCCAAGGTCGTGGGGATAGTGCACACGAACGAACCGGACGGAGGACGACTCTTCAGCGGGCCCGACAAGGTCAGTCGCGGGATCGCCGGCCACGTCTCGCAGTTCTTGCTCGACGAGATGGCCGCGGGGCGAATCCCTGCCCAGTTCCTGCCGTTGCAAAGTGGCGTGGGCAGCGTATGCAACGCCGTCCTGGGCGATCTCGCCGCCAACGAGGACTTTCCGCAATTCAAGGTTTATACCGAAGTACTTCAGGACTCGGCGCTCAATCTGATCGCCGCGGGCTCCGTGACCGCGGCGAGCACTTGTTCGTTGACACTGACCGACGAGAAGCTGAAGTTCCTCTACGACAACTTCGACGAGTTCGACGATCGAATCGTCCTGCGGCCACAGGAAATCTCAAATAACCCCGGGATCGCCCGCCGGCTGGGCGTCATCGCCACCAACACGGCGATCGAGGTCGATATCTACGGCCATGGCAATTCGACCCACTTCTACGGCACCCAGCTCATGAACGGGCTAGGCGGAAGCGGCGACTTCGAGCGCAACGCCTACCTGTCGATCCTCATGTGCCCCTCGACTGCCAAGGGAGGGAGGATCTCGACCGTCGTCCCGATGTGCTCACACGTTGACCACACCGAACACACGGTCCAGGCCATCGCCACCGAGCACGGGGTGGCCGACTTGCGAGGGCTCTCGCCGATCTCGCGAGCCCGGCGGATCATCGATCAATGCGCCCATCCGGCCTACCGGGACTACCTGCACCACTACCTGGAATCGTCCCCGATGGGACACATCCGGCACGATCTTCGGCGGTGCTTTGAACTCTACAACAACCTTCTCGAGCACGGCGCCATGCTGCCGGATCTGGACCTGTCCCAGTTCGAGCTCCTGGAAGCCGCAGCCAGTTGAGCAGTCAGCAGCGTCGCCATATCGGAACGCTGTTTCAGAACTTGCAAACTCCTGCAAGCCGACCTGCGGCTGGACTGGGAGGAGTGGGAAACGGGATAGGACGGCTGCCGATTTTTCGGCTTTGAGCCTGTGGTGGCGAGTGTCCATCACCGATTCCGCATTCCGCAGACCACATTCAGTTGACCCAGATCGGCTCATCTACTAAAAGGCCGTATTTTTTCATCTTCTTGTAAAGGGTGGTGCGGTTGATGTCCAGAACCCGAGCCGTCTCCTGGCGATTCCAGTTGAATGCCTGCAGGGCCTGGATGATGATCCGTTTCTCGGGTTCCTCGAGCGCTTCTTTGAGAGGCCGGATACCCATGGGCAGGTGGGGTCGAGAACTGCTCGGGGAGCCGCCTCGCGACTGGCGCTGGTAGTTCAGGATCGGAGCCAGGTGAGCGGACGTGATCCGCGGGCCCGAGCTGCGGGCGACGGCCCGCTGGATCACGCCCTTGAGCTCACGCACGTTGCCGGGCCAGTCATGCCGTTGCAGGGCGTCCAGCGCGTCGCGGGTGAAACCCACGACGTCCTTGCGGAACTCCTGGGC
>Ga0074044_10004561_pt1 | contig 11443 bp, 8 predicted proteins | sample BogForMeECP23OM1_FD_94443 | JGI IMG/M metagenome (GOLD analysis project Ga0074044, IMG submission 94443) | Bog forest soil microbial communities from Calvert Island, British Columbia, Canada - Bog Forest MetaG ECP23OM1 | ecosystem: Environmental > Terrestrial > Soil > Wetlands ...
TCCGGCGTCGTGGTAGGGGGCGACGGATTCGGCTACGTGTCCGGGGAGGGACGGCACTGGAAATTTCCCCAGATCGGGCGCGCCGAGATCGGAGACGAGGTGGAGATCGGCTGCAACACGTGCGTTGACCGCGCGGCGCTCGAGGAAACGCACGTGGGCGCAGGCACGAAAATTGATAACCTGGTGCAGATCGGTCACAACGTGCGGATTGGAGAGGGCGGCCTGATCGTGGCGCAGGCGGGGCTGGCGGGAAGTTCCGTGGTCGGCCGGCAGGTGGTGATCGGCGGGCAGGTGGGGATTGCGGACCACGTCAGGATTGACGACGGGGCGATTATCGGGGCGCAGGCGGGGATCCCCACCGGCAAACGGATTGCCGCGGGAGAGCCGGTGTGGGGAACCCCGGCGCGCCCGATTCGCAAGTACCTCCAGCAGCTCGCGTGGCTTGGGCGGCTCAGCGAGGTGGGAGAGCAGTTGCTGATTCTGGCTGGGACCAATCGGAAAACATGACCATATTGTCCGACTATGGTAAGATAATCTGGTCCAAAGGAGGCAGGGGATGAAGCGCTCCGCTGCACGGCCCATCCAGGAAGTCGCCATCTCCGAATTCAAGGCCAAGTGCCTGGCCTTGCTGGAAACCGTACGAAAGACGAAGACGCCGATCCGCGTCACGCGTCGAGGAAAACCCGTGGCCGATGTGATTCCAGCGATCGAGGGAACAGAGAACAGCAGTTGGATTGGTTCCATGAAGGGCCTCATGGAGATAACGGGGGATATCGTTTCTCCAGTGATCGATCTGGACGACATCGAGGCTATGAAAGAATGAAACTGCTTCTCGATACGCATATCTGGCTCTGGAGCTTGAGGGAACCACACCGGCTCTCGCCTCGCGTGTTGCGCGAGCTGAGAGACGCACACAATGAGAAGTGGCTCTCCCCCGTGAGCGCGTGGGAAGCATCCATTCTGCATCGCAAGGCCCGGATTCATTTGCACATGAGCTTTCGGCAGTGGATGGCCACGGCGAGCGCGAACCTGCGCGAAGCTCCGTTGACTCATGAGGTGGTTGTGGCCGCTCAAGAATTGGAGTTCGCCCACCGGGATCCAGCCGACCGCTTTCTCGTGGCGACCGCAGGCGTGTTCGACTTGACGCTTGTCACGGAAGATCAGCGATTGTTGGGGCTGGGTAACATTGCCACCCTGGCGAACCGCTGATTGGAAGTGTGGCGGCGGGAAGAAAGACGGATTCCAACGGGCCGGTGGGAGAATTTTGTCGTCCAGCTTGCCTGCGTTCCGAAATCGGCTGACAATCTGCCTGCGTAAACTCACGACGGATCAGAGGGAAAACGAATGATGCCACGAATAAGCGCAGCGCTAATCCTGGTTCTTGGCTTCACCCTTACCACGCAGGCGCAAACCAAGGCGCCCGCGCAGCCGGCCGACTACGGCCAGTGGGAATCGCTGGTCACTGTGCGGGAGTTCGGCGGACTCTCGCCCGATGGCAAGTGGCTGGCCTACGTTATCAATCGTTCGAACCGCAACAACGAGCTGCGCGTCACGAACGTCGCGGACGGTACCACCAAGTCCGCAGCCTTCGCCACCCAGCCGGTCTTCTCGTCCGATTCGCGCTGGGTGGCCTACGCCATCGGGTACTCCGAAGCGCAGGAAGAAAAGATGCGGAAAGACAAGAAGCCGGTGCAGAGAAAAATGGGGCTGCTGAATCTGGCGACCGGCGAGCAAATCGTGGTGGACGGCATCGAGTCGTTTGCGTTCAGCCCCACGGGAACCTACTTGGCCATGCGGCGCTATGCGCCCGAGAAAAAAGAGGCGCAGGATTCCGGGGCTACGGCCGATGCGGAAGAGACTCAGGGCTCAACCCTCATTTTGCGCCAGCTCTCCAGCGGGCACGATACGTCGTTCGGCAACGTGTCGGAGTTCGCCTGGCAGGACCTCCCCGGGAAGGGGACCCTTCTGGCGATGACCATCAACTCGGAGGACAAGACCGGGAACGGCGTTCAAATTTTCGATTGCGCGACCGCCGCGGTCCGCGTGCTGGATTCCTCCGCGTCCGTTTACAGCGGCCTGGCCTGGCGTAAGAAGAGCGCCGACCTGGTGGTTCTGCGTTCGAAGGCAGACGAGCACCGCGAGGGAGCGACGCAAGCAGCGCTGGCATGGACTCATCTCGCGGAGGCCTCCGAGGCCAGCCACGTGTACGACCCCACCGGCGACGCCAAGTTTCCATCGGGCATGCGCACTGTCTCGTTTCACAAGCCCTCGTGGTCGGAGGATGGCGACGCCGTTTTTCTCGGAGTGGCGAAATGGGATGAGAAAATTCCCGAGGCAAAAAAGAGCGAAAAGGGAACTGACGGCGATGCCGGCAAAACCGGAGCCGCGTCCAAAGACAAGGACAAAGACAAGGACAAAGAAGAAGAAGAGGCGGCGGGCGTGGCCATCTGGAACTACCGCGACGTCGAGGTGATGCCCAAGCAAAAGCTCAATGCCAAGAACGATCGCCAGAAGAACATGCTGGCCGCCTGGCATGTGACCCGCGGACAGTTTGTCCCGCTTGGAAAGGATCTGGATGAAAGCGTGACGCCCATCAAGCATCAGCCACGGGCCTACGCCGCCAACTGGTCGGCCTACGCCATGGAACGCACCATCGGCCGCCCGGCCGCGGATATTTATCTCGTGGATCTGGCCACCGGCGATCGCAGCAGGATTCAGGAGCGCCTGAACGACGATTACTATCTCGAGGCCAGTCCGGGAGGGCGTTACCTGCTCTACTTCCATGACGACAACTATTGGACCGTGGACACGGCCACCCGCGCCGTGGTGAACATCACCAAAGACGTGAAGACGGCGTTTGTGAACCGTGAGGCGGACTTTACCATCAAACAAAAGCCGGCCTTCGGTCTGGCGGGTTGGACGAAGAACGACGCGGCCGTCATCCTCTACGACAAGTTCGATCTCTGGCAGGTGGCGCCCGACGGCTCGCACGCCACAAAACTCACCGACGGCGCCGCCGAGCAGGTGCGGCATCGCTACGTCAAACTGAACCCCGAGGACGAGTGGATCGACACCGACAAGCCGGTGTACCTGAGCCTGTTTGGAATCTGGACCAAGAAGTCGGGATACGCAAGGCTCGTGCCGGGGGCATCGGGAGCGCTCAGCGAAGAGCATCTGGTGTGGTTCGACAAGAGAGTGGACCAACTGGCCAAGGCCAAAGACGCCGATGTCTTCGAATACGTGAGCCAGACTTTCGTGGAATCGCCGAACGCATTTGTCGGCGGGCCGGATCTGAAGCAGCCCAAGCAGGTGACCAACACGAATGCATTTCAGGCCAACTACGCCTGGGGCCGCGAGGAACTGATCGAATACAAGAACAGCCACGGCGAGCGCCTGCAGGGCGCGCTCTACTATCCGGCAGGCTACGACCCGGCGAAAAAGTATCCCATGGTCGTCTACATGTACGAAAAATTGTCGGACGGGCTGCACCGCTACAGCGCGCCATCCGAACGCGACTACTACAACCTCGGCGCCATGACCAGCCACGGCTATTTCCTGCTGGAGCCGGACATCGTCTTTCGCCCGCGCGACCCCGGCGTGTCCGTGGTGGACTGCGTCACCTCCGCAGTCAAGCGGGTCATCCAGATGGGCGTGATCGATCCGAAAAAAGTGGGCATCATGGGGCATTCCTGGGGTGGATTCGACTCCACCTATCTCGCCACCCATACCACCGACTTTTTCGCGGCCGCAGTGGCAGGCGCGCCGATCACCGATCTCGTCAGCAATTATGGCAATCACCACTGGAGCTCGGGGATCGCCGAGACGGATCACATTGAAACCGGACAGCAGCGCATGGAAGTCCCGCTCTATGAAGACCTCCAGGCCTACATCCGCAATTCAGCCGTCTTTGGCGTGCAGAACATGACCACCCCGCTGCTCATCGAGGTGGGCGACAGCGACGGTACCGTCTTCTTCCATCAGGGAGTGGAGCTGTACAACATCGCCCGGCGCGCCAAGAAGAACGTTGTGCTGCTCGAATACGCCGGGGAGGACCACGGCCTGCGCAAGAAAGCGGACCAGATGGATTACCAGCGGCGCATCTTCGCGTGGTTCGGCCACTATCTGAAAGACGAGCCCGCGGCCGCCTGGATCACCAACGGAGAGAGCTACCTGGAGCGCGAGAGGGAATTGAAGAAGCTGAAGGCCGCGGGCGGGAAGAGCTGACGGGGTTCCATCCAGGATTTGCGAAGCGGCGCGGGAGCTATGTCCAATCCTCGTTACATCGTCGTGGGCGGGCATACCCGGAGCATCGGGAAGACCTCCCTGGTGGTGGATTTGATCGCGGCCATGCCGGAGGCTGGATGGACGGCCGTCAAGATCACGCAATTCGGCCATGGGGTCTGCTCCGAGCATGGAGAGCCTTGCGACTGCGCCACTGCCACCCACTCGGCTGTGCTCGATGAGGAGACGGACCGCAGCGGGCGAACAGATAGTTCTCGTTTCCTGGTGGCTGGCGCGCGGCGCTCGCTGTGGCTGCGGACTCGGCAGGGCGACTTGGCGGAAGGCATGCCCCTGCTGCGGGCCGCGCTTCAGGGGGCGGATAACGTCATCATCGAGAGCAACGCGGTGCTGGCGTTCATCCGCCCGGCCATCTACTTGGTGGTTCTGGACCCGTTGTTTCCGGATTTCAAAGAGACCACCAAGCGCTTCCTGGACCGCGCCGACGCCTTCGTGCTCAGGAACATCCCGCCGGAGACTGCCTGGGAAGGCGTGTCCGAGAGGTTGGTGGGGGCGAGGCCGAGGTTTTATCAGCGGCTGGGAGAGCCCCTCCCGCGTGATTTGCTGGCGTTGATTCGAGAGAGGTTATTTGCTCCCGTGCATCCTCGGGCAACCTGACCGCATCTTCCGGGTTGACCGGGGAGTGTATCGCTGGGATAATTTCAGGGACAGGGGAGAGGGAAGCTCGACTACGATGGTTGTAGGAGCTCCCAGGGGGGATATCTACAATCCCCTGTATCGTTGACCCTATTTGGAACGTGAAGGAGGCTGAGTTTCAAACACAGCCTCGCACGTTTGGGGAGAATACTAGGCACAGGGCGGACAGCAGACGCAAAGATGACAGCAAACCAGAATTTCAGTTGGAATCCTCACCCGGCCGGGGGCGCAGCGGCGGCGCCGGCACTCATTCACTCCCTCGAACAGCGCCTGGATCAGGCGATTGCGCGGGGAGTGGACTGGCTGCTGAGCTGCCAGGCCCCGGAGGGCTACTGGCTGGGCGAACTTGAAGCCGACACCACTCTGGAATCGGACTACATCCTCTACCTGCATGTGATCGGCAGGTTCAGTCCGGTTCGGGTGGAAAAGCTCGCGCGGTGCATCCGCAAGCACCAGCTCGCCGATGGCGGCTGGAATATCTATGCAAACGGCCCGTCGGAACTGAACGCGACCGTGAAGGCCTACCTGGGGCTGAAACTGGCTGGAGACTCGCCGGACGCGCCCCACATGGCCCGCGCGCGGAAGCGCGTGCACGAGTTGGGCGGCCTGGAATGCATCAATTCGTTCGAGCGGTTCTACCTGGCCCTGGTGGGAGCAGCGGACTGGGGCATGGTGCCGGCGATGCCTCCGGAACTGCTGATTCTCCCCCACTGGTTCTACGTAAACCTGTACGAGATTTCCTCCTGGTCGCGCGGGATCCTCGTCCCCATGGCCATCCTCTTCGCGCTGCGCCCGGCCTGGAAGCTTCCCAAGGGCATGAATCTGGACGAACTGTTCCTGAAACCGGAGCACCGCTACCGGGCGTTTGCGTGGGACCCAAAGATCCTGACCTGGCGGAACTTCTTCCTGCTGGTGGACCGGGCCATGAAATTTGCGGAGCGGCTGCCATGGAAGCCTCTGCGGCAGCGGGCCCTGCGCGAGGCGGAGAAGTGGCTGATGGACCACATGGAGCGCAGCGAGGGACTGGCCGCCATTTACCCGGCCATGATGAATTCGATTTACGCGCTGATGGCCCTGGGCTATGCGCCCGACGATCCCATCACCTCGCGGGAGATCGCGGAGCTCGAGAAATTTGAGATCGAAGAGAACGGAACCATCCGGCTCCAGCCGTGCATGTCGCCGGTGTGGGATACGGCCATCGCCATGGTGGCCCTGGAAGAGGCGGGGCTGCCACCGAACCATCCGGCGCTGGTGCGCGCAGCCTCCTGGATGCTGGATAACCAGATACTGGGCCCGGGCGACTGGAGCGTGAAAGATCCGGGAGTCGAGCCGGGGGGCTGGGCATTTGAATTCCGCAACGACTTCTACCCCGACGTGGACGACACGGCCTTCATTCTGATGGCCCTGCAGCGCGTGGATTATCCGGACCGGGCGCGCATGGAAGCGGCGCTGCGGCGCGGGCTGAACTGGGTCGTCAGCATGCAGAACAAGGATGGAGGCTGGGGCGCGTTCGACAAAGACAACGACTGCCAATTGCTCACGCACGTGCCGTTTGCGGACCACAACGCCATGATCGACCCGGCGACCGCGGATGTAACCGCGCGCGTCGTCGAGTGCCTGGCGCGGCTGGGCTGGCCCGCATCGCATCCGGTGCTCAAGCGCGCGCTGCATTTCCTCCAGCAGGACCAGTGCGCGGATGGCTCGTGGTTCGGTCGTTGGGGCGTGAATTACGTGTACGGGACCAGCGGAGTGCTCCGGGCGCTGGAACCCATGGGCTTGTCGCGGCAGCCCTACGCGCTGCGCGGCGTGCAGTGGCTCAAGTCGGTGCAAAACCCGGACGGCGGGTTCGGGGAATCCATCGCTTCCTACGCCTATGCGGAGCGGAAGGGGCGCGGGGCGGTCACCGCGTCGCAAACGGCCTGGGGCCTGATCGGCCTGCTCGCCTCGGGCGGCCCCGAGGACCACTCGGCGGAGAGGGCCCGCGATTATCTCCTCTCCACGCAGACGCGCGAAGGATCCTGGGAAGAGGCGGAGTTCACGGGGACGGGCTTTCCCGAAGTTTTCTATCTCAAATACCATCTGTACCGCCACAATTTTCCCCTGTACGCCCTGGCCCGCTGCCGCAACGTGGGAACCGGCGCCGGAGAATTTCGCTCCATGTTGATCTCGCCGGAATCGCTGGAAGCGTGGCGGGCGGAGAGGCGGCGGAGCCGGCGTCAGGGACGGTCCCGGAATGGAACCGTGGGTCCCGTGAACGGCAACGGTCATGCCAATGGAAACGGCCGTAGCGCGGCCGCTGCCGCGTTTGGCGCAGTAGTCTCGAAATACCGGGATCGCAACGGCGCGCGGAAGACCATCGGCATCAAAAAGTCGGGGGAGAACGGACACCGAGGAGGAGCATGAGATTCCCGCTGAAATTGACGACCAAGCTCACCGGCTATATCGCCGGAAAGCGCATCCGCGGCGAGGGGAAATTTCCGCTGGTGATGATGCTGGAGCCGCTGCATGCGTGCAACCTCACCTGCACGGGTTGCGGGCGCATCCGCGAGTACAAGTCCACGATCAACGAACTGCTGACGGTGGAGCAATGCCTGGCCGCGGCGGAGGATTGCGGCGCTCCGGTGGTGTCCATCTGCGGCGGCGAGCCCATGATTTATCCGGAGATCGGCCGGCTCACGCGCGAGCTGCTGGACCGCGGGAAGCACATCTACCTGTGCACCAACGGGATGTTTATCCGCAAGCGTCTGCACGAGTTCCAGCCGTCTTCGAGCTTTTTCTGGAACGTGCATCTGGACGGGATGGAGCGCAACCACGACCTGGCGGTGGAGCGCGACGGTGTCTTCCGCGAGGCCATTGACGGCATCAAAGCCGCCAAGGCCGCCGGTTTCTACGTCTGCTCGAATACCACCATCTACCGCGAGACGGATCTGCGCGAGATTGCCGACCTCTACGAATACCTGTGCGAGCTTGGCGTGGACGGCCACATGGTTTCCCCGTCGTATTCTTACAATTCCGTGCAGACCAAAGAGATATTCATGGACCGGGAAATGATCCGGGAGAAATTCAAGCTGGCCTGCGACCTGCTCGAGAAATACAACCTGATGACCTCGCCGATCTACCTGGAATACCTGCGCGGCGAGCGTGAGCTTATGTGCACGGCGTGGGGGAATCCCACGTACAACCCGCGGGGCTGGAAGGGCCCGTGCTACCTGATGACCGACACCCACCACGCTACCTTTAACGACTTCATCGAGAAGACGCCCTGGGAGAAGTACGGCCGCGGCCGCGACCCGCGCTGCGCGGACTGCATGGTCCACGTCGGCTACGAGCCGTCCGCCGTCCTGGGCAGTCACCGGAAATTCGGCGACAACTGGAAAATGCTCCAGTGGCAGGTGTCCGGACGCATGGGCGGGGCGCGAGGCAAAACGCGCAAGGCCGTCAACGGCCACGCTAACGGCCATGGCAACGGGACCACGGCCGTGAGCGCGCCGCCCCCGCCGCAGAAGCAGGCTTACCAGGACGGCTCCTTCAACATTCTATGACCACGCTGGTTACCGGGGCCACCGGCTTCGTTGGCAGCCATGTAGCGCGGCTGCTTGCGGAGCGGGGCGAGCCCTTGCGCGTGCTGGTACGGCCCACCAGCCGCGCTCGCATGCTCGATGGAATCCCCTGCCAGCGCGTGATCGGTGACCTGTGCCGGCGAGTCGAATTGGAAGCCGTGCTGCGCGGCGTGCGGCGGGTGTTTCACGTGGCCGCCGACTATCGCCTGTGGTCGCGTGACCCCGCGGAAATCTACCGCAACAACGTCGAGGGCACCAGGAACCTGCTGAGCGCTGCGCGTGATGCGGGCGTCGAGCAGTTCGTCTACACCAGCACCGTGGCCACCATGGCCGTCCCGACCGAGGACGGACGCCTTCCCGATGAATCCACTCCCGCCAGCCTGGAGCAGATGGTGGGGCACTACAAGCGCTCGAAGTTCATCGCCGAGCGCGAGGTGCAGGATGCTGCGCGGGAGGGGATGCCCGTGGTCATCGTGAATCCAACGACGCCGGTGGGTCCTGGAGATTGGAAGCCAACGCCCACGGGTCGCATCGTCGTGGATTTTTTGAATGGGCGCATGCCCGCCTTCGTGGATACGGGACTGAACCTCGTGGCGGTGGAAGACGTCGCCGCGGGCCACCTGCTGGCCGCGGAGCGCGGCAAGCCGGGGGAACGCTACATTCTGGGCTGCAGGAACATGACGCTCCGGGAGATTCTGGGTGAGCTTGCGTGGATTACGGGGCGCCCGGCACCCCGCGTGCGCATCCCCCATGGCGTGGCGATGGCCGCGGCGTGCGTGGACACGGCCTTCTGTCGGCTGCTCCGGCGCGAGCCGCACATCCCGCTCGAAGGCGTGCGCATGGCCCGGCACCGCATGTTCGTGGAAACGTCGAAAGCGGAGCGGGAGTTGGGATTCCAGCCTGGTCCGATTGCCGCGGCGCTCGAGCGCGCGGTGCGCTGGTACCAGAGCAACGGCTACGTGCGCGGAGCCGGCGCGGGCGAGGCTGCGGCCCGGCGCGCTGCCTAGAGGGTCGCCTGCGAGTCGAGAGTCGAGAGTGAGGACGGCGCGCGGCGCGCAGAAAGTGTGCGTCGGCAGAATCTGATCCAAGTTGCGGTCGAGCGCGCAGGCTCAAGCCTGTGCCACAGTTCATGCGAATCCTGGTCACCTTCGCACTTCCCACCGAGTTTGCCTCCTGGCGACGCCGGCACAAATTCACCCGCATACCGAACCTGCCCGCGGGGCTGGATCTTACCCGTTGTCCGATGTTCCGCGCCCGGATGGGAGAAACGGAAATCGTCGTGGCGTTGACGGGGATCGGTCCGGTTCGGGCGCGCCGCGGGGCCCGCTATGCCCTGCAATGCGCTCCCGACGTTTGCATTTCATCCGGCCTGGCCGGCGCGGTGAAAGAGAATTACAGCCGGAGCGAAGTGCTGGCGGCGATGCAGGTGGGCGAGGCCCGTGCCAAGCGCCTGTTTCCCAGCGAGCCCGCGCTGGTGGAGAGGGCCGGGGCCTGCGGGGCTACCGTGGTGGAGCGATTCCTCACCAGCCCGAGCGTGGTCGTCACCGCAAGCGCGAAAAAAGCGCTCGCCGCGCTCGGCGATGCTGTGGAGATGGAGAGCGCCGGGGTGTTGGCGGCGGCCAGCGCCGAGAACATACCGGCAGTGGCCATCCGCGTGATTTCCGACGACGCCAGGCAGGATCTGCCGTTGGACCTGAACCGCGTGCTCAATGCCAAAGGGAAGGTGCGGCCCGTATGGCTGCTCAGTTCGATCGCGGCGAAGCCCGCATCTCTGCGAGGATTGCTGCAACTTGCCGGCGACAGCCGCAGGGCATCGGCGAGCCTCGCGGCGTTTTTGGACCGCTACATCGTGGATCTGGCGGAAGCGTGGAAGGGGTACGCGGCGGTGGCCGTGGAACAGGCATGAGCGGGCGTCCCATGGAAACGGCGGGGAGCGCGAGCCCGGGCGGCCACGGCCTGAGCCCAGTGGGGCGACACATGCGAGCGGGAGTCTACCTCGGAGCGGGCCGGGTGGCCGTGGAAGACGTCCCGGTGCCGGAAATCGGCCCGGGCGAGGTGCTGCTGCGGGTGGCAGCGTGCGGCGTGTGCGGCACCGACATCAAAAAAATCCATCACGGCTTCGTGCGCGCGCCCCAGATTTTCGGGCACGAAATGGCGGGCACTGTGGTGGACGTCGGCCGCGGAGTTTCCGGCTGGAAGCCGGGCGACCGCGCCATCAGTTTCCACCACGTGCCCTGCGGCGAGTGCTTTTATTGCCGGCGAAAACTCTACTCGCAGTGCCCGACGTACAAAAAAACGGGAGTGACGGCGGGATTCGATCCCAACGGCGGGGGCTTCGCGCAGTATGTGCGCGTCATGCCGTGGGTGGCGGAACGCGGCATGGAAGCCATTCCCGCGGGCGTGAGTTTTCTCGAGGCCTCGTTTGTCGAGCCGGTGAACACCTGCTGGAAGGCGGTGCGCAAGGCGCGCGTGGCGCCCGGAGAGGATGTGCTGGTGGCGGGGCAGGGGCCCATCGGCCTGCTCCTGATGATGCTGGCGAAGCTCGAGGGCGCGCGCGTGTACACCAGCGATCCCATGCCCGCGCGGCGCGAGCGAAGCCTGCGCTGCGGGGCCGTGGAGTCGTTCGATCCCGCGGCCGTCTCGGTGCGCGAAGTGATCCGCGCGCGCACGGAGGGGCGCGGCGCCGATGCCGTCTTGCTGGCCGTACCCGCGCCGGCCCTGGTGGAAGAGGGCCTCGAAATGGCGCGGCCGGGGGGACGCGTGCTCCTGTTTGCCCACAATGACCCGGTCATGCGCGTGGAATTTGCGGTCCACCATGCCGGCGTGGAAGAGAAGGAACTGCTGGGGAGTTACAGCGCCGACGCCGACTTGCAGGGCGAGTCCGCTCGGCTGGTTTTCTCGCGGCGCCTGCCCCTCGCCGACATGGTGGACCGCAAATTCCACGCGCA
>Ga0074044_10004562_pt1 | contig 11441 bp, 7 predicted proteins | sample BogForMeECP23OM1_FD_94443 | JGI IMG/M metagenome (GOLD analysis project Ga0074044, IMG submission 94443) | Bog forest soil microbial communities from Calvert Island, British Columbia, Canada - Bog Forest MetaG ECP23OM1 | ecosystem: Environmental > Terrestrial > Soil > Wetlands ...
ACCGGGCCAGATGGCGTACGACCGGGCCAGCACGGTGTTCTCGCCGGACGGGCGACTGTTCCAGGTCGAGTACGCCCTCCAGGCGATCCAGATGGGAGGCACCGCGGTCGCGGTGACCTACGAGACGGGGATCGTGTTCGTGGCCTACCGCAACCTTCCGGTGAGTTCGCTCGCCGAGGCCGGGTCGATCGAGAAGAGCTTCGCGATCGACAAGGGGCTTGGATGCGTCACGGCGGGACTCATCGCCGACTCCCGCGTGCTGGTCGAGTTCCTCCGGGTCGAGGCGCAACGTCACCGCCTGACGTACGGGGAACCTCCTCCGTTCACCCTGCTCGGCCACGCACTCGGAACGCTGCTCCAGCAGTACACGCAATTCGGCGGCACGCGCCCCTTCGCGGTCTCTCTCCTGCTCGGCGGTTTCGACGGGACCTCTCCCGGGCTCGTCGAGCTCGACCCCAGCGGCGCGACGATCGGATGGAAGGCGTACGCGATCGGCCGCAACCGTCGCGCGGTCGCCGACTTCCTCGAAGAGAAGCTTCCCGACCACCTCACCGAGGAGTCCGCGTTCAAGCTCGCCGTCCAGGCGGTCGCCGAGGGTTCGCCGACACCGTTCCAGCCGGAAGCGCTCGACGTCGCGATCCTGGAGCCCGACACCGACCTGCGTCGCCTGCCCGTCGGCGAAGTCGCCCGCCGCGTGCAGGGAATGCCGTTCATTGGGGCTCCCGAACGCCGCACGAGTTCCCGATAGAACTGAGCGCGAAGCGACCCTGAAGGGCCTAAGACGCCGAACGGCGTGCCGGGACGATGTCGCGACCGCTCACGATCTCCCCTCGGGACGCGCAAGTGCTCGTCGAGTACAACCGGGCGGTGTTCGCTCGGTTCGCGCGGAGGGTCCGGAACCTCCCGGGGAAAGAGGCCACGCGCCGACGGGGGATCGGTCACGAATCACTCTTCGATACCCTCGTGCACATCCTCAACGTCCAGGAGGTGTGGCTGGTCTACATCGTCCGCGGCCGAAATTCGGACAAGGAATTGGGCGCCCTCTTCGACGATACTCGTCGCCACCCCAAGAACTGGAAAGGGTTTGACGAGTATGCGAAGCGGGTCTGGTCGGGGGTGGACGAGACCTTGAGGGACCTGACCCCTCGCTTCCTGGCTCGGCCCGTGAGCGTCTTCTGGATGCCGGGCCGCTACACCGTCCGGGACGCTCTCCTCCAAACGACGATGGAGGAGGCGCACCACTTGGGCGAGATCATCGGCGCGCTCTGGCAGGACGACCGCAAACCCCCCGACATGACCTGGATCGACGTGCGCCGGTCGCCGGCCCGGCGGCCTCGGCGGACCTAGGACCGCGACGGGACCCGTCGTTTCGCGGCCGCGGCCTCGAACTCCCCGCGCAGGCGCATCCGGCGGCGCGTGCGGTGGTAGGTGACGGCGAACCGGTGCGCCTCGTCGCGCACCGCTCGAAGGAGCAACATCGGGGCGGCGTTCGGGTTCGGGTGCATCGGCTCCGAGCGGTCGGTGCGGTAGACCTCTTCCTCCCGTTTGGCGAGACCGATCGTGGGGATCCGGTCCGCGAGGCCCAGCGTGGTCAGCGCTTCCTCGGCCGCCGAGAGCTGACCGGCGCCTCCGTCGATGAGCAGGAGGTCCGGGAGGACCTCGTTCTCGGCGAGGCGGCGCGCGAAGCGTCGGGAGACGACCTCCGCTACCATCGCGAAGTCGTTGGTCCCTTCGACCGAGCGGATCCGATAGCGACGGTACTCGGACCGCTTCGCGAGGCCCCGCTCGAAGACAACGACGGAACCCACCGCTTCCGACCCTTGGAAGATCGAGATGTCCACTCCCTCGATCCAGTTCGGGATCGTGGGCAACTCGAGGAGACTCTGGACGGCAAGGAGCACTTCCCGGGGGGCCGGCCGGGCCACGACCTGGTCGACGGTGGCTCGGGCCAGCCGTTCGGCAAGGCGACCGAGCGAGGCGTAGCGACCGGTCGGGCGGAAGTGGACCTCCACGCCGCGGGGACCGAACAGATCGTCGAGGGTCGCATCGATCCCCGCCGGGCGGGGGGCCGCAATGTAGATCCGGTCGGGAAGCTCGAACTGCGCCCCGTAGTACTGGGTCAGGAACTGACGCAGGACCTCTCCCGGCTCGGGGACGTCGTCCGCCGGGATCGTAACGAGGTGCGGCTCGGTCCTTCGAACCTCGCCGTCCTCCACCCGCAGAAGTCCGACGGCCACGCGCAGCGTGGCCGGGTCGTTCGGGTAGGCGAGCGCGAGCACGTCCGCGCGACCCGACCCCGGACCGACGACCGATTGACGCTGGGAGAGCGCCCCGAGCCCGGCGAGGGCGTCCCGCAACATCGCCGCGCGCTCGAACTCCTCACGTTCGGAGGCCCGGCGCATCTCGTTCTCGACGAGCGGCCGGACGAGCGCCACCTGGCCGCGCAGGACCTGCGTCGCCCGGTCGATGCTCGCCCGGTATTCGTCGCGGCCGATCGCCCCGATGCAGGGCGCGCTGCAGACCTTGAGATGGTAGTAGAGGCAGGCTTGCTTGGGAAGTCGAACGCAACGGCGCAGTTGGAAGAGGTCGCCGAGGAGCTTCTCGACCCCCCGGGCCTCCCGGGCGCTCGTGTACGGTCCGAACAGGAGCACGCCGGAGCGGCGGCGCGGTCGGCGGACGAGGAGGATCCGGGGCACCTCGTCCCCGACCGTGACGGCGAGGTAGGGGTAGCTTCGGTCGTCCTTCAGGAGAACGTTGTAGGGGGGTTGGTACTGCTTGATGAGGTTCGCTTCGAGCAGGAGCGCCTCCCGCTCGGTCACGGTGGGGACGAACTCGACGCTCGCGCTCTGCGCGAGGATCGTTCCGTCCTTCTCGATCCGTGCCCGCAGGTGGTCGAGGACCCGACGGCGCAGGCTGCGCGCCTTCCCGACGTAGACGACCTCCCCGCGGGCCGAGCGGAAGAGGTAGACCCCCGGAACATCCGGGCCGGTCCGGAACCCTTCTCGGGTCTCCGCGGCGAGCTGGCTCGCCGGCACGAACGAAGGAAGCTCGGCTCGTCCGGGCTCGGTCATAGCCGGGCGCGCCGAAGGATCGGGGTGGGCGGCGCGAGATGCGGCAGGAGGAACCGGCCGGTGTGCGAGGCCGGCGCGCGCGCGACCTCCTCGGGGGGACCTTGAGCGACGACGTGCCCGCCCGCGTTCCCGCCCTCGGGTCCGAGGTCGATCAGCCAGTCGGCCGACTTGAGGACGTCCACGTTGTGCTCGATGACGACCACGGTGTTCCCGCCGGAGCGCAAGCGGAACAGCACCTGGAGGAGCCGGTCGACGTCCGCGAAGTGGAGGCCGGTGGTCGGTTCATCGAGGAGATAGAGGGTTTTCCCGGTCGGAGGCTTCGCGAGCTCGTAGGCGATCTTGATCCGCTGGGCTTCCCCGCCCGAGAGCGTGGTCGCGCTCTGACCGAGCCGGATGTATCCGAGCCCCACGTCGACGAGCAGCTGGAGGCGGGTCGCGATGCGTCGGTGGTGCGCGAAGAAGGGGAGCGCCTCGCTGACCGACAAGTCGAGGACGTCGGCGATCGTCTTGCCCTTGAACTTCACCTCGAGGGTCTCGGCGTTGAACCGCTTCCCGCGGCACTCTTCGCAGACCACGTAGACATCCGGGAGGAAGTGCATCTCGTAGCGGAGCACCCCGTCGCCCTCGCACGTCTCGCATCGGCCTCCCGCGACGTTGAAGCTGAACCGTCCGGGAGCGAACCCTCGCGCCTTCGCGTCGGGCAGGCCGGCGAACAGCTCCCGGATTGGGGTCATCACGCCGGTGTAGGTGGCCGGGTTCGACCGGGGCGTCCGGCCGATCGGAGCCTGGTCGATCAACAGGACCCGGTCGACCTCGTCGATTCCTTCGATGAAATCGTGACGGCCGGGCGTCTCGCGCCCGAGACCGAGGTGCCGCCGGACCGCTCGATAGAGGATCTCCTGGAGGATCGTCGACTTGCCGCTTCCGGAAACACCGGAGAGTCCCACCAGGAGGCCGAGCGGGATGCGCACGTCCTCGCCCTTCAGATTGTGCTCGCGGGGCCCGTGGATCGAGAGAAATCGACTCCCGGGAGACATCCGCCGCTCGGGCGTGGGGATCGAGCGCTCCCCCGACAGGAACGCGGCCGTGAGCGAGCGCGGAGTACCGCGGATTCGGTCCGGGGGTCCCGAGTAGAGGAGCTCTCCGCCGAGCGCGCCGGCACCGGGCCCGAGGTCGACCAGCCAGTCCGATTCGCGCATCGTCATCTCGTCGTGCTCGACGACCAACAGCGTGTTTCCGAGGTCACGGAGCGTCTTGAGCGTCGAGAGCAAGCGGGCCTGGTCGCGTGGGTGGAGACCGATCGACGGTTCGTCCAGGATGTAGAGAACCCCGACGAGCCCCGAACCGATCTGGGTCGCGAGGGCGATGCGCTCAGCCTCCCCGCCCGAGAGAGTCCCCGACGCTCGGTCGAGGGTGATGTAGGTGAGGCCCACGTTCTCGAGGAAACCGAGGCGGGCCCGGATCTCTTTGACGACCTGGCCGACGATCTGCTCGTCGCGGTCGGAGAGCGCGAGCGACCGGAACATCTCGACCGACTCGCTCACCGTCATCGCCGTGACCTCGGCGATCGACTTCCCCTGGACCGTGACCGCGAGGGTCTCCGGTTTGAGACGACGGCCCCCGCAGGCCCGGCACGGAATGAACGACAGGAACCCGAGGTAGTACTCCTTCGCGCTCTCGCTCTTCGTCGTCCGCCATCGACGCTCGAGCGCGGCGACGAGCCCCTCGCGGAGCCAGCCGTTCACCCACCATTCCTCGGGTCGATGGGTGGAAGGACCGAGGCTCTTTTCGCCCCCGTACATGAGCGCCTTCCATCCTTTCTCCGAGAGCTCTCGGATGGGTCGACGTGGGTCGTAGCCGAAGAGCTGGCCGAAGCGGACGAGCGAGGACGTCATCGGAGTCAGCCCCCAGACGTTGATCGCCTTCGTCAGGGGCTTTTCCTTGTCGGGAACGATCCGGTCGGGGTCGGCATGCAGTGTGGCCCCGATCCCCAAACAGTCCGGGCAGGCCCCGAAGGGGTTGTTGAACGAGAACATTCGGGGTGCGAGCTCGTCCATCGAGAACCCGCAGAGCGGGCATGCGCGCCGGCTCGAGAAGACCTGACGCTCTCCTCGGGGACGTCGGAGGATGACGAGCCCGTCCCCGAGGCTGCGCGCGAGCTCGACCGATTCGGCGAGGCGGCTCTCTTCGGACGGCGAAACCTCGAAACTATCGACCACGACCTCGATCGTGTGCTTCTTGTTCTTCTCGAGACGGATCTCCGAGCCCGGCAATCGGACCTCGACGCCGTCGATGACGAACCGTCGGTAGCCGGCTTTGCGCAACTTCTCGATCACCTCGCGATGCTCGCCCTTCTTTGCCTGGAGTACCGGGGCGAGCAGGTCGATCTTCTCCCCGCGGGCTTGGCCCTTCACCGCGTCGACGATCCGGTCGACGGATTGCGGCGTGATCTCCTGGCCGTCGTTCGGGCAGTGCGGCACGCCGATGCGGGCGAAGAGCAGTCGGAGATAGTCGTGGATCTCCGTGACGGTGCCGACCGTCGATCGGGGATTCTTGCTGCCGGCTCGTTGCTCGATCGCGATCGCGGGCGCGAGCCCGTCGATCGAATCGACGTCGGGTTTGTCCATCTGGCCGAGGAACTGGCGGGCGTACGACGAGAGACTCTCGATGTACCTTCGTTGGCCCTCAGCGTACAGCGTGTCGAAGGCGAGCGAGGACTTTCCGGAACCGCTCACTCCCGTGATGACGATGAACTTCCCGCGAGGGAGGTCGATCGAGATGTTCTTCAGGTTGTGTTGGCGCGCGCCGCGGACCCGGATCGTGTCGGATGGGTCGGCCATGTCTCGGACCTACGGCGGCAGCAACGTGCGGACCGTCTCGACCAGCCGGACGAGGACGTGGGCCTGCACACGAGCCCCGAGTTCGGCGGACGCGTTCCGTGTGTCGCCGATGACGCTCTCGGGCCAATCCTTCTCGGTCGGGGTCCCCGGAACGAACGCGCTGTGCCGATACTCGACGACGGGACGCGCCGAACCCACGGTTTCGGGAGCGAGCGCGAGCACCCGGGACGTTTCGAGGAGTCCCGCATGGCCATCGGTGGAGGGAGAATCCTTTCCCCGCAGTTCGTAGACGAAATCGTAGTCGCACAGCACCACCACACGGGTGCCGGGGTGGGCCTGGACCGCGAGGTCGCCCGCCTCCCGAAGCGCGGCCATGTGCCCGCGTTCGCCGTGCCCGGAGAGGACGAGGATGCGGCGGACTCCCGAACGGGCGAGCTCGCTCAGAACTCCCTCGACGTGCCCTTCGAGCTGGGCCATGGAGAGCGAGACCGTCCCGGGGAACCGTCGAGCCCCGGGCGCCGAACCGTAGGGAATCGTCGGGGCGACGAGCCCGTCGACGCGCTCCGCAAGGGCGAACGCCGTCGCCTCGGCCTGGATCTGGTCCGCGCCCAGCGGAAGGTGGGGGCCGTGCGCCTCCAGGGCACCGACGGGGAGGATGACGAGCGGGTTCGAGGCGAGCCGACGCTCGAACGAGCGAGAATCGAGATCGAGCAACCGTCGGGAACTGGTCACGAGGTGAACGACCGGGCGAGCGTATTTAACGCGGGCCGAGAGGTGGGGAAACGGTCGAGCCTCCGCTGCGGGGGAGGGACGCTCTTAGGGGAACGGCGTCTGCCGCCCGGATTCGACCGTGCGCGCGGGCTAGGGCGGAACCGAAGCCGCGTCCGAATCGGGTCGCTTCGGTGGGACACGTGAGGAGCGGGAACGACGGGTCCGCTTCTTCGGCGGTTCTGGGGTTTCGACCGCAACGGTGGGTTCCGGAGCGGCCGGCGTGTCGGGGGTCGGCGCGCTCGTCGCTTTCTTGCGAGCTCGCACCCTCGTCTTGGCCGCCGCTTTCCTCGCCGTCGCCGCCTTCTTCGCCTTCGCGACGGTGGCTCGCTCGGCCCGTTCCTCCGCCTTCTGGATGCGGGTCGGGCACTCGGGATTGATGCAGAGCGTCCACGGCGGTCGACCCGCCTCGATCGCGGTCACCACCGGCGCCCGGCAGACGGGACACGGTGGCTGGTCTTTCTCGAGCTTGCCGCGCTGCGGCAGCGGATACGTGACCCGACATGTCGGATACCCCGAACAACCGACGAACCGGTTCCCCCGGAACGAGTAGCGGATCTGCAGTGGGCTTCCGCAGCTCGGGCAGACCCCGATGCGGAAGGCCTTGTGGTGCTCGGGACACTCGGGGTTGATGCAGTAGAGGTCCGGGCGCACGCCGCGGAAGGTGATCTTCACCCGGGGGACCTTGCAGGTCCCGCAGAGGAACTCGGGCACCGGTTCCACGAAGCCGGCGGACGGGAGCGCGTAGGTCGCCGTACAGGAGGCAGGGTTGTTGACGCACTGGACCCAGCGGGCGCCGCGGGGACTGCGCGTGAGGCGGAGCGCCCCTCCGCATTTGGCGCACGGTCCGACGAAATGCTGGCGGTCGAGGGCACCGGTGAGCGTCTCTTTCACTCCTTGGGTGTTCGCGGACAACAGCGCGTACGCCTCGCGGAGCATCTCGCGGGATTCCTCGAGGACCTCCGACTTCGGCTTCTTCGACTCGGCGACGAGTTCCATGTCCTCTTCGAGGCGGTGGGTCATCTCCGGCCGGGTGATCACCGGAGCGTGCGCCTTGAGGGCCTCGGTCACCGCGATGCCGGTCGAGGTCGGCTCGAGCTGACGCTGGTTCACGTAGTGCCGGTCGAAGAGCTTCTGCAGGACGTCATGCCGCGTGCTCTTCGTCCCGAGCCCGAGGCGTTCCATCTCCTGGATGAGCGACCCCTGCGAGTAGCGACGGGGAGGGCGGGTCTGGTCCTCGAGCAGCTCCACCTTCGGAACCGCGACGGTCTTCCCCACCACGAGGCGGGGCATCGGCACTTCGTCGGGTTTCGAGTAAGGATAGATCCGGTACCATCCCGGGTCGGTCAGGTGCTGGCCCTTTCCCTCGAATCGTTCTCCCTGGATCTCGACGGCCGCGCTCCGGCCGATGCCGAGCGCGTCGGGGGCGACCGTCGCCAGGAATCGGCGGACCACGAGCTCGTAGACGGTCGCATGGTCGGGCCGGAGTTTCTTCAAGTCCACGACCCCCGTCGGGTAGATGGGCGGGTGGTCGGTGGTCTCCGTCCGGCCTCGGGTCGGTCGAAAACTCGGCTGCTGGAGCACGAACTCGGCCGCTTCGGCGAACGGTCCCTCGCGGAACTTCTCGACGAGCGTCCGGAGGCCGAGTCCCCGCGGGTAGACCGTGTTGTCCGTCCGGGGGTAGCTGATGAGCCCCTGGGTGTAGAGGGCTTCCGCGATCTGCATCACTCGCGCCGCGCCCAGACCGAGCCGCGTCGCCTCGGCGACGAAGAGCGTCGTGGAGAAGGGGATCGGAGGATGGCGTCGCGTCTCCTCCTCGGTGAACTCTCGGACGACACCGCTCTTCGCGTGGGAGACGATGCGGAAGACCCGGTCCGCGTCGGCCTTGGATTCGAAGGTCCCGTGCTGGTGATGCAGCTGGAAGGTCTCTCCCGCTTTCTCCGCGGTCGCGACGATCTCCCAGAACGGGGTGGGGACGAACTCCTTGATCGCCTGGTCCCGCTCGACGAGCAGCGCGAGCGTCGGAGTCTGGACCCGACCGACGGAGAGGAAGCTGTTGCCCCGTTGCTGCGCGGTGAGCGAAAGGTAGCGGGTCAAAAGCGCCCCCCAGACGAGGTCGATCTCCTGGCGGGATTCGGCGGCTTCGGCGAGCGCGCGGTCGAGCTCTTCGAGGTGGGCGAAGCTCGTCTCGATCGCGTCGCGCGTCAGGGCGCTGTAGCGCGCCCGCTTCACCTCGATGCCCGGATGGACCTTCTGGAGCAGCTCGAGGCACTCGAGCCCGATGAGCTCGCCCTCGCGGTCGAAGTCGGTGGCGATGATGACCCGGTCGAACTCTCGAACGATCGACTGGAGGGCCGCGACGATTCCACCCTCCGTCACCCGCTTCAGCGGCCGCGTCTCGAGCAGCTTCGGAAGTCCCGCGAGCGTCCACTCCGAGAACTCCTTGGGGTAGTCGAGCTCCACGATGTGACCGCGCAGGCCGACGACCGCGTACGGTCCTTCGGAACGGTCGAACCGAAAGACGTTCGTCCCCTCGAGACGGGCGCGTCTCATGCGCCCGTCGGACAGAACGACGGCGATCCGGAGCGCGGTGTTGAACTTCTCCGCGACGACGAGTGTGCGAACCACGGCTCGATAATCAGGCCGCGTGCCGTAGATAAAATCAGGGGGCGATTGACGGCGATCGAACGCTCCGAACGTGAGCGCGCGCGTTCGACCGGGGGCGAACCGGGCGTCGGGCTCGCCCGACGGTCCGGCGGCGCGTTCGGGCCGGCCTCCGACTCTTTATACCGCCCGGCCCGTCGGGGCGACCGGCGCCGCGGTAACTCAGTTTGGGAGAGTGCAAGACTGAAGATCTTGAAGCCGCCGGTTCAAGCCCGGCCCGCGGCACCTCCCCGGGTCTGAGCGGACCGGACCGTTCACGCCCAGCCGGACCTTTTTTCCGCGGGCTGGACCAGCTTGAAAACCTCCGACGTACTGACCGGTCGATCTCCATGGAGCGGCGATTTGCTCGGTTGACTGCGGCCACCCCACTGCTGCCCGGCGCGTCGACGGTCCCCGATGCCGGGATGTGCCTCTCGGTCTTCCTCGTGCTGCGTTCCCCTCAAGACCCTCACCGGGTCCTGATGGGTCGGGTGAATCCGGCGGCACCGTGGGGCGAATTGGGAGGCATGGACCCCGGTCGCCTCGAACGGGTCGGACGGTCCTGGATGTTGCCGTCCCGCCAGCTGATCCTCTTCGAGGGACCCGAGGAGGCCGCCCGGGTCATCGCTCGCGAGCAGCTGGGCGCGGAACTCCCGGCCGTGTCGGGCCCCACGGTGTTCTCCGACCCATCCCGTCGTCCCGGTTCCGAAGCTCGCGACCCTCACTGGGACTTCCACTTCGTTTTTGACGGACGGTGGCCCACCTCATCTCCGCCGACACACCGGATGTGGCAGGAACTCGCCTTCGTGGACGTGCCCAAGACCCGCCGGTCGGAGATCGCTCGCAGCCAGGGCGACGTGCTCGAGCTGATCGGGCTCGCGCCGACGGACTGAGCGCGGGTCTCCCTAGCGCGACGGCACGAACCAAACGTCCGTGATCGAGTATTTCGGGTTCGGGTCGAATCGAGCTTCGATCGGCATCCCGACGTAGAGGTCGGACTCGACGCAGTCCTTGAGACGCACCAGCAACAAGCTGCCGACGCCGTCGAACTCGACGAGGGCGAGATTGTAGGGCGTTTCCTTCAGGAACGCTTCGCCTCCGAAATGGCACGTGGTCCAGGAGTGGACCCGGCCACGGCTCGGAAGGTCGACCCACTCCGTCGGGGCGCCGCAGACCATGCAGTGGCCCCGGGGCGTTCCGTAGACGAAGCCGCACTTGGGGCGACGGCACTTCGAGCCCCGCAGGCGACCGTCGGCGAGCCCGAGGAAGAACGCAGAATCCTCGGCGTAGCTATGGATGTAATTGATGGAGTAGGGGCTCCGAACGATCAGGCTCTCGACGCCCTCCGCATCGCGAAAGATCGCCGAGCCGCTGCGCTCGAGCTCGGATTGCACCTCGCGGAATTTCGTGAAGCTGCGGGGGCGCACGCTCATCGGAACCCCCGTTCCATGATCGAGACGGTCACCGAGGAACCGGTGCCGGCGTGGCTGTGAATGGCACCGCGACGTGGGTTCTTCAGCTGCAGAGTGGGGTCCCCGAAATGTTTAGGAATCGTGCCCTGAAGTTGCCAGAACGCGAAGACCGCCTGCATGAGTCCGGTCGCTCCGACGGGATGACCGCAGGCGATGAGGCCCCCCGACGGATTGACGGGCATGGCGCCCGCGCGGGCGACCGGAAAGCCATAGTCAATGCCCTTCAGGAACGGGTCGCCCCGCTCGACGAAAGAGTACCCTTCGCCGTATCGACACAGCCCGAGGTCCTCGTAGGTCTGGATCTCGCTCGAGGCGTACGCGTCGTGGAGCTCGATGAAGTCGAGCTGCTCCGTCGGTTTCGTGATCCCCGCCATCCGGTACGCTTCGATCCCGGCGGCGCGACCGGCGCGGAAGGAGTGGACGCCCGGATACGGGAGGTCCTCGTACGTCTTCGCTTGCTCGTGCGGGAGCAGCGGAACCCGGCCGAACGGTCGGTCGGCGAGGCGCATCGTGTCGGTGCCGCATCCCACCCCGGTGACCTGCACCGGCCGGTCGGTGAACTCCTTCGCCCGTGCCTCGTCGCACAGCACGACGCACGCGGCCCCGTCGCTCATCGTGCAGATCTGTTCGCGCGTGAGCGGGTAGCT
>Ga0074044_10004563_pt1 | contig 11441 bp, 7 predicted proteins | sample BogForMeECP23OM1_FD_94443 | JGI IMG/M metagenome (GOLD analysis project Ga0074044, IMG submission 94443) | Bog forest soil microbial communities from Calvert Island, British Columbia, Canada - Bog Forest MetaG ECP23OM1 | ecosystem: Environmental > Terrestrial > Soil > Wetlands ...
TCACACGCAGAAGGACCGGCCCAGCCCAGCCGGATGATTGTCGTCATCGACCACCACGCCGCCCATGTTTACCAGGATGTCGGTGGAAGTCGTCCAGCAGACGAATACAAGGTGCAACCTCACGATCCTTACAATTTCCATCATCATCTGATTCATCGAAAGGAAGCGCACTACCGGGGCGAGCGCGTCCCCGAAGAGGATTCGTTTTATGAGGAGATCGCGAAAGATATCACTCCGGCGAATGAGATTGTCCTGATCGGTCACGCCACTGGAAAAAGCAACGCCGCCGACTTCTTAAAAGAATACTTGAAGACCCATCATCCCGACATTTCTCGACGGGTCATCGCTACTGAAAGCGCAGACCTCTCGGCGGTGACCGAGCCCCAGATTGAGGCCCTAGCAAAGCGACATATGATCCCAGTCGTCTAACGGTGTCGTTCGTAACCGCAATTAATTATCGGTTCCTGCGCTGCTGTAGTTTAGGGCCGCGCACGCGATGTCAAGGTGGTCTTGCAAGATCGGCTTGGTGACAGTGCGACGTAAGCACTATCCGCGTAACTGACTGAAGTAAATGAAGGTATTATTTAGATGGGGTGCTAGGGCAGCGTTCTAACCAACTGAACTACGTCCCCACGCCTTTATTACTGTATCACTTGCGGAGTTTTTCGTGCAGCTCCTGATCCACAATCAATCCACCGATGATCGAGTCGTTAAACGGTTTGGGAGCATCCCGGAAAGCAAGTCAACCGACCCGAATCATATCGGCAGCTTCGCGGCGAAAGATGGCACGGGCGCAAAGGGCAAGATGGGCGAGGGCTCGGAAAGGATCGGAGCCAATACCACTAGCAAAGAAAATGGGTCGGGTCCCTGTGAAGCGCACCATGTCAGTAGCAGCCCGGAGGAAGATCGCAGCGTTTCAAAGAGCCAGATGGGCGAAGTTGAAGGCAGGTAAGAAGGCTGCCTAGAAGCATCTCTTGTAGGTTCGCTCAGGTCGTTTCATAGTCGTTCCCCACTACCGTACAGGAATCCAAGTAAAGGCTCGCCAATCGGCAGGTGGGGTAAAGGTACACGCATTCCAATCAGCCTTCGCGTTAGTTGGCGGGATGAAGGCATGGCCTTCAATACGTTCAGGCGTGACCAGCGTGAGTTCGATTGGGGAACTTGTTGAACAGGATTTGCTGCCATCTTGCGAGACAATGTGTGCGTTTATTTTACCGACGAACTTTTCACCATCTTTCTTGACATCCATGAGGACGAACACGCCAGCCTTCACGGCAGCTTCCGAGAAAACTGTTTCGCCGTAGATGTATTCGCCTTCAAAACGAAGCGTTCGTATTGACCCGCTCGTCATGGATTTCCAGTGGGCAGGAAACGCAGAATTCGCGCCCGCCGTTTCCGATTTCGGTGCATCAATGGAGGCTGAAGCCTCTTGCACCGGAGGCGTCTGAGGCTGTTGCTTGGTGATGGGAGTCTGCTGAACAACGTCGAATTTTATCCACTCGTCCTTGCCCTTCCCGAGCAACGGTTGAACCTCAAAGTGTCCATTGTCGTTGCGGGCCAAGAACACGCCGGGATTCAGAGTGTGGCACTGACTCCAGCGCACGTTGCGAGTGCACGTCAGCACCATGCGGCTACTTTCCGTGTCAGCCAGAATAAACACAACAGGTTTCTGAATATCGATGTTCTGGTTGGTGGGCGGCGTATAGGTAGTCGAACACGTGTCGGAGGTTGTTCCGCTCGCGGAAATGTTCCCTCCGCTAGAAACGTAGCCGCTCATGTTTGTGCTTCCGCTGCAGGACGTGTTGGCGTAGCCGGGCCACGAAAAAGTCAAAGTCTTATGGGTCGTCGTCCACTGGTAGCCGAGCACAGTGAGGCGGAATGTGTTTCTCGTAGAAGTTGAAGATTAGCACGAAGCAGGTCATACGCTTTTTTGAAGGCCGGGAAGGTGTACTCAATCTCGGCGAACAACGCAGACTGACTCGGACGGACAAGCGCAGCAAGTATTCTATCCTCCGCATCTCACACCCTGCGCTCATGCAGTTCCTTTCAGAGCACCAAGCATGAACGACGGGTACACTCGATTGGCAGTTTGTCGTGTTGGCGTGCTCGTTGGGTTATGAGTGCAGCTGTGAACGGAGTCTAAAGGACTTGTGCGGCGCAAAGGGTCAGCAAAAGTCCTCGTCTGGAACTAGGTGGAATCGTGATTGCCCCTGCGTTGCCCTGACGCCAAAACAAAGTTTCGTCAATGGGATAGCTCGCACTTGATGCGGGCCAGGACAATTCAACAATTTGGCGAGCACGGAAAGATCGGATGCTGCGAGAAAAGTCAGCCCTGCTTATTCGGTAGTCGACGGTCTCAGAATTCAATGCTGATTTAGACAGACAATCTGGGAGTCAGCCCCGCCAATGGCGTTTATCGTTACCGATCCGGTGAAAAGGTGAACTTCCCACAAGCCGACTTCGGTCCCGGAACAAGCTCCCGGTTGACATTCTAGAGTTGAAAGGAGCCGCCGACTGGCGACGGCTCCCGAGTTTGCAACTTACCTCGCCCAGAGCTGCGAGTTACTTGCTTCGGGCTGGCGTCGGCATTTGCCGTCCTGCGTTGTCGCCATCGGCCTTCATCAACTGCTGGTGAGCCGCTACGATATTTGCATGGGCGGCGGTGACGTCTTCCATGCGGACGTTCTCGTAGCCCAGGCGGCGGCCGACGATGCGGTAGTCGAAGCCGATGTTGGAGTGTCCGCCGTGCTGTTCGTGAACCTCAAAACCCCCAGCCGTTTTGTTGACGACATAGAGGCCTTCGGATTCACCGTTTGGGGTGATGAACACGTGATATTCCGTCTTCGTATTCACGGTTTGCGCAAAGGTGGGGTCGAGGTTGACTACGGCCGCTCCGTTGGCCAACATGCCCAAGCCGAAGTCTTCGAACCAATTACCGGGCGACTCCACGGAGCAGCAGTGAGCCATGTCTTGGCCGTGCAGCTCTACCTGGCCAGATTGTTCGACCAGTCGGTGCAGCAGTGTGAGCAGACGTTGGAACTGGATCCGAATTACGAGCCCGCCTATTCAGTTCTAGGACAGGTGTATTCCTTGACCGGCAGATATGAAAGGGCGATGGTCGAATTCGAAAAGAGTTTGGCAGTTACCCAACGGTCAACTTGGGTGTTGGCCCTTCTCGGATATGCGCGTGCTCGATCGGGAGGGCGAAGCGTAGCGATGGACATTATCGAGGAGCTGAGAGCAACTTCACAAAGCAGCTTTGTTCCTGCCCTCTGCTTTGCTCTTGTCTATGCGGGTCTGGAAGAAGCCGATCAGGCTTTCACATGGTTATGCCATCAGGCCGGCGGAGAACTTGAGCAGATTCAATTTCTGCTTGGGCACGCATCGGTCCAGACAACTGAGCGCTATCTCGGCTGCAAGCAGAGACTCAGCCATGCTGTGAACGACAGCCTCGGATTGGAGGATACCTGACCGGGTGGTCACGGCCCCGAAGCTGACTTCCGGCCCGGAACAACCTCCGTTTTGCCGCTGCTCGGTCGGAATCAGGAACCGCATCAACGCTTCGAAATCACGGGACAGTTCTACGCCTAGATAGTCAAGGTGCTAATGATATGGGATTTCCCAACAGCAGTCGCACGGACGACAAAATTGCTGGATATCTATCACCGGTTGATGGTGCCTGCGAATTCGAACCCGATTGGAAACCTATTTTGTTGGACAGCGGTAAGCGCAGCGAGCCAGGCCATTTTGCTGACTCTCTCGCGGAAGGGGTCTGTCGTTTTCGGCTACGCCCCCGTGACGTTGCACTCTTTCAAGTTTTGTGCAGCGCGCACGAGGGCGCCCGTTGTTTGAGTGAGGTTGTTATTTGGCCGCCGCTGCTTGCTTCAGCAACTTCTGCATCATCGGATGGTGTGCCAGCCCGATGTTCTTCTCTGCCGGCGCGCCGAAAAGTTCGGGATGTAAGTAGAGTCCCCGATCACGCTCTGCCTTCGGCGCTTCCACCGGAATGCGATGCGCGTTAGCCCATGCGTCCTGCCGGATCCCGGTCACTTGCCAGGAGACTTCCACGTTGGGCTTATCCGTTTTGATGGCGAACTGGTGGTTGGCCACCTTGCTGTCCACAATGGCCTGCGCAAATTGGCCGATGACCGTAAGTTGATAGCGAAAATCACGGTTCAGGGTTTCGAACCATTCGGGCAGTTGGACCACCGCGCTGCCCTGCGCGTCAGTGGTCGCATTGCCGTTGTAGATGTTCATCATGTCCGGCGATTCGACGAAAGAGTGATAGAGGTACTTGTTTGCGGGATCGAGCGGGTGATCGATCTTGAACGAACCACCCGCCTTGGAAAGGTTGCCGTCGACGTCGACATCACCGTCGAAAAACGCGGCCCAGCCTCCACTTTGATTGTAGGTAAACAGAGCATCGCCGGTGGAGGAGTTGCCAAAGCCCCCGCCGCTGCCGCTAGCGCTGTTTGATTGCCCTAGAACTCCCCAAGTGTCGCCAACTCCATAGACGCCGGTACCGCCCGAACCGGTCACTCCCACATTTGCGCCAGTGCCAGTGCTGTTGCCCCACACCCCGGTGGAACCGCTACCGTACGTTCCGTAGCTGCCGGTAATGGTGCTGTTGCCCGCTACGCCGGTGGCACCATAGCCGACCACCCCGTTGCTGGCAGTGCTGTTTCCCGCGTTGCCGTACAGTGCGATGCTACCAGCAACTGTCGTGTAACCTGCTACGCCGGTGGCACCATAGGCGATCACCCCGTTGCTGGCGGTGCTGGAACCGGCGTTGGCAAATACCCCGGTACCGCCAGAACTACTGGAGGTAGCCGTGATCGGCCCAGCGCCGAGAGTGCCGTTGACCGTCGCGTTGCTTCGAATCACGGCCGTGCCATTGACGTCGAGGGTAGCGCCGGGGGACGTCGTCGCGATGCCCACGTTGCCAGCTGAGCCATCGAAGATATTCGAGTTTCCCAGCTTGGTCGGGCTTAGCCACTTTGTAATATGGTTCGCCGTGCCAGTGCCAGTGATTGCGGCCACAGCTTGGCTCGAATTGCTTGCGGCTGCAGATCCAGGCGCGGAGGCTTTCAAGAAAGCGGAGGGTGGCAAGCCGCCGATGGTTTCTGCGTCGGCCGCTTTTAGCGCGTAGGGTACGCTCATCAGCACCGTGCGTGCCTGCTCTGCCTGTCCTTGCACCTGTACTCCCAACCAGCGGGCTTCGCCGGAAGCGAACGTACTGGCTGGTAGTCCTTGACTAGTGGCGGAACCCAGCATGACCGAGTAGTGCCCAGCCTTGTCGGGTTGGACGTTTTGGGTTTCCATCCAGAGCGGCGCTCCGCCCTCTTGATCTTTGTAGATCGAGAAAGTAACTCCAACGGTGCCGCCGAGCGACTTGCCGTTGACATCGGTTAGAACGCCGCCAAACTTCACTACCGGCGGCACGATCCCGTTGGCTGCTGGTTGCTCCGCGGAAAGGCGGAGCACGCAACAAATCAGCGAGAGGCAGAGTGTCATGCGAACCATATTTCGTAACATGGGATTCTCCTTGTTTTGTTTTTTGTTACTGCATTTTCTTTCTTGTTACTGCGATTGCTTGGGGAGTTTTGCGCGAAGCCGCTCCCTTTTTGCTACAGAGGTGATGATCAGCGTTCGCCGCGACCGAACTGGCGTTGGCGTGACCATCGACCGTCCACTCGTCGAAGCTGCAAGAGCCGCAGCCCGTTCTACGGTGAAGGGGAAGCCGTCTTGTGATTACTCGCTGCGGCTTTGGTCCGAGCTTCCTTCCATTGCCTCATCGCTTTTGGATCACGTGCCCACAGGACACCCTTTTCTTCCGGTGCGCCGTACAGCTCAGGATGGAGATAGGAACCGCGCTCAACCTCCGGCTTCTCCTGTTCGACGGGAATGCGATGAGCATTGGCCCAGGCATCTTGGCGGATGCCGGTCACCTGCCAGGAAACCTTCACGTCGGGTTTGTCCGTCTTGACACTGAATCGACCGTCAGCTATCTCACTGGCCACGATTGCTTGGGCGAACTGGCCGATGACGGTGAGCTGATAGCGGAAATCGCGGTTCAAGGTTTCAAACCACTCTGGCAAGGGAACTACGGCATCGCCCTGCGCATCGGTGATGACATTTCCGTTGTAAATGTTCATCATGTCCGGGGATTCGACGAAGGAGTGGTAGAGATACTTGTTGGCGGGATCGAGCGGATGATCGATCTTGAACGAACCGCCCGCTTTAGAGAGGTTGCCGTCGACATCCACATTTCCGTTGAACCACGCAGCCCAGCCGGAGGCGCTGCCTGCCAGAACCCCGGTCGCGGTTGAAGTGCCGTAAGCGTCCAAGGCCCAAGCCGTGGCGGATTGCGCAACCACTCCAGGGCCGCTTGAGCTGACGCCGGTCACTCCGGTGGCACCGCCGGAGCCGTAAACGCCAATGTAGTTCGTGCTGGCGCCGATCACACCAGTGCTGTTCGTGCTTACGCCGTACACTCCAGCGGCATTGCCGTTGGCGTACACTCCGAGGTTGCCGCTGGCAGATACTCCAATCCCGTCCTCTCCCTCGCCGGTGCCCAACAGCCCAGTGATGCCGGTAGCCACCACTCCAAAGCCGTTTGTGCTGGTACCACTGACTCCAACTGAGCCCTGACTGGAGTTGTCGCTTCCGGTAACAGCGGGACTGGTGCTTGTAGCTAGGCTACCGATCGGTCCGGTGAGGATTTCGCTGCCGGCGATACTAATGGTCGAGCCGCTTTCCTTGATGATCGAGTCTTTGACTGTGGCCGCTCCACCATTGCTCGCAAATAGGGGAACGTAGCCCGTCTTGCAAGCCGATGAGGAAGAGCATGTGATGGTGTTGGCCAGGGCTGCTTTATTCGAGTTGGCGAAACTGGAATCGCCATTGGGCGCTGCCAGTTGCAATGCAGAAAGTGGTTTGCCGCCGATGGTCTCTGCATCCAATGCTTTCAACGCGTAGGGAACGCTCATCAGCAATACGCGTGGCTGTTCGGCTTGCCCTTGCACTTGCACACCCAGCCAACGGGCTTCACCCGCCGCAAATGGGCTGGCGGGAAGACCTTGGCTAGTGGTAGATCCGAGTAAGACTGTGTAATGCCCGGCCCTATCGAGCGTCACGTTCTGCGTTTCTATCCAGAGCGGGGCGCCGCTTTGGGATTCTTTGTAGAGAGAGAAAGTGACTCCAACCGTGCCCGTCATGGGCTTGCTGCTTGCATCGGTTAATACGCCGCTGAATTTGATTACAGGCGGCACGACCGCATTCGCCGCAGCCAGAACTGCTTGCTGAGCGGAGAGGGAAACTGCTGAGCAAATCAACAGAAGCCAAACACCTGCATACAGTTTTGTGCGAAACATAAAAACTCTCCTTGTTCAGTTTTGCGACCCGTGGTACCCGAGAAGTTGGAGCCCAGTTGGGATCACGAACGTGGGCGCATACTGCCGCAACCGATCTTGGCTGACAATGGTGAACGCCTGAAGATTCGCTTAATCCAAATGAATCCGTAAGCAACGGAGAACATTGGGCTTGTCAAGGAGTCCAGTAACCGTTGTAGAATTGCGACCAATCGTTTGGGGTACTTTCATGCCGTCTGACCCGGTCAAGGTTGCTGACCAACTTCGGTTTGGGGAGGATTTTGAGCTGGATCTGCGCGCCTACGAACTGCGTCGCGCCGGCCGGATCCTCAAGTTGGAACGCATTCCCCTGGAACTGCTGCTCCTCTTGGTAGAGAAGAGGGGGCAGTTAGTCACGCGCGATCAGATCATTGAAAGGATCTGGGGTAAGGATGTCTTCCTCGATACTGACAACAGCATCAACGCCGCCATCCGGAAAATTCGCCAGGTGCTGAAGGACAATCCGGAGCAACCCCGCTTTGTGCAGACCATCACCGGTCGGGGATACCGGTTCATAGCGCCGGTCATGGAAGTCACCCCGACTCCGGCGGTGGAGGAGTTAGCCCCGACCGTCGAAAATCTGGTGGGCAAGAAGGTGTCCCACTACCGGATTCTGCAGGTTCTCGGTGGCGGGGGCATGGGGGTGGTATATAAGGCGGAAGATCTGAAGCTGGGCCGCAAGGTGGCGGTGAAGTTCCTGCCTGCCGAGATGACCGGCGATGTGAAGGCTTTCGAGCGCCTCGAACGCGAAGCCCGGGCGGCCTCAGGACTCGAGCATCCCAATATCTGCCCGATCTACGAGCTTGGGGAACACGAGGGGCAACCGTTTATCGTGATGCAGTTGTTAGAGGGCCAAACTCTGCAGGAAAGGATTGAAAGCGCAGGCCAGCAGAAGAAGTTGCCCACGAACGAGATGCTCGAGGTGGCGCTGCAAATTGTCACCGGACTCGAAGCAGCACACGCCAAGAGCATCATCCATCGCGACATCAAGCCGGCCAACATCTTTATTACCCACCGTGGCGAGGTCAAAATACTGGATTTCGGGCTGGCGAAAATAGTCGAACAAGATCACGCCACCAACCTCCTGGCCTGGAAGCAAGCTGCGGCGACCGAAACCTCGGCGTCGAGCGCACCCACGAGCGCTTTTACAAATCTACGATTGACTCGAACGGGTACGACCGTGGGCACGGCCCATTACATGTCACCAGAACAAGTGCGGGGCGAGACGCTCGATGCCCGCACGGACGTGTTTTCGTTTGGCCTGGTGCTGTATGAGATGGCCACGGGTCGGCGCGCATTTCCCGGGAATACAGCGGCGGTCGTTCATGATGCCATTTTGCACCAGACCCCGCCGCCGATACACGATCTCAATCCGAAACTTTCAGCCGGTTTCGAACCAATCATCATCAAGGCGATCGAGAAAGATCGCACTCTCCGTTATCAGAGTGCAGCCGACATGCGAGCGGATTTGAAACGGCTGAGCCGGGACTTCGAGAGCGGACCGGCTTCCGCGGCAGCCTCAGGTAAAGCGGTCGTCACCCCTGCTGCCGCTGGCCAGGGGAAATTCTGGAAAATCGCACCGCTCGTCCTAACTGTCGCCTTGCTGGTAGCGGGCGGGATTTACTATCGCTCGCGGCATCTGACCAGGCGCCTGACCGATCGTGACACCGTCGTTCTCGCCGACTTTGCCAACAGCACGGGCGACGCGGTGTTCGACGATGCGTTGCAGACCGCGCTCAGCGTCTCCCTGCGGCAATCGCCCTTCCTGAATATGCTCTCCGACAGCGACGTGGCGAAGACTCTGCAACTGATGACCCGGCCTGCCGACACCAAACTCACCTCCGAGGTAGCCCGAGAACTTTGCCAGCGGGCGGGCAGCAAAGCCTACATCGCGGGAGCAATTGCCAGCCTGGGCTCAGAATATGTACTGGGGCTGAAGGCGGTGAATTGCCAGACGGGAGATACGCTGGCGCAGGAACAAGTCACCGCCGCGTCCAAGGAGAAGGTGCTGGACGCGCTGGGTGGGGCAGCGTCTGCGCTACGCGGCGAACTGGGCGAATCGCTCGCCACGGTGCAGAAGTTTGATGTGCCGCTTCAACAGGCCACCACGTCTTCTCTCGAAGCACTGAAAGCACTGAGTCTTGGCAGAAAGGCGTCGAACGAGAAGGGCGACGCCGCAGCCCTGCAGCACCATCTGCATGCCATCGAGCTTGATCCTGATTTTGCCATGGCCTACGCGGCGGCGGGCGCGGACTACTCCAATCTGGGCCAGCTAGAGCGGACAAACGAGTATTACGGCAAAGCCTTCCAATTGCGGGAGCGTGCCAGCGAGCGGGAAAAGCTAGCCATCATTGCCGACTACTATTTGAATGTGACCGGGGAACTGGATAAAGCAGCCCAGACGTATCAGGAGGAGATTGAAAACTACCCGCGAGCCTGGGTAGCGTATGGCAATCTGGGCGTGGTCTTTGCCCTTCAAGGGCAGTATGAGAACGCCACGGAGGCCACAAGACAACTGCTCCGCCTTGCCCCGGATCAAGTTTCTTCCTACGTGAATCTTGCCGACTACGCTCTTGCCTTGCAGCGCTTTGATGAAGCCATGCAAATCATTCACGAGCAGGTGCCAAAGCTGGATGATTTCGCATTCCACAACGCTCTCTATGCTCTCGCTTTTCTCGGGGCGGACTCCCCGGCGATGGCAGAGCAGCAACGGTGGTTTGCGAGTAAGCCGGAAGCTGAGAACTATGGCCTTTCGCTGGAGTCTGACACCGAAGCGTATGCCGGTCATCTGGGCAAAGCGCGGGAACTCACGAAGCGGGCGGTGGACTCCGCGATACGGACTGACAGCAAGGAGACTGGCGCGATTTTTCAAGACAACGCCGCTCTGCGGGAAGCAGCTTACGGCAATCCTGCAGAGGCACGGCGGTTAGCGGCACTTGCTTTGAAAATCGCCCCGGCGAGTCAGGGCGTCCAGAGTGAAGCCGCACTTGCGTTTGCCATGGCGGGGGATACCGCGCGCGCCGACTCATTGGCCCAGGACATAGCAAAACGCTTTCCCCTGGATACCCAGATGCAGTCGCTTTGGCTACCAGCGATTCGCACCCAATTGGCACTGAGTAGAAACAACCCGGCTTCCGCACTCCACATCCCGCAAGCTCCTGCACCGCTCGAGTTGGGGCAAATTGTGTTCGTTAATAATCTCTCCTGCCTCTATCCCGTGTATGTGCGCGGAGAAGCATACCTGGCAAATGGACAGGGCAGTGCGGCAGCCGCCGAGTTTCAGAAGATTCTCGACCACGGCGGTATCGTCTGGAACTGCTGGACGGGAGCGTTCGCGCATCTGGGTGTGGCTCGAGCCAATGCCTTAGAGTCGAAAACCCCGCAGGGGGCGGATACCGACGCCGCCCGCGTCCGTGCGCTCGCCGCCTATAAAGACTTTCTCTCTCTCTGGAAAGACGCCGACCCCGACATTCCCATCCTGAAACAAGCCCAAGCCGAATACGCAAAGCTGAAGTAATTGCGTGCAGCAAGCGTGCCCTTGCAAATCGAGACTGGCGATGCCAGCTTCACGATTGGACGCATGGGTGAATTCTTCGCAGAGAATTCACTGATTGATTTGCGAATGTAATATTGCCAAACTCTCATCCGTGCTGCATTGCTTTGCATCTGGCTCGCATAACGGTTTCTACTAATCCACGTGTTCCCCTTCTTCAATAAAGCCAAGTTCGGGCGGCGGTAACTTGTCGCCTGGCCGCGCCCAGAAGACATACAAGGCGGGCCACAACACCACACTGATAAACAGCTCCACGATGAGTCCACCAACAATTACGATGGCAAACGGGCGTTGCGAGTCCGATCCGATGTCGTGCGACATGGCTGCCGGCAGAAGCCCGAGCGTGGCCACCAGCATGGTCATCATGATAGGCCGTAGACGGAGGGATGCGCCTTCCTTGGCGGCTTCGCGCGGGCTCATCCCGCGTGTACGAAGTTGATTGATGTACTCCACCATAATCACGCCGATCTCGACCGACA
>Ga0074044_10004564_pt1 | contig 11441 bp, 3 predicted proteins | sample BogForMeECP23OM1_FD_94443 | JGI IMG/M metagenome (GOLD analysis project Ga0074044, IMG submission 94443) | Bog forest soil microbial communities from Calvert Island, British Columbia, Canada - Bog Forest MetaG ECP23OM1 | ecosystem: Environmental > Terrestrial > Soil > Wetlands ...
CAGTACAAGGTCCGGCTTACCTTCGAGCAGCACCGGTTCGAAGCGAGTCATGATTTCGGCCGTCTGCCGCGCATGCGTCCCAGAGCCCACCGCAAGGTTCACATCCGGAGCCGGAATGCCAAGCTGCTCAAAAAACACATCCGACATGTTGGCGTCATAGTGCTGACCGGTGTGTACCAGGGTCTGCACAACGTGCGGGTGAGCCTTCAACGCGTTCAATACGGGCGCAACCTTCATGAAATTCGGGCGAGCGCCTACGATGTGAAATACGTTCACAATTCTCCGATCAACGACAAGCTGGATTCTAGATTATTGGCGTTTGAATGATTCAAGGACGGTCGGGAGTAGGCAAGGTATCAAGACGGATTTTGGAGTGGGTTGGGCGGCATGGCCGCTGTGACAGTGGGCTTGGAGTAGTTGTCTTCCAGTGAGCCAATCCCAAACCTCGCCAAGGTCCTCGCCATAACGCCAGGCAAGCACATAAGGGCGCCGATAATTGTCCCGAGAGTGTTGTTAATCAAGTCCCAGGAACCGGAGTCGCGAGTCGGCAAAAAGTATTGTGTGACTTCAATCAAAAGGCTCACAGCAAACCCGAAGACAATCGTGAGCAGCAATGCTCGCCTGACCGGCATCGATTGCGAGAAGTACACACAGAAACAGAATCCAAGCGGTACAAATCCGCCCACATTGATAAGCGCGTTTTTCCAGAACCCCCAGCCCCAGGTTGTGCCCTTCCAGAACGCTGTGAGGAAAGGCGGATAAAGCACCAGATAATGATCGGGAATCTGAAGATCGACAGCCGAAGGCACGAGGTTATGAACCACGGTGCCGGAGCGTTCAGCAAAAGAGTAAACCGCCACCGCATTTTTATCTTCGAAGCGGCTCGGTTGGCCATGATCGGTCCATTCATCAAAGTCGCGACGAACCTGATCCGAGGTTAACTCTTGATTGTATATACCGATGCCGCGCAGCACACCCGACCAACTATCATCCGCTATTGGAGAGTTACCAACCACTATTCCTCCATTGAGTTCATGGCGAGTAAGTCCAAAGTCTGCTGACGTCTGGATCAAATTGCCATTCAAGTAAACTGCTGTACCATTCGCGCCGGACGTCACAGTAATGAGTAATGGCATAGCATGCTTAAAAACGCCTTTGATGTAAATAAGTCTTTCACTTGGCCTGTGATTAGAGTCGACCGCTTGGCGAGTAAGCATCAACGCATCGTTGTTCTGTCGAATCCCGAATTGCAAAGGCGTTTCGGGGGTCTGAAAAGCCAGCATGGTATTGGAATCGTCGATGAGACCTGGCTGCAACCAGAGTTCAATGCTGCACGGGCCATCTGGCGGCCCATCCACTCGAAGTGGGCCGGGGCTTAGGATCGAACCATGCTCACCGAATAAGAGGCCGTTCTGGTTCGCAATCCAACTGACGTCGTTATGCGGCCGCGGCGTGAACGGCCAGAGTCCAGCCACAAGTATGCCTGCCAGTAGGCACAGGCAAAGACCGGAAAACAATCTCCTGGTTATGGTGTTGTCGATATGGGTCATTGCAAATCATTCATGAGCACTGAATCGGCACGGGACGGAATTTTCGTGGCTCGTTTGGAAAGCATTGGTTGCGGACAGCGAGACCTAGGGACTACATGAGGACTGAACTCTCTGCTTCTCAGTACTGAAATAGAAACCAGAGTAGAAAGGCACATTCAAGGCAGGAAAAAGAGGCATGCGCAATCTCAATTCGGGCGCCTTCCAATGATCGATCAAAGTGTAGCCGGCAGCAGAGAACTCACTCACGATCTCATGAAGACTTCGCACGATGCATGGTACGGCATAGGAGCCGTTGTCCTGAACTGTAAAAAAAGCGGGAGCTTGATCGCTTGCCGGAGTCCGGTTAATCACTATGTGAACGGGTCGTTCGGGGAACTGGTTCACGAACTCGGGAATGCTCTTCTCCCAATAATGAAAAGCCCCTGAAACCAACAGAACCTGATCGCGCGAATACCCAGACAACGAAGTTGTGAACGCCAAACCGCAAGCGCTTCTTTCCCGGGCCAGCTCTTGCCCCGCGGCAACAGTTTTCGCGAGATCAAACACCGTCCATTTAACAGAGTCGGATATATCCACCAGGTACTTGAAATAGCTATAGAAAAGATTCCCAACATGCCCTCCAAAATCGAAAACGCTGATCTTTCTTGAGCAGATCCTACTGATCCAATAAAGCGCCGCATAATCACTGGGACGTAGAGTCTTTGAGAGTTCGAGATGCAGCTTGATGTAGTCCGGGTGATCATGACCAGCATAGGCGGTGTTGCGGGCTGCAACCCACGCCTCGTCAAACGAGGAAAACACCGCACGAGGATAGCTTAATTTGTTTAAGAATCTGACGCCGACATTCGACTGAGCTAGTCGAGTCAACAAAGACCGGAACGGCTCAGAGTTCGCCCCCTCGATCATTGCCTCTCGTGCGCCCATACTATTTTCTATTTATTGAAACTGTGAGGTATCGCCATCGCTCGATAAAAGAAGATCGGCCGTTCGCAACGTGTCAATAAAAAGTTGAACTGTCTGTTATCGAATAGTTCGAGAAATCGTGACTTTAAGGGCATCGGCCAAATGCCTGACGAAGGGTTCGAGCAGCATCCCGGCGGGATAAACAGGAAGTGTCATGATCTCCAGTCCGCCCAGCGCAAGACGATTCCAGTCGCCTTCCGCCGGCCGGTATTTCGCGTATTGCCGCATGGGCCGGAAGTCCGTAACCACGCCGTCATAGGGCTTCGCCTGATAGACCACGCAAGCCCGGTCGTTGATCTGCCACATCTCGCCGAGCATGCGTGATTCAGATTTCTTCTCCGCCGTGTTCGTGCTGAACTTGTTCTGCAGAATTCCCCGCCAGACATGCGTTCGGCTGCGCAGGACCTTAACTTTCTCGGCGAAAAACTTCCGTTTTTCGCTCGCGTCGAGCAGGAGGAAGTTCTTGACGTGGTACTCAAGTCTCTGGCTGATTTGCCGCAGTTTCCGCCAGGTATTGTCGGCGGGGATCGAGTACCAGTTCATCGTGTCGAACAGCGCAAGCAGAGCCACTTCCTCGCCTTGTGCCTTAAGCTGCTGCGCCATTTCATACGCGACCGTGCCGCCCATACAATATCCGCCGAGATAGTAAGGCCCATGCGGTTGTACCCGCCGGACTTCTTTCACGTAGAGAGAAGCCATAGCTTCGATCGTAGTGAGATACGGCCGCTCTCCGTCCAAACCCTGAGCCTGCACGCCATAAAATGGCTGGTCCGCGCCAAGATGCTTCGAAAGATCGCGATAAATGAGCACATTTCCGCCGCCGCCGTGAATGCAGAAAAATGGCGGGCGCGAACCTAGCGGCTGGATCGCCACTAGCGGCGACCAGGCATGATCATCTCCTCGTTCGCGTAGATGCTTCGCCAGCAGCGCAATGGTGGGAGCCTCGAACAGGGCCGAAAGCGGAAGCTTCCGTTGAAATTGCTTGGCAACCTGGCCAAATAAGCGCACCGCCAGGATTGAGGTTCCGCCCAGCTCAAAGTAGTTTTGATTCAGCCCGACCGGTGCGACGCCGAGCACGCTTTCCCAAATCTTCTGTAGCTTTCTTTCTGTCTCATCGGCGGGTCGGCGTGGGGACGAATCCATGTCTTTAAACAGGAGGGGTATCGGCGCCTCTTTGCGCCGGGCGCGCGGGGAAATTTGCAATTCGTGTATGTGCGCCTCCGGCACATCCCGTATCTGTTGGAGCACTTTCTGGTAGTCCTCGAGAACCTGCCGAATCGTGGCCGCATCGTACAGGTCTGGATTGTACTCAAGCTGAGCGCGTATACCCTCGCGGCGCTCCAGCAGGCCCATTTGCAGTTCGAAGTGTGTGCCCAAGCCAAAATCCGGCAACGGGGAGACCGTGAGCTGATCGAGTTCCCGCGGACGCAAGAACGCGAGCTGATAGAAGAAGTAACATTGCGACAGCGGGTTTCTTCCATGCACGGACCGCACCGCCAGTTCATCCATCAGGACTTCCAGAGGCACATCGGCATTATTCAGAGCATCCAGCGTTACGTCGCGCACGCGAATCAGCAGCTCTTTCAGCGTGGGATCTCCGGCGAGATTCAACCTCAGCGTGATCGGACCAGCGAATGGCCCGATCAGAGGCTCGGTTTCCTGCCGGCGATTCGCCACCGGCGAACCGATGATGATCTCCTCCTGACCGGCATAGCGGCAAAGCAACGCGGCGTACCCCGTCAGCAACACCGTGAACGGCGTCACGCCCTCGGCCCGGCCCAAGTCTTTCAGCGACTGCGTCAGATGCTCGGGCAGGAGCAAGGTTTCCATCGCCCCATGCGAGGACGGACGGTTCGTCGGCGGCCGATCGGTCGGGAACTCCAGTACCGGCAGCGGCGGTTGCAGCTGCTTTTTCCAGAATGCGATCTGTTCAGCCGCTGCTTCCGATTTCAGCCACTCCTCCTGCCAGTGGGCGTAGTCTCCATATTGAATCGGCAACGGCGGCAGTTCCGGGCGCATGCCCTTCGACACGGCCTTGTAAATTTCCCAAAGATCCTGCTGTATGACATTTTGCGACCACCCATCCACAATGATGTGGTGCGCCGTAATCATGAGCACGTGTTCTTCAGGAGCCAGCCGGAACAATCGGGCCCGCATGAGCGGACCAGCCTCAAGATCGATCGGCGCGCTCGCTTCCGCTCGAATCCACTCCCATAATTTCTTCTCACGGTCAGCTTCCGGAACAGAATCAAGCGAGGTGATCGGGAGGCCGATCGGCTGCGACGGGTGAATAATCTGACGCAACTCGTCGCCGGACTTTTGGAACGTGGTGCGCAGGATTTCATGCCGCTCTACCAGCAACTGGAGGCTCTCTTCGAGGTGTGCAATGGTGACTCTGCCATTGAGCCGCACGCAAGCGCGCATGTGCAGCGCTGGATCTCCGGGCACGATCTCTTCGAGGATGAAGAACCGCCGCTGTGCTGCGCTTGCCGGCAGTTCATACGAGTCGGAATGTGCGACCTCGGGTTCGGTCGCGCTCCGAGTTTGGTCGGCGTTCGCTGCCGACAGCGCCGGCGCAGCCGCCGCGGCTGCCCCGAGCGAACGCGCCGAATGTGGCGCGCTTTCAGCCGGCTTCGCCGGCAAGCCCGTCCCGAGCCGCTTCTGCTTCGCTTGCGAGGCACCTTCTGAAACCGCGAACTTAGAGATCGGCCGATTCGGATTTCGGACGATATCTTCCAGCAGGCCCTTGAAATCCGCGAGCAGACGCGTAATCGTGGCCGCGTCGTAGAGGTCGGAGTTGTATTCGCAAGCCAGCCGCCAGCCCTCGTTGCGTAGAACCAGGAAGACATTCAGATCGTAGAGCGCTCCCTGCGATTTGGAGGGGATCACCGTAAGCTTGATTCCGGCAAACTCTTGCGGCTTAACGGGGTCGCGCTGGCAAATGAAATTGAGCCGGAACAGCGTATGGTGGCTCGGGTAGTCGTTGGGCCGCAGTTCCTTGAGTACTTGTTCAAAGCGCACATTTTGATTGGCAATCGATTGCAAGCCAACTTCCTGCGCACGGCCCAGCAACTGCGGAAACGTCGGGTCGCCCGCAAGGTCGACGCGCAGCACCACGGTGTTGATGAATGGGCCAATCACTGGCTCCAGCTCGACGCTGGTGCGCCCGGAAACCTGCGTGGCAGCGGCAAAATCGATTTGGCCAGTGTACTGATACATCAGGACGCCAAGCGCGGCGAGTAAGGTATTGAAGAATGTTGCGCTCTCGCGGTTGCCGATTTCTCTGACCGCATCGGTCAGGGCTACCGGCAAGAGAAGCGAGGTAATCGTGGCCTCGAAAGTTGGCGAAACTTGCCGTGGATGATCGGTCGCCAGATCCAGCAACGGCAGGTCTTTCAGTTGCTGTTTCCAGTAAGAAAGTTCCTTCTGCACCGCCGGCGCCTGCCCCTGCTCACGCTGCCAGACGGCGTAATCACCGTACTGAATGCTGAGCTCGGGCAAAACTGGCTCCACGCCGCGCGTGTAGGCTTCATAAATCAAACCCAGCTCGTTCGAGATGAGGCCGATCGACTGATAGTCGATGATCGAATGGTGCGGCGTCACCAGCATCACATGCTCGTTGTCCTCTATCCGCAGTAGCGTTGCGCGAAACAACGGCCCAACGGCAAGATCGAAGCGCCAGCGCGCTTCCTTAAACGAGAGCTTGTCAACTTCCGCGTCGCGCTCCGGCTTCGGAATCTGGCGCAAATCCATCACGGGAACTTCGATTTCGAGGCTTGGCTTGATGACTTGTGCGGGCTGCCCATCCACCACCGTGAACGTGGTTCGCAAGATTTCGTGCCGCTGAATAATAAAGTTGAAGGCGCGCGCGAGGAGCGCCGGATCCAGCGCCCCTTGCAAACGGAACCGTACCGGCACGCTCCACGTCGGGTTCCCGGGATTCAGGCGGTCGAGCCCCCAGAATCTTTCCTGGCCCAGCGACGTGGGGAGAACATAGGTCTCCCCTGGATCAGGTGAGGTCGCAGGCGTCGTCGCAACCGGTTCTAAGTTTTCCGAAATTTTCGTTTCACTCACGATGTTCAGTTCACTGGCTCTTTTTCAGTGACTTTCAAAACGGTTTTTACGCGATAGCGATCGCGCGAAACAGCGACAATCGCCGGCGCCGCTTTCGCGGGGGCTCCGTGATCCATCTGTTCCAAGACTGATGCGATCGTACGCTGCCTGAGGATCAGCGCCGGAGCGATCTTCATCCCAGCCTTCCCTGCCCGCGCCACGATCTGGAAAATGTGCAACGAGTCCGCGCCCAGCTCAAACAAATTGTCCTGCACACCTACCCGATCCAGGTGCAAAACCTCGGCCCAGATCGCGACCAGAGTTTTTTCCTGTTCCGTGCGCGGCGCCACATACTCCCGTTGGCGCGCGGTGCGCGCCGTATCGGGCGCCGGCAGCACCTTACGGTCGATCTTACCATTGGGTGTGAGCGGCATTGCGTCCATACGCACCACTGCCGACGGCAGCATGTAATTGGGCAACTTGCCCGTCAGCGCCTCGCGCACGGCAGAGACGGTCAACGCTTGCTGGTCGCTGGTCACGTACGCAACCAGGCGTTTATCACCGGGAATATCTTCGCGGACAATCACCACGGCTTCGCGCACTCCGGGATAGCGGGAGATCGCAGTCTCGATTTCTCCGAGCTCGATGCGGAAGCCACGCAGCTTCACCTGGTGGTCCAACCGGCCCAGGAATTCAATCGTGCCGTCCGCGTGGTACCGGACAAGGTCTCCGGTCTTGTACATGCGCGCGCCCGACTCAGTGGGCGATGATCCGCCGCCAAGCGAACCGCCCCGCACTGATTCTTCGCGGAACGGATCGGCAATGAACTTCTCAGCCGTCAGTTCCGGACGGTGGAAGTAGCCCCGTGCCAGCCCGTCGCCGCCAATGTGGAGTTCCCCTGCCACTCCGATTGGCACCGGTTGATTGTTCCTGTCGAGCACGTAGAACTGAGTATTGTCGATCGGCGGTCCGATCGGAACCGCCCCTTCGCCGGCTTTGACCTCGATCGTGGAGGACCAGATGGTGGTTTCCGTCGGCCCATACATATTCCATACCGATTGCGCGCGGCGCACAAGTTCGTTCGCCAGATCGCGCGGGAAAGCTTCCCCGCCGCATAGCGCTTTCAGCGCGGGCTTCCCGTCCCATCCCGCCTCGATCAGGAGTTTCCAAGTCACTGGTGTGGCCTGCATCACGGTAGCCCCGCAGCTGTTCAGGCGCGCGAGCAACAGATTGCCGTCCGCCGCAGCTTCGCGGCTCGCGATGACCAGAGTTGCACCCATTGCCAGCGGCAGGAACAACTCCAGCCCCGCAATATCGAAGGAGAGCGTCGTTACTGCAACCAGGACGTCATTCGCCGCAAGGCCCGGCTTCTTGCTCATCGACAAAAGCAGATTGACCACCGCCCGGTGCGAAATCTCCACGCCCTTCGGCTTGCCCGTCGAGCCCGAAGTGTAGATAACGTAAGCCAGATCTTCGGCGGTCGCCGCGGCTGGCGGAGCGTCGCTTGAACTCCGCGCGATCGTCGCCCACTCCGTATCCAGGAAGACATGCTTAGCGCTGCCCACATTCACGGTCTTGAACAGCGCCTCCTGCGTCAACAGCACCGGCACGCTGGCGTCATTGAGCACGAAAGAAATGCGTTCGGCCGGATAAGTGGGGTCCATGGGTACATACGCGCCGCCTGCTTTCATAACGCCCAGCAGCGCGACAATCATGTCCAGCGAGCGCTCCACGAATATGCCCACCATCACTCCCGGGCGGACTCCGTTAGTCCACAGATAGTTGGCCAGTTGATTCGCTTTGCGATCGAGTTCGCGGTAGGTCAGTCGCTCGCTTTCAAACACGGCCGCAATTGCGTCCGGCGTTTTCCGCGCCTGCGCCTCAAACAACTGGTGCACGCACACGTTGCGCGGGTAATCGGCCGCGGTTCGGTTCCAGTCGACCAGCATTTGCTGCCGGCTCGCCGCATTGAGCAACGGCAACCGTGAGACCGGCTGTTCCGCATTGTCGACCATGCCAAGCAGGAGCGTTTCGTAATGGCTCAGCCAGCGCGCAATCGTCGCTTCGTCGAACAGGCCCGTGTTGTAATCGCAGTCGAGCATCAGGCCGTCTTTCGATTCCACGATGTTCAGGAAAATGTCGAAGTTGACGAAGCTCTTGGGATTCGGATCGGCTTGCGCTTCGAATCCGTCGAACTTCATGTCGCCGCCCACGCGCTCCAGGTTGAACTGCACTTCGGTCAGCGGCAGGCGGCTCGGATCGCGTGGAGTCTGAAGCTTCCTGACCAGACGGCCATAGGTGTAATTCTGGTGCTCGTAGCCGGCCAGCAATGTCTGTTTCGTGTTTGTCAGAAACTGCGCCGCTGTCGGATCGCCGCTGAGTTTCCCGCGCAGCGGAATGAAGTTGACGCAATGCCCCACCAGAATGGCGTCTTCCAGCAGCGATTGCCCCGCCGTGGGGATGCCGACGACGATGTCATCCTGCCCGCTCAGCCGGCTCAACAAAATCTGGAATCCGGAGAGCAGCGTGACAAATAATGTGCACTTCTGTTTTGCTCCCAGTTTCTTGACCGCGTTATAGGCATCGGCGCCGATTCTGGTCCTATACGTTGCCCCTTTGAATTCGCGAATGCCCGGCCGCGGACGATCGGTAGGCAGATCAATCAACGGAGGGGCTTCACGGAATTGGTCGAGCCAGAATTGTTCGGTCTTCGCGCCTTCGGGCCCGTCCAGAAATTCGCGTTGCGATTTCGCATAGGTGGCAAAACTCATGGCTGCAGGCAAAGACCATGACGTGCCGGCGTTCAGCGCGTTATAAATCTTCGATAATTCATCAAGCAGCACGTTGGTCGACCACCCGTCGCACACGATGTGGTGCGAGGTGAAAATAAGCTGCCAGGAGTCCGAAGTCAGCTTCAGCAGTTGCACCCGAACCATCGGTCCTTCCGCGAGGTGGAACGGAGTGTGCGCATCGTCCGTGATCATCTGCTTTACGCGCGCAGCGCGCTCCTCCGCACCCAGCGAAGTAAGGTCAGCGGTGGGAAGGGCGAGATCCAAATGCGGCACGAACTTCTGCAGCTGTCCTTCGTGAACAAACTTCGCGCGCAGCGCATCATGTCGATTCACCAGGGCCCGAATGGCTTCTTTAAGCGCGGTCTCGTTGAGCTTGCCTTTCATGTGCAGGCTGAAGGACTCGTTGAAGCAACAGGAGGCATCGTCGCTCAACTGGTCCGATAGCCAGACTTCTAACTGCGGTTCTGTTACGGGAACTTCAACTTCCGCCGGCGCCGTCACCACGGACGGTGCTGCAACCGCTGCGATTGAGTCGATCACGGTCTCGCGCTTGGGGAAGAAGCCCGCACTCTGCATGTCGGCAACGCTTTCCTTGAACGCCGTAAATACTTTTTCGAGATCGGCTTCCGTGTGCGTCGTCGTGAGGAAGCAGGGGAAGCCTTCCAGAAGGTGAACCCCTTTTGCCCGCAGGAAGTAATAGAAGAGGCTGGCGAATCGCTCCTCGGTCGGAAACGCGAAATAGAAGATGCTGGCGAAATGCTCAGCGCGCGTCGGAACCTGCTCGCGCTCGAACAATTCGTTGAGCCTCGTGACCAGCTTCGTCGTCCGCTCGTTCAAGCTGGTCTGCAAGCTCGGCCCTTGTTGCTGGAAATAGTTGAGCACGGCCTTCACGGCGGCGAGTGTGAGAGGGTGACGGACAAATGTCCCGGCAAAAAACGTCACGCCAACTTCCGGATACGAGTCGTCGCCAAACCGCCAGGACCCGCCATCGAGCGCATCCATGAATGCCGCTTTGCCCGCCAGAAGGCCAATCGGCAATCCACCGGCAACAACCTTGCCATAGGTGGCAAGATCGGCGCGGATCCCGAACAACGCCTGGCATCCGCCCGGATGAACCCGGAATCCCGTGACCACTTCATCGAAAATCAGAGCAGCGCCGGATTTTTCCGTAATTCTTCGTATCTCCTCTAGGAACTGGCGCGGCTGCAGGTGCGGATGCCGGCTTTGCACCGGCTCAACCAGCACGGCGGCAAGGTCGTTCGCATTCTGACGAATCCACTCGAGCGATTCGGCGGTGCCGTAGTCGAGTACGATCATGTTCGAAAGATTTTCGCGCGGAATGCCGGGCGCAACCGGAGCGGCATGGTGAACGCCCGCCTTCTTTACGTCCTTAACCAGCACCTCGTCAAACATGCCATGGTAGGCCCCGGCAAACAGCACGACCTTGTTCCGGCCGGTCACCGTTCGCGCCACGCGCATCGCCGCCATCACGGCTTCCGATCCGGTATTGCAGAACGTCATACGCTCGTTACCCGTCATCGCGCAGAACATTTTGGCGACTTCGCCGGCGAGTCGGGTTTGCGGACCGATCTCGAACCCTTCGTGCAGCTGCTTCGCTACCGCCTGCTCCACAAAGTCGGGACGATGTCCCAGCATGATCGGGCCGAAACCGTTGAGGATGTCGATGTATTCATTTCCATCCACGTCCCACAAGCGCGAACCCTGCGAGCGCACGGTAACAATCGGATAAACGATCTCCTTCCACTGGACGCGGAAACCGGAGACGACACGCGGATCGGCGAGCTCGGCGCGGTGCTCTTGCGTGAAGCTCTTCGATTTCGCGGTACGCCGCACGTACAAATCGATCAGCTTGCGCAATCCTTCTGACTGCTGCGGGGTCACGTTGCCGGAGACGCCCTTTTGCGGCGGTTTATAGGGTCCGAAAGGCTTGAACTCCTCCTTCGCTGGCACGGCCGAAGCTGGTGCTGGTGCGGCCACCTGAGCGGGCGCGCTCGGCGCTTTCACGACCGGTGCAGCCGGAGGAGCAATCGGTGCGGGCGTGGACACAGTCGTGGCGGCTAGG
>Ga0074044_10004565_pt1 | contig 11438 bp, 6 predicted proteins | sample BogForMeECP23OM1_FD_94443 | JGI IMG/M metagenome (GOLD analysis project Ga0074044, IMG submission 94443) | Bog forest soil microbial communities from Calvert Island, British Columbia, Canada - Bog Forest MetaG ECP23OM1 | ecosystem: Environmental > Terrestrial > Soil > Wetlands ...
CATGAGCAGCGCCTACAGCCTCGCCGACGCAAAAGGCTCGGCGGCGCCGCTCGGCGACATGATGACGATCATCGGTAACGCGCTGCTCGGCGGCCATGGCCAGGCGTTCATGATGCTCGAAGCTCTGACCGTGTTCCTGGCGCTGATTGGCACGACACTTAGCTGTATCAATACGGGTGCTCGGGTGACCTACGCGATGGGCCGTGACGCGGAAGTACCGGAGCACTTCGGTCTCCTGCATGGCGAAAACCTGACGCCGCATCGCACGATTTGGACGCTCGCGGCCATTTCGGCAGTGCTCGGCGCGTACGCGGCGCTTTATTTCTTCGCCGGCGGTTCCGCACCGGACGACAAGACGATCGCCACCCTGCCGCATAACTTGTGGTACTCCATCGGCATGAGCTCGAACGCATCTCTGGCGGCTATGCCGAACGGACTGGCGTTGGTCACCCTGATCTCAAACTTCGGAACGTTTGTGGTTTACGGATTGACGAACGTTTGTTGCATAGTTGCGTACCGCGAACATCACATGTTCCATGGTCTGAAACACATGGCGATACCGGTCTTTGGCGCGATCGCGAACTTTGCCTGCATGGCGTTCTACATCATCGGCCCGATTGAGGGACTCGGCAGCGTCAAAGAACCTCTGATGGCAGTCGGAATTTCAGTCGTCTGGGGAGCCTACGGAGCTTTCTACTTCGTCCGCAACTCAAAGAAGAGAGGTAAAGAGACGATTCTCGTCACCAAGCCCGTTTGATCAGTTCGTGCCTCCGCCGTGCGGGTCGGCCTCACCACTAAAGGTTTACGGGACCGGTGGGACGCCCGCATGGCTTTTTCATTCCGGATACGCGCGCGACCGAGCTCGCAAAATAACAGTTGCGCAATTCGAAGCGGAGGCCCGATCGCGCATGCGCGGTCGGGCCTTCGTGCTTTACCGGTATCCTTCGGGCCGTTACGATTGTTGCGTCGTAACTGCCAAAATGTTTGAAGCCGAACGGATCACCGGCACTGATTTCGAACCGAATTCCCTGCTCGAGTATCTTCGGCCGCCATTTCGCAAATTCAAATTCTCTACGCCAATGAGCCCGGCGCATGCCTCCAGGGTTCTTCAAGAGATCGTCGAACCGCCGAGGAAGTTTGGATGGACGTCTTCAACGAAGCGGGGATATTTTGAGGGGAGGGTTGCCGGAGGCCGCTTCAAAATGCATCGGGTCATCAGATACCAGAACGCATTTCTGCCCATAATTGAAGGGAGCTTCCAGCGCGACGCCTCAGCAACTATTGTGACTCTGAACATGCGGTTGGTGTGGCCGGTGGTGCCCTTCTGGTTCGGCATAGTACTGTTCCTGGCGTGGAGTTCCGTGGCGGTCGATTCACGCTTGGCGGGTCCATTTGGCGCCCGAGTGGCGCTGATCGGGATGACGCTGTTCATATATCTCGTGGCGACGGTGCCTTTCGCCATCGAGGCGCGAATCGCAATGAAGCGCTTGTTGGGGCTTCTGCTCTCCGGGGAGATACGATAGGGACGGCAGGTCCGGGCTCGTCCTTCTGAGCACAGAAGGTCGGGCCTTTATTGCTTTACCATCCTCAAATATATTCGCGGCGACAGCAGTTCCGCCAGCTATTTCTTGCCCTTCCCGGTCAACCCGACGGTAAATGAATGCTGGGTCGGATCGCTGCTGATGATCGCGATCGTCGCGGTGTCGGTTGCGCCCGGCGCCGACGGTGTGTACTGCACCTTGATTTCGTCGCCCGGCCCGCCCTGCGGCAGCGAGAAGTGAGTCAACCCGCCAACGATCTCAAATTGCGCCGCGCCCGGACCACTGGGATTCACGACGTCGCCGACCAGCGTCTTGTTCTTCATCGTGTTCGAGATCTTGAAGTGCTCGACCCTTTTGACGCCCGGCTTCAGGTCGCTGAACTTCAGCTGATGCGGTGACACCATCATATGGCCGCTACCCGCCGGCGTGGGAGTGGCGCTGGGCGTCGCGGTTGCGGTTGCCGTAGCTGTCGCGGTCGCAGTGGCCGTTGGCGTTGCCGTGGCTGTCGCAGTTGTAGTGGGCGTCGCGGTTGCCGTAGCCGTCGCGGTCGCGGTGGGCGTTGCCGTCACGGTAGCAGTCGCCGTGGCCGTTGGCGTTGCCGTGGCAGTCGTAGTCGGCGTCGCGGTTGCCGTTCGCGTTGCTGTTGCGGTCGCCGTTGGAGTGGCCGTGGCGGTTGCAGTGGACGTTGAAGTGGCCGTCGCAGTGGCCGTGGCAGTTTCGGTCGCAGTGGCAGTCGCAGTTGGCGTTGCCGTGGCTGTCGCCGTTGGAGTCGCCGTAGCTGTCGCAGTCGTAGTTGGCGTTGCCGTCACGGTAGCTGTCGCAGTGGCCGTTGGCGTTGCCGTGACAGTCGTAGTCGGCGTCGCGGTTGCCGTTCGCGTTGCGGTTGCGGTCGCCGTTGGAGTGGCCGTGGCGGTTGCAGTGGACGTTGAAGTGGCCGTCGCAGTCGATGTCGGGGTCGGTTGCGGCACGCTCGCGTAGGCATTGGCGAACTTGGTCATGTCGGGACTGCCCCATCCGGTAACCAGATCGAAGCCCACGCCAGCGTTGTAACCCGTCACGCCGTTGAAGGTGTTGTTGCCGCTGGTCACATCGACGAGGCCGTTGGCGGCTGCGCCCGCGTTGGCCAGCGCGTAGGTGGTCGGATTGATGAGGCCCAGGCGCGCGTTGCCGATTTTGCTGGCGATCACGCGCGTGTAGCCGGCCCACAACGGCGCCGACAGGCTGGTGCCGCCCCAGCAGCACTGGATAATCGCGGTTCCCGACGAATCGGCGCCGATAAAGACGCCGGGCGACGACGCGATCATCGAAACATCGGGAATGTCGCGCATCGAGTCGTTGAAGGTGCCGGTCTGCCACGGCGGCTTCGAAAAGATGTTGCTGACGCCGCCGCCGCTCGAGCTCCACGCGGTCTCGATTCCACCCGGCGCTACCCCAATCACGCTGGTGTCGTTGCCCGAGCTATATTGAGGCGAGAACTGCGTTCCGCCAACCGCGGTGACGTGCGGACTGGCCGCCATCTCGCTCGGATTCTTGACCGTGCCGGTCACGCAGCCGCCGGAGGTCGAATCGTATTGCAGTCCGGCTGCGCCCCAATCGCCCGAACTTACGAACACCGATTGGCCCTGCGCCGCCGCCTGCGAAAACAACGTATCCAGTCCCGTGAAAAACGAGTTCGTCGAGCTGCAGTAGATGAAGCTGATGCTTACCGCGCCGCAGACGTTGTCGGTGATCGCGGAGGAAATCGAGGTGTAGAGGCTCGAGTTGACGTAAACGTGAATTGGCGTCGCGGGCGCGGTCGCGTGCGCGTAGTCGATGTCCAGTTGCGCCTCGGTCTCGTCGCCGTTGGTGCCGGGCGAGGAGCCGCCGGGCAGCACTCGCGTGAGGTTCATCGCGGGGAAGCTAAAACTCGAATCGAACAGCGCCGGCGCCGCATCGAGATAGTCGGAGTCCTCGGCCAGCGCGATGCAATCGGGCGACCCCGTGCCGCTGTCGTCCGCGTTTATCAGCGGAGCTTCATTATAAAAGGTCTCAATATCGAATGGGCCGAAGGCGGTCGATCCGCCAAAAGTGACGCCGGGGGAGATTGGCGCATTTTGTTCCGATGAGGACGGATCGGCCGCGTCGGCCAGCGCAAGTATAATCTCGGTCGGCGAATGAACCAGCGCGGCGCGAATCGACAGCGTGCGATGCAGCCCCGCGGGCGCGACTGCGTGCATGTTGTCCAGTCCCTGGATGTCAGCAATCAAGCCGGCCAGCTCCGCCGGCACCGAGGGATCGGAAGTGTTCCCGTAATTTGATCCGTCGGTGACGATCTCAGTCGCAAAGGCCGCCTCGGCTGTTGCGACGCTGCCCTTGACCGTGATCGTTCGCGAGCGGCGATCGACTTCGGCGATTACAAAGCCTGCATCCGCCAGCCAATTCTTGACCGCATCGATTTGCGCCGCAGTCGGGCCGAAGCGCCGGTTGAATTCCGCCGCGCTCAGCCAGCGATGGTACTCGGGCGACGCCGGATCCTGTTGCGCAGCCAGCAACTTATCCAGCGCGACCTGATTGTGCAGGCCCAGCACTACGCTGAGCTGGAGCTGCGCACCGCTATCAGCGCGCGCCGCAGCTCCAAGGCCGGCGATGTCCGCGGGATGGTTCCCGTGAATTTCTCGGGCCCCGAAGCCTTAGCCAATTCGGCTATCGCTATGGCGCAAACAGCCACCGCCGCCGCCAGCACCCTAAGCACGATCCGTCGAGTCGTCATAATGCGTACTCGCCCATGGCTCTATACGCATTTAGCATGCCATATGCGCAGCTAGCATGATTTGTGAATAAATACAGTGCAATATTGCTCTTATTTCATCTATTCGTTCCTATAAGCTGTTACACATTGGAACCATAACTTATAAGAGCTGCGACCACATCACCGTGCTGTACGAGCGATTCCGCGAAACGTCTAATGGCTTGGCCATTTTCATAGCTTTCAGTTGCCACATTGTCGCGGCCGAGGACGTCGGCTTTGTGTTAACAAGTAGCTATTTAACTCTTCAAACGGTTTTTATATGTTTGCTCCAATTAGCCACAATGTGTCCAAAAGTGACCAGGGTTGCATCCATGCTCAGCAAACGATCCCGCGCTGTTTCGTCGCTGCAACCCTGCAACTGTGGCTGTCCTAGGTCGCGCCAGGGGCACGCGGCGGTTTCTTGATTCGCGACTGCAGAAACCCCGAGCATTTCTTCGGCATCGCGCGATGGGAAAGCGGGCGCGGCGCAGCGCGCTCCGTTTCAATGCCCTCCGGCGGCGCGAGTGATGCTGTCACCAGCGAACGATCTCTGTTTAGATCGACCTCGAACTGCAGTCGGCTTGGGCGTCTTCTCACCGGAGCCGCGACCTCGCTCGGAGGAACTCGCATGGCGAAACGCAATAGCCTGAATGCGGCCCACCTACTCGTGCGATGCCTCGAGAATGAGGGCGTAAAATATGTGTTTGGCATTCCCGGCGAGGAAAACATCCACTTCGTCGATGCGCTGAACGGTTCATCGATCCGTTTCATCCTGGTACGCCATGAGCAGGGTGCAGCATTCATGGCAGACATGTATGGGCGGCTGACCGGTCGTGCGGGCGTCTGCATCGCGACGCTGGGCCCAGGCGCGATTAACCTGCTGCTCGGCGTGGCCGACGCGCATACTGACAGCGCTCCTCTGGTGGCAATTTCGGCGCAGGTCGCCCTCTCCCGAATCTACAAGGAGTCGCATCAGGGTGTGGACCTGGTAACGATGTTCCGTCCGGTAACCAAATGGGCCGATATCGTACTGAGGCCCGACGCGATCCCGGAGATGGTCCGCAAGGCGTTCAAGGTCGCCCAGACCGAGCGACCCGGTGCCGTCTACCTGGCAGTGCCGGAGGATGTCGAGCAGCTTTCGATCCCACGCGATGTGGCGCCGCTCGCAATCAATGTCGTGTACGACATGGCGCCCTCGGCCAGCCAGGTCAGGCGAGCCGCCGAGGTGCTGAAGAGCACGAAATCGCCAGTCATCCTCGCCGGACACGGTGCCGCGCGCAATGACGCAAGCGAGGCGCTGGTGCGATTCTCAGAGCAGCTCAGCATCCCGGTGGCCACCACGTTCATGGGAAAGGGGGTCTTTCCCGACGATCATCCCAACGCGCTCGGCGCGCTCGGCTTCATGCGCCACGACTATGTCAATTTCGGCTTCGACCGTGCCGATGTAATCGTGTGCGTGGGTTATGATTTGCAGGAATACGCGCCTGAGCGGATCAATCCGGACGCGCGCAAGAAGATCATCCACATTCACCGTTATCCCGCCGAGGTCGATGCTCATTACCACATAGCGGTCGGAATCGAAGGAAACATCCCGCAGTCTCTCGATGCGCTCGCGAAGGCAGTGAAGAAATCGAGCGGCCCGGCCGCGGCCGGCGCAAAGATCCGCGCTCTGCTGCGCAAGGAGCTTGACCGCGGCGCAAACGATGACTCGTTTCCAGTAAAGCCGCAACGGTTCGTCGCTGATATCCGCCGCGCGATGGGCCGCAGTGACATCGTGCTGGTAGATACCGGCGCGGTGAAAATGTGGATGGCGAGGCTATACCCGACCTACGCCGCGAATACGTGTCTGATTTCGAACGGGCTTGCGACCATGGGCTTTGCGCTGCCCGGTGCGATCGCAACCAAGCTTGCGTACCCGGACCGCAAGGTACTCGCGGTGATGGGCGATGGGAGCTTCCTTATGAATTCGCAAGAGCTGGAGACCGCCGTGCGCGAGAAAATCCCGTTTGTCGTGCTGGTGTGGGCGGACGGCGCCTACGGACTTATCAAATGGAAGATGGACCTCGAGCTCGGGCACCACTCCAATTGCGACTTCACGAATCCCGATTTTGTGGTATACGCCGAGAGCCTGGGCATGAAGGGATTTCGCGTCAGGGCCGCCGCTGAACTGCTGCCGACACTGTGCCGCGCGCTCGCCGACGATTCCGTGTCGCTCGTCGTCTGTCCGGTTGACTACTCGGAAAACCTTGCGCTGACAAAGATGCTCGGCGAGATCACCGACCCCTTTTGAGCCTGCCGAGGTTGTCTTGGATCACTATCTTAAGCGGGTCTAACGTGATGAGCCTCCCACATATTGTGATCGTTGGAGGAGGTTTCGGCGGTCTGGCGGCGGCGCGGGTGCTCAGCGATGCACCCGTCAGGATCACGCTCGTCGATCGCAGAAACCATCACCTGTTCCAGCCCTTGCTCTACCAGGTCGCGACCGCGGCGCTGAATCCGGGTGACATCGCGAGCCCGATTCGACGAATCCTGCGGCGCCAGGCAAACGTCGAAGTGATTCTCGGCGAGGCCGAATCGATCGACCCGTCCGCGCACAAGGTGATCCTGCGTGACGGCGAAATCGCTTATGACTACCTGATCATCGCGAGCGGCGCGACGCATTCCTATTTCGGCCATGAGGCATGGGAGCGCTGCGCACCCGGACTCAAAACGGTCGAGGATGCGCTTGAAATCCGCCGGCGCGTCCTGGTCGCTTACGAGGCCGCGGAACGCGAACCCGATCTCGAAATCATGCGCGAATGGATGACGTTCGCGATCGTCGGTGCCGGACCGACCGGCACTGAACTGGCTGGTGCGCTCGCCGAGATTTCGCGGCACGTGCTCGCGCGTGACTTCCGGCGTATCGATTCGAAGCGTGCCCGGATCATCTTGATTGAGAGCACTCCGCGCGTATTGCCTTCGATGACGATGGAGTCGTCGAATAGCGCGCGTCGGCAGTTGGAGCATCTGGGCGTCGAGGTGATGACTTCAACTCTGGTAACAGGAATAGACGATCGCAGCGTCACGCATGCGGGCGGGCGGATTCCGACACGCACGGTGATTTGGGCGGCGGGTGTCGCGGCATCACCGCTGGGAAAGTCGCTTGGCGCTCCACTCGACCGCGCGGGCCGCGTGATCGTAAATCCCGGTCTCTCGGTGCCGGGCGCGCCCGACGTGTTCGTGATTGGGGACCTGGCCTCGATTCTCAAGTCGGATGGCAAGCCGGTTCCCGGCCTGGCACCAGCCGCGATCCAGGAAGGGCGGCATGCCGCCCGCAACGTGATGCACGCGGTTCAGGGCGAGCCATTTGAGCCGTTTCACTACATCGACCAGGGAACGCTTGCAACGATCGGCCGCGGCGCAGCAGTCGCGGAGGTTGGACGACTCAGGCTCGGCGGCTTCATCGCATGGATCGCATGGCTCTTCATCCACATCTTCTACCTGATCGGCTTTCGCAATCGCTTCATTGTTCTCTCCGAATGGGCTTGGGTATATCTCCGCAACGAGTCAGGCGCGCGACTTATCACGGGGGATATCGAACCGCTGCTCGAGCGCGGCCAAGCCGGGCAAGGAAAGCATCGGATGATGTCGTCGTGAGAGCAGCGAGTGACGTCGCGGCCTGCTAAGCAGCGTCGAACGCAACCGATCGCTATTTGTGGCTCCTCAAAACTTAATCCGACATCTCGGCCTCAAACTTGAACTTGCGGATCACCCCGAGACTCCTTTCGCCTTTCGCTGGCTCGCATCGCTTCGCGTCACATGAGTTAGTTGTCCGGGCAATCCACGCGTCCTGAGTGCGGGACCCGGACGCGCGCTCATCTCACGCGGCGCTATCGTTTCTTTGCAACTGGGGCAAGTAAGTTTCGGATTGATCGCGTGACCGCACCGCCGATGGACCAGTTCGACCGGCGCGCCCCCGTCCCCTGCCATCCAGTGGTCGCCCCACGTGATCATCGCGACGAGAAGCGGGTAGAGGTCAATACCCTTCTCCGTAAGTCGGTACTCGAATCGGCGCGGTCGCTTCTGGTATTCAATCCGGCTCAGGATGCCATCGCGCACCAGCTTGCGAAGCCGATCGGACAGACGATGAGGCGTCATGCCGAGGTCGTCGCGCAAGCCATCGAACCGCCGGATTCCGAGGAAAGCGTCGCGGATAATGAGCATCGTCCATCGATCGCCGACGACCGACAGCGTCCGCGCGACCGAGCAGGTCATCGTGTTGATTTCGTTCCAGCGCATCGTTGAGGGTACCGGCTTGTTCTTGACTCAATAGTAAGTTCCAAAATAGAAGTTAGTCAAGAACGCGCGCACCCGAAGGAGTTCTCATATGAGCGATGAATGGCGGCCGACCGTGTGCATCTTGTGTTCCGTCAACTGCGGAATCGAAGTCAAGCTCGACGGGCGCCATATCGCGCGCGTCCGTGGCAATCGCGCGCACGTCGCCTCGCGCGGCTACGCTTGCGAAAAGGCTCAGCGCCTCGACTACTACCAGAACGGGCGGGATCGGTTGACCGCGCCGCTGCGCCGCAGGCCTGACGGCACGTTCGAAGAAATAGACTGGGACACCGCGATTCGCGAGATCGCCGCTGCTCTCGTGCGAGTGCGCGACAAGTGGGGCGGCCCGAGCATCTTCTATTACGGCGGCGGCGGCCAGGGAAACCATCTGGTCGGTAGTTATGGAGCAGCGACGAAGCGCGCGCTCGGCGGGGTCTTTTCGTCCAACGCGCTCGCCCAGGAAAAGACCGGAGAATTCTGGGTCGACGAGGTGCTCTGCGGTGCGCGCCTCAACGGCGACTACGGGCATGCGGAGGTGGCGGTATTCGTGGGCAAGAATCCGTGGCAGTCGCACGGCTTTCAGCGCGCGCGCCCGGTGTTACGCGATATCTCGTCCGATCCGAATCGTGCGCTGATTGTGATCGATCCGCGCCGGACCGAAACCGCGGAGATGGCCGACTATCATCTCCGTGTTCGTCCGGGCACCGACGCATTCGGCCTCGCCGCGATTCTCGGCGTGCTGGTGCAGGAGGATCTGATCGATCACGACTTCATCCGCGATCGCACGCGCGGCGGCGATGATCTGATCGCGACGCTGAAGGACGTACCGGTCGCCAACTACTGTGCCCGCGCCGGCCTCACCGAGGAGTCCGTGCGCGAGGTGGCGCGCCGAATCGCGCGCGCATCGAGCGTTTCGGTCTACGAAGACCTCGGCATCGAGCAGTCGCTCCACAGCACGCTCAACTCGTATCTGGAAAAACTGCTCTTCGTGCTGACCGGAAATGTCGGGAAGCAGGGCGGGATGAACGCGGACACGAGTCTCATCGGGCTGGCTAGCGGCCGGGTTGCGGCCTATACGAGCCCCGTCGGCGGACATCGCATTATCGGTGGTCTGGTCCCCGCCAATGTGATTCCCGATGAAATCCTGACCGACCATCCGAAACGCTTTCGCGCAATGATCATCGAAAGCGCCAACCCGGTTCACTCGGTCGCCGACAGCGCGCGGATGCGCGAGGCTCTCGCGGCGCTCGAATTCGTTGTCTGCATCGACGTTGCGATGACCGAGAGCGCGCGGCTGGCGAACTACGTGCTCCCGGCGTCGTCGCAATACGAAAAATGGGAAGCGACCTTCTTCGGCGCCGCATTTCAGACGGATACCACCACTGCGAACACCTTCACGTTGCGCGCCCCGATTCTCGATCCGCAGCCCGGAACCCTTGCCGAAGGTGAGATTCATCGTCGGCTGGTTCGCGCTATAGGTGCGATGACCGACGAAGACGTCGCGCCGCTGCACGCGGCGGCGGCCAGGGGACGCAGCCCCTTCGCGACGGAGTTACAGCGGGTCGTCTCCGAGCGGCCGCACTTGGCGGCGGTGATGACCGTCCTTCTCTACGAGACGCTCGGCCCGACACTTGGCGCCGGCAACGAGAACGCGGCGTCTCTGTGGGGAGTGTCGCAAAACTTCGCGCGCAGGTATCCGGAATCGCTTCGCCGCGCTGGGTTCAGTGGCGAAGCCCATGAGCTCGGCGACGCTCTATTCGACGCGATGCTGAAGAATCGCTCCGGAGTTGTGATCAGCGTCGATCCGTACGCTGAGACTTGGCGGCGGATTCGGGATGGGCGGATTAATCTGACGATTTCCGAATTGATGGATGAACTCAAGTCGCTGCGCTATGAGCATCCGACGCGCAACGCCGAGTTTCCGTTTGTGCTGTCAGCAGGTCAACGACGCTCCTCGACCGCGAACACCATCATTCGCGATCCTCAATGGCGGCCCAAGGATCCGGTGGGTGCGCTCTGGATGAGTCCGATTGACGCGTCTGAACTTGGAGTCGAAAGCGGCGGCCGCGTGCGCGTGGTCACCAAGCGAGCCAGCACGGAGACGGTTGTCGAGGTGACCGATAGTATGCTGCCCGGACACGTCGCGCTGCCGAACGGGTCGGGGCTGTGGTACCCCGATCGCGAAGGGCAGGAGTTTTTGCATGGCGTGCCTCCTAACGAGCTGACGGCATCCGAGGATCGCGACTGGATCGCGGGCACGCCGTTTCACAAGCACGTGCCGGCCAGGATCGAGCGCGTGGGGTTCTCAACAGAGAGAATCGAGCATTGATCAGCCGCTGCCGGCCGAATTTGAAATTCCCGCCAAGCGGCGGAAGCCGCAGGGCGTACGTCCGGAGCCTCGAAGAGCAAAAGTGAGAGGAGACACCACGATGGGCAGACTCGATGGCAGGGTCGCAGTGATCACCGGCGCGGCGAGCGGAATCGGGCGCGCAACTGCAATCAGGTTCGCGGGCGAAGGTGCCGCGGTAGTGATCGCCGATTTGAATGTCGAAGGCGGTGAAGCCGCGGCTCGCGATTGCAAGGAGAACGGCGGCCGCGCGGTCTTTCAAAAGACCGACGTCTCCGCCGAAGTTGAAGTTAAGGCGCTGATCGCGCGCGCCGTCAAGGAATTCGGCCGGCTCGACATCATGTACAACAATGCCGGCCTTGGCGGCGCGGTCGGTCCGATCGACGAGACCACGGTCGAGAATTGGGACAAGAGCCTGGCGGTTTTGCTGCGCTCGGTTTTCCTCGGAATGAAGTTCGCGATTCCCGAG
>Ga0074044_10004566_pt1 | contig 11437 bp, 14 predicted proteins | sample BogForMeECP23OM1_FD_94443 | JGI IMG/M metagenome (GOLD analysis project Ga0074044, IMG submission 94443) | Bog forest soil microbial communities from Calvert Island, British Columbia, Canada - Bog Forest MetaG ECP23OM1 | ecosystem: Environmental > Terrestrial > Soil > Wetlands ...
GAACGCTCCGTTGAACCAGGGAGGCGACCAGGACTCATCCATGACTTGGCAGGATAGCCAGGGTCAGCCATTGCGAGCTAACCAAGAGTATCTGATGAAAAGTCCTCGCTACCCAATCCCCGACATGATCCGCATCCTGCGCGTTAAGCCAGACGGGATCGAAGTCACCCTCCAGGGTACCTATCAGAACCAGCCCGATGCTCTCCAGACCACAGAGCACATCACTAAGGAGGAACTGCTCTCGAACAAGCTCGAATTCGAACCGGCCAAAGGCGAAGAAGAACAGCAGCAGCCCGAACCGCCTCCCGGCAGTGCAGCCCCCGGCGTCGAGCAGATTCCCTCAGAAGAGACAACCGACGAACGAGCTACAAGCTACCCAGAGTACAACCAGGCCAGCGCCCGTGAACGTGATGATTGCCCACGCTGTGGTCACAACGAAAAGACTTCCTTCATGATTACACCAGAAACCACCGAATACTCCTGCTACCGCTGTGGCCACGACTGGAAGGTCAAGGAGGCAGTCGTTAGCTCCGACGGCAACCCAGACTTTGGCTGGGTCTTTGACGATGATGAGGACGAATATAGCGAGCGCATGCGGGCTATGGCACGGGCCAAAATGGCATCCCGCGATCTCTCTTCTATTGCCGCGAAGGACTCACATGGCCAGCGCATCAGGGACATCTTGGACAAACGTAAGGAGGAACGTGTAGCAGGCCGACACTTTACTCCGGGCGAACAGCGAACCCTAATTGATGAGGATGGTATTGCACGTAACGCGGATCGTCTCGATTTGCGCGGCACGCACTATCATTCTTCACAAGAGGAAGCGAGAGCTAACGGCGACAACGTACCGGATGAGCACGTTTTATTTGGGCTACTATAAGGAGTAAGTATGTCAGACACACCAGGAATCACCACCCCGGATCCCACCCGCGAGTGCGCAATGTGCGGACTAGAGGGAGTACCTTCGACCACTTGTGAGAAATGCGGCGGTCGAGCAGGAAGTCAACCACGTCAGTACACCCTTTCACAGTTGGCAGGAATGTCAACCGAGAAGCGAGAAGAAATTCTACGCGGTGATCGACCAAGCGGTGCTGGGCCGCGCATTGTCAACTTCCCAGGCAGCGCTTAAAAAGCACAAACAACGAGGAGTGAATAACTGACATGGCAATCCAATTTGCAACCGGCCCCTCAGTCCGCAAGGTGTCCCGAGCGCAGGCTCTAGCAGCCGTCAAGCGCAACCCGGACTTCCCAAAGGGTGCTGAGATCACCGTTACCGAGCTTAATGGCTTCTGGGTAGCAGCGGCTTACGTACCTGACCGAGATCCTGAGTTCAAGACCGCTGGTCCTTTCCCGCCTAGTGGTGGTGGACCCGCCGACGAAAACGAAGAGTCTCCAGCGCCGAAGAGCGAGGGTCCAGGCGACACCAAGCCTGAGCCCAGGGACGACGGCGACTTAGATAGCGACGATGATGGAGACGACGAAGGTGGCGACAAGCCTCCATTCGGTGGTGGCGATAAGAAGGATGGGCCTCCTGGTGGTAAGGGTGACGACGCTCTGCTCCATAAGGTGCTCGACATCGTACAGCAGCTAGCGCAGGCATTGGGCCTTCCGGCTGTTCCTGGTGCTGGTGGACTGCCTGGTGGCGGTCCTGATGGGCCTCCTGCGCCTCCTGGTGGTCCTCCTGGTGGGCCTCCGCATGGTCCTGGTGGACCCGAAGAAGTTAAGCATGAGCGAGCCATGAAGCCGGGTGAAGTACCCGCAGGTGGTACTCCCGTTGGCGCTCCTGCATTCTCTCACCGCATTAACCCTCACCCATGGGCTGAGGTAATCGGTAAGAAGCGAGCCTTCCCTGTCGTGGAACGCATCCCAGAGGAGCATACGATGGCAGCCGTGGACCGCGAACTTACTGAACTGTGCGAAGGCACAGGCTACAAGGTCGCTCAGATTCTCGAAGGTCGAGATGACAAGGGCCACCGCATTGCTCGCGCGTTGATCGTAGATCCTCGCCGCGTAGACGCTTCTTAAGCGAAAGGAAAGACCCGATGAGGGACGATGATCTGGAGAAGGTCATCCGAGATGAGTTCAACCGTATGCGCGGACGCCTGTGCGGTTTCATTGAGGCATGTGGCCTACCCGATAAGCAAGAGCGTGGCGCGATAGCCACACTCAAGTCACTCAGCTATGACAGTGAGAACATGATCGTTGACCTGATTAGCGAGTAGATCGCTGACATAACAGACGATCATGGCGTTCACCAAGCACGCGACTTTTGAGCAAGCGCAAGTCCTGGGAGTTAAGGGCTCGCCTACTCGCATACGCGCCGCCAGCTTCGATAGGCTGAGCGACTACAAAGACTTCCGCACGGGCGATGGATATCTTTACGTGCGCTTACGAGCGATTTCTAGCCGCGTCAACCGCAATCATGATGGCTGGCCAAGCGTCGAGCTTGCCGGTGGCAAGGACATCTTCGAACGGCATGCCAAGGAATCCTCTACCGGCTTCACGGTCGAGGCGAAGGATGGCAATCAGAAGTTCGGCTTTGCCACCTTCATGGGTAAGCCCAACTTTATTGACCACAACAACAGCGATCCTAAGCGAGCACGTGGCGTTGTAGTTGATGCGAAGCTCCGAGTGTTAGGAGCCGACCATGAATCCGCCAAAGGTGATAGGTACTGGACGAGTGGTGAGGCTGACCCGGAGCACCTACCGCCCACCGAGATCGAGCTACTGATCGAGGTTGACGCCAAGCGGTTCCCCAAATACGCCAAGCACCTGAAGGATGGTGATCTCGATGGCTTCTCCATGGGCTGCGACGTGGAGTACAGCAAGTGCTCTCACTGTGGTCACATAGCGACCAACCCGAACGAGTACTGCTCGCATATCATGATGAAGGGTGCGCAGCACGACTTTAAGACGGCTGATGGTAAGCGCGTACCTCGTCGCTCATACGAGAACTGCTACAACATTGGCTTTTTCGAGATTTCTAGCGTGTTCGAACCGGCTGATGAGACGGCCCTGGGCCGCGAGGTGATCGCCGCTATCCGTAACGAGGGGTGGGTACAGCAACCGGGAGATGACTTTGGTGAGTACCAGGATCCAATTCCTGGCCGGGGTTATGAGAATGAACGATACGTGGTAGATCGCGCTCATGAGATTGCGGAGAAAGCTGGCGTACCTTGGAACGAGGCTATAGAAATGGCTCAGCGCGAGCAACAGGGCCAGCCCAAGGGAATCCATGGTGAGGGTACAGAGGAACACGAATACCCAAAGCGTTGGCAGTATCAGCAGCAGGGCATAAATGATGAAGGCTTGCCAATAGGTTCACCGCCCGTTGAGTATGGCGGCATTCCGGCTGGTGCCACCAATCCCGAGTTCTACGATGCGGCCCAAGACCTTCTCAATCAGAAGTACCCTAAACGACCTGTAATGAATGACCCCTATATGTCATCCGTTAAGATCGCAGAGAACCCACTTCCTCAGTCGATGCACACGACTGCGCCCGAAGATGTAGATACTCTACGTCAGGAGGAGATCTGCCCTGTCTGTGGTGAGAACATGGACAGCGAGAAATGCGATGTATGCGGATTTGTTGAGCCACCCAAGGGTTTCGACAACCCCGATCTTAACAAGGCCCAGGAAATCAAGCAGAAGATGCGCCAGGACGACGAAGCTCTTGTGCAGAGTCCAGAGGGCTCGCCCGAGAACGTTGGCAACCAAGGCATGCCGCAGGGTCCAGACACTCAGATGCCAGACCAAACTCATGAACAAGGCGGTGGAGGAGGTAGCTTCATGCAGACTAGAAATCGCGTGCCTACGGCTTCTGTAATGAGTGAGATGCGTTGGGCACCAGCAATTGATAGCAAGCTCGCCGGTCGGATTAACCAATTCGAACAGCCTATCCAGGCTACCAAAAAGCCAGCGACCAATCAACCTGCTAACCCGGCTGTGGTTAAGAACCCAACCAAACCAGTCACAGCCGCAATGCGAACTGCCCAGGAATTGATCCAGGCAGCCAATAAAGGAGACACCATGAGCACACGAACTGCTGATGGCCCCACTGGACCCGACGCAGCGCCCGACACACGTACGGACGTGACGGGTGTTGGTGGTGTCATTGAGCCTTCCAACGAGCAAGCATCTAAGGCTGATGCACAGGTCGATGTCACAAGCATCGGCACTACGGGAGTGACGGACGTAAGCGCCGACTCAACCGAGAGCCTACCTACCGCTAGTCAGGAGTCGGACGACTCCGGTTTCAACAAGGACAAAACGACTGATGACAGCGGACCTACTAAGACGTTCGGAGATTCGGATGGATCAGAGAAAGGTTTCACTGACGAGGTTACGACGGAGAGTCTTGAAGGCAACTGGAACAAAGGTTCCTCAGTCCACCAGGGCTACGACGCGGCCCCGTTCTACGACCAGCCGGGGCTTTCGGGTGGTTCAGCGAACAAAGGCACCGAGCCAGTGGATTCCGTTGGCAAAGCCATGGAGCGCGTAGACGTACTCCAAGCAGCTACCACGCCCGAGAATAACTCTGGACCGACCAGCACTTGGACGGGCACAGACGGTAACAAGATCTACAAGCAGCAGGATCCAGTCACGAATGAGTCGATGGCTCTCGGAGGAGGCGGCGTTGGAACCGAGTCTCCAAACTGGACATCACATGTCGTGGCAGCTATCAAGCTGACGGATCTTGAACTGGAGCTAGACCTTCTACCGCGAGATGAGAAGTACAATCGCATCGCTGAGCTACAGGCTCAGACGCCAGATGAGGTTCGATCACAGCTTAACGCGTTCTCACGTGTTAAGACGGCGGGCATTGCGAAGCTCGCAGCGAAACGAACCTCTGGAGTCACTAGCCTACCGGCTGCCTTCGGACGCCGAACGGCTGCCCCGGCTCCTGACTGGCGAACGCCAGGGCGTTCCTTTGATCGTGTAACCGACGCGGAGCATCTTGCTTCGACTGAGGAACAGGTCACTGAGGATGTCTACGATTCGGGCCTCTTCTCTTAACGCATAACTACAAAATCATATCTCCCCGTTGCGGAGATAGATGAGAAGCCCCCAATACCGGGAGCTTTCAACCCAAGAGGATTCAAGAATGCAAGTCATCTACGGCGATGCTTCGAATATCTATCTGACGGCGCAGAAGCGACTCATCCGAGTCGTCTATGGCCAGACACAGGCAACACCGTATGCCTGCGTGTTGGATCCGAAGCTTCGAAACTCAGAAAATGAAATCGTCGTTCCCGGCACAACTACTGCCGGTGAATCAGGAACGGGTCTTCCGAAACGCGAACACTCAGTGTTCGCGTACAAGAACTCAATCGTTCCGGGTACCGTACTCGTTAAGACAGAAAGCGAGTACGTCGGTATTGCCGGTGCTGAAAAAGAAAAACTGGAGCGACCCTTCGGACTTCTCGGTCAGTGGGTCGGCGGCACATTCGATAACGTCAAACAGACCAACCAAGTATCCGGTTGGCAAGGCTTCGACGCCGTTATCGATCTGTTGCAACCAGGCTATACCACCGCGCACGTTTGGGGTAAACCCAGCGAACCCGAAAAGGCCGAATCTCTGTCAACGTTGGTAAGCACCTACAACGCACTACCAAATGGTGAAACTCGCGTACTCCTTGCAGCGGGACCGAATGGTCTGCTCCAGGGTATCAGTCAGAAGAACGCCGAAGAATCAAAAGCTCCGGTGCCTGTTGCTGAACTGATCGAATACACCGAAAACTACATCCGAATCAAGCTACTCGTATAAGGAGACTACAACCATGGGATATGAAGATTTCAGACGCCAAGTCGTAGCTTCCTCAGACTACGAGGACAAGCTACGCGATCAACCAAAGCTTTCCCGAAAGCAAAAGGTGGGACGCCTCGAAGCCATTTTGGCTGACAAGGGTAACGCCATGCGCCGAATCGGGCAGGGTATGGTTGGTCCCATCCAGATCCGCCTTCGCTACGAGGGAATCGTCCGCAACGTTCTCGTTGAGGATACCCTAGAGCGCGGGCCGCTCATGCCGTACGACATCCTCGATGACCTTGGCCGAGCGTATGTGCTTAACAGCACCGACGCTGAGGTTAAGATCACGCCCTTCGAGGGTAAGCAAGCATTCCCGGCTTTGTTCCGAATTGCAAGCTTCCCGCGAGTGCGCAAGGAGGACTTGTACTACCTACGAGTGAACGCCGTTGAATACGCCCAGGACGAGACTCGTCAGGCGATTCAGAAGCAGGAGGATGCACGTCTAGTGCTACTCCTTGAGCAGGCAATCAAAACCCTCGGTGAAGCACTCGCCGCTGGTAACACGGTTGGTCTTGCTCCGACAGGCGGTCGCGCAGTGGGTATCGCAAGCGGTCCTGAAGGATCTGAAAACGAACACACGGTACTCCTGGGAGCTAATAACTCACTGGAGCCCGCCGACTTCTACAACGCGGTCAGCCAGATCGAAATTAACCAGCTAGAAGCTCGTCGTGTGCTTGCCCATCCGGCAGACATCCGCGACCTTTACAACTGGGACTTGAACGTCACCGGCTTCCGCTTCAAGGACGAGGTATTCGCTGGCGGAAAGATCACCTCATTCGGTGAGTTCCAGATCCAGCGCAGCATCATCATCCCCCAGGGCGAGGTATTCCTTACCGCAGAGCCCGAGTTCATCGGTGTCATGCCCGTCATGTACAGCCTGGACGTGGAGGAGAACCATCAGGTAGAGCAATTCTACAAGGGTTGGGTCATGGACGAGCTTATCGGCATGTTGATCCTGAACCCGCGAGGGCTTTCACGACTCCTCAAGCAGAGCAGCACCGCTGCTCCAGAAAAGCTCAACATCTCTGGTCTGGCTGCGAACGCCACCAAGGGAGAAACCTGGACGCTGTAAGTCCTACCAACCAGTTCCAAAACAAAGAGGCCCGGATTTCTCCGGGCCTCTTGCTTTGGGTATGTAAGTTGCTAGAGGTTTAAGCCTCGGCCCAATTCTTGTTGCGACGTTTGCCGACCGCTTTGATGATGTATTCCCCGATGATGTCTCGCTTGGCATCCTGCGATCCTTTACCAGAGGTAAGTTGATCGAAGGTTGTTGCGGGAACACCCCAGAGGATAAGCTGCTCATCACTCGTCAGCGGGCCATAGGCCCGCAGCAGCTTGCCGAGCGCACGATGTACGTTCGGTGAGCCACTGATGTGGATGCTGTTGGGCCAGATCTCCTGCGCATCGATGAGGATGCGAGTGACGGCTTCCTGGCCCGTGCCTTTCTTACGCTTCTCAGCCAGATCGTACACCTCTTCGATACCTGTCGAGAGGGTAATGGTAACTGGGAAACGCGCCTTCTTGTGACCGGGTTTAAACAGCCACCCGGCATCCTCAATGCCCTTCACGATCTCATGGCCGCGAAGGAACTGCGGGTTACGCTCCCCTCCCGGCTCCATGTACCCGTGAGAAGCTGCGTGCAACTTCTCGTCGGGTTTGAGATTTTTTTCGTTGTTGTTGCGGTTGATGAACGTGTCGATCTGGTCCCGTGCGCCCATCTGAGTGACGAGTGCGAAGGGCCAGTAGAGGAACCCCTTACGGCGAAGTGCCTCCGTTGTGTGCTGTCCATCGATGATGACGTACCCGCCATCCGGGTGCTCAGCGAGCAAGGGAGAGCGAACCTTGTTGATGTCGAACTCCCGCACGATGCGACGAACATGCGTCTCATCGAGCGACCGCTGGTAATCGGTTACGAAGGCTTCAGCAAGGGATACCTGCTTGGGGCGGGGAGCCCGCTGAAGCTGGACCGCAACCTCCTGCGAGTTGAACTTCTGCACTGCCTGAGATACTTCTTTATTCGCCATGGACGGAATTTTAGCAGCCCCGCCGAGCTATGTCAAGGCTTAAATCTTGGCGATGTCCGCTTCGATAGCTTCTAGGTCGAGGCCGAGCGTGTCTTTCTTAGCTTCGGCAAGCTCCTCTGTGACCACGACCCAAGCCTCCTCTAGGTAGTGGGCGAGGAATGACGGGGTTAGCACGGCGATGCCTCCCCATGTAGCGCAGTGGAGGCCACCGTTGGGTCCGTAGCCGAGCGCCACAACACAGTGCCCGTCTTCAGTCTGTTCGCCTTCATAGACCCATGGTACCAGATTTCCGGTTTCCTGTTCCTTCTGGAAGGCCCGTTGCGCCGATTCAGGACAGGCGATGCCCAGATAGAGGGCTCCGGTCATGCTGATTGCTTGGTGCCACTGGAGCAGGCTCGATCTAGAGACGGGGGCGAATACCTTGGCTTTGCTACCGAAGATGCCCGGTCCAACCCATTCCTTCATGACGAATTCCTCGTTGAGGCCCGTGTCCTGACCTTTCGTGAAGCCAAAGTAGGTCTTTTCAATCAGCGGTTCTGTCGGATAGCTGTATTTGCCGCCGTAAAGCTTGACGCTGGCGCGAGCGAGATGATCCACTCCAGCTATCGTGCAATCCCCAATTCGCTGATTGCAATCGATTGGGTACCAGCTATTGACATTTTCGTGCTGGTATGGTACTTCCCAGGTCGGAGGAGGAGTCGGAAGAGTTCCGAGCGAGTACTCTTCGTAGGTCTTGAAGACAGTCGAGCGGGTACCTTTGAGACGACCTGTTCTATAAAAGCCCATCACTTCTTAACTCGTCGTTCCCGTACCAAAATAGGTGAAGGGCGAGTGCCTTTCGGTCCAGTATACATATAGAGAGGAACAACATGGCAACAGCCAAAACTACGCGCCGCAAAACCGCTTCGAAAAAGCCCCCGGTGCGCAAGAAAACCACTACGCGTAAAGTCGCGCGTGACCCAGTAACACCGACGCCCGAGGTTCAGGCCGCAGTCGAGGAAGCTGTCGAGCGAGAGAAGCAGTATGACCCGCAGTGGCACGCCAAGCTTGAGGCATACGCTGTTCTCAAGAACAACGGTGTTGCGATCCCCGAGGCTCTTGCCAATGAGGTAGAGTCATGGCTAGCCGTCGAGGAAGAGAAGAAACGCGTTCAAGCACAGCAAGACGCCGAAGCAGCGGCCAAGCGCATCAAAGAAAACGAGGAGGGTCCGAAATGGATCCGTAACGCCTACCACTCGATGCAGGTACTTCGTCTAGAGCGCCAGGATAAGAAACGCCGCATCGAACTCGAACCCCGAGGCAAACGAGGAGACATCTTCCCGCTTGAGAAGGATGATCTGAAGGACCATAACCTCATCATCGCCCTCTCCTCAGGATATATCGAGATCATCGGACAGCGTGAAGCGGAAGAAATCGTGGAGAAGCAGACCACGAACATGAGTCGTGTCCATCGTCCGCTAGCGATCCTTCGTAACGAGCGCGGCGAAGCTGGTCTTAACAATGAAGGCATGAAGCTCCAGGTTGAGACTGAGTACAACAGCCAGGGCGTAGTCGTTGGTTACATCCAGCAGAACCAGAAGGGTGAAATCAACCCCAAAGATCCGTTCGGTGGTATCGTTCGTCAGAAGCCAGAGCAGCAAGCAGCATTCGTACCTACAGGCGGCAACCCAGCCATAATCTCAAGTGGGTTCCACCAGGATCCGAATGTACAGGCTGCAATCGCTGATGACATTGCGCGACGTGCTAAGGGTCCGCGCGCTCAGAACATTCGCCCAGAGGAAGTGCTAGGGCTCACGGTGGACGTTGCTCCGGTGGTGCAAACATGAGCTTGCGGGTAAGGATCCACTTCGCCAAGGCGAGGTTCAAATATCGCCTACTAAGAAAGGGCGACTGGGATCACAGGATTCGCTGGTTCTGGGTGCTGTACTACCGCTACGTGAAGTGGCAGAAGTACCGCCAATACAACCGAGAATTGCCTGCCAATCCGTTCACACAGTACTATGTTCGCGTGCTCAATGGCGTTGGGCGTGTTAAGCCGGGGCTTGCGTCCCGGCCTATGCCGATATCGAAGGACGCAGGATCAACCTACGCCCGTCGCATGCAGCACAGCCGTCGGACTACTGTTAAGTTTTCGGACGAGGATCTGCCTGAGCAGCCGTCTGAGACGCGTGACTGGCTGCTGACCTGATCTCAAGCTCACGCATGTAGGCTCGTATCAGAGCCTCGACGTGACGCCCTTTAGGGTGATGTGTTTCCATACGCTCATTAGAGCGCGTAAGGTGTCGTTTCGCCTTCGACAGGTGGTTGAAATGTGGTCTGTGCATATGGACTTCCGGCCTCTGGTATGTACTTGCGGTTCGGTACAGACCATGACTGAGTACCCTTCTCGCCCTGCTTGGTGACAGGGATGAAGGGGTGGTTGGCAATCTCACCGATGTGGGCGGCAAGCTGCTTAACGTGGCTATCCGTCTCAGGATCATCCAGGGCCACCGCAACGATATGATGGCGCTCATCCTGAGCATGTCGATGCGGCCCCTCGATCCAGATGTCTTCAAAGTACCGTGGCTTGGCGTGGTAGAGCCACTGGTGGGCCGCGTGGGGTAGGTTAGTCGGAAGGCGCTGCCCCAGGTTGTCCGTCGTCGGGACGTGGACTCTGTACTGTGCTTGCTTCATTAGCTATTACCTTGCGGAATAGACGGTTAGCTCGCTGTCGAGAGCGCAGGACGATTTCTAGTGGCCAGAGATCGAGCGCGTAATATTCATCGGGCACAGAACGGACTTTACATCCGATCCAGTGGCCTCGCTTCCACCAACGAAATTCGATCCTATTTTTCATCAAACGATCCGATCTTCACCACTTCGAGGGTCCAGTTGTCAATGTTACCAGAGCGAGCGTCGAGAGCAGAAATTGAATCATGTCTATCTAAAACCCGACTTCAAAGGGATCAAGACCGAGAGTATACATGATGTTCAAGGCGATAGATTCACTAACGGCTATCCGACTATGAATACCTCGCGTCCTAGTAGCCCCTACAGGTTGTATGCCCAAGCGGCGCTTGAGATTTTGATCAAGTTTGAGATTTTGTTTCAAGACATGATCGCGTAGCAAGCTGTTGGACACCATACACGATCCATCATTAGATCGCTGACAATGCCACCTATGACCCAGAGTTCTGGCCATCTGCTTTCTCCTTTACTTCCGTTGACGTTGGTTGGTCCTTCGGGGGATCCTTCTTGGACTTGTTCTTGTAGTCGGTGTTGTGGAACCCCGAGCCCTTGAAGTGGATCGCGGGACTGGAGTATACCCGGTTGGCGCGGCCCTTGCAACCCTCGCCCTGGCAGCGGATCGATTTGCGCGGGCGCTCTGCGGGGAAGATGGCCTGCTCCTCGTAGCCGCATTTGGGGCAGCGGTACTCGTAGAGAGGCATCAGGTGACGAGTTTGACCTCGACCACCTTACACTCCGGCAGCCAGATCCCCTTGAGCCTGCCGTTGTACTGATTGCCCACGTCGATGCAGTAGGAATCCCCCGCTTCCTTAGACTGGTAGGTCCTCGTGGCGCTCTCGTCCTTCGCCGAGTGGCCGAAGACCTGCCTGTAGGC
>Ga0074044_10004567_pt1 | contig 11436 bp, 7 predicted proteins | sample BogForMeECP23OM1_FD_94443 | JGI IMG/M metagenome (GOLD analysis project Ga0074044, IMG submission 94443) | Bog forest soil microbial communities from Calvert Island, British Columbia, Canada - Bog Forest MetaG ECP23OM1 | ecosystem: Environmental > Terrestrial > Soil > Wetlands ...
ATCACCAGATCGGCGCATAGCGCCATGTCGCTGCCGCCTCCCACGCACCAGCCGTGGACCTGGGCGATCACCGGCTTGGGAGAGCGCCACATGCTCATGAACTTCGGCACAGCTCCAAGGCCGAAGCCGGCGGCGGCCCCGATGAAGTCCTTGCCGGGATCCCACTTGCCATCGGTGGTCAACTGGTCGTCCCACTGATGAAAGCCGCCGCCGAAGTCGAACCCGGCGCAGAACGCGCGTCCGGCCCCGCGCATTACGATTACCCTGACCGTGGCATCGGTGACCGCGCGATGAATCGCGGCTTCAATCTCATCCGGCATCGGCGGCACGATCGTATTGAGCCGGTCCGGGCGGTTGAGCGTAATCGTCGCGATCGCATCATCGACCTCGTACAGCAACGTTTCGTACGGTGGGTGAGTAGTTCTCGGAGTCTTGGTCCGCGTTTCCTTGCGTCGCTTCATCTGGGTCCTCCTCCGGCGAATGGCGGCCGGTACGCGTCCGGCGCGGATCTGTCCAACGTGCGCAGCTCTCTTAGGCGGGTTCGGGCCCTTGGGAACGGCGTTGCTATTTCGCCTCGACGAAATTGGGTTTGCGCTTTTCGACGAAGGCTTTCACCGCCTCTTGATGGTCCTTCGTGTTGAAGGTCATCATCTCGTACGCAAGCGACGCGTCCAAGATCAAATTGGCCTGCTGCTTGAGCCACTTATTTACCGCGAGTTTGCTCCATCTGATGGCCAAGGTGGGGCCGTCTGCGAGTTCCTGCGCGAGTTCCCGCGCTTTCGTCATCACCTGCTCCGGCGCCACCGCGTAATTCACCATCCCGATGCGGCCCGCTTCGGCTCCGTTGATGAAACTGCCGCGCATCAGGAATTCTTTGGCGCGATGCGGCCCGATCAGCAGCGGCCAGATAACCGCGCCGCCGTCGCCCGCGACGATGCCGACCTTGACGTGGGTGTCGGCAAAACGCGCTTTTTCCGACACAACCGTGATGTCGCATAGCAGCGCGAGAGTTGCGCCGAGACCCACCGCGTCGCCATTGATGGCGCCGATAACAGGCTGCTCGACGTCAAGCATGTTTTCGACCAGGCGACGTCCGTTGGCGGCGGCGATTGGACCGCGCCCGCGTCCTTTTCCTTTTTTGTCCGTAGGCCCGACCAGGCCGCCTGCCGCCATTCCCTTCACGTCGCCGCCAGCGCAAAATGCACGGCCCGCTCCGGTCAGGATAATCGCGTTGACATCCTGGTCGGCTCGAACGTCAATCCAGATTTGTTCCAATTCATGATGAAGAGCGTTGTGGACCGCGTTGAGTGAGTCGGGCCGGTTGATCGTTATCGTCGCGACACGCTCGGCCACTTCCACTTTAAGGAATTCATAATCGCTGTAATCTATAGCCATGATGACAGAACCCTCCTGCTGCTTTGCCAGAATGTATACAACGGCTGGCGACGGCATGCCTATCGCGCGGTCCTGGAAATCGTTGATCGAGAAGCGGGGCCGGGACCGCGATCGCCCGAATCACCGGGGCGCGGCCACTGCCACCACCGCGAGCGGGCCACAACCGCCAGACTGGCGCCGAGTTGACGCCGGAGCGGCTATCGGGCTAGAGCTCTCACGGTTGCAAAGTCAAAATGGAAATTCCGGTCCAAATCTGAAATTCCGGCTGAAAGGAAATCGTGATTCGAAGATTGAGTGTATTTTTGCTCACGCTCGCCGCGATCGTGTTGGCCGTGAATATCGTTTGCCAGGCGCAGTCGCAGACTCTGTTAACGCGTCATGTGCGCGAAGCGGTTCTCAACGGGGAGGCTCAATGGGTCGGACATCTCCCCGCCACGCAGTCCATGCGCCTGGTACTTGTTCTGCCGCATCGCCATCAGGCAGAGTTAGATGACTTCCTGAAGGAACTCTACGATCCTCACAGCGCGTCTTATCGCAAGTTCCTGACGGTGGAAGAGTTCACCGCAAGGTTTGGTCCCAGCCAGGCGGATTATGACTCCGTGATCGGCTTCGCGAAGGCGAACGGCTTTCGAGTGGTTGGCACCTCCCGCAATCGCATGAACCTGGATGTCACGGGGCCGGTGGCGAGCATTGAGAGAGCATTCCATCTGAGCATGGGCGTCTACCAGCATCCAACCGAAAACCGCACCTTCTTCGCTCCGGACCGGGAGCCCATGGCGGACTGGGCGGTCCGGTTGTGGCACATCACGGGCCTGGACAACTATTCGATCCCGCGCCCCGCTCTGGTGCGTCGCGATGCGAGTGCTGCGACTGTGAGGTCCGGCGCCACCACCGGCTCCGGCCCCTCGGATTCTTTTTTGGGCAGCGACATGAGGGCGGCATACTACGGTAAGACAGCTCTCACCGGCAGCGGCCAATCGCTCGGGTTGTTCGAGTTGGTTGGCACCGATCTGACTGACCTGACGACCTACTATACAAACGTAGGCCAAACGAATGACGTACCAATCACGCTCCAGTCCGTCGACACCCAGAGCACAAGTTGCGTTTTTAAAGGCACCCCTGCCTGCGACGATACGGAACAAACCCTGGACATGACCCAGGCGCTTGGCATGGCCCCGGGTTTGTCCAGTCTGGTGATGTACATCGGAACTGGCGCTTTAGCCGGGCAAACGGTCGACGATTCCGGCATTTTTAACGCCATGGCCACGGCCAGCCCGCTGAACGCTCAACTGAGCTGCTCCTGGCAGTGGAAACCCTCGGATCCCACCACCGACGACGTCTACTTCGAGGAATTCGCGGCGCAGGGTCAGAATTTGTTTATCGGTGCCGGCGACGCCGGTACGTGGAGCTCGACCGACTTTTATTGGCCGTCGGATAGTGTGTATGTCACGTCGGTGGGCGGGACGGTCTTGGAAACAACCGGCGCGGGCGGCGCCTGGGCCTCGGAAACAGGTTGGGAGGACACCGGCGGCGGCATTGGGCCGGACGACTTTCCGATTCCCTCCTGGCAGGTGACTGCGGCCGCGGGCTGCGCCAAATGTTCCCAAACTTATCGCAACAGCCCGGACGTTGCTGCAAATGCGGACTTTACTTTTTACGTCTGCGCCGACCAGGAGGCTTGCACCGCCAATCTTTATGGCGGGACCTCTTTTGCGACACCCATGTGGGCCGGCTACCTGGCTCTCGCCAATGAACAGCATCTCTCTAACGGAGCAGCCACCACGCTCGGCTTTATCAATCCGGCCCTTTATACGATTGGTTTGGGCTCGAGTTATGACACTGACTTCCACGACTGCCTCACTGGAGGCAACACCGACGGCTGCACCGTCGGCTACGACTTGTCGACCGGATGGGGCAGCCCGAAAGGGGCCGGCCTGATCAACGCTTTAGCTTCGTCGGGGATCGTGCCTACGCCTACCGCGACACCCACCGCTACCGCGACACCCACCGCTACCGCGACACCCACCGCTACCGCCACGGTGACCGCCACACCGACCGCTACCGCGACGCCGGTCCGGGTGAACCTTTCGATCGCGCCCAAGTCCCTGAACTTCGACAAGGTCGGCGTTGGCGTGACCAGCAGTCCGAAGACGGTGACGATCACGAACGGCTCGCATGGCAAGCAGGCCGAGCCGATCGTCGTAATAGAGCAAACAGCCAGCCCAAGCATCTTTGCCGTTTCCAGTCAGTGTGCGCAGACTTTGGATCCGGGCCAGAGTTGCACGGTCTCGGTGACCTTCAAGCCGGGCGGGACCGGCAAGCAGTCGGGCACGATGACGATCGATGACAACGCGAACAAAAATCCGCAGAAGGTGAAGCTGCGGGGTACCGGGAAATGAGCCGGATAGCAGGGGCCTGGCCCCTGGCAGGGGGGTGAGCAGGGGTGACCCCTGCACTCAGTATTAAAGCCGCGCTCCGTTGTCGGCGGTATCAAGGAAGAATCACCTGCGCGGTGGGCGGCAGGGGCTGCAGCCCCTGCACCCGCAGTGAGAAGACGCGAAAATCTGCGAAGCGCATCTTTTCACGACTATGCGAGGGCAGGGCTGAGCCCTGCACCCAGTGTTAAGGCCGCCTGCCGTCGGCGGGCGGCCATGGCCTATCCGGGGAAATCGGAAAACGCCAGACAATAAGTTATATTTGGCCCCGGCGCCGGATTATCCGGGCGCCGCAATTCCCAAGGAGTCGTTTCATGCCCAAGGCAGCGAAGAAGCAGCCAGCGCCCTCCGGACCTTTCGGCGATATGTTCCCCTATCGCGAAACCTTCGAGACCTATTACGAGCTGCCCAAGAAAAGCCGCCCGCCCGAGGAGATCATGCGCAAGTTGCGCAGCATCGCGCGCCAGGAGGACGCGCGCTGGCAGACCGGCCAGATCTCGGGCACCTACTTCCACGGCGGGATGGAGCACTATGCCTACCTCAACCGCGTGTTCGCGCTCTTCTCGCACGTCAACCTGCTGCACCGCGACATGTGCCCGAGCGGCACCAAATTCGAGGGCGAGATAATCGCGATGACCGCGCGGATGCTGGGCGCGGAGCTGGCGCGCGAGCAGGATCCGCAGGCCGACGTATGCGGAGCGATCACTTCGGGCGGCACCGAGAGCGTCATCCTGCCGATGCTGGCGTATCGGGAGAAAGGGCGCGCCGAGCGCGCAATCACAGCGCCCGAGATGGTGGCGCCGGAGACTATTCACCCGGCATTTTCCAAGGGCGCGCACTTTTTCGGCATCAAGCTGATTCGCGTGCCGGTCGGAGCCGATTACCTGGCCGACGTGGACGCGATGCGGCGCGCGATCGGCCCCAACACCATCGCGATCGCGGGCTCGGCGGCGAATTTCCCGCACGGGCTGATCGATCCGATCGAGAAGTTGTCCGAGCTCGCGCTTGAAGCCGGCGTCGGCCTGCATGTCGATAGCTGCTTCGGCGGGTTCATCCTGCCGTGGATCGCAAAGCTCGGCTATGACGTTCCGGCGTTCGACTTCCGCCTGCCCGGCGTCACCTCGATGTCCTGCGATACGCACAAATGGGCCTATGGGCTCAAGGGCGCGTCGGTCGTGCTCTATCGCAATCGCGCGTTGCGCCGGCGCATGTACTTCGCGATGAACGACTGGCAGGGCGGATTGTATGCGTCGCCCACGGTGGCGGGCACCCGCTCGGAGGGAATCAGCGCGTCGACCTGGGCGGCGATGGTCACGCTGGGCGAGGAGGGCTACCTGAAGGCAACCCGCCGGATCATGAAGGCGGCGGACACGATCAAGTCGGGAGTCGCAAAAATCCCGGAGCTCAAGATTATCGGCAAGCCGACCTACTGCATCGCGATTACGTCCGACCAGGTGGACATCCGCCACGTCCACGATTTCCTCGTGGAGCGTGGATGGCGGCTTAACGGGCTGCAGCGGCCCGCGGGCTTTCATATGTGCGTCACCTTGCTCCAGACACTTCCGGGATTGGCGACGCGTTTCGTCAGGGACATCGCGGCCGGGGTCGATTACGCGAAGAATCCGCCGGCGACGCCTGCGCGCAGCGGTGCGATGTACGCCGGCAGCGCGGCCTCGCTCGATCCATCGATGGTGAATGAACTGATGCTGGCGTATCTCGACGCGAGTACCGAAGTCCTGTAACCGGGCCGGCTCCCGAGGAGAACGGCCTATGCCAGCGATGGACGATCGTGCGGCGGAGCGAGCGACCCGCGACGAGATTCAGCGTGTTCATCCCGGATTATATGATCATGACACGGTTCACCGAGCTAACGCGCACGGACCTCGATCCGTCGGCCGGCACAAGGATCATGGATACGCTGCATCGCCGATTCGCGTCTTCACACCGCGCAGAATCGATCAGTATTACGAGCGGGCCGGTACCAGATTTGCCCCCACGCGTTTTTAGGAGCCAAAGAATGAGAACTCGAACCTGCGTCCTGGCCGGCATCGTGACATTGGCGATCTGCTCCGCGTCGGCGAGAGCGCAAGAAGTCGGTTCCCATATTGGTTTCTTGCAGAGCGTCGCGACCGACCGCGATTTTCGGATCGGCGCGTTTCGTCACATGGAAACCGTCTTTCCAAATCGGGCGATCAACCGAGGCGGCCCGGTAGCCCAGATCCCGCGCGCCGATCGCGCGCTCGACGTCAGCTACGAATTCGAGGGCCGGACGCGAACGCTCAACGACATCATGGAACGTACCAACACCACCGGACTGCTGGTCATCAAAAACGGGAAAATCGTCTTTGAGCAGTACTATCTCGGCGCCGACGACAAGTCGCTGTTCACTTCGATGTCAGTCGCCAAGTCGTTCACCTCGACTCTGGTTGGCCTCGCGATCGCGGACGGCAAGGTCGCAAACGTCAATCGTCCCATCACCGACTACATCCCGGAGCTACACGGGTCAGGCTACGACGGCGTGTCGATCAAAAACATCCTCCAAATGTCGTCGGGGGTTAAATTCAACGAAGATTATGGCGGCCGCGACGACCTCTCTGACATGTGGCGCCGAACGATGGAGCAGAATTCACTGTCGCTCGATGATTACGCGCGATCGCTCCGACGCGAGGAAGAGCCCGGCAGCCGCTTCTACTATCGGAGCATCGACACCCAGGTGCTCGGATGGCTGGTGAGCCGCGTCACAGGCGAACATCCTGCCGACTATCTGTCGCGAAAAATCTGGCAGCCACTGGGAATGGAGCACCATGCGTCGTGGCTCACCGACGGCACCGGGATGGAAGCGACCTTCTGCTGCATACAGGCCACGCTGCGCGACTACGGGCGTTTTGGAATGCTCTTTTTGAACCACGGCAGGTCGAACGGAATCCAGATCGTGCCGGCGAAATGGGTCGATGAAGCCACGACGCCAGGCTCGCCGCAGGTGCAGCCCGGCAAGCTCATACCCGGCAGTCCGCTGGGGTATCAGTTCCAGTGGTGGACGTTTCCGGGAGCTGAAGATCATGCATACTCAGCCGAAGGAGTATTCTTTCAGTTCATATATGTGAATCCACGCGAGAACGTGGTGATTGTGAAGACCAGCGCCAACGACGGCTTCTGGGACCCCGGCAAGGAATCGGAAATTTACGCCGCCTACGACGCGATCACTTCCGCGTTGCACGGTCAGTGAGCGGACCTCTTACGCACGATTCATCATACGATTATCGACACGCGCAACGACCTCGCCTTTCTGATTGGTAAGCGTCGAACGTACCACGACAAATATCATCGTTCCGGTACGGCCGGTCTTTTCGTAAGTCTCCTTCACCTTGGACGACACACGGATCGAATCGCCTGCGCGAATCGGGGCGTCGAGTTCGATATCGATGCCAGCCATGAGGCCGCCGTGGCTGAACGCTGGGATCTGTTCGAAGACATTGTCAGCATACCGAAAAGAGGCCACGAAGGCGGGCGGCGCGATGATGCCGCCGTACGGACCCGCTTTTGCGGCGGCCGCATCGAGGTACAAAGGATTGTCGTCGCCGACCGAAGCGCAAAAGCTCGCGATCCGCTCGGCAGTTGCCAAAAAAAACTCGTCAGCCTCGAAGCTGCGGCTCATGAAGTTCGATTTGTCTTCCTCCATTCTGACTCCGACGTAACATCTACGCGGATTTGTCGCAGAATAAACCATTCGGTGGAAGACGCCTTGAAGCAGGGACGCGAATAGTTCGGCCGTTGCGGGAGAGCCATGATGGTCGAAACTCCCGGTTTTTCGTCACTTTCGGAGTTTTTGGTAACCACCGGGGTAAGGAGAAAAGGCTTCACTTCTCCCTTTACCTAAGGCGCATCTTTCGCACTCAGTGGGAATCGTTACTTCTCGAACGATGGGCCCGCGAAGTTTCCCGGTATGACCGGCGCCGGACCGGGATTCTGTCCGAACACCGCGCCGCCTGCGGTCAAGCCCCCATCGACGACCATAGCGGTGCCAGTGACCCATTCGGAATCGTCACTGGCCAGAAACAGCGCCATCGCCGCGATGTCCTGCGGATGCCCCGCGCGCGGAATCGGCTGGATCAGCGCGAGGAACTGCTCCGCCACCGGCTCACCTCCGGGCACGTGCGTATTTATCAGCGGAGTATTGATGCCGCCCGGACAGATACAGTTGACGCGAATCCGATCTTTGCCGACTTCAAGGGCGACCGAGCGCGTCAGATTAATGACCGCCGCCTTCGCCGCGCTATAGGCGTGCGGCCCCGCGCCGCCGCGAAGACCGGCGACCGACGCGGTCGAGATTATCGATCCGCCGCCAGCCTTGCGCATCTCGGGAATCGCGAACTTCATTCCAAGGAAAACCGAGCGCAGCAAAATCGCCATGCTCTTGTCCCAATTCTCGACCGTGGTCTCGTCGATCGGCCCGACCGCGCCGCCAAGTCCGGCATTGTTGTACATGATGTCGAGGCGGCCGAATTCCTTGACCGCGCGAGCGACCGCCGCCTTGACGTCCGCCTCCGCTGAAACGTCGGTCTTCTGAAAGACCGCGTGGCCGCCGTTCTCCTTGCAATCGCGAACCGCGGCTTCACCGCCTTCGACGTTCAAATCGGCGATCACGACCGCGGCACCTTCGCCCGCGAACCGAATCGCAGTGCCGCGGCCGATTCCACTCGCCGCGCCGGTGATCACTGCGACTTTCCCGTCGAGTCTGCCCATCGTGGTGTCTCCTCTCACTTTTGCTCTTCGAGCTTCGTGACGTACTGTGCCTACCAAAAACTCCGAAAGCGGGGGGAAGTCCAGAGTTTTGAGATTTACCGCCATGCCTGTCGCCAGCCTCGGTAGTTCCGAAGGACCTGCTAGCCAGCCAGGCAAGATCGGCGAATCTTTGTTGAATCGAGCCGACTTGTCGCTTCTCAAAACCTGGTTTGCGCCGCGGCAGCCGTCGGTCGGAACCGGTTCACCACGGCCCTCAGGCTATGCGAGGCCGTCTAGATTTGCGGAGGAATTCGGGCCGGAGCAAGTTTTGAGAAGCGACCGGTGCGATCGCCTTCGGCAAAAGCGGGATCGGAGCCGCGTACGGAAAAGCCGATGGTTTCAATGGCGCGGTCCGATTCGCGGGCCATCGCGAGGGTGTGTGCGCCGGGCGTAGGAGTCCACAGGTACACGCCTCGCACGGGGGCGAGAACGTGGCCGTCGAGAATCCAGCGCGAATCGCGCGAACCGCGGCTCGCCTCAAATGCGATGCGCTGCTCGCGCGGCGGTATATCGGGATCGAGGGCAACTATCGTTCCGGGCGCCGGAGAAAGGATTCGCGGGTTGGCGTCGTCGAGCTCGCCAAGCGGCGAGGATGGCTGGGTTCCGGCGATGAACCACTCACGTCGAGGCGGCTCGACCGAGTTTGGAAAGCGCACCGCGGCGGCCTCCACCGCGGGCGGGCGCGCCATCTGTCCGCTTCCAAAGCGATCGTGGAGATAATTCATGACGTCGAGCCATACCGGCGCGGCGCCGGTAATTCCGGTCACCTCACGCATCGACGCGCCCGATGAATTGCCGACCCACACTCCGACCGTGAATTTGTCGGTGTAGCCGACGCACCAATTGTCGCGCATGTCTTTGCTGGTACCGGTCTTCACGCCGCTCCAGTAGCGAGTTGCGAGGCTGTTTTCGAGGCCGAAGGTCGTGCTGCGGCTGGCGCGGTCGGCCAAAATGTCGGATATAACGAAAGCAGCGTCCTGCGAGTATATTCTTCGGCTCTCGACGCGGGTATTAACGTCATTAGTCAATCGAAGTTCTGAGTATTCTCCGCCATTAGCCAGCGTTCGATATGCATTAGCCAGTTCCCACAGACTAACGTCGGCCGATCCAAGAGCAAGCGCCGCGCCGTAGTAGTCGCCCTCCTCGTCGAGGCCGTGGAAACCGAGGCGGCGCAAGTAGTCGGCGAAAATCTCGACGCCGACCATGTCCGCGGTTCGCACCGCGGGCACGTTGAGCGACGCGGCCAGCGCCGTGCGCATAGAGACCAGGCCGCGGAACTGCAGGTCGTAGTCAATCGGGCGATAAATGCCGCGTTGTTCGGACAACTCGAGCGGCGAATCTTCGAGCAGCGACGCGGCGGTGAGCAAATGCTGGTCCACAGCCAACGCGTACAGAAATGGCTTGAGGGTCGAGCCGGGCTGGCGCAAAGCGCGGAGGGCGTCGAACTCTGATGCGTTTGAAAACTCGCCGGCGCCGCCTACGTATGCCCACACGTCGCCAGTAGAGTTTTCGACCACGATAACCGCGCCGTCGTCGACTCGGCGATCGCGAACCTCGATGAGGTGGTGATGCAGGGCGTCGGCCGCGAATTTCTGAAGCTCGCGATCGAGGGTGCATCGCGCGGAGGCGCTCGCAGAGCGAAGCAGGCGATTTGCCAGCTGAGGCGCGAGCACGATGCGTACGAATCCGCTGCGTCGGTTCGCAAATGCGCGGTCGATCGCGCTCGCAACGGCATCGTGCGACGGCGCATCGGAGACGATTGCGCGGCTCAGCAAGTCGGCGCGCCGCGCGACGGCATCGCGATGCGCATTGGGCGAGCGGACCAGAGCGGCCAGCACCGCGGCCTCGGCCGGATCGATCCCGTGAGGCGCCTTGGAGAACATTACGCGCGACGCGGCGCCGATACCCTGCAACTCGCCTCGATAGGTAACCAGGTTGAGATAGGCTTCGAGAATCTGCGGCTTCGACCATCGGCGTTCGATCACAAGCGCAGCGAAAATTTGCCTGAGCTTCTGTACAGCGGTTCGCCGGCCGGCCGTGCGACCCATGGAAGGATCGAGCAGCGACGCGAGTTGCATAGTGATGGTGCTGGCACCACGGCGACGATGGCCGGCGATCGCGGCCGCAACGGAGCCGGCCATCGCCGCGAGATCGACGCCGCGATGGCTCCAGAAGCGGTGATCCTCGGAGACGACTATCGCGGTTGTGAGCGCCGGCGAAATTTCGTTGAGCGGCGTCCACGCAAGGCGCCGGCCGTGTCGATCGATTCGCAACTCGTGAACCGGATCGCCGTTGCGATCCAGCAATTGCGCGTCCGACGGCCGCCATCGCGCACGCGTCTCGTCAAAAGAGGGCGGACGTGGACCATTGGCCGCGAGCTGGAGCGCCGCGAGGAGCACAAGCAGGAGCGCCAGAATCGTCGCGCCGCGTTTCATCTAGGGCGCAACCTCGACGGGAGCATTGGGAAGCTCTCCCAACATTTCGGGTTCATAGAGCGCCTCGACGCGTGTGGGGGGAAGCCCGAAGGTGCCGGATTGATTGAGGCGGATGGTGTATTCGATGTCGAAGGAGCCTTTCGGGACGTAATCGTAGTAAGCACGGAACGCATCGAAGGCGCGTTCGGAGAATATCGGCCAGACGAAACTTTGCGTGTCGATTTTTTCGCCAGAGGTCGCAATCGCCGAGTCGCGTCCGAGCCCGGTTCCGAGGTGGGACGCGCCGGCGGGAATCGGATCGTTCACCACCACCCAGGTCATATCGGTTTGCGCTTCGATTTTCAGATGAACGCGAACCAGGTCGCCACGTTTCCATCCGCTGGAGCTGG
>Ga0074044_10004568_pt1 | contig 11435 bp, 8 predicted proteins | sample BogForMeECP23OM1_FD_94443 | JGI IMG/M metagenome (GOLD analysis project Ga0074044, IMG submission 94443) | Bog forest soil microbial communities from Calvert Island, British Columbia, Canada - Bog Forest MetaG ECP23OM1 | ecosystem: Environmental > Terrestrial > Soil > Wetlands ...
GTCACTTAATCCACCGGGCAAGCCGCCGGGCGACATCGAGGCGCTCATCCTGCAAGGCCCGGCTTCACAAGATGCCCATTTCAACCTCAAAGCCCGGCGCAATGCCGCCTCGGTGCACCTCATGTACCCGGTACCGCCGGGGACCAATGTGGCGGCCTTCTATTGCGAGCTCACCGCGTTGGAAGACCCGCTCTGGACTTACTACATGGCGTGCGGTTGGCACCGCGGCTATTTCGGCATGCAAGTCAACAGCCCCACCGAGCGGCGGATCATCTTCAGCGTTTGGGACAGCGGCGGTGAGGCTGTGGACCGCGGCAAAGTGAATGAGGGAAACCGGGTCAAGCTTGAGGCCAAAGGCGAGGGAGTCTTTGCCGGGGATTTCGGCAACGAAGGCACTGGCGGTCACAGCCACTTGGTCTATCCCTGGAAGACCGGCGAGACGCAGCGGTTTCTCGTGACCGCCAAGCCTGTTGACGCCGCGCACACCGTCTTTTCCGGCTATTATTTCCACCCCGACAAGAAGCAATGGGTGCTCATCTCCAGTTGGAAGGCGCCGAAGGAGGGCGGCTATTTGCGCGGCCTGTACAGCTTCAGCGAAGACTTTGGAGGCGCCAACGGTCACCTGCGCCGCAAGGCCCTCTATGGCAACCAGTGGATTCGCACTCCGGATGGCACATGGCTTGAACTCACCAACGCCAGCTTCAGCCATGACCCGACCGGCAGGGCCGATCGCCTGGACCGCTTCATGGGTGTCGAGAACGGGCAGTTCTTCCTGTCGCATGGCGGGTTCGTCCCAGGTTCCACTCCCTTCGGCGAGAAGTTCAGCCGTCCGGCTACCGGCAAAGCGCCGACCGATCTCAAGTTGCCTGACCTTTCTGCCGCCCAATGAGGAACCGTCGCATGAAGTGCAACCCCTCTGACCCCTGTCTGGGGGCTGGCACCCACGGGGGCATCCCGTTTCTGCCTGGCACCTCCCGGACGAGCAGACCGACTGCCAAAATGGCAAGCGCGGCGGAACTGTTCGTCTTCCCGGTTTGCCTGTTAATGGTCGTGCTTTGGCCAAACGCTTTGCCTGCTGCGCCGAGATCGCCGTCCGCCACCGAGAAGATCTACCAGCGCTGTCAGGCCGCCTGTGTGGAGGTGTTGGTGAACGGTCATCACTCTGGCAGCGGGTGGTTTGCGCAGGCGGACGGCCTGGTTGTAACTGCCGCGCACCTTTTCGAGCGGCGCGATGACACTATCGAGGTCGTGTCGCCTGGCCTCGGCCGCCTGGCCTGCTCGCTGCGCGCCGTTGATCGGGGCCACGACATCGCCCTGCTCAAGACCAAAACGCTGACCGGCGATTTCCCGGTGCTGACATTCTCCTCCACCCCGTTGCGCGTGGGAGACGAAATCCTCCAGTTCGGCGCGCCACTGTTCCGGGCCGGCGTGCTGCAGCCCGGGCGCGTGGCCCAACCCGACCCGTCCTTTGAGTTCTATCCCGACAGAAAGGGCTACGTCGAAGTGCTTCACGTAGCGGGCATGATGCAAGCTGGTACGTCAGGGGGTCCCTGGCTGGACGGCGCCGGCAATGTGGTCGGCCTCCAATCCGGGGTGATGTCCCTGGAAGGAAAACCCATCGGAATCGCCTTCCTGGTTCCGGCCACCCCAATTCGCGGGCTCTTGAAGACGCTGTGCGACGCGGCGACCCCCGACGCGGGGTTCTGGGTGGACCAATTGTGGGAGCGAGACGCTGAGTTCTTGAGGAAATTCCCCACCGGGACGGAGGGATTGGCGGTCAGTGGCGTGCGCCAGGACGGACCTGCCGCGCGGGCGGGCATCGAGCCGGGGGAGGTCGTCATTGCGGCGGAGGGAAGGAAAATCCTGCGGATCCAGGCATTGCTCGAGATCATTCGTGCCAAGCGGCCCGGAGAGCGGCTCCAGTTGACGTTGCTGCGTGCTGGCGCGGCCGAACCGTTGCAGCGAACCCTTACGCTGGACCGGGCAGAAGCTGACATGGCGCCGCTGGCATCCAAGCCCATTGAAGAGCAGAGATGATTAGCCCCGTATTCAACTCTCAGCTTGCTGTGGGCAGGATGCCCTATGATCTTCCGGTCAAGGCATTCCAGCTCACGAAAGAATTATGCTTAGCACCTTCAAGTCATACCTTGAATCACAACTGGCGGGTATTCGCTCCGCCGGCACCTACAAGCGCGAACGCGTCATTATCACGCCTCAGGGTACAACCATCCGCGTGACCGACGGCGAACCGGTACTCAACCTTTGCGCCAACAATTACCTGGGGCTGGCGCAGCATCCCGCGGTGGCGGCGGCGGCGAAAGCGGCCATTGACCAATGGGGCTATGGCATGGCCAGCGTACGCTTCATCTGCGGCACCCAGGGCGTCCACAAGCAACTCGAGGCCAAGATCAGCGAGTTCCTCGGCACCGAAGACACTATCCTTTACTCCTCCTGCTTTGATGCCAACGGCGGCCTGTTTGAAACGCTGCTCGGCCCGGAAGACGCGGTGATTTCCGATGAGCTCAACCATGCCAGCATCATTGATGGCATTCGCCTGTGCAAAAGCCAACGGCTCCGCTACCTGAACAACAACATGGGCGATCTCGATGCCAAATTGTCCGAGGCCGCGGGTGCGCGTTTCCGTCTGGTCGCTACCGACGGCGTCTTCTCCATGGACGGTTATATCGCCAACCTCCCCGCAATCTGCGATCTTGCCGAGAAACACCGCGCGCTGGTCATGGTGGACGACTCGCACGCCGTCGGTTTCATGGGGCGGCACGGGCGCGGCACCCCCGAGCACCACCGCGTGATGGGCCGGGTGGACATCATCACCGGCACGCTGGGCAAAGCCCTGGGGGGCGCGAGCGGCGGTTACACCAGCGGACGCAAGGAGATCATCGAGTTCCTGCGCCAGCGTTCCCGGCCTTATCTGTTCTCGAACACACTCGCTCCCTCAATTGCCGGCGCCTCGCTCAAGGTGCTCGAACTGCTCAGTGCCTCGACTGAACTGCGTGACAAGCTCGAGGCCAACACCGTGTTCTTCCGGGACGGGATGTCCCGGCTCGGCTTTACCATCCTCCCCGGCGCCCATCCCATCGTGCCGGTGATGCTCGGCGACGCGGCTCTTGCGGCGAAATTCGCTGACGCCATGCTCCAAAAGGGCGTCTATGTTATCGGCTTCTCCTATCCAGTCGTGCCTCAGGGCAAGGCCCGTATCCGCACGCAGATTTCGGCCGCCCACTCCCGGCAAGACCTCGAACACGCCATCAACGCCTTTGCCGAGGTGAAAGCGGAACTCGGTATATGACCGCGTTATCGCGCAGCTAGTTCGTTCAACAGGAAAGTGTAGGCCAGAGCCCACATATAAGCCGACTGCTTGTTGTTCGCCGCGCCGCCGTGGCCGCCCTCAATGTTCTCATAGTATAGGACGTCGTGTCCCTGTTCTTTCATGCGGGCGACCATTTTGCGCGCATGGCCCGGGTGCACCCGGTCATCCCGGGTGGAAGTGGTGAAGAGCACACGAGAATACTTCTTATCCTTCATCACGTTTTGGTAGGGAGAGTATTTGCTGATATAGGCCCAGTCTTCCGGTATGTCCGGATTGCCGTATTCGTCCATCCAGCTTGCGCCTGCGAGCAGTTTGTTGAAGCGGCGCATGTCCAGCAAGGGCACCTGGCAAACGACGGCTTTGAACAAATCGGGCCGCTCGGTGAGCATGACGCCCATGAGCAAGCCGCCATTCGAGCCACCCTCAATTCCCAAATGGTCCGGCGATGTCACCTTCCGGGCAATGAGGTCTTCAGCCACCGCGATGAAATCGTCATAGGCCCGCTGCCGGTTCTGCTTGCGGGCCGCCTCGTGCCATTTGGGGCCGAACTCGCCGCCGCCGCGGATGTTGGCGAGCACATAGACGCACCCGCGTTCAAGCCAGGCCGAGCCAACACCCCCGCTGTAAGACGGCAACATCGAAATCTCAAAACCGCCGTATCCGTAGAGCAAGGTGGGATTCTTCCCGTTAAGGGCCAGGCCCTTCCTGCCCACCTGGAAATACGGCACCTTGGTCCCGTCCTTCGACGTGGCTTCATGCTGAGTGATTTCCAACCCCTCGACATTGAAGAAGGCGGGCAGGGCCTTTAACCGCTCCCGGTCGTTACTTCCGATCGTGCCGAAGTAGAGACTGGAAGGCGTCAGGAAGTCCGTCACCGTCATGAAATAGTCGTCTGACTCATCGGGGTCCACACCGCTGATCCCGATCGAACCGAAGGTAGGCGCCTCAAGGGGCGTGCGTGTCCATTGGCCCTCCTTGTGTTCGAGCACGTAGAGCCGGCTCCGCACATTATCGAGCTCATTCAGGAGCAGGTAGTGTTTGGTTTCGCTGCTCGCCGCCAGGCTCTTGCGCTCAGTGGGGGTAAAGAGCGCCTCCATTTCCCGTTTGCCCTTAAGATAGTCCTCCAGGGGGGCGGCCAGCAGCGCGCCGGAAGGGTAGGTCTTCCCGTCCACCGACCAATCCAAACGCAACCGCAGCACCAACTGGTCTGCAAAGGTGCCGATGGTCGCGTCGGCGGGCTTGTCAATCTTCACCCACTGGTCTCCACGCCTAAGGAATACCTCGCTGGTGAAAAAGCTGACCCCGCGGTGGATAAACTCGTAAGTGTAGCCGTGGTCGTGGACCACGCCCGCATCCACACTCACATCCGTCGGCTTGCCCTCGAACACCAACGCGGCTTCTGCCAGCGGTGTGCCGCGCTTCCATTCCTTTACGATGCGCGGGTAGCCCGACGCGGTCAGCGACCCCGGGCCGAAGTCAGTCCCGACGTAGAGCACATCCCGGCTGCGCCAGTCCACCTGGCTCTTGGCTTCGGGCAGATAGAAACCGTTGGTGACGAACCGCCGGGTATTGAGGTCAAATTCCCGGTACACGGAAGCATCCGCTCCGCCGCGCGACAGCGAGACCAGGCAGCGGTCGTAGGTCGGGTACAGAATCTGATAACCCTTCCAGACCCAGTTCTCTTTCTCCTCCGTGGCGAGTTTATCCACATCGAGCACGACTTCCCATGCCGGCTGCGCCTTCTTGAACTCCTCGAGGCTGGTGCGGCGCCAGAGCCCGCGCACGTTCTTCTCGTCGCGCCAGAAGTTGTAACACCACGCCCCATGCTTGCTCACATATGGGATGCGCTCCCGGGAATCCAGGATCGAGAGCAGCCGTTTGCGCATCGGCTCAAAGTCCGGAGCGGCTTCGAGCTCTTTGGTGCTGAGCGCGTTCTGGGCACGCACCCAGGTGAGGGCGCGGTCGCCGGTCACGTCCTCCAGCCACAGATATGGATCATCAGCCTGTGTGCCGCCTGCCGGAGCAGGAATAGATTGATTGGCAACCTCAGCCGCGTTGGCCATGCTCAGCGGGGTGACCAGGCACCAGATTGCCGATGTTATAGCCCATAAGTCGTTGCTCGAGCATGCTTTCTTCCCGTTCATCCTGAAGGACAACATCATGGGCATTAGAAGGTACCGGGCGCAGGCTGCAAAGAAAGGCTAAAGGACGCCTCCTGTGTGGAATTTCATCCAGCGAGTTGCCGTCGGCTAAAAACCGCGCAGGTCCGTGCTTCTGCGCCGCGGCAGACCTGGCGCAGGGATGCGCCGGAGCACGAGGTATTCCAAACCCATCTTCGCGCAATATTCGCGTTTGCCGCCCTGATCGCCGTCCTCGTTGACCGCGTAGATGTCTGGCTTGAGCCGCTTGATTTCCGGGTCGGCATCCAGCCAACCGCTGCCCCTGGAAATCAGCGCCTGCTTCACATACCGTATGGAACCAACCATGTAGCGCCGTTCCGCCTCGGGGAACCGCGGATGGCCCTCACCCTTGAGCAGGCGGATGTTCGCGTCGTGGCCGATAACGACGTAAAGGTCGCCGTAGGCGCTGACCTCCTCGAAAAACCGCACATGCCCGCTGTGGAACCAGTCGTAGCAGCCGGTGACAACCACCTTCTTGCGGTTAGAGGCCGAAGGCATGGGTAGCGGGGCGGGGAAGCCCAGCATCCGGGAGGTGGGCACCACGCAATACTCCAGGCCATGTTCCCGGCAATAATCGGCTCGCCCCCCGTTGGCCTGGTTTTCCTCATCCACCCACACTTGGGGCCGGAAACCATCCGCGTCTGGCAGGCTGTCGGGATCCGGATTCCCACTCGGCGATATGACGCGTGAGACATAGCGTACGGCCTGCAAGAAATACAGCCGCTCAACCAAAGGGAATTGGGGAACCTTGCCCGTCTGGTGCTCCAGCAGTTCATCGGGCCAAAGCAGGACAGTCAACTCGCCCACTTGGGCAGCTTCTTCCAGAAACCGCATTTGCGGTGAGCGCAGGTCATCAAACCCGCCGCTCACAACGGCCTGTAATCTTCGGCTCACGACTTGGCCAGGCGCACCTTCACTGTGAAGGAGCCGGGCACCGGTCCCTCCGCCGCCACGATCAGGTAGCCGCCGCCGCACCCCGAGTACATGGCGCCTGGATAACGTGCCTGGTAAGCCCGAAGTAACCCCGGCAGGTCCAGCTTGATCAGCGGATGGCGCACCACCTGCGGCAGCAGGGCTTCCCAGCACTGCATGTTCAGGTTGAAGGATCGTCCTAGTGCCGCCACATCGCGCCGCCGGATCGCCTCAAAGCAATCCTGACCGGATTGTCCTAAACGCGCTACCCACTTCGGTTCGAGGTTCTTCTGGCCCAGCGGACTATAGCCCTCCGGCCGCGGCTCGACCGGCAGCAGGTGCAAAACCTCTTCCAGCCAGCGCGCCGTGCGAGCATCATTCAGCGATTCGATATGCGCGGGGAAGACCCCCCCTTCGATCTGGAAGTCGTAGTCCAGGCGGTTAATGCCGGGAAATATAAGCCCGATCATGTCCTGCGAACCACTGGGCTCAGCCTTGCCTCGGTTCTCGGCTTCATAAAGCTCGCGCACCAATTTGGGCAGCGGGCGCCGTGGCAGCCTCCCCCGCCACAGTCTCATCGCGACCGCGCGCGTGCCGCTGGCGATGCCCGAACGGTCCATCGGGCGAAAGTCAGGCTCGATTTGCACCACCACCATCGAGCCGGGCGGTTGAGGGTTGTGGCGCGAGACAAACGGCTGGTCAATCCACCCGCCTGCCAGTTGCAGGCGATTGGGAATGAACCCGAAATACCGCTGCAGGGGATCGCGGTGACTCACTCGACGACTCGCTTGCCTTGTTTGCGTTTGAGATATTGTTGCTTGATCCACTCGTAGGTCACCGCCAGCCCTTTCTCAAAGGGCGTGGACGGCTCCCACTTGAGCACCTGCTTGATAAAGGTGTTATCGCTGTTGCGTCCTGCCACCCCACGTGGGGCGTTCAGGTCGTAATTGCGCTTAAACTTCACCCCGGCAATTCGCTCGACTTTGTCCGCCAGTTCATTGATTGAAATGAGCTCACTGGAGCCGAGGTTGATCGGGGTCGCGATCAGCTTGTCACAGTGCATGATCATATCAATGCCCTTGACGCAATCCTCGATATACATGAAACTGCGCGTTTGCGTGCCGTCGCCCCAGATGGTCATTTCCTTGTTCCCGGTATCAATGGCCTCGATGGTTTTGCGGCAAAGAGCGGCTGGCGCCTTCTCCCGCCCCCCGTCCCATGTCCCAAAGGGTCCATACACGTTGTGGAACCGGGCCATGAAGGTCTTCAGGCCACGTTCGTGCCAATACTCCTGGCAAAACATCTCGCTCATGAGCTTCTCCCAGCCATAACCGCGCTCGGCCATGGCCGGGTAGGCATCCGATTCTTTGAGCGGGCGCACCCTCGGGTCCTGCTGCAGGAGAGTGTTATACGCACATGCTGAGGAGGAGAAGAAATAGCGGCGCGCCCCCGCCCGATAAGCGGCCTCGATCATATGCGTATTTATTAGAATCGAGCGCAGGCACTCGACCCGGAAGCGCTCGATAAAGCCCATCCCGCCCATGTCGGCGGCCAGGTTGTAAACCTCGACCGCTCCCTCGCACACCCGCCGGCAGTTTTCCTCTCGGCTACAATCCAAGCAGAGGCTCTCCACCCCGGGCACAGGCAGATACCACTCATAGAGCGGCTTCTTGTCCACCGCACGAATTCGCGTGAACCCCTTGTTGGTGAAATAGCGGACCAGGTTGCCGGCGATAAAACCGCCAGCGCCAGTGATGACGATCAAGTCATCCTTCTGCAGTTTCCGTTCCTTCTCTACTAATCGCTTGGTTTCCATAAATGCTCGTTGGTGTCGTCCTTCAAGGACGATCTGCAGGAATCCGCCAGTACTTGGCTGCCTGCATTTGACTCGACATCCGAACGCCACGAGGATCGTCGGGCAGAACCACCGTAGCAAGCAACGAATGAGCCGGCAGGAGGGGTTTCGCAGTCCCGATTTCCCGATCGCTCGGGGACGGATCGAGTGCATTTTCGGATCATGACGCCTGCACGGGCCGCTTGAGTGCGATATCATGCAGTGGATAGACTCACAAACTAAACAGATGCAGGACACGCGTTCTCAAGGTAAGAAGCGGATTTGGTTGCGCCGGGCGCTCCGAGCCACTGGGGCGGCCATAGTTCTGTTAGGGGTGGTCCTCCTGTTCTGGCTCCGCGGCGCCCTGTACCACCGATTCCTTGCGTTCCCACGCGAGGAGGCAGCGTGGCAAGCCCTCCGCGCCCAGCGCCAGCCCGTGCCGGGTCTTGCCGGCTTAAACGATTATCGGGGAATCCTGCACAGCCATTCCAAATACTCCCACGACAGCGAGGTGCCCTTCGAGGAGATCCTGAGGGTCCTCAAAACCACTGGGATCGACTTCATCTGTCTCAGCGATCATCCCATCCAGGGCCGAGCTGATTTTAACCTGCAATGGCGTGGCCTGCACGAAGGCAAACTGTTCGTGCCGGGGTTCGAGATGAAAGATGGGATCATGCCTTTTGGCGTCACCTCGGGCGTCGTGCTCAGCAATCAGACGGACTTGGCCACGCTCGCCAGGCAGATCTCCGAAAACGGCGGGCTGATGTTCTACGCCCACCCCGAGGAGCCGCGGGACTGGGACTGCCCGGAACTTGTGGGCATGGAAATCTACAACATCCACACGGACTTCAAGCGCAGTAGCGCCAGGCTTCGCGCCATGGTGCCGGATCTTCTCGTCAACCAGGGCCGCTACCCGGAGCATGTCTTCCGTACCATCTTTGTCCCGCCGGTGGATTTCCTCCGCCATTGGGACGAGCTGAACCGGACACGGCACATCACCGGCATCGCCGGCAACGACTGCCATCAGAATGTGGGCGTCAGGGGAATTTACACCACTTCGGACACCATCCGGGTGGAGGACACCAGCCCCAAGGTCTTAAAGATCTTCAAACTCAACTGGTTCACCCGCCCCTTGGCACGCCTCTGCTTTGGTCCGCTCACGCCGAATCGCAGGCTGTTTCATATCCAGTTGGATCCTTATGAACGAAGCGCGCGGTTTGTGAATACCCACGTCCTTGCCCGCTCGCTAAGCGAACCCACAATTCTAGACGGTCTCCGGGCGGGCCGGGTCTTTATCGGGTTTGATATGATCGCCAGCAGCACCGGCTTCCAATGGTTTGCCGCCGACGGAACCAACCACACGGTCATGGGTGAGACCGCTACGTTCTCCCCGGCGACGCGCCTGGGCGTGAAATCACCCTTGCCCTGCCGCTTCACGATCATCAAGGACGGCCTCGCCGTTCACCAGGCGGAAGGCCGCGCGTTGACTTGGACGCCGCCGGGACCAGGCAAGTACCGGGTCGAGGCAGAACTTAAAGTGCTGGATAAGTGGGTTCCCTGGGTTTATGCGAACCCCATTGAACTGCGCTGAACGCTGCCCGTGCCCCCTATTTATTCACCAGAGACAGCGCCATGGCTCGGATCAGCTCATCGAAGTAATCCGGCACGTTGGGTCCGAAAAAGGACATCAGCCGGGGTTCGTAGCCGTTCAGGTGATAGTAGCGCGCGGGAATCACATAGCCAATGTAGTCCCCGTTGAAGCTGGTGATCGTGGCGCTGCTTCCCCGGGCCTGCAGGAAGTCCTTTATCCCCAAGGCCAACTCGCCGCTGAAATCGCACGGGGTCGAAATCCACACCGAGTCGCCGATGCGAAAGACCTGCAGGAAGCTGTGGCTTCTGGCCGGCACGAGCCTCCCCGCTAGCCAGGGCCGAAGCCGGAAGCCGTCGCTGAGGCGCACATTGAGCGGGGGCATGGTGACGTCCAGGCCCAGCACGCCGAAGGTCACGGAGTTGGTCAGCGGGGTCTGGGGCAACCGCTCAATCAGCATGCGAGCCAAGGCTTGCCCCATCTGCTCTGCTCCCGCCAAACCTCTACCACCCGGCACTGGTGAGTGGCTGCCCACGCCACCGGCCAGAAACTCGGCCAAGCCCCCGGTAGCCTGCTCGACTGCCCGCTGCCAGTACCCCGGGTAATCGGCACTGAACTCCATCATGTCCCCGGAAAGAATGGTGGCGTGAGCGCCGTAAACTCCCAATACTGCAAGCGCGCCGGCGTCCTGCTTCACCACCGCGTAACTGAATTCAGGGTCAACCTTTCCCAAGCCGCCCACCAGGCGGTTCCGGATGAATTCCGAAGCCGCAAAGTGGCCATGCCCAAACCGTGCAGGCTTGAGATCGCCCAAGGCCTCCTGCGAGGCATTCACGCTGGGGGTGAGCCGCGCACGGCCGAAGCCCGCGGCCAGCTCGCCCCGTACAACGGTGTTCGTCTCCGTGCTGGCCCGCAATTGCGTGATGGTCTTTGCGTAATATGGCTCACGGAAATAAGGCCGGCTATCCACACCATCAAGACAGAGTGCAGCGCTTCCGATTTCGTCCAGCGGACGATCTTGAACGTCTGCCACCCGGCCTTGTAGTATAGTGATGCCAACGCGGCAGGCGCGTGCGCGTTTCTGCGCCCGTGAACCCGACCCGCGGCGAAGAAATGGTCTTATTGTGAAGCAACCCTTGTCTGGAGTTGTACCGCCGATGATCACACCATTGCGCGGCATTGACGAGTTGGATCCGGCGGGCCTGGAACGGCTCATCGAGCACATCCTGGACGCCGGCATCGGCGGCCTATTCATCCTTGGCACGACCGGTGAAGGGCCCAGCCTCAGCTACCATCTACGCCGAGATTTAATTGGCCGCACGTGTCGGCAGGTGCGGGGCCGCGTGCCTGTGCTAGTGGGCATCAGTGATAGCGCGTTTGTCGAGTCAGTGAGCCTGGCCCGACACGCGGCGAGCGCAGGCGCCGACGCCCTGGTGCTCGCCCCGCCTTATTATTTTGCAGAGGGCCAGCCGGAACTACAGGAGTACTTGGACCATCTGGTGGCGGAGCTGCCCCTGCCGCTGTTCCTTTACAACGCACCCAGGAACACCAAAATTCAGTATGAGCCGGAGACCTTGCGTCGGGCCATGGATA
>Ga0074044_10004569_pt1 | contig 11434 bp, 9 predicted proteins | sample BogForMeECP23OM1_FD_94443 | JGI IMG/M metagenome (GOLD analysis project Ga0074044, IMG submission 94443) | Bog forest soil microbial communities from Calvert Island, British Columbia, Canada - Bog Forest MetaG ECP23OM1 | ecosystem: Environmental > Terrestrial > Soil > Wetlands ...
CTGCGCGAAGGCTCGCTGGTGGTGAACTCGTCGCAGGGCGGTGGCACCAAGGACACCTGGGTCATGGCGCACTGATGCTCTGCCGCACCGCCAACGAGCTGTACTGGATGGCCCGCCACATCGAGCGCGCGGAGAATACGGCGCGCCTGCTCGACGTGACCTATCGCATGTCGCTCTTGCCCTACGAGGCGATCGCGCCCGGGCTGGCATGGGCCGAGCCCTGGGCGGTGCCGCTGATCACCTCCGGCCTGGCGAAGGCCTTTTACGGGCGCTTTCGCGAGCTCTCGGCGGAGAACGTGCTCCACTTCATGATCCTCGATGCGAGCAATTCGTCGTCGATCTATTGCTGCCTGCGCTCCGCGCGCGAGTCTGCGCGCTCGGTACGCGGCGCGATCACCTCCGAGATGTACGAGGACCTGAACTCGGCCTGGCTCGAAATGCGCGGCTACGACTACGACCGAATCCGCGCCAAGGGAGTCTCCGAGTTCCTCGACTGGGTCAAGATGCGCTCGCACCTGTTCCGCGGCGTGACCTTCGGCACCATGCTGCGCGACGAGGCTTATCACTTCAACCGCCTCGGCACCCATATCGAGCGCGCCGACAACACCGCGCGCATCCTCGACGTCAAGTACCATACGCTGTTGCCCTCGGCGGCCGAGGTGGGCGGCGCGGTCGACTATTATCAGTGGAGCGCGCTGCTGCGCTCGGTGTCGGGCTTCGAGTCGTACCGCAAGATCTACAGCGACGTGATCACGCCGCGCCGGGTCGCCGAACTGCTCATCCTGCGCCGGGACATGCCGCGTTCCCTGCACTCGTGCATGAATTTCATCCACCAGACCCTCGAAGTCCTGTGCGACGACAGCAGTCGCGAGATCGAGCGCGCATCGGGCGAGCTGTACGCGCGCCTGCACTACGGCAAGACCGACGACATCATCAAGTTCGGGCTGCACGAGTACCTGATGGAGTTCCTCGACCGGATCTCGGCGCTCGGGGTGGAGATCAACCGCTATTTCCTCGTGCCGACGTATTGAGCTCCGATCCAGTAGAATCGCCCATTCGCTTGCGCTGCGGCTGCTATCCATGACCTATTGCGTCGCCATGTCGCTCGACGCCGGGATGATCTTCGCGTCAGACTCGCGCACCAACGCCGGGGTCGACCAGATCGCCCGCTTCTCCAAGATGCGGGTCTTCGTCCGCGACGGCGACCGCGTCGTCGTCAGCCTTTCTTCGGGCAACCTGTCGATCACCCAGAATGCGCTTTCGGTGCTCGAGCAGCGGGCGCGCAATGCCGACGAAGGCGAGGTCACGCTGTGGAACGCCACCTCGCTGTTCGACATCGCGCGCCTGACCGGCGACGCGCTGCGCGAGGTCAAGACGCGCGACGGCCCCTACCTGCAGCAGAACAACATCGATTCCCACGCCAATTTCATCGTCGGCGGCCAGGTCAAGGGCGAAGCGCCGCGCCTGTTCGAGGTCTACAGCGAGGGCAACTTCATCGAGGCCACGCCGGATACCTGTTACTTCCAGATCGGCGAGAGCAAGTACGGCAAACCGGTCATCGACCGGGTGGTCAAGCGCTCGACGCCGCTGCTCGAGGCGACCAAGTGCACGATCGTGTCGTTCGATTCGACCATGCGCTCGAACATCTCGGTGGGCCTGCCAATCGACCTGCTGGTGTACGAAACCGACAGCCTGACGATACGCCTGCAGCGGCGTATCGAGGAATCCGATCCGTATTTCCAGATGATCCACTCGCAGTGGGGCGAGGGGCTGCGGCGCGTGTTCGCGCAGCTGCCGAACCCCGACTGGTAATCATTCAGCCCAGGCATGGCCACCCGCGTCGCGCTGCAGCACCGCACGACCTACCAGTTCGACCGTCTCGTCAATTTGGGTCCGCACGAGATCCGGCTGCGGCCGGCCCCGCATTGCCGCACGCCGATCCTCGGCTACTCGTTCTCGGTCTCGCCGTCCGAGCACTTCCTGAACTGGCAGCAGGACCCGTATGGCAACTGGGTGGCGCGCCTGGTGTTCAGCGAGCGTACCAGCCGGCTCGAGATCACCGTCGCCCTCACCGCCGACATGACGGTGATCAACCCCTTCGATTTCTTCGTCGAGCCCTACGCCGAGACGTTTCCCTTCGTCTACGCGCCTTCGCTGGCGAAGGAGCTCATTCCCTTCCTCGAGACCGCGCCGGTCGGCGCGCACCTGGGCGCCTGGCTGGACGCGTTCCGGGCCACGATCCGGCCCGGCGATAACACCGTCACCATGCTGGTGCGGCTCAACCATCAGTTGCAGAAGGAGATCCGCTACCTGGTGCGGATGGAGCCCGGCGTGCAGGACCCGGAGCAGACGCTCGAGCAGGCCTGCGGCTCCTGCCGCGACACCGGCTGGCTCATGGTGCAGGTGCTGCGCAACCTCGGGCTGGCCGCGCGCTTTGCCTCGGGCTATCTGATCCAGCTCGCGGCCGATCAGAAACCGCTCGAGGGCCCGCCCGGGCCGGAGCGCGACTTCACCGATCTGCACGCCTGGGCCGAGGTTTATCTTCCCGGCGCGGGCTGGATCGGGCTCGACGCGACCTCCGGGCTGCTCGCCGGCGAAGGGCACATTCCGCTCGCCTGCAGCGCCGATCCGGGCAACGCCGCGCCGGTCATCGGCTACACCGACCCCTGCAACGTCGATTTCGACTTTGCCATGCAGGTCGCGCGCGTGCACGAGGACCCGCGGGTGACCAAGCCGTACAGCGACGCGCAATGGGCGGCCATCGATGCCCTGGGCGAGGCGGTCGACGTCGATCTCGCCGCCCACGACGTGCGCATGACGCAGGGCGGCGAGCCGACCTTTGTGTCGGTCGATGACATGGACGGCCCGGAATGGAATTACGCCGCCACCAGCGAGAAAAAACGCCAGCTGGCCGAAGCGCTGCTCAAGCGCCTCGGGGCGCGTTTTGCGCGCGGCGGGTTGCTGCACTACGGCCAGGGCAAGTGGTATCCGGGCGAGCCGCTGCCGCGCTGGGCGCTCGGCGTGTACTGGCGCGGCGATGGCGAGGCCTTGTGGCGCGACGCTGCGCTGCTCGCCGACACCGGCGCGCCCGGACGCCATGGCCTGCCCGAAGCGCGCGCGCTGGCGACCGGGCTCGCCGCGGCGCTCGGTCTGCCCGAGACGCTGGTCATCACCGCCTACGAGGACGTGCCGAAACTGCTCAAGGACGAAGCCGCGTTGCCGGTGAACGCCGACCCGCTGCGCGCCAACCTGGTCGACGCCGGCGAGCGCGCGCGCCTCGCCCGACTGCTGCTCGCAGGCCTCGGCGAGGCCTGCGGCTATGTCCTGCCGCTCAAGGCCGCCGCCGTGCGCGACGGCCGGCCCGGAACCGTCTGGGAGTCGAGCCCATGGCCGTTGCGCCGGGAGCGACTCTATGCCATCGGCGGCGATTCGTCGCTCGGCTTGCGCCTGCCGCTCGCCTCGCTCCCCGACGTGCTGCCCGAAGAGGTCGAACAGGACCCGCCGGTCGACCCGTTCGCGCCCAGGGAGGCGCTGCCGCGGCGCGACGACCTGCGGCGCGCGCGCAACGCACGCGTCCGCGGCGCGAAGCCCCGCGAAGTGGTGAAGACCGCGCTCACCGTGCAGGCGCGCCAGGGCCACCTGCACGTCTTCATGCCCCCGCTCACGCGCCTGGAGGACTACGCCGCGCTGCTCTTGGCCATCGAGGATACCGCGCAGGCGTCAGGCCTTGCGGTGGTGATCGAGGGTTATGCGCCGCCGCGCGACGCGCGGGTGCAGGTGCTCAACGTCACCCCCGATCCGGGCGTCATCGAGGTCAACATCCATCCGGCGGCGTCGTGGCGCGCGTTGGTCGACACGACCACGATCCTGTACGAGGAAGCCCGGCAGGCGCGCCTGGGCACCGAGAAATTCATGCTCGACGGCCGCCATACCGGCACCGGAGGCGGCAACCACGTCACGCTCGGCGGCGCCAAGCCGGCGGACAGCCCGCTGCTGCGCCGCCCCGACCTGCTGCAGAGCCTCATCGCCTACTGGCAGAACCATCCGGCGCTCTCGTACCTGTTCTCGGGGATGTTCATCGGCCCGACCAGCCAGGCCCCGCGCGTCGACGAGGCGCGCGACGATCGGCTCTACGAGCTCGAGATCGCCTTCCAGCAGCTCGAGCGCAAGACTCGCGCCGGCGACGAATCGGCGCAGCCGTGGCTCATCGACCGGCTGCTGCGGCATCTGCTCACCGACCTGACCGGCAACACCCATCGCGCCGAGTTTTCCATCGACAAGCTCTATTCGCCCGACGGCCCGACCGGCCGCCTGGGCCTGCTCGAATTCCGCGCCTTCGAAATGCCCCCGCACGCGCGCATGAGCGCGGTGCAGATGCTGCTGTTGCGCTCGCTGGTGGCGCACTTCTGGAAGCAGCCGCATCGCGGCAAGCTGGTCCGCTGGGGCACCGCCCTGCACGATCGCTGGCTGCTGCCGCATTTCGTCGCCGCCGACATGCGCGACGTGGTCGCCGATCTCAACGCCTTCGGCTACCCCTTCGACGGGGCCTGGTTCGATCCGTTCCTCGAGTTCCGCTTTCCGCGTTTCGGCACCGTGAGCTACGACGGCGTGACCATCGAGCTGCGGCAGGCGATCGAGCCGTGGCACGTGCTCGGCGAGCAGGTCAGCACCGCAGGCACGTCGCGCTTCGTCGATTCGTCGGTCGAGCGCCTGCAGGTCAAGGTCAACGGCATGGTCCCCGGGCGCCACGCGGTGACCTGCAACCGGCGTGCCCTGCCGCTGGTGGCGACCGGCGTGCCCGGAGAATTCGTCGCCGGCGTTCGCTTCCGCGCCTGGAACCAGCCGAGCGCGCTGCACCCGACCATCGAAGTGCAGGCGCCGCTCACCTTCGACCTGGTCGATACCTGGGCAAGCCGCGCCCTCGGGGGCTGCACCTACCACGTCGCGCACCCGGGCGGGCGCAACTACGCGACCTTTCCGGTCAACGCCAACGAGGCCGAGGCGCGCCGCGTCGCCCGCTTCTGGACGCACGGGCACACCCCCGGGCCGATGCTGGTGCGCCCCGAGGCGCCCAATCCGGCGCTGCCGACCACGCTCGATCTGCGCTGGCAGCCGCTGCGCTTGCGACGCTAGAGTTCGCCTGCGATGACCAGCGTCCGCACCCGCTTCGCGCCGAGCCCCACCGGCTTCCTGCATCTGGGCAGTGCCCGCACGGCCCTGTTCGCGTGGGCGTTCGCGCGGCATCACGGCGGGCAGTTCATCCTGCGGGTCGAGGACACTGACGTGGAGCGCTCGACCGTGGTGGCGATCCAGGCCATCTTCGAGGCCATGAAATGGCTCGCGCTCGACTACGACGAGGGGCCTTATTTCCAGATGCAACGCCTCGCGCGCTATCGCGCGGCGCTCGACGAGATGCTGGAGCGAGGCCTGGTCTATCCCTGCTACACGACGCCGCAGGAGCTCGAGGCGCTGCGCGCGGAGCAGATGGCGCGCGGCGAAAAGCCCCGTTACGACGGCCGCTGGCGGCCGGAGAATCTGCAGCCCGGGCAGACCCCGCCTGCTGGCGTCGCGCCGGTGTATCGTTTCAAGAATCCGACCACGGGCAGCGTCGCCTGGGACGATCAGGTCAAGGGTCCCATCGAGATCAGCAACGCCGAGCTCGACGACCTGGTGCTCGCGCGCGGCGATGGCACGCCGACCTACAACTTCGGGGTCGTGGTCGACGACATCGACATGCGCATCACCCACGTGATCCGCGGCGACGATCATGTCAACAACACCCCGCGCCAGATCAACCTCATCCGGGCGCTCGGCGCCGAGGTGCCCGTCTACGCCCATCTGCCAACCGTGCTCGGCGACGACGGCCACAAGCTCTCCAAGCGCCACGGCGCGGTCAGCGTCATGCAATATGCCGACCAGGGCTTCCTTCCCGAGGCGATGCTCAACTTCCTCGCCCGGCTGGGCTGGGCCCACGGCGACGAGGAGGTGTTCACGCGCGAGCAGCTCGTCGCGTGGTTCGACCTGCGCCACATTCATCCGGCGCCGGCGCGCTTCGACGCCGCCAAGCTGCGCTGGGTCAATCACGAGCACATCAGGCGCGCGCCGGCGCAGGCGCTCGGCGCCGCGCTGCAGCCGTTTCTCTCCCGCGACGGCAGCGATATCGAGCACGGCCCGTCACCGTCTGCGGTCGCCGACCTGTTGCGTGAGCGGGCGACGACCCTCTGCGAGATGGCCGAGATGGCGCGCTACTTCTATGCCGAGGTGAGCGTGCCCGACGCGCTCAAGGCGGCAAATCTGGATGCCCGCAGCCGCGAGGCGCTCTTCACCCTGCAGCGCGAGCTCGCGACCGTGCCGTGGCAGCGCGAGAGCCTTGCCGCGGCGATCAAGTCCGCCGCCGCGGCCCACCAGCTCAAGGCGCCGCAGGTGATGATGCCGCTGCGGGTGCTCGTCGCCGGCACCAAGAGCACGCCCGCCATCGATGCCGTGCTCGCGCTTGTCGGGCGCGAGCGCACCTTGCAGCGCCTGGCGCGGGGATTGGCCGCGTAGCGCGCCTTCGATTGACCAAGGCCACGCGCATATCAGAACCAAGCGCCTCCTCTCCCCAGTACAATTCCTCCACCAGTCCAACCGGTGCAATAGGTACTGGCCCGATACATGGATTTGTGCCCGGAGGGCGGTTCGGGTAGACTAGGAATTTCCTGAACTTGTCGCCCATGACCAAGTTCGTGTTTGTAACGGGTGGCGTCGTCTCCTCGCTGGGGAAGGGCATCGCCGCCGCGTCTCTCGCCGCAATTCTCGCTTCCCGCGGCATCCGCGTCACCAATCTCAAGCTCGATCCGTACATCAACGTCGATCCGGGCACGATGAGCCCGTTCCAGCACGGCGAGGTGTTCGTCACCGAGGACGGGGCGGAGACCGACCTCGACCTCGGCCATTACGAGCGCTTCGTCGACGGCAAGATGGGCAAGCGCAACAACTTCACCACCGGCCAGATCTACGAGAGCGTGATCCGCAAGGAACGGCGCGGCGACTACTTAGGCGGGACGGTGCAGGTCATCCCGCACATCACCGACGAGATCAAGAGCTGGATCATGAACGGCACGGTGGCCAACGGCAGCGAAGCCGAGGTGGCGGTAGTCGAGGTCGGCGGCACCGTCGGCGACATCGAGTCGCTGCCGTTCCTGGAGGCCATCCGGCAGATGGGCATCACCCTCGGTCGCGACAACGTCTGCTACATCCACCTGACGCTCGTGCCGTTCATCGCCACCGCCGGCGAGATGAAGACCAAGCCGACGCAGCATTCGGTCAAGGAGCTGCGCGAGATCGGGATCCAGCCCGACATCGTCATGTGCCGCGCCGACCGCCCGCTGCCTGACGGCGACCGGCGCAAGATCGCCCTGTTCACCAACGTCACGCCCGAGGCCGTGATCCCGGCGCTCGACACCGATTCGATCTACAAGATCCCGGCCGCGCTGCACGCGGAAGGTCTCGACGAGATCGTCTGCCGCAAGCTCAACTTGAGCCCGAAGCCTGCCGACCTGTCGGTATGGAACCGACTCGTCGATGCGCTCATGCACCCGGAGCACGAGGTCCATGTCGCGATGGTCGGCAAGTACGTCGACCTCACCGAGTCGTACAAGTCGCTCTCCGAGGCACTGGCGCATGCCGGGATCCACACCCGAAGCAAGGTGCATATCCATTACGTCGACTCGGAGGCCATCGAGCGCGACGGCATCGACGCGCTCAAGGACATGGACGCCATTCTCGTGCCGGGGGGCTTCGGCCAGCGCGGGGTCGAGGGCAAGATCCAGGCCGTGCGCTACGCGCGCGAGAACCGGATCCCGTATCTGGGCATCTGCCTGGGAATGCAGCTCGCGGTCATCGAATACGCGCGCCACATGGCCGGGCTCGCCGAGGCCAACAGCACCGAATTCGATCCCCACACGCCGCACCCCGTGGTCGCCCTGGTCACCGAGTGGCAGAACCGCGACGGCAGCGTCGAGAAGCGCAGCGCGCAATCCGATCTCGGCGGCACGATGCGTCTGGGCGGCCAGGCCTGCGAGGTCGTCCCGGGAACGCTCGCGCAGCGCATCTACGGGGCGCCGACCGTTGCCGAGCGCCACCGTCATCGCTACGAGGTCAACAACCATTACCTGCCGCGGTTGCAGGCGGCGGGCCTGGTCGTCGGCGCGTGGGCGAAGAGCGCGCTCTCGGGCGATCTGTGCGAGATGGTCGAGCTCGCCGATCACCCGTGGTTCTTCGGCTGCCAGTTTCACCCCGAGTTCACGTCCAACCCGCGCCGCGGCCACCCGCTTTTCATCGCCTACATCCAGGCCGCTCTCGCGCGGGCGCGCGAGACTCGCGGCGAGCCGGCGCGCGCGCGGCCGCAGCTCGTCGCCTAGCCTCGGTATGAATCGCTGCGGATTCAGGGCCGGCCATCACCGGCCGGGGCGCTGCATCGAGCTCTCGCCGCGCCGCCGCGGCGCAGGAGCCGGCGCGAACGGGCCCGAGACGCGCGCGCCCGGCGGGACACCGGCATGAGGCTGTGCGACTTCGAGGTCGGTCTGGATCAGCCGCTGTTCCTCATCGCCGGGCCCTGCGTGGTCGAGTCCGAGCAACTGCAGGTCGACGTGGCCGGGCAATTGAAGGAGATCTGCGCCGCGCTGCAGGTGCCGTTCATCTTCAAGTCGTCGTACGACAAGGCCAATCGCAGCTCGTCGAAATCGTTTCGCGGCCTCGGCATGGAGGAGGGCCTGCGCATCCTCGCCCAGGTCAGGCGCCAGGTCGGCGTGCCGGTCCTGACCGACGTGCACACGGAAGAGGAAATCGCCGCGGCGGCGGCGGTGGTGGACGTGCTGCAGACGCCGGCTTTTCTCTGCCGCCAGACCGATTTCATCCGTGCCGTGGCCGCGGCCGGGAAGCCGGTGAACATCAAGAAGGGCCAGTTTCTGGCCCCGGAAGACATGGCCAACGTCGTGGCCAAGGCGCGCGAGGCAAGCGGCCGCGACAACATCCTGGTGTGCGAGCGAGGGGCGAGCTTCGGCTACCATAACCTGGTCTCCGACATGCGCTCTCTGGCCATCATGCGGGCGACCGGCTGCCCGGTGGTGTTCGACGCGACCCATTCGGTGCAGCTGCCGGGGGGGCAGGGGACCTCCAGCGGCGGGCAGCGCGAATTCGTACCCGTGCTGGCCCGGGCAGCCGTCGCGGCCGGCGTCGCGGGGCTGTTCATGGAAACCCATCCCAATCCCTCCCAGGCGCTCTCCGACGGCCCGAATGCCTGGCCGCTCGACCGCATGCGCGAGCTGCTGGAGACCCTCGCCGCAGTCGACGCGACGGTCAAGCGCGCGGGCTTTCCGGAAGCCGGCCTGCTGGCCACGCACTAGAGGCGCTAAGAAAAGGGAATTTGCCCATGTTCGTGCACCTGGTCCTCATCAAGCTCAAGCCGGGCATCGCCCGTGACGATGCGCGGGTGCGGGCATGGGAGTCGGCGTTCGAGGCACTGCCGCCGCATTGCAGCGGCATCGCCCGCTTCGAGCACGGCTGGAATACGACCAACCGCCCGATCGCCTACGATTACGGCGTCAACATGGCCTTTGCCACGCGCGCCGATCTCGACGCCTACGGTCCGAATCCGAAGCACCAGCAGGTAGTGGCAAGCCTGCGCGAATTTTCCGACTGGATCATCTGCGACTACGAGGTTGCGGAGTGAGCCGCACCGGCAAGGCAACGACTCTGCAGGGGGAGCCATGAGCGCCATCGTCGACGTCATCGCCCGCGAGATCCTCGATTCGCGCGGCAATCCCACCATCGAAGCCGATGTCGTGCTCGAGTCGGGCATCAGCGGCCGCGCCGCGGTTCCCTCGGGCGCGTCGACGGGGTCGAAGGAGGCCGTTGAGCTCCGCGATGGCGACCCCGCGCGCTACGGCGGCAAGGGCATGCAGAAAGCGGTCGAGCACGTCAACACCGAAATCTGCGAGGCGATCATCGGCCTGGACGCCACCGAGCAGGCGTTCATCGACCGAACGATGATCGAGCTCGACGGGAGCGCGAACAAGGAGCGCCTCGGCGCCAACGCCATCCTCGCGGTGTCGTGCGCGGTGGCCAAGGCAGCGGCCGAAGAGTCCACCCTGCCGCTGTATCGCTACCTCGGCGGCGCCGGCGAGATGGCGCTGCCGGTACCGCTGATGAACGTCATCAACGGTGGCGTGCACGCCAATAACAGCATCGACATGCAGGAATTCTTGCTGGTGCCCATCGGCGCGCCGACCTTTCGCGAGGCGCTGCGCTACGGCGTCGAGGTCTTCCAGACCCTCAAGCGCCTGATCGACGCGAAGGGCATGGCGACCACCGTCGGCGACGAGGGTGGTTTCGCGCCCAATTTGGCGTCCAACGAAGCGGCGCTGCAGCTGTTGCTCGAGGCGATCGACAAGGCAGGGTACACGGCGGGCAGCGACATTGCGCTGGCAGTCGATTGCGCCGCATCCGAATACTACAAGGACGGCATGTACGAGCTCGACGGCGAAGGCGCCAAGCTCACCCGCTCGCAGATGGTCGACTACCTCGCGACCTGGGCCGACAAGTATCCGATCATCTCCATCGAGGACGGCATGTCGGAGCACGACTGGGAAGGGTGGAAGCTGTTGACCGATCGCCTGGGCAAGAAGGTGCAGATCGTCGGCGATGACATCTTCGTGACCAGCACGAAGCTGCTGGGGCAGGGTATTGCCAAGGGAGTGGCCAACTCGATCCTCATCAAGGTCAACCAGATCGGGACGCTGACCGAAACCTTCGCCGCCATCAGCATGGCCATCCGTGCCGGCTACACCGCGATCATCTCGCATCGCTCCGGCGAAACCGAGGACAGCCTCATCGCCGATATCGCCGTCGGCGCCAACACCGGACAGATCAAGACCGGTTCGCTGTCGCGTTCGGACCGGATCGCCAAGTACAACCAGCTGCTGCGCATCGAGGAAGATCTGGGTGAGGTGGCGAGCTACCCCGGCCGCGGCGCCTTTCACCAGCTCAGGTGACCCGCAGAGGCATCCGACCTTGCGCACCGTCGCGATCATCTTGGCGCTGTTGATCCTCGCGCTGCAGTACCCGATGTGGTTCGGCAAGGGAGGCTGGCTGCAGCTGCGCGAACTCAACGCCCAGGTGGCGGCACAGCGGCGCACCAATGCCGAGCTCAAGGCGCGCAACCAGGCGCTCGACGCCGAAGTGCGCGACCTCAAGCAGGGCTACGAGGCCATCGAGGAGCGCGCCCGCTCGGAGCTTGGCATGATTCGCCAGGACGAGATCTTCTTCCAGCTGCCGGCGGACACGGCGCCAGGCGCCACGCCGCAAGCGCACGGCGGCCACTAGCCAAAGCGAGGTCAGGCCGCGCCATGCCGCGCATCACCTCGCGCGACAACCCGCGCCTCAAGGCGGCCGC
>Ga0074044_10004570_pt1 | contig 11429 bp, 5 predicted proteins | sample BogForMeECP23OM1_FD_94443 | JGI IMG/M metagenome (GOLD analysis project Ga0074044, IMG submission 94443) | Bog forest soil microbial communities from Calvert Island, British Columbia, Canada - Bog Forest MetaG ECP23OM1 | ecosystem: Environmental > Terrestrial > Soil > Wetlands ...
GCAACGGCGCCTGATCTGTTCCGGTACAGTCCTTGAGGAAGGGTGAATTGTGAAAGGGTTCGGGGACGGCTGCTACCGTCCCCGAACATAGGGATCTGCTATCTATCAACTCACTTCGTGGCGCGGTGAGGCAGTGCGGCGGGTGGGATCGGCGGCGCCGGTTTCTCAAGTATCGGAGGTGGGACCAGCCGCGTCGGTCCCGCGATCGCCGGAGATTCGGTCAGCCGGGCCTGTTGCTCCTTCATCTGTTCCTGGTTTTGCAGCAGCTTTTTCATCATCTCCGGATGACGCGCCCATTGGATCTGCTTCTCGGCCGGCGCCCCGTACAACTCTGGATGAAGGTAGAAGCCTTTCAGCTTCGCTTCCTTTTCTTGTTCCACGGGAATGCGATGCGCGTTCGCCCAAGCATCCTGGCGAATGCCGGTGATCTGCCAGGAGACTCGCATCCCGGCACGCCCGCCGCCAATTTTGAATTGATTGTCGGCCAGCTCTTCGGCGATATAGACCGGAGCAAAGCCACCTATGCAAGTGAGCTGGTAGCGGAAATCGCGGTTCAGCACGCCGAACCAGTCCGGCATCTCGATAGTCGCCTGGCCGTTTGCGTTCAGCGTGGCGACGCCGTCATAAATGTTCTTCATGTCCGGCGACTCGACAAACGAGTGGTAGAGGTACTTATTTGCCGGATCGAGAGGATGATCGATCTTGAACGATCCGCCAGCTTTAGAAAGGTTACCGTCAACGTCGACATTACCCTCGAAAAACGCCGCGTAGCCTCCGCTTCCGTTGTAGGTGAACAGGGCGTCTCCGGTGGTGGAGTTGCTAAAGCCTCCGCCGCTGCCGCTGGTACTGCTGGACTGCCCTTCCACGCCAAATGTGGGGCCGATGCCGTATACCCCATCGCCGTCACTGCTGGAACCATATACTCCATAGCCGGTCGTCGCCCTGCCGACCACTCCATTAACGCCCTCGCCCAGCACTGCATCGCTTTCGTTGCTGGCGCCATACACTCCATAGCTGCTGTTGCTGATGCCGTACAGCCCAACTCCGCTGCCGCTGCCGCCATACACTCCAAGGCCGTTCGCGCTGGTGCCGTATACTCCATAGCCGCCACCGCTGGCATAGGTTCCAATGCCGTTCGTGCTGATGCCTTGCACTCCGTATCCTTCCGCGCTGGCGCCATACACTCCAAGACCGTTCGCGCTGGTGCCATACACTCCACTGCCGTTCGCGCTGGTGCCATACACTCCACTGTTACTGCCGGAGCCGGAGGCATCGGTTGCCGTAACCGCGGGAGCGGTGGTCGAGGCGGTCGTGGCGCTGATCGGTCCCGCGCTCAAGCTGCCGTTGACCGTCTGATTGCCCGTGAAGGTGTTGGCTGAGTTGAGTTGCGGCACCTTGGTGGTGTCCAGGTTCAGGGTTGTCGTCGCGCCGAGCGCGACTGATCCGCCGCCCGTCAGGTCGGTTCCCGCCGCTACCGTCAGCGAAGGATTGGCCAGCATGCTGTTGCTGACACCGCGCGAAGCGATGCTCAGTGTGCCGCTTCCCGTGATCGGCCCGCCCGTCAGCCCGGCTCCGCTACCCACGCTGGTAACCGTTCCCGCGCCGGGGAAAGTCTGCCCAGAAACGAATGTCACCAAACCGGTGCCGCTGACCTCCAAGGCCGTGCCGTGTACCGACAGGGCTGGGTTCGTCCCTGACGGGAACAAAGTCAGGGTGTTGCGGACATCCTCCGTGCCTTTCACATCCAGCTTCGCGGCTGGCGCTGTGGTGCCTATGCCCACGTTGCCGCCGACGGTTTGAAAGATATGTGAGTTGCCAATGGTGGTTGCCCCGGTAAACATGGGAATGTAATCTGCCGTGCCGCTCCCCGTGATGGTCCCTGGAGGCAGAACAGCGGATTTGCCGCCCGCTTGGGGTGTAAGCATGAACGAAGACGCTGGCTTTCCGCCGACGGTCTCTGCATCCAGTGCCTTCAACGCATAGGGGACGCTCATCAATAGTGTGCGGGGTTGCTCAGTCTGCCCCTGCGCTTGCACTCCCAACCAACGGGCTTCCCCGGAAGCAAACAGGTCCGCAGGGATCCCTTGGCTTGTGGTCGAACCCAATATTACCGAGTAATGCCCAGTCTTATCTGAGGTTACGTTTTGCGTTTCAACCCAGAGTGCAGCACCGCCTTGGGCTTCTTCGTAGAGAGAGAAGGTTACACCGACCGTACCAGTCAAAGCTTTGTTATTCACATCGGTGAGTACGCCGCTGAACTTGATGACCGGCGGCACGACCGCGCTCGCCGCGGCTGGAGCCGCTTGCTGCGCGGAAAGGGAAACTGCAAAGCAAATCAACAGAAGCCAAACACTGAGCAACAACTTCGTGCGGAACATAACAATTCTCCTTTTTTCTGCGACGTCAACCGCAGCCGTAAGCGGACTTATCTGGCGACCCAATTACTCGGCTCTACTGGGAATATCGAAAAGGAGAGAGAAAAGACGACAAAGTACGGAGGAATTCACGCCGGGCAAGCCGGTAGATTTGACGGCGCGCCCGTTCCGGACCGCTAACGCGCGAATTTCTCTAGTGCTTGGCCAGGCTGCCGAAACCTGCGCGCGGAGTGATCTGGCTTAACGATTGGCGAAGCAGAAACTGAGCATTGGGAAGCTTGCCATTCCAGTGATTCCAGAGGTCTGTCCGCTGCGCTTCAAGTTGCAGGGCCTCATCTTTCCGCCCGCTTCGGCGGAGAAGATTGGCAAGGGCAGTCCAGGTACGGGAAAGACAAGTGGCATCGCGCAGGTCACTCAACGGATCGGGTTTCCATGCCATCACTTTGTTAAGCAGTTCCGTATAGGCTGCAATGGCCTTGTCGAGTTGGCCGGTTTCGGCATAGTCGTCGGCCTCTGCTCTGATAACGTGATCGGGTCTACTCATCGGTTCGACGGTATCGGCGGGATACTGGTGAGCATCACGCAGAAGCTGAAACGCCTCCTCTATACGCCGTCTGGCTTCCTCATCCCGGCCGAGCCAGCGCAGGACATAAGAAGAACCAGCCAGCAAGTCCGCTGCAGTGAGCTGCGTGCTGACATTGGTTTTCGCCTCTCGTATGCGGGCGAGAGCGTGGTCATAGACCGCTAGGGCCTTTTGCGGTTCGTTGTGGCGGAGAATATTAGCGATTTCCAGCCCGGTGGTTGCAACCGAACGGCGGCTCATATAATCGATGGGGTCCATTTTCGCCAGTTCTTCACCGATATCCTGACCTCTTTGTAAGGCGGCAAGCGCATCTCGACTTCGGCCGAGACTCGGTTCCGCATCCTGCTTTCCCAGAATCATCGCTTCGGTGTACAACGTGTTGGCCAGATTGATACGCAGGGATGCGTGCCCGCTGGCGGCTTGCGTCTCTTGGAGTTGAATCGCCTCTTGAGCAGTCTGCAACGCTCCGTCCAGGTCTCCAGACTGCCAGCGCGCGATAGTCAGCGCGTCAAGGATGCTGCCCCGCAATCGATGGGCGGATGCAACCGGTTCGATAATATCCAGTGCGCGTTGACCGGCTCGTAACGCATCCGCGAAATGTCTGGCATCTCCGGCGCTGTAAGCGATGTTTGACTCAAAATATCCCATGCTGTAAACGTCTTTCGGATCGACGTTGCCGAGATTCATGAAACGCTTGACTCGCTCAGAGGCCTTATCGGCCCAAGACACCATTTCCTCCTTGCGATTCTGCTCGTCGGCCAAAACCATGCGATCGTGGGCAATTGTCGCAGCGATAAACAATCCTCTTCTGTTGCTGGGATCGACTCTGAGTACGGAATCGACGAAGTTCTCCGCTTTTTCAAGACTTGCTTCCGCTTCGGGGAACTGGCCGAGGTTAGGCGAGGTCGGATCGCCTTGAACATGCGCCACGCGTACGTAGGCGTATGCGATCTCGAGCGCGAGGTCCTTGTCGCGATGAACGTCGCTGCCCAGCGAAGTCAGATATTGGAGCGAGTCAGAAACAATCTCCATCCTGACCTTCGTCGAACCGGGCAGACCTCGGATGTCATTGTCGAGTGCTATGAATTTATTGGCTAATTGGCGCACCTGCTCAAATCGTCGTTCGGCAGCCTTCCGCTGGCGATTCGCAATCAGCAACCCGGTTGCCAAGCTACCAATCACGAGTGCGATGGCGGCGGCGCTGAATGCCACTGCTGTGCGGTTGCGGCGCAGAAATTTGGCGCTTCGATAAGCAAGCGTATCGGGTCGTGCGGTAATCGGTTCGTGCTTCAGATAACGCTGCAGATCGTCGGCCAGCCCAGTCACCGAAGCGTATCGCTCCTGCGGATTCTTCTTCAAAGCTTTGCCCACAATCGTGTCCAGATCTCCACGAAGTCCGCGGCGAAGTTTATCTGGGGTGGAGCCCCGTCTTTCAGCGATGAGCTTGCTGTTGTCCGCTGTCATTGCGTCCGAGGCGCGCGGCGGCTCAATGTCGAGCACAGCCTTTACAAGTTCGGCGGGCGAGTGTGGACCTGAGCCCGCGGGATGTTGCCCAGACAAGAGCACGTAGAGCAATACGCCCAACGCATAGACATCGGTAGCAGTCGTGACTGGCCGGCCGGTGAGTTGCTCTGGCGCAGCGTACTGAGGAGTCAGGGCCGAACCCCCTTCGTGTGTGAGCAGAGTTGCCGCACCCGTCTGGCCTTCGCCTTCTAGGAGCTTGGCAATCCCGAAGTCCAGCAGCTTGACTTCACCGCCGGTAGTGACCAACACGTTCGAAGGTTTGATATCGCGATGGACGATCAGATTCGCATGGGCGTGTCCCACTGCAGCAAGCACATCCAGAAACAGGCGAATGCGTGCATCGAGGTCGAGCTTGTGCTGGTCACAATACTGATCGATGTGGTCGCCCTGGACATATTCCAAGACCAGATATGCCTGTCCAGTTGGAGAGACACCCGCATCCACCAGCTCCGCGATATGTTCATGCGCCAATCGTCCGAGAATGCTGCCCTCTCGTTTAAAGCGTTCTTCTCCACCTTTCCCCGCCAGGGCCAAGTTGACAAACTTCACAGCCACACGCCGCTCGAACCTGCCATCACTGCGTTGGGCGAGCCAGACGCTTCCCATTCCACCTTGGCCGATCTGCGAGATCAGCGTGTAGGGCCCAATGGTCTGGCCTGCAAGGCCTGGCCTAGGCGGGGCAGGCGAGCCCTTTTCCAGAAAACCTTCCCGCACCAGCAAGCGGTGTTCGTCGAGAAATTCTTCCAACTGCGCAGCCAGTGCGGGATCCTGCTGTCTGATCGTGGCCAGCCACGCAGCGCGCGCATCGTCGGTCATGGCGAGCGCTTGGTCCAGATACGGACTTAACGTTTGCCACCGTTCGAAGCTAAGTGTGGACATAGATTCCTCAGAGCGACAAATCCGCGCGAATCTTTCGATGAAGATAAATACGAGCTTTTTCCCAGTTGCGTTGCACGGTTCGTTCCGAAATGTCCTGCATGGCGGCGATTTCCGCGAAGGAAAAGCCGCAGAAGAACTTCAAGTCAACAATTTCGGCGAGGGCGGGCTCCACTCTGCCAAGCTCGTCCAAGGTTTCGCTGATTCGGACAAGTTCTTGATGATCAACCGCATTCTCCATCGCGTCGGTGTCGAGAGATGTAATTTCAAACAGGCCGCCGCGCTTCTGAGCGTGCCGTTCTCGGGCATGGTCGATGATCAATCCTCGCATCACTCGAGCCGCATACGCCATGAATCGTGCCTGGTCGGGAAACGACGGGCCGTCGCGCGCAGCCATGTCCAGATAGGCTTCGTGCAGCAGGGTCGTGGCACTGAGACTCACCTGTAAACCCTGCCGCGCGAGTTGACGCTTGGCTAGCCGATGTAACTCGGCGTAGAGGGCAGCAAATAATGCTTCCGCAGCCTGGCCGTCTCCATGTTCGGCTGCGACAATAAGCGAAGAGATTGCCGAACTCACGTCCCCCCCGGAGCTGCGGGCCACCGCGTGACAGCACGCCAAATGGCGATAGCTTCTCGCAGATCAATAGGATAGTCAAGCCGCGCGTCAGACTGGTCGGAAGAACAGATCTAACGATTCCGTATGAACAAAGAAAAGGAAATAGCGAATCTCTGAATGCAATCGCTCGATAGCTCGCCCGGTCACCAGATCACGAAGTTCACTTCGGGTCTAATTGCCGGATTCCATTGGTCCCTGGATGGCAAAAACGATGGCCGAGTTGCGCACGCACGGCCCTTCGGACGAAACTCATGCGGCCCGCAGAACGGCTTCGGAAAGCTTAAACTCGTCAAACGTGACCTTGTCCAACTTTCCATCGTGGGGAACCTTGAAAAGAAAACAGCGCGGCCCCGAGGCCGTGAATCCCACAAGCAGATATTCCTCGTCTTGAACATGCTGGCCGAACAGTTGCACATAGCCCTCAGCGTTCTTCTTGACTCCTTCAACGTCTGTGCTGAACACGAGCAGCTTGAACGGGCATTTGAAGGACGGCAGTTTCTCAAAATCATCCTCGACGCCATCAATATGGGAGGCCATTTCAGATTCAGCGGCCAACACCATTCGCTCAGGCGACTTGCTGCCTGCGTCTGAGGCTTGCTGCACTTGCTGTGCCTGCGGCTGCTAGTTTCCTCATGCCCGCATTGAAGGCCGCGGGCGCGAATCCTGCAGTGGGATACGCTGCGATTGTAGCCGTTCAAACACTTAAGCAAATAGAGATACAGGCTAGAGTTGCCGTCAGTGCCCTTGAGCACAGCGCATCCTTGGCAGAAGCAGCCAAGACCAGCGCCAAGCGGCAATCCGAAGGTCGGTGGCCCAGCCGAATACAATCAACATAGCTAGTGACAGAAGCGCGAGAATCCAAATACAAACACGACCGACAGTTCCGTCTGATGTCTGATAAACTGTTTTTCGTGCGCCCGTAGCTCAGCTGGATAGAGCGAATGGCTACGAACCATTAGGTCGGGAGTTCGAATCTCTCCGGGCGCACCACCATGTACTTTTTCCTGCTTGACTTCACCAACACTACTTGCTACAACCACAGTGTTGGTATGCATCAGAAATGATGCAGGCAAGAAAGCACAAGAAAATAAAGGCTTTATGTCAACTCTGAGACCATCTGGCTACGAACCAGAGGGTCGGGAGTTCGAATCTCTCAGGGCGCACCATTTCTCACTCATTTACTCAGCTGTCGGCGACAGGGCTGTCCCCGAATGTATAGACGGTCGACCTCGACCACTTCAACAGCATCAGCGGTCACAAGCCGACTTTGTGGCCCGAGATAACTATCGGCGTAAAGCCAACGAGCGAATCGCTGACCGGCGTCTCTGATCGGAGACGTGGCGTCATAGAGAGCAACTCACTTACGTCGCTCGAGGCAGCACAACTTTTTACAAACGTGGGACGGCTCCATGACACGCGCGGTGTTCGCCGGCCCTACCATTCGCGAGTACGGCTCAGCAAACTCTGCTTCGCTTGCACGACGGAGGCTGTCCGAATCTGGTCAAAGCATCCCAAAATCGCGCAATGCGAGGCACTGGACAGCCTGAGGTATTGGAGTAACACAATCACAGGAAAGAGCTTAGATTGATCGGTACGGTGGATTACAAATTGCATTCCTCTCTTCGCTATCGTTTGGTTAATTAAAACAACGCAAAACGGGTGCAAAGCTTGTAATAGCTTCTATCCCTTGGGAGACTGACTTCCAGGAAGGAAGAGCAGAAAGTATGTCATTCGTTAACGATCTGAGAGTTGCGCTCCGCTCACTTGCTCGAACCAAAGGGCTTGCGATCACGGTGGTGTTGACGCTGGCGCTGGGCATCGGCGCCAACGCCGCCATCTTCACGCTGGTGCGGGGCGTGCTCCTCAAGCCCCTCGTCAATCGCGACGAGAACCGGCTGATCTACATCCGCCAGAGCGCACCGGGCGTCGGCGACGAAAACGCAAGGTTTTCCGTGCCCGAAATCCAGGACTTGCGCGCCAGCGTTAAAACCCTGAGCGCGTTCGGCGATTTCTCGGCCATCGGTTTCACTATGATCGGCCTGGGTGAGCCTCGCGAAGTTCAAGCTGGCGTCGTCGGCGGAAACTACTTCGAAGTCATGGGCCTCCACCCTGTTCTCGGTCGTCTGATCGGACCTCAAGACGACGGTCCCAATGCTGCCGGAGCCGTCGTTCTCACTTATCGTTTCTGGTCGACCACGTTTAAGAAGGATCCTTCCGTCATCGGCAAAACCGTTCGCCTTGGGAGCTTTGGCGATCGCTCTGCCACCATCATCGGCGTCCTCGAACCCTCCGTCCCGTATCCCCAGGATACCGAAATCATCGCCAACGTCGTGACCAGCCCGCACCACCTTTCTGCAACCATGGTTACCGGCCGCATCCATCGCATGACGGAGCTCTTTGGCCGTCTCGCTCCCGGTGTCACCCTCGATCAAGCTCGCGCCGAGTTGCGCTCGGTCTACGGGGCCATGATCAAAGAACATCCCGAAGCATATTCGCCCAAAGCGGACTTCCAGATCGGGGCCAAGCTGCTTCGCGACCAGATCACCTCGGGCGCCCGGACCGTGCTGCTGGTGCTGCTCGCAGCCTCGGCGCTGGTCTTCATCGTCGCGTGTTCCAACGTCGCCAACCTGATTCTCACGCGGACGGTTCGCCGCGAAGGCGAGCTGGCGATCCGCGCCGCGCTCGGTGCTAGCACCGGCACACTGCGCCGCATGCTGTTGGCCGAAAGCCTTCTGCTTTGCGGCGCGGGCGCCGCGCTCGGTGTATTGAGCGCGCAGCCGATGGTGGCCATCCTGGCCCGCTATGCCTCGCGCTTCTCGATCCGCGCGCTCGATTTGACCGTCGATTCCAGCCTGCTCTGGGTGGGCGCGGCGCTGGCCATCGTGGCTGCGGTGATTTTGGCATTTGTCCCGCACCTGCCGTCGGCCGACACCTCCAATGGCCTTAGCCTGTCGAGCGGTAGCGTACGGATCACGGGCAACACGAGCCGCCGCCAGCGGATCTTCGCGGTGACCCAAATCGCTGCATCCTTCGTGCTGCTGGCCGGCGCAGGCATGTTGATCGCTACCCTGATCGTACTGCAGACCACGCAGACGGGTCTCGACATGCGCCACGTTCTCGCCATCAATGTTCCCGCTATGACCGAGGGAAAAACGCCGCAGCAAGTGGTCGAGTTCTACAAGGAATCAATTCGTCGCATTGATGCGCTGCCGGGCGTGAAAAAGACCGCTTTCGGCATTGTTGTTCCCTGGCGCGATGCAGGCGCAGCTGTAGGCCTCCAATTCTCCGCCGATGGTCACGTTCATGCCCCCGGCGAAGAGGATCCTCGCGCGCAGTTTCGCGTGATCTCTCCCGGATTCTTTGCCGCGCTGGGCGTTCCCATCCTCACCGGCCGGGATTTCAACGATCTCGACAGCCACGGCAACGAGCCTGTCGCTATCGTCAGTGAGACGCTCGCACAGCGCATGTTCCCCAATCAGGATGCCATTAATCGCCATGTGTACTGGACTGATCCGGTGCTGAAGTTCGTCCCCGGGATTAACCCTCAGCCGCAGCGCATCATCGGCGTTGCCGCCGATATTGACGACCAACACGTCGTTCCTGAGCCCTCCATCACCATCTATGGCACCTTTGAACAGGGGCCGATCTTTGGCGGTCGCCTTTTCATCCACACCGATGCAAATCCTTATTCGCTGGTCACTCCGGTCACGGGCGTGATTCGCAACATGTCCGCCGAGCAGCCCATTGAGCACGCTGCCACGCTCGCAGATGTCCGCGCGGAGGTGCTCACTCCGGACCGTTTAAATTCGCTGGTATTCGGCGTGTTCGCGGCGGTCGCGTTAGCGATTGCGTTGGTTGGGGTCGCAGGCGTGCTGGCGTTTTCGGTCGGCGCGCGGACGCGCGAGTTCGGTATCCGGCTGGCGCTTGGATCGCAGCCGCGGCACCTCCTGAGAGGGGTCATCGCGGAAGGCGCCGTGATGGCTGCGGCGGGTGTCCTCGCAGGCGCCGCATTCGGGTTCGTGGCGGCACGCTTGGCGCGCAGCTATTTCCTGGACTTGAAGATGCCGGGCGCCTTGCCCGTGGTCCTCTCTGCGTTCGTGCTGCTGACCGCCGCAGTCGTCGCCTCGTGGCTGCCGGCCGCCCGCGCCGCCAGTATCGACGTCATGCAGGCTCTTCGCACCGAATGAAATACACAGGGCGATCCGCCGTCACTACAGAGCTCCTTCGCTCCGGGTCGTGACAAGAATCAGCGACCATAAGACATCGTTGAGATAATAGTATTACGTTTTGCTAGGTCCTTCCCCAGTTACGCTAGTGCTTTTTCGAACGTGCGCCCGTCCTCACGTTCTTCTCCACTCAGCTTACCAAGGGCGCGCCTCCGAAAAAGCACTAGCGTGATTCACTCGCCATTGCGAGGGAAAGATTCAAGTGTCAGTCCTAGGTCAGCTATTGGGATGACTGAATGTTGGCTTGAAACAGAACCCACGTCCGCACGTAGATCCTCCTCCTCAACTGGTCCCCTACTTTAATCCACCTAGCTTGCTCACCTCATCGTCCATCCCCAGATACTCCCATCGTTGCAGCGCGATTGGCACATTCCCGTTGAGCCACACATAATCATGGAACTTTCGCAGGCTGAACTGCTCACCCTGCTTCAGTCGTGCCTCCTCCATCATCTGCACAATCTGCAATTTTCCGGTCTGATACGAGATCTTCTGCCCCGGCAACTCACTCATCTCCACGGCCTCCGTCCGCGCACTCTCCGCGCCCATCGGCACATTACGCTGCAGAAAATCGGCCGCCTGCTCCAGGGTGAACGTTCCCAGCGCGACCTTCACATCCGCGATTACACGCAGCGCCCGCAATCGCATCTGGTTGTAAACAATCTCCCGCGTGTGCGGGCTGTCATCGTACAACCCCGATTGCAGCATCATCTCCTCCGCATAGAATCCAATACCTTCATTCGCACCCGAGTCATAGTAATAGCGGCGTATCGGATCCGGATTCTTCCACGACGCGCAAAGCTGCCCGTAATGTCCGACCGTGCCCTCATGTACGATTTGTATCCGCGGGTCCTTCGCATCTGCAATCCAGAAATAGCCTCCAGTCGGCGAAGGTGCAACCACGTACCGAATCCCATTCTGATCGAGCCGCGAAGGCGACGTGAAGTCATCTGTCTCAACGAAATCCGCAAGCACCGCCAGGTACGGCGGCAGTGGTCGAAGAGTAAAGTGCTGCAGCCAATTCGGCAACGTCAGAATTTCCCTGCGCTCCAGGAATTCACGGACCATGGCCTCAGCTTTCTGATTGCGCGCAATGAACTCCTCCACCGTCGCTGCCATGACCAGCGGCGGCACCGAGCGATTCCGGTTCACCTCGATTCCTTCGAATGCTACTGCGCGCTGCCATTCTTGCTCAGCGCGCGCCACCAACTCTTCCGGCGTGTAAGGTATCA
>Ga0074044_10004571_pt1 | contig 11425 bp, 9 predicted proteins | sample BogForMeECP23OM1_FD_94443 | JGI IMG/M metagenome (GOLD analysis project Ga0074044, IMG submission 94443) | Bog forest soil microbial communities from Calvert Island, British Columbia, Canada - Bog Forest MetaG ECP23OM1 | ecosystem: Environmental > Terrestrial > Soil > Wetlands ...
AGTTACCGCAAATCAATTTAGCACATGCGGCCGTTCTTTGTAACTCTTAAGGACCAGTTCGCCGAAGATCGTGTTGGCCCAGGCGAACCAGGAGCGGGTGAACTTGCTCGGGTCGTCTTTGTTAAACGCCTCGTGCATGAAACCGGTGCCGGCGTGGGTCTTTTGGAGCGTAAGGAGGACCTGCCGCACTTCCTGGTCATCCGTGCTGGTCAGGCCCTGCACAATGAGGCCCAGCGGCCAAATCATATCCCGGCCCACGTGCGGCCCGCCCGGCCCCGAAGCGGCCTTGCCGATGCAGTAGTAGGGGTTGCTGTCGGACAGGACGAAGCGCCGCGTGTTGAGATAGAGCGGGTCGCCGGGGCCGACGGCGTCAATATAGGGCAAGGACAGCAAGCTGGGGACATTGCCGTCGTCAATGCAGTAGTAGTTGCCGTAGCCGTCTATCTCGTAAGGCAGGATGCGCCCGTGCTTTTCGTGCATCGCGACGGCGTATTCCCCCAGCGCGCTTTCGACCTCGTCGGCCAAGGCGCGGCATTGGGCAGCGGAATCCTGGTCGTGATGAATCTGGTCCAGCAGGTCGGCCGCCTGGCGCAGGCTGACCACGGCAAAGAGGTTCGACGGCACCAGGAACGCGAAGACCGTCGAGTCGTCGCTCGGGCGGAACATGGAGCAGATGAGCCCGACTGGTTTGATAGGCCGGCCATAACCGCCGCCGGCCAGGGTATCGGTCTGCACCTCGGTGCGGCGCTGGAAGCGATATGGCCCCTGGCCCGTCTTGCGCTGCTGCTCGCGGAAGGTCTTGAGCGTGAGCAAGACGGCGTCGCGCCAGGTGGCATCGAGCGGGGCGCGGTCGTTGCTGAGTTTCCAATAATGATAGGCCAGCCGGATGGGGTAGCACAGGGAATCCACCTCCCATTTGCGTTCATGGACGCCGGGCTTCATGTCGGTGCGGTCGCTTTTCCAATCGCTCACCTTGGTCTCGTCCTTGTAGAACGCGTTGGCGTAAGGGTCCTTGAGGATGCAGCGCGTTTGGCGGTTGATCACCCCCGCAATCAACTGCTGCAAATCGGAATCGTTCTTCATCAGCGGCAGGTAGGGCCAGACCTGGGCGGTACTGTCCCGCAACCACATGGCGTCAATGTCGCCGGTGATAACGTAGGTGTCGGGCCGGCCATTTACGACCTCGAAGTCCACGGTCGTGTCGAGCGTGTTCGGGAAGCAGTTCTCGAACATCCAGGCCAACTCCTTATTGCCGATGCGCGCCTTGATGGTTTCAATGGTCCGCTCCACGGCGCGGCTCTTGAACTTCCGCTTGGCTTCCGGGGTGCGGACGACCGGGAAGCCGTTTTCGGCGGCCCAGCCCACGGACCCGAGCATCAGGCTTGAGGTGAGCAACGAGGTGCTGCGAATGAATTCTCTTCGGTTCATAGCGTCACTAAATTGCCGGCGGCATTCAAGTTAAGGCTCGGGTTAGCCCAGTCGAGCGAAATCTGACCTCTACCTGCCTTTTGCCAGGAGCGCCGCGATTACCTCCGGCTGAGCTGCACGGGGCTGGAAGGAGAACCAGGCGGTCTGGGATTCTCGCACTGCGGCCTGTGCTCGCAGGGGAGCGAGTTCGAGCGGGCGCCATTGTTCGGGCCGGGCGGGGTCGGCGTCAGCAGCGAGCGAGGCGGGAACCACGATTCTGCCGCCGGTCATCGGCAGCATGGCCGACCACAACACGACGGGGCGCACGGCGGGGAGGTGGTCGGTGAGCCAGGCGTTGGCCGACACCCGGTGGGCGGCCAGCAAGTCATGCCCTGAGAGCAGAACGCCGGCGCCGTCGCCCGCAGTTTCGGCCCGAAGAGTGCGGGGCAGATGGACCTGCAGTTCCTGCACCCCGCGCCAAGTGCCGGTGATCACCCACGCGTCTGCGTCCATTTTCACTTTCAAGCCTCTGGGCGCATCAACGGCCCCCACCTGCTGGTCGGGGCCGCCGGTTTGGAGGCGATGGATGCGCACTTCCGCTTTGACCAAGCCGGGTGGTTCCAGGCGGATGCGCAGGCCGTCGGTGGTTTCGCGCAGCGCAACGGTCCACTTCCCGCCCGGGCCAGGGAGGGTGGTGTCGCAGTCAATCGCCAGGTTGACGAACAGCGTCCGGGCGCTGGCCGTGACGGCGCTACGGGCGACGTCCACCATGGCGCGGGCCCAATGTTCGCCGCAGCACCACCAGGCTTCCTCGCTCAGGCCCTGGAAGGCCACGGGCTGGCCGTCAATCTGGTGGAGAAGGCGATGGCCAGCGCCGCCGTTAGGGAATTGCTGGTAGATGAAATGGTTCTTCAGCGAGCGTTCGGCGGCGTCCAGGTAACGGCCTTCGCCGGTCAAGCGCCACAGCGAGAGGTTGAGCCGGAGCCAGTCGGCCTCGGCGCAGCCTTCGTCGCGGTCGCACTTTGTCTCGAGCATCTCCTTGACACCGCCCGTGGGCAGGAGGTAGCGGGCCGCGAAGATGTGCCAATCGCGTTCCGCAGCGTCGCGCCAGCGCCGTTCGCCGGTCAGCGCGTAAAGGTCGCCGAAGCCGCGGACGGCGCAGAGGCGGCCATGGCTGTGTAGGCCATCGAAGTTGGTGACGGTGGCAGCCAACTCAGCAATGCGCTGCGCTTCCCCGAGGTAGCGCTGGTCCTGGGTCACGCGGCCCAGGCCGACCAGGCCTTCGATGCATGAGAAGTAGCAGGTGACAAAGCCGTCCGCGTAGCCGCCGCCGACACTGCGGATGTTGTCCGCCTTGTCATAGACGGGGTCTGTGGTGACGAAGTAATCCCCGAGCCGCCTTGCGAGCACGAGTGCGTTTGTGTCGCCTGTGCAGTCATAGACCTCGACCAGGCCGATCAATAAGCGCCCGTTGCCCCACAAGATGGGCATGTCGCGCCCCCGCTCGATCTTGGGCAATTGCTGGTCCGCCCCGAAATGGCCGTCGGCCTTCTGGTAGAGCGGGAATCCGGCCATGACGGTCGGGAAGGCGGCGAAGGCCCTGGAGAACTGCGGGGCGAGAAAGGCCGCCGCGCCAATCCAGCGGCCCGAAATGTCGCCGCTATACTCGGCGAACTTGCGGTGCTGTTTTAGGGCCACGTCGTCGAGGATGAAGTCGGGCTGGTCGAGCGGGGCTGCCGCCAACCGCTCGGCGTTGAGGGCCTGGGCCGCGGCCCAGCGACCTCCGAGGCGGGCGTCCTGCGGGGCGGGTAGGGGAGGCGCTTGCCACGCCTGGGCCTCTCGCATGGCAAGCCCAATGACGGCAAGGATGAGGGCTGGCGGACACAGCTTGTTCAGGATTGTCCCGGGCAGCAGGCGGGGTCGCAGGTTGTGGTTCGCATGCATGGGTGGAAGTGTAGGTCCCGGAGCAAGAGGTTGTCGAGGTTTGCCATTGTCGGTAGTGACTCTAAGCCAACGCGTCCACCGCTTTGCGGATGGCCTGGATATGCGCCGGGGTGGTGCCGCAGCAACCGCCCACGATGCTGGCGCCGGCCTCGACGAGCGCCGGGACGCGGGCAGCCATTTCCTCGGGGCTTTCGGGGAACACATCCACGCCGTTGATATTCTTCGGCAATCCCGCGTTGGCATGGACCAGGATTGGCGTCCCGTTCGCGGCGGCGCGCATTTCTTTGACGATCTCGATCATCTGGGCCATCCCATTCCCGCAATTGGGGCCGATGATCTGGGCGCCTGCCTGAACCGCCGCCTGGGCGGCTTGCGCCGGAGACAGGCCCATCATGGTGCGGTAACCCTTGGCGCCGCGCTGGAACGTGAAGGTGCCGATGACTTCGCAGTGGGTGTTTTCGCGAGCGGCGCGGATGGCGAGGCTTGCTTCATCCGCGGCGCTCATGGTCTCGACGCATAGCGCGTCGGCGCCGCCTTTGGCGAGGGCGAGCGCCTGTTCCTTGAACGCCGCGTAGAGCTCGTCCTCGGTCACCTCACCGGCCACAAGCATCTTGCCGGTGGGGCCGATCGAGGCAATGACCCACTTTTCTAGGCCGGCTGCCTCGCGGGAAATCCTGGCGGCGGCCTCGTTAATCTCCGCCACGCGGTCGCCCAGGCCGTAGTGTTCGAGCTTGAAGCGGCTGCCGCCAAAGCTGTTGGATTCGATCATGTCAGCACCGGCGGCGATGTAGCTGCGGGCTACATCGAGCACTTCGGCGCGCCGCTCCAGGCACCAGAGTTCCGGGCATTCCCCCGGCTGGAGGCCCTTCTTCTGAAGGAACGTGCCCCACGCGCCGTCGGAGACCAACACCCTGCCGGATTTGACTGCCGCTAGCATGCCGTCTTTCATCATCCACTGTCCCTTCCTTGCCGGTTCACTTGACGCTCAGTTCGCGTTGAATGCCATACTTCTCGACCCGTTTGCGCAGCGTCGCGCGGGTGATGCCGAGGAGTTTGGCGGCGTGGACCTGGTTGCCGCCGGTCTCTTTAAGCGCCTCGATTACGAGTTCGCGCTCGACTGCCGGAATGACTTTCAGCTTCGGGTCGCGCCGCGCCCACTGGAACAACTGCCGCGCCAGGGCCACCAGGTCCGAAACCCCGCTTTCGCCGGTGGCCGCATGGGGGGAGAGGACTGGGGTGGCGGAAGGGCCATCGCCAGTGACTTCGGGTGGCAAGTCCTTCAACAGCACGACGTCGCCCTGGGCCACGACGCAGACACGGCGGAGGACGCTCTCCAATTCGCGGACGTTTCCGGGCCAATGGTAGCGTTCCAGCCGCCTCACCGCGCTGGAGGCGATGGATTTGGGCTGGGCGGGCTGCTCCCCGGTGAGCTTGTGCAGGAAGTATTTCACCAGCAGGGGAATATCGCCCTTGCGGTCGCGCAGGGGCGGCATGTGAATGCGCACGCCGTGCAGCCGATAAAAGAGGTCTTCCCGGAACTGGCCGGCGGCCACCGCCTGCTCCAGCACCTTGTTGGTGGCGGCAATGACACGGACATCCACGTCAATGGAGGCGTTGCCGCCGACGCGCTCGAATTTCCGCGCCTGCAAGACACGCAGAATCTTGGTCTGAGTCGCCGGCGTCATGTCGCCGATCTCGTCGAGGAAGATGACGCCGCTTTTGCATTGCTCGAACTTGCCCATGCGCTGGTTGACCGCGCCGGTGAAGGCGCCGCGCTCGTGGCCGAAGAGTTCGCTTTCGAGCAACTGCTCGGGGATGGCGGCGCAGTTAACCGCTACGAACGGCCCGCTGTGACGGTCACTGTGCTGCCAGATCGCCTTGGCGACCAGTTCCTTGCCGGTACCGCTCTCGCCTGTGATAAGGACGGTCGTGTCAGTGCTGGCGAACTGCCCGATGAGCTTGAACACGTCGCGCATCGGCTCGCTCTGGCCGACGATCTCCGACTCCAAATCCTCTGGTTGCAGGAGAGGGCGGCCACCCGGCTCGAAGTTGTAGCGGGTCCCCTCGCGCATTTCGTGGGCGGCCTTGAGGGCGTTGAGGACCACTTCCTTGAGCTTGGGCACGTCGAAGGGTTTGAGCAGGTAATCGTAGGCGCCGAGCTTCATCGCCTCGATGGCGGTCTGGGTGGTGCCATAGGCCGTCATCAGGATGACGAGCAGTTTCGCGTCGGACTGGCGGATGCGGCGCAGGGTTTCGAGGCCCGTCATGCCGGCGCCCATGCGGTTGTCGAGGATGACCAGGTCGGGCTTGAGCTTTGGGATGACGCGCAAGCCTTCCTCGCCGCTGGCGGCGGTGGTCAACTCGATCTCCGGCGCGTCGAAGTTCCGCTGGAACGCGTAGTGCACGTCCTTGTCGTCATCAATTAGCAGTAACTTGCTCATGAATCATCCCTGCAATCTAATGCAAAGATAATCATTTGCGCTGATTTGGACAGCAAATTCCGCCGGCTCGACAAGCGGGGAGGCATCTCTTAGGTTGGCGTCATGGCGGAGACCGCGGCACCGCAACACCAGCCTGGCATCGTCCAGACGACCGAAGACAAGCCCAAGTCGGGCCTGGAGCCGGGCTACGTGGTCATCTGCTGGAATGACCCGGTGAATTTCATGGATTACGTGACGCACGTGTTCCAGGTCGTGTTCGGTTGGCCGCGGAAGAAGGCGGAATTCCACATGCTCCAGGTTCACGAGCAGGGCAAGAGCTTGCTCACGCGGGAGAGTCTGGAGAAGGCGGAACATTACGTGCACCAGCTTCAGAAATACACGCTGCACGCGACGATGGAGCGGGACGAATGAAGCGGATCAAGGCGACCAAGAGCAAGCTCGTCTTCGAGTTGGGCCAGCGCGAGAAGCGATCGCTGCCCCAGATCCTCAAGCTGTATCCCTGCGTGCCCGCCGCCCACCACGTGCTCAGCAAGTCGGGCCGGGTGCCGGACCTTGCGGCCAGCCAGGAGCTGCTGGACGAGGCCCTTGCCGAGCAGCGCGCCGAGAATAGGAAGCAGGTGGAGGCCTTACTGGCTGACCCGCGGAGGTTCGGGCATACGGAAATGGGCGCGCGTCTCTCGCTCTCGCCCGCCGAGGCGGAATGGCTCATGCAGGTGCTGAACGACATCCGGGTCGGGAGCTGGGTCATCCTCGGCTCACCGGATAAGAAGCCCGCGGAATTGACCGCCGCCAACGCGGCGCACTTCCTGGCAATGGAAATGGCTGGGTATTTTCAGATGCAGTTGCTTGAGGCGGTGGAACGTGAAACGTGAAACGTGAAACGTGAAGGACGAACTCACGCAACACGCAACACGCAACACGCAATGGCTGAGTATGCCCATTACAATTCTCGATCGGCGCCTGCGTTTCCCCAGCCCACACTCGGCTGACGCAGAGGGCCTGGTGGCGGTTGGGGGCGACCTGTCGGTGCCGCGCTTGCTGCTGGCTTATCGCAGCGGCATCTTTCCGTGGACGGTGGATCCTATCACCTGGTGGTCGCCGGAGCCGCGCGGCATCTTCGAGCTGGACCGCTTTCACGTGTCGCGCAGCCTGGCGCGGGTCATCCGGAAGGGGTTGTTCCGGACGACCGTTGACCAGGCGTTCCGGCGGGTGATGGAGGGTTGCGCGGCGCCGGCGCGACACCGGCGAAGCACGTGGATCAGCCCGGAGCTCATCGAGGCCTACACCCAACTGCACGAGCAAGGCCACGCGCACAGCCTGGAGTGCTGGCAGGGCCGCCGGCTCGTCGGTGGGATTTACGGGGTGGCGCTGGGCGGGTTCTTTGCCGGGGAATCCATGTTTCACCGTGTCAGCGATGCGTCCAAGGTCGGGCTGTACCACTTAACCGAGCACTTGCGCTGCCAGGGCTTTGTGTTATTCGACATCCAGATGCTGACGCCGATTACCGCGCAACTGGGCGGCATCACAATCCCGCGCGAGGAATACCTTCACCGCCTGGCGCAGGCCATCCAGATGCCTGTCTTGTTTTGAGGCCAGTCTCACTCGGACTGGAGGCGGTAAAACCGGGCCGCGTTGGTGCCGGCAGGCAGGGCGACTTGCCATTGGGTGTTGACCAGGAGCGGCTGGTTGGTTGTGAGCGTCCACAGTGCTGGCGGCGTGAGATTGGTCGCGGCATAGAGCGAAAAGCCGACCCCCGGCATAGGCCAACTGAGGAAGAAGCCGCTTCGTGCGTTCGTGAGGGAGACCACCGGGGGCTGTTGTGTCACCGAGGAATAGCTTGCGAGCGCCGTGTTCGACACCACGGTCATCCAACTGGCCCAAATCCAATTTGACGAGCGGGTGCCTGCAGCGATGCGAGCCTCATCCATCGAGCCGTTAAAGTAGAAACTGGAGTTGGTAAACCGGCCCAGGTTCACGTCCGCCTGATTCACGAAGTCGTTGATCACGGCGCCGGATTGCACGTGAGTGCCGTCAAGAGAGAGATCAACGGTGCCGCCGGCCCGGTTGACGGAAGCGCAGAGCAGATGCCACTGGCCGAAGCTCACGGTGCCGGACGGGGTGGTCGCCTCGTTCCCGTTGGTGCCATCGCCGCTGGCGAAGTCAATCTTCTGGTCATGGTTCGTGTAGGTATTGACAAACCAGGCGAAGCCCGCCGAGCCGTAGCCGCCCTTCTGGTTGGCCCAAATGGTCTGGATGTCGAAGGCCGTGGGGGCGATGTTCACCCAGGCGGACAGGGTAAAGGCATCGCCCAGATTGATGACGCCCACGTCGAGATATTGCAATCCGGTGAAGGCACAGCCGCGGCCGATTTGGCCGGGGATGGAGGAGGGCGCGACGCCCGACAGAGCGGGGTGCTCCTGCGTGCTGTCGAGATAGGGAAAGCCGCTCTCCTTGAGGTGATAGACTGCGTAAAAGGCCGACGTCCAGACGGCTCCGTTCGTGCTCGTCACCGGCGGGTTCGTGGCAACGGGATTGCCCCAGTAGGCCCAGATGCAATCCCCGGGGCCGGAGAGTTGCGGGACACTGACCCAAATGCTGGAGACTCCATTGGTGTTCCATTCGTCAATCTCGCTGGGGATAGACCGCACACCACTGGCGTCGGCGAAGCGGAGGTCACCGCCGGAGGGGGAAGCGAACTGGCGATAGGAGAAACCGGGCAGGTTGGTGCTCAAGCTGACGAGAATCGGGAAGTTGGTGAGGGTTTCGGGGCGATTGTAGCCGGCGAAGGTCAGCTTCACGCTGGAGGAGAAGTCGGACGGAATGAGCGAGGGAGTGGAGAACTGGGAGGTGGCGGGGGCCCAGACCTCGCCGCTGGTGTTGGTGGCGTAGAAACGATAGCAATAAAGGGCGTCGAAGGCGAGGTTGGAGAGCACGGCGCTGAAGGTAGTCGGATTGAAATTAGTATTGATTCCGAGCCGCTGGCTTTGCTCCCAGGCCCCGCGCGTTGTGCCGCCATCCTGCTGGCCATAAAAGACCCACACCGTCGCGCAGTCATCGCCATAAATCCCCTGCGTGAGCGTGCCTGCGACTTGGGCCGAAGAAGCACTGAGCAAGACGGGACTGCCGGCATTTGAGACCGCTAGAGCGATGGGAGTGGATAAGGGCTGGTCCAATTCAGGGGAGACGAGGGAGACAAATTCGCTGTCGGTTGGCAGGCGGCCATTGGTTTCCTTGAAACAGGCGACGGCCAGGCGGGCACTGTTGAAGAAATACTCGTGCAGGTGGTAGCAAGCGGTGTGGACGTTGTTGGAATCAATGAGGCAGAACTGCTGGTTGGTCTCATTGTTGTAGATTTCCCAAAACAGAATGAATGGGAGGGCCTGCCGGCCGTAATTGAGCAGCCGCTGAATGTATGCGCGCGTGAGCGGTTCCTGAGCCGCCGTGGAATAGCCGCCCCAGCCATACTCGCCAATCCAGAGACGTTCAGCCGGGAGAACGCCGGCCTTGGCGGTTGGTATCCTGGCCTCGATGTAGTCCAGCATGCTGTAGAGCGTGGCCGTGTCATAATTCATCGCGTCATAGGAGGAATAGGACACGAAATCGAGGTTGGTGACGTACGGAATGACATAGTTGATGGCGCGCACATTGTTGGTGGGCCCATTGTAGATCGCATCATGCACCCGGTTTACCTCCGCGTAATAGAAGACGTTGACGTTGCTGTGCACGGTCGCGCTCTTGGCGTCGTCCACGCCTTTCTGGCGGGTGTTTTCCCAAATGACCATGTTCGACACGACGACGGGGCTCGGGTTGGTTGACCAGTTGTTCACATCGAGGTATCCGTCCCCTTCCCAATGGCCGAGGTAGAAGGTCTTGCCGGAGTTGTTGCAGTTGGTCAGCAGATAGCAGGTCAGATCGTACATTTCGCGGTAATCATTCGCCTGCTGGGCCGGCGTGTAGTTGGCGTTCTGGAACGGGGCATCGGGGTTGGAGAACGGATAGGCCCAGGCGATGAACCGCCGGAACGGCATGCCCAACACCTGGTGGCAGGAGGGGTCGTTGGCGGCCAGCGTCATCAGGGAGGTCACGCTGGAGGAAAGGTTGTAGTGGTATTGGCGGAGATAGTCGCTCCCGAGGTACAGCTTGATGGTGTCGCTCCCCATGCCCAGGATGGCTTGGGCCGTTTCCACCAGCAAGGTGTTGGTCGTGAACTGATAGAGGCCCGCAAACGTCTGCGTCCCGATGCGCATGTTGTAGGCATCCACCTGCGGGTCCGACAATGTCGCGGCGCCCAGACTCCCGGCGACGCCGAGGGTAATGGCGAACACGACCAGCGACTCGATCCGGCGTGAACCCCCGCGGGGAGTGGCGGCTGGGAATCGCTTCCCGGCCACCCGGCCCGGCTCGCAGACCGGGCCGCGGCGCTGGTCGCGTTCGAGGCACGAGGACACGATGGAATTCTTGCGCGGCGGACAGGGGGTTAGTAAAGGGCGAACTGACGTTGTTCGCGACCCAGGGGCCGGTCACATTAGGCACCTGGAATAGGGCACAGCGGAACAGACGAGATCACGACTCTGCTTGAAATACTGTTTTGCACCCGCCGGCAGATTCAATGTGCGCCCCGCCCACGCGGGCGGGGCGACGATCTTAATGATTGGGAACCCTTCCTGCGATTGTGTTTCAATCCGCGCCCCGCCCACGCGGGCGGGGCGACCCAATCCGATGGGTAGGTGTGATGCAGCCTTATCAGTTTCAATCCGCGCCCCGCCCACGCGGGCGGGGCGACTCGACGCAAGGACAGACTGATTATGCGAATCTCGTGTTTCAATCCGCGCCCCGCCCACGCGGGCGGGGCGACCTCAGGCCTGATAATTCAATTCGCGTTCTTCTCTGTTTCAATCCGCGCCCCGCCCACGCGCGCGGGGCGACACCTTTACCGCCTGCAGGCCGCCATCCAAGCCTGCGTTTCAATCCGCGCCCCGCCCACGCGGGCGGGGCGACAAGACGCCATGTGGCCCAAGGACAGCAAATACTATGTTTCAATCCGCGCCCCGCCCACGCGGGCGGGGCGACACACGCCATTTCCGCCTCTTGGGCACCTGTGTCGGTTTCAATCCGCGCCCCGCCCACGCGGGCGGGGCGACTTCTTCAATTCCTCGGGATGAAATCCATGCACAGTTTCAATCCGCGCCCCGCCCACGCGGGCGGGGCGACATGGCATAAGCAGAAGGTAAGTCACAAGTTTCGTGTTTCAATCCGCGCCCCGCCCACGCGGGCGGGGCGACCTGTGTATCAGCTAGTTAGACCGATAAATAATTTTTGTTTCAATCCGCGCCCCGCCCACGCGGGCGGGGCGACTGCGGCCCTCCCATTTGACTGGGCCGCAACGGGTTTCTACCCCTTTCTCGCCAACCTGCCAATCCCTCTCGCACGAAAGAGTCTTCAGTTGTCAAAGAACGATTACAAATCTCTCTGCGGCGCGCACTTGCGAGCGGGCGCGAAATCCTGCTTGGCTGGCCGTCGCTTGGGGTTCGCGGAAGGAGGCTCATAGGACTAGCGGCTCGCTCAGGTCCAAGGGTTTGCCCACTCCATGATGCTCGATCCTTTGGACGGCCTTCTCGTCCAGGAAGTAGAAC
>Ga0074044_10004572_pt1 | contig 11422 bp, 9 predicted proteins | sample BogForMeECP23OM1_FD_94443 | JGI IMG/M metagenome (GOLD analysis project Ga0074044, IMG submission 94443) | Bog forest soil microbial communities from Calvert Island, British Columbia, Canada - Bog Forest MetaG ECP23OM1 | ecosystem: Environmental > Terrestrial > Soil > Wetlands ...
GCAGGATTCCAACCGTATTTATGTCTCGGCTTGGAGCTCGTCGGGCCAGCAGATCGGCGAAATCTTTCGCACCCGTGACGGCGGACGCACCTGGGATACGCTGCCCGCTATGCACGGCAAATCGATTCGCGCTATGGCCATCCACAAGGGCGACTCTAAAGTAATAGTCGCCGGCGCGCTCGATGGCGTTTATCGCACCAACGATGGCGGCAATACGTGGGAGCGTCTGTCGCCCGCGAACTCCGCCGACATCAAGAATATTGAGTCGATTGCGGTCGATCCCAAAGATCCCAACACCGTCTACGCCGGAACCTGGCACCTGGCCTGGAAGACTTCCGACGCCGGCGCCACCTGGCAGCATATTAATAAAGGCATGATCGACGACTCCGACGTGTTTTCGGTCATCGTCGACCATGACAATCCCTCGGTCGTTTTCGCGAGCGCGTGCTCGGGAATCTACAAGAGCGAAAACGGGGGCAACCTGTTCTCGAAGATTCAAGGCATCCCATTCTCGGCTCGGCGCACCCGCGTGCTGAAGCAGGATCCGACCAACGAAAACATCATCTACGCCGGAACCACCGAAGGCCTGTGGAAGACCGTCGATCTGGGCAAATCCTGGAAGCGGGTCAGCGATCCCGAAGTCGTCGTCAATGATGTGCTCGTCGATCCGCGGGATTCGAGTCACGTAATGCTCGCCACTGACCGCAGTGGCGTGCTGGCTTCGACCGATGGCGCCGCCACCTGGACCACTTCCAATCACGGTTATGCACATCGCTATGTGTCCGCCATTCTGGCCGATAACAAAGACGCCAGCACGCTTTACGTTGGCGTGGTCAACGACCGCGAATACGGCGGCGTGTTTTATTCCCACGATGCCGGGCAGCACTGGTTGCAGAAAGCGGCCGGCCTCGGCGGAAAAGACGTTTTCACGCTCAAACAGGCTCCGAACGGAATGCTGGTGGCCGGAACCAACCACGGCGTCTATTCGCTGGAGCGTAATGCCAGCGCATGGCATTCCATGAACGTGGTGGTGATCGAGCACACTTCGAAAGTCGTGCGCAAAGGTACGAACAAAGCGGTCACCCATACGGCGATCGAGAAGAAGGAACTCGTAGCTCGCGTCAACGATCTGGAACTTGGTTCCGGACGCTGGCTGGCGGCAACGACGGACGGCATCTACTGGAGCGCCGACCAGGGTAAAACCTGGAAAGGTGGTCCGGTGCTGGGACAGACGGATTTCGTTTCCGTCCGAGCGGACGATTCCTCGTTGGTCGCAGCTACTCATTCTGGCGTGCTGGTCTCGAATAACAACGGAACCACCTGGCACGCGACCGGCGTTCCGGGGTATGTGGTTGGAATCCATAGCCTGGCTATCACTTCCGATAACCAGATCATGATTGCCTCCCGCCAAGGCGCCTTCCGCACCGAAGATGGGGGCGCGACCTGGCAGCATGTCGAGAACGGCCTGCCAGGCAAGGACATCACCTCCATCAGCTACGATTCCACCCACAAGCGCCTGCTCGCGACCAGCGACACGACCGGCGTGATCTTCGAAAGTCATGACGGTGGGCGCTCCTGGCAGCGCGGTCCCGACAGCGGATATCCGCTGCGCCGGGTCAGCGTAATTGGCGGACGGTTCGTGGGCGCGACTCCATTTGATGGCGTCATCCTGCAACCGGAAGACGAATCGATCAGCGCCGCCGCTGAAGCGGGCAGCACCGAATAGCGCTGAATTCAAACGCACCACGCTTAGACGAACCACGAACCGGGGAAGCGGAAACGCTTCCCCGGTTTTTTATGGTTCAGGTTCCGAAGCCCGACCCTGTTAGTGGTGCAGTTTGAAGCGGCTTTGAAAGGGCACGGCTTCACAGCTTGCGGAAAAAGTCGATCTTGCGCTTTTTTTGGGTGGCGCAGCGGTTTACCGCTGCGATAAATGCCTGACTTTCAGTGCGGGCTTTAGCCGCTGAAGAACGGCAATTTCCAAATCGCACCACTACCCCGACCCTTGCGTTCTCGACATAAGTGGGAAACAATCTTTTTGTCCTTTATGCGATTTGCCTGCACACTCGCGATTGCGCTTGGGCTGAGTTTGACGGCTTGGGGACAAACCCCGGCTGCGCCCCCTCCAGCAGAAAACTTGCCATCAAGCCAGGCTCCCGCCGAGACCACGCCGTTACCGGAGAAGAAAACGGCGGAGGAAATAGAGACAGAGAAAGAGAAAGACAAAAACAAGAAGCAGCCCGATTCCGCAACCGCCAGTGGAACTAAAAAGCACCGCAAGCGCGCGACGCCTGCTCCCGAAACGGGTCCGCGAAAGATCGTGGTACGCGAGGGCGGAGCAAGCGAACCAGCGGCGCAGATTATCCCCGGCATGACCGCGGAAGAAGCCGCCCGCGAGCGCCAGACTGCGCAACAGTTACTCAGTTCGACCGACGACCAACTGAAACGCCTGGCAGACCGCGCGCTCGAAGCGCAACAGCAGGAGACCGTGGCACAAATCCGCAACTACATGAACGGCGCCCGCGGAGCCTTGCAGGACGGCGATGTCAGCCGGGCCAGCACGCTGGCGGAAAAGGCGCATTTGCTGACGGACGACCTGCTCCGGCACTAAATGCGGCCAGGTCTCAGGTGCCCGGAAAAATCCCAGGGCTTTCCCTTTTCCAGGAGCCGCGCTATTAGTGTCCCGGTCACACTCGCTATGTGATGCTATAATGTATCACATGACCAAGGCTTCGGTTCGGGACCTGCGCTACGATTTCAAGAAGATTGAGCGCCTTCTGCGGAAGGGCGAGGAAATCCAAATCACCAAGCACCGGCGGGTGATCGGCCGCCTGGTGCCGGAGAGCGTGGAAGGCGCAAAGAAGTTCCCGGACTTCCGGGCGCGAGTGCGCAAGATCTACGGCGACAAGGTGCTGGCGGTTAGCGGCGCGGACTTGATAGCCGCGGATCGGAACCGCTATTGAAGATCTACGCCGACTCCAGTTTTCTGGTCTCGCTGTACAGCGCAGATTCGAATTGGGCCGCCGCATCGAGCACGATGGAGGCTTCGTCGGGCGAATGTTTCGTTACTACTCTTGGAGAGCTTGAAGTAGTGAATGCATTCGGATTGCGCGTGTTCCGGAAGGAACTTTCAACTGCGGAAGCCCACGCGTCGGTAGTCGACTTCGAGAAGGACTTGCGCGATGGAAGTCTCCAACTCCGGGGGCTATCGGATACGATCTTCGAGCGGGCACGGCAACTGTCGCAACAGACTACGGCCAAACATGGCGCCCGCGCGGCGGATCTGTTGCATGTGGCGGCAGCGCTCGAACTGGGCGTGGATTACTTCTACAGCTTCGACCAGAAGCAGCGGAAACTCGCCCGCTCCTTGCACCTCAAGCTGAACTAGAACAGGTGTGAAGCAACCCAGCGAAAAAAGACGTTCCACGATTTTCCAAAAACCGCACCGCCGCTCCAGCCCCGAAAAGTTTCGCCGAACCGCCCGCATCTCGCCCCATGAAATTCACCCTCTCACAGTTTCAGAAATATGTCAGTTACTTATTGATCAAAACCAAGGTCTCTGGCTATAAAGGCTTTACAAGGCCCTTATTGCTCAAAGACCTGGGAAAAAACTGACATCTGAACGAGAAACGGTCTTAGCTGCTAAGTGTCTCTCTGTTCCTGAAACCTGAAACCTGCTTTTCTACTCACTGGTGAAGTAGTCGACCGTCACAGGGTTTTCAAACAACGAGTAATCGCGGGTCACGACCGTGATTCCGCTGTCGGTGACAAAGTAGCGCTCGCGATCGGCTTCGGTATCGTAGCCGATGGTGGTTCCTTCGGGGATGTGCACATCGCGGTCGATGATGGCTTTGCGGATACGACAACTGCGGCCGACATTGACGTGCGAGAACAGAATGCTGTTTTCGATTTCAGCGTAGGAATTCACACGCACATTCGGAGACAGCACGCAATTCTGAACGGTGCCGCCGGAAATGATGCAGCCGGAAGAAACCAGGGAATCGAGCGCCTGGCCTCTGCGTTCGCTTTCGGCAAACACGAATTTCGCCGGCGGATACTGGCGCTGATGCGTGCGAATCGGCCATTGCTCATCGTAGAGATTGAAGACAGGAGAGACCGAAACCAGGTCCATATTGGCTTCGTAGTAGGCTTCGAGCGTTCCCACGTCGCGCCAGTAGAGAGCTTCCTTTTTGTTTTCATCGACAAAATTGAAAGCGAAGACGCGATAGTCATGCAGCATTTTGGGCAGAATGTTTTTGCCGAAATCGTGGCTGGAATCGGCATCCTCGGCGTCTTTAAGCAGCACGGGAATCAGCACGTCGGTATTGAAGATATAAATGCCCATCGAGGCGGAGATCTTGGTGGGATCGTAAGGCGAGCGCAAATCGGTATGTTTCGGTTTCTCGAGAAAGCCGGTGATGCGATGCTCGCGGTCGATGTCGACCACGCCGAAATGGCGGCATTCGGAGGGATCGGTGACCAGGGTAGCAACGGTAACGTCCGCCCCCGAATCCTTGTGCTGCCGCAGCATGCGCTCATAATTCATTTTGTAAATATGGTCGCCGGAGAGGATGATCACGTACTTCGGCTGCTCGGAGCCGATGGAGTAAATGTTCTGATAGACGGCGTCGGCCGTTCCCATGTACCAGTTCTGGCTGACGCGCTGCATGGGAGGCAGAATTTCGATGAACTCGCCGATTTCGCGGCCAAAAATGTTCCAGCCCTCGCGGATCTGCCGATTCAGCGAAAGCGCCTTGTATTGGGTGAGGATATAGACGCGGCGCATGCCGGAATTGACGCAATTGGAAAGGGTAATGTCGATAATGCGGTAGATGCCGCCGAAGGTCACGGCGGGTTTGGCGCGGTCGCGAGTGAGCGGATAAAGCCGTTCGCCGGCCCCTCCGGCGAGCAGGATTCCGAGCGTCTCTTTCATTGGCACACAATCCTCGGCACAGCTTAAAGATGCAGCGCCCAAGACAAACGCTGCTTCGGGCCAACGCGAAATACTAGCACAGGCGGCGTGTTCTGATCGGTGCCGCAGGACACAAAATCGGGCGCTTCCCTGCGCCCGCGGAGCAAGCTCGCGGACGACAGCTGTTTCTCTCCCCGGCGCTTCGGTTCCGCGTTTTGAGGTAGCCCGCGTTGTCGGGTACCGCTGAAAGGCAACGGTCTCCGGCAAAAATCCCTTGACAGCCCACAAGCCGCGGCTTATATTTCCCACCGAGAGCGAGCGCTCGTCTTGACATTGATGCGAGAGGGACGATATGCCCAAGCTTCTGGACGACACCGTCGCCAAGAACCGGCGCAAGATCGAACGAGCCGCGCAAGATCTCTTCACCCGGCAGGGATTTCACGGTACGACGGTAAGGGAAATCGCCCGCAAGGCGGGCGTTTCCATGGGCAAGCTCTATCTCTACTACCCCAACAAAGAAGACATCTTCATTGGTTTAGTGCAGCACATGGAGCAGAAGATGGAAGCGCTGCGGCGGACCGAGATTCTTCCTTTGATGAAGTCGCCCGATCCGGAATCGTTAAAGAAACTGGGCATGGCCGTCGGCCGCTTCGTTTCCGAGAATCTCGATTATTGGCGACTGATGTACGTCGACGTGGTCGAATTCCGTCACAAGCACTTCATACACAGCTATCGCGAAATTGCGGGGGGGCTGCGCACCTATTCGACGGCCTTGTTTCAAAAGGCGCCGATTCCCTTCCCCAGTGGCGTGAACCCAGGGTTGGCCTATGTCAGTTTGTACCTGCAGTTTGTTACGTATTTTCTGGTGGAGGAGCTCTTCGGCGCCAAGCGTCATCTGGGTGTGAGTGACGAAGAGGCGGTCGATCAGTTTGTCCGTCTGTACACGGGGAGCAAAAAGAACCGCGTTTCAAAAAAAAGATAAGAGCCAGGATTGCCACAAGGAGGAAATATGAGAACACTCACAACGCTGCTGGCGGCCGCCGCCATTCTCTGTTTCATGATGCCACTGACGCAAGCGCAGACGGCCACCACCGGGCAAATTGTGGGCGTGGTGACGGATCCGAGCGGGGCCATCGTAGTCGGCGCAAAAGTTGCGGTAACGAGCAACGCCGGCGTGCGCCGCGAAGCTACGACCGGCAGCAATGGCCGTTTCACGTTTCCTTTGCTCGACCCTGGCGCGTATCAGATTGAAGTCAACCAGAGCGGATTTGCATTGCTCACGCTGGAAGGGGTGGTGGTGCAGATTACCGAAACCACGGTCGCCGACGCTGCCCTGAGGGTAGCCGGTGCTCCGACTACGGTTTCAGTGACAGGCGAGACGCCGCTAGTGCAGACGGAAAGCTCTGCTAAGGGCACGGTTATCGATGAGACCCAGGTGCGCGATCTGCCCTTGCCGACTCGTAACTTCCAGCAGTTGCTGGCACTGACTACGGGAACCTCGGGGCCTATCCAGAACTCCTCCGATCTGGGACGAGGCGATGAGCCCCTTTATGTCAACGGGCAGCGCTCACTCTCCAATAGTGTGGTTATCAATGGCGTGGATGCGAACTCGATCGGCACGGGATCGTTGCCCAATCTTGCCGTACCATCTATCGATTCGCTGCAGGAATTCGTCGTGCAGACCAGCCTGTACGATGCCTCGCAGGGCCGCAATGCAGGCGGAATCGTGGCCGCGGTTACCAAGTCCGGTACCGAAAAGTTCCACGGCGATGCCTTCGAGTTCTTCCGGAACACCGATCTGGATGCCAACAATTTCTTCCTGAACGCCATTGGAACTCCGCGTCCCACTTACGACCGCAACCAGTTTGGCGGGACGTTGGGTGGCCCCATAATCAAGGATCGTGCCTGGTTCTTTATTTCCTATCAGGGCAGCCGCGAAACCAATGGCACGTCGCTGACCAACTCGCTGGCGACCGAATTTCTGCCTGCGTATCTGGGACCTCAACGCGATCCCGCGTCGCTGGCGGCCTTTTCGGCATGCTATGGCTTGGGCGGATTCGTCGATCCCACGGCCGCGGCGGTGCTGACGGCTAAGCTTCCCAACGGACAGTACATGATTCCCGGCGTTCCCGGCGTGACCACCGGTGTCGGTTGCACGCCGGGGAACCCGGGCGAACCAGTCCTGCAAACGATTCCATCCAATTCGACCTACAAAGAAGATCAGTTCAACAGCAATCTGGATGTGAAACTGAACAACGCAAACCGTTTGTTTGGCAAGTTCTTCTTTGCCGCGAACCGCACCAATCAGGCGCTCTACGACCAGTTTGGCGACGGCAGCCCGCTGCAGGCGCCGGGCTGGCCGACCGAGGAAGATGTTGACCAACGCATCCTTTCGGTAGGCCTAACTTCAACCATATCGAGTCGCTTAATCAATGAAGTCAGGTTCGGCTGGAGTCGAATCTACGGCCCCGGCAACCCTTCTCAACCGATTACCTCCGCGCAATTGGGAATTGAATCGCCACTCAGCAGCTTGTTCCCGGGAATGCCGACCATGTCATTCACCAACATGTTCACGCTGGGCCCGTCTCCGCTGGGCATTAACTACGCGGCAACGGACACCAAGAGTATTGGCGATACGATGACGTGGACCAAGGGCGGGCACACTTTCAAGTACGGCGGCGAATACAAGCGCCAAATGCTGGACGCTCCCTATTTCGATGTGTTTCCCAACGGAGAGATGTTCTATCTCGGATTTAGCGCCCCTTCGTGCCCTGGGTCGCTCGGAGCTGGAGGACAAGCCGACTGCGGTGTGATCAAAGACTTTTTAAGCGGACTGAACGGCCTCTCCGTGATTGGCTCGGGTACCAACGGCCTGCACAATCGGGCCAACGACTTTTCCGCTTTCTTCCAGGACGATTGGAAGATCGCGCGTCGGCTCACGCTTAACCTGGGACTGCGCTATGACTATTTCGGCCCCACCACGGAGACGCAGGGTCATTTTGTTGGCTTCATACCGTCGGAGGCCACTACGGTTACCGTGCCGGGCCTCGGCCAGGTCGTCACCGGCGGATTCGTCCAGGCGGGCAATGGAAACTTGCCTGGATTTCCTAAAGTTGGCGACGGATTGGTCAAACCTAACTACAAGAATTTCGGACCGCGAGTGGGCTTTAGCTATCAGCTAGGAGACTCGGGCAAGAAGGTTCTGCGTGGCGGCTACGGCATTTTCTATGACCGTCCCAACATGCGCCTATTCAACAGCCAGTTGTTCAACATGCCCTACGAAATGCTGGCCACGGCGATCGGCACGCCGAACGAGAATCCATTTGTGCAGGTTCCGCTACCAAGCGCCTTCCCGCTGACCATCAGCGGCAATCCTGGCGTTTTTCCACTTGGAGGATATCCGGCCTTCCTGCCGGTGACGTTGTACCCCGCGACCTCCGTAGCCGCTTATCCCGTTCCGGCCACTGGCCTCTATCCGGACCTGCAGGACTGGGCCATCCCTTACATACAAACCTTCAACCTTGGATTGCAGACCAGCATCGCCGATAACTGGCTACTCGACGTGGGCTATGTGGGGACGGAGGGGCGCAAGTTCCCGCGCTTGTTCTCGTTCAATCAGGCGCTTCCTGGTGACGCGGGAGTTTACGGCTTGACGACGGCGCAGAGCGGACCTTTCTTCCCCGGCTTTGCCAATCTGACCGCTCCTGGGTTGGGCAGCTTCCTGATGAAGAGCAACTCGAATTCGAATTACAACTCGCTGCAGGCCTCGCTCACCAAACGCTTCTCGCACGGTCTGCAAATGCTGCTCAGCTACACCTGGTCGCACTCTCTCGACTACTACTCCGGAAGCCCCGTCAGCGATATCACGCTGCTTCCGGGCGATATGGTCAACGAGCAGCACAACTACGGCTCTTCGGATTTCGACCGGCGGCATCGTTTCGTCGCCAGCTACTTATATGAACTCCCGGGCGTTTATCACGGAAGCTCGGCTTTCGGGAAAAAAGCGCTGAACTCCTGGAGCGTGTCGGGAATTGTCACCTTGCAATCGGGCACTCCGTTCTCGATCTATGGAGACGATTCCGCGTTTGAGTCGACTGTGGCCGACCTGGCACCCGGCCGAACGCTGCAATCGGCGATCAAGGGCGGCAGCGTCGAAAGCCGCTTGAACGACTATTTCGATCCGACGGCTTTTGTGATACCGGCGTCGATCGGCGACCCCGGTTTCGGAATGTTGGGAAGAAATATCATACGGGGACCGAAGCAGGTGGAGACCGACCTCTCGATCATGAAGATCATTCCGGTCACGGAAGGCCAGCATGTGGAGTTCCGGACCGAGTTCTTCAACCTGTTCAACAACGTGAGTTTCGCCAACCCCGTGAACATCGTTTCGTCGGCGAACTTTGGCCAGATCGCCTCAACTACGACCGGGCCCAGGGTGGTCCAGTTTGCGCTGAAGTACAACTTTTAGGAGGCGCATGACAGGCACAGGTCTTGGCGGCAAGGTGGTCATCGTCACTGGCGCCGCGGCGGGGATTGGGCTCGCCACGGCGCGGCGGTTTGCCGCCGAAGGCTGCCGGGTGGCGGCATGGGATGTCAACGATACCGGGCAGGAAGCGTTGCTGCGCGAACTGTCCGGGCTCGGAGCGGAAGCGCTCTTCCGCAAAGTCAGCGTGGTTAGTGATGCTGAAGTTCAGTCGGCCGTCGAAGAAGTAGTCGGACGCTGGGGCGCGGTCGATGTGCTCATCAATAACGCGGGCATCACTCGCGACTCGCAGTTCGTCAAGTGGAAGGATGGCGCGGTTGCCGGCACCATGACCGACGATGCGTTCGATTCGGTCATCTCGGTGAACCTGAAAGGTGTTTTCCTTTGTTCGCGGGCGGTCGCGCCTCATATGATCCGCAAAGGCTCGGGTGTCATTCTCAACGCTTCGTCCGTAGTGGGTCTGTATGGAAATTTCGGGCAGACTAATTATGCTGCCACCAAGGCGGGAGTCATCGCCTTTGCCCGCACGTGGTCGCGGGAATTGGCGAAATACAATATCCGCGTGAACGCGGTTGCTCCCGGTTTCATCGCTACCGAGATGGTGCAGAAGATGCCGGAGAAGGTCATCCAGACCATGGTTTCGCACACACCGCTCGGGCGCATGGGAAAGCCTGAAGACGTGGCGGAAGCGTACGTTTGGCTGGCGTCGGATGCGGCCTCGTTCATCACTGGCACGGTGCTTTCGGTCGACGGCGGATTAGTGCTGGGAACGTAAACGAGCGCAAGCCGACACCGGCGCGAGCCAAACCCAGCGCCAGTCAAAAGGCAATTCAAAAGGACTCACCTATGACGCGTTACGCAACCATTGTCGCCACCGGGAGGTACGTGCCCGAGATCGAAGTCACCAATGACATGCTGCGCGAGCGCTTCAAGCACGTCCCGGATTTCGTGGATAAGATGGAGGCGAGCAGCGGCATCAAGACACGCTGGCACGCTCCCGAAAACTGGGCAACCAGCGATGTCGCTCTGCCCGCAGCAAGGCAAGCCATCGAACGCGCCGGCAAGAAGCCAGAAGATATCGATCTGATCATCCTCGGCACCGATTCGCCGGACTACATAACCCCGGCCACGTCGGTCGTTCTGCAATACAAGTTAGGCGCGAAGAATGCCGGGACGTTTGATATCGGCTGCGCCTGCGCTTCATTTCCCACGGGGCTTTCCGCGGCGGCGGGAATCATTGCCGCTAACCCGGGGATCAAGACGGTGCTCGTGGTCGGCGTCTATCTCATGCACAAACTGACGGCGGCTACCGATCCCATGCTTTTTTTCTATGGAGACGGCGCGGGCGCGGCAGTGCTTGAACCGGCAGCTTCGCCGGGCTTCATTACTTCGTTTTTTCGGGCCGACGGCTCCTATCACGACTATTGGGGAATTTATTCTGGCGGCACTTTCGAACCGGCGACTGAAGAGTCGGTTAAAGCCGGGCGTACCGCGTGTACCATCAAGAACCGCTATCCTCCGGAGTTAAACGAGGAGACGTGGCCGATCATTGCGCAGCGGCTCGCCAAGGACGGCGGTTTTAGCCTGCGCGACGTCGATTGCTTTATTTTTACCCAAGTGCGGAAACCGACGATTGAGCGTGTGATGGAGCGTCTAGGCGTACCAGCGGAACGCGCGCACACTATCATGGAAGAATTTGGCTACACCGGTTCCGCCTGCGTTGGCATGGCGCTCGACCATGCCATTGAACAGGGCAAGGTGAAGTCCCGCAGCCTGGTCGTGCTGGTGGGTTCCGGCGTCGGATACAACCAGGCAGGCTGCGCGTTCCGAATGCCGTAATCGGGGAGAACTGGTGATTACCGGCGACATTCTCGGAGAGCGCGCCCGTCTCAGTCCCGACGACGTCGCATTGATTTACGTTCCCACACGCCGGCAGTTCACTTACGCGGAACTCAATCGGCGGGCCTTGCAATGCGCGCGGGTCTGGACGACTCTCTGTGCTCTTGTCCCCGGAGACCGCGTCTGCA
>Ga0074044_10004573_pt1 | contig 11421 bp, 11 predicted proteins | sample BogForMeECP23OM1_FD_94443 | JGI IMG/M metagenome (GOLD analysis project Ga0074044, IMG submission 94443) | Bog forest soil microbial communities from Calvert Island, British Columbia, Canada - Bog Forest MetaG ECP23OM1 | ecosystem: Environmental > Terrestrial > Soil > Wetlands ...
CAACGTATCGGAGATGCGCACGCGGCACACGCAGATCGGCATGAAGCTGCAGCGCGCACTGGAAAGCATCCAGGCCACCGGATGCCTGGTGAAAGATCTGGAAGTGGGCCTGCTCGATTTCCCCGCCATCCTGAACGATGAAGAGGTGCTGCTCTGCTGGCGGCTGGGCGAAGACCGCATCCGCTATTACCACAGCGTTGACGAAGGCTTCTCGGCGCGCAAGCCTCTCGACCCGCTCGATACCGGGGGCTCGCCGCCGATCCAATAGAGAGGCAGCGCCGGCCCGATCCCGAATCCCGGGAGTTCGGGATCGGGATTCGAGACCAGCCGGCCCAGCGAAGTATTGCTCCATCGCGTAAGCCGTAAACCCAGGCGAGCCCCAGCGCCGCCCGGCACCACTTGGAGGAATCGAGAGTGACTTCGACCGCCGGCAACCGACTGCGCAATTCCGCCAGCGCCTATCTCCGATCCGCGGAGCACCAGCCCGTGGATTGGCACGAATGGGGCGAGGAAGCCTTTGCGCGCGCCCGTGCGGAGGACAAGCCGATCCTGCTCGACATCGGCGCGGTGTGGTGCCACTGGTGCCACGTGATTGATCGCGAGAGCTACGAGAACCCGGAGATCGCCGCGCTCATCAATCAGCTCTACATCCCCGTGAAAGTGGATCGCGACGAGCGACCGGACGTGGATGCGCGCTACCAGTCGGCCATCAGCGCCATCTCCGGCCAGGGCGGCTGGCCGCTCACGGGATTCCTCACGCCCGACGGCCGGCCGTTTTTCGGCGGCACATATTTCCCCCCCGACGATGCCATGGGCCGCCCCGGCTTTCGCCGCATCCTCCCGGCTGTCGCGGAGGCCTACCGCAGCCGGCGCGCCGAGGTGGACAAATCCGCGCAGACCCTGGCCGATTCCGTGGCCCAGGCGGAGGCGTTGCGCGAGGGCCGCGGCCCGCTCTCGCCGCGCCTGCTGGACGAAATGGAAGACGCCACTGTGAGGCAGTTCGACATCCGCAACGGCGGGTTCGGCCGCGCGCCCAAATTCCCGCACCCCGCCGCCGTGGATTTCCTGGCCGAGCGCTACCAGTCGAGCGGCGCGCGGCACCTGCTCTCCGTGTTGGAAACGACGCTCACAAAGATGGCCCGCGGTGGCGTGTACGATCAGATCGGCGGCGGCTTTCACCGCTACTCGGTGGACGAGCGCTGGTGCGTGCCTCACTTCGAGAAGATGAGCTACGACAACGCGCCTCTGCTCTTGAATTATCTCCACGCCTGGCAGATTACCGGCGATCCACTCTTCCGCCGGACCGCCGAGGGCATCATCCGCTGGACGGACGCCGTCCTCTCCGATCCCCCGGAGTGCGGCGGCTTCTACGCCAGCCAGGATGCCGACATTTCGCTCGATGACGACGGCGACTATTTCACCTGGACGCAGGACGAGGTGCGCGCCGTGCTGCCCGCGGACGAGGCGCTGGCCATCGAGTTGTACTACGACGTCGAACCCGTCGGTGAAATGCATCACAACCAGGCGAAAAACGTATTGTGGATCGCGCGTGAGCTTCCGGAAATCGTCACCCGCATGGGCAAATCCGAAAGCGAAGTGGAAGCCCTGCTCGCCAGCGGCCGCAAGAAGCTGCTGGAAGCGCGGGGAAATCGTCCCACGCCCGCCGTGGATCGCGCCCTCTATACCGGCTGGAACGCGATGTACGTCTCCGCCTACCTGGAGGCCGGCCGCCTGTTCGGGCGCGAGGATTGCCGTTCCTTTGCGCTGCACACGCTCGACCGCCTGCTGGCCGAGGCCTGGGATCCCGCGCGCGGCTTCGCGCATCGCCTGGGAGGACCGCGCCTCGATGGCTCGCTCGACGATCAGGTGTTTACTGCCGCGGCGCTGCTCGACGGCTTTGAGGCCACGCTCGACCGCCGCTATTTCGACGCCGCCGCGCGCGCTATAGACCTGACGCTCGATCTCTACGGCGATGCGGAGGGCGGCGCGTTCTACGACCGCTCGCGCCTGGCCGCGCCCATGGGCGGCCTGGAAGTGCGCCGAAAGCCCTTCCAGGATTCACCCACGCCCTCGGGCAACTCCTGCGCCGCGATGGTGCTGGCCCGGATCCACGCCTACACCGGCGAAAAGCGCTACCTGGACGCCGCGCGCGCCACACTCGAATCCTTCGCCGGCCTGGCCCCCCAGTACGGCCTTTTCGCCACCAGCTACGCCCTCGCGCTCGCTTTGCACCTCAATCCGCCGATCCACGTTGTGGTCCTGGGCCGTGCCGGCGACCCGCTGGCCGAGCGGCTCGAGCAGGCTGCGCTCGCCATTCACCGTTTCGGAAGAGCCGTGCTGCGCGTCACGCCCGAACAGCTCTCCGGCGACGTTCTGCCTGCGGCACTGGCTGCCACGCTGCCGCATCTCACCGTGAAAACGGCACACGCGCTCATCTGCGCCGGCGGTGTGTGCCATCCTCCGACCGCCAATCCCGATGAATTGCGCAAATATCTGGCCCCCGCGGCCGCGCTTGCCGCCCCGTGAGCCAATTCCCTCACTCTCTTGCTCTCTTTGCGTCTCTGCCCGCTGGAGGAGGTTGCAGCCTTTCTCTTTATCCGGTTCTCGCATCGTGCAAACGAGAGTGCGTGCGAATATCCTTCGTGAGAGTCTGTTGTGCGAAATGACCTGGCGGTGGGCGGGCGTTCTACACCCAAGCTCTTAGTGGGCGGATTGCTCTTCTTGTTCTTCTTCACATCTCTGGCAGGTAGCGGGAACCACTCAGGCCTGATTGAATCCGTAAGCGTCTCTCCAGACGGAAAGTTCCTCGCGGTGGAATACACAAAGAGCAAGAACACATTTATTTACAGGGTCGCAGTGGACACGGGCCACGCCACTCGCCTGACGAACGCGAAAACCGGGGCTGAGTCAAGCCCGGCATTCTCGCCGGACGGCAAGCGGATTGCATTTACCTACTCTCCAGGAAACGACGCGCCTTCTAGCATTGTCATCGGGAACGCCGATGGTTCAGATCTGCATCCCTGGTCGTCTCCGAAAGGAGACGAGTTCTGGCCGGTGTTCTCGCCAGACAACAAGACAATTGTTTTCGCGCAGTCAGGATTCTTCGGCAGCTACTCGCCCATCGCACAGCCACATTCTCATGCGTGGAGTTTTTATGCCGCCAACCTGGATGGCACTAACGTACGGCAACTTACGAATGAGAAATTCTATCAGGCGTCGCTCCCCTCTGTGTCACCCGACGGCAAGAGCATGCTGATTGTGACGGAGGCGCTTGATGCTCCTCCTCAGATTGCCATTTATTCGCTGGAGCACCTCGGAAAACCAGTGCAGTCGCTTAGACCTCATGTCTCGGGACAACCTCCGGGCCCCATATTCGAGTGCCCCAACTACCTGCCTGATGGAAAGAGCATTCTCTTTATTGCGGGCAGTGAAAGCGGAATGTTTGGTCCATTCGACTACGACGTGTATCGTTTGGACCTTGCAACTGGCGCCCTCGAAAGGCTGACAAAAGGGAGGCGCCATACCGAGAGTCTTAAAGTGTTCGCCGATGGTAAGACTGCGATCTTCTTAGAAGGGCACGGAAATTGGCCCGGAACATCGGTCAAGGGCAAGCTTTATTTGCTCGACCTGCAGAGCCACAAACTCACGCCCTTCAAAGTCAGCGGACTGAACTGATAGCACCTCGGGACTTACGATTCAGACGATGCCAATGAAATTGTTCCTCGTCAGTACTGAAACGTGCCGTGCGTAGCGGCGAGAAGATGGCTGTGCGATGCTAGGAAGATGCGAAAGAGAGAAATGCTAGGTTGCTGGAATGCTGAAACCGCGTGAGGGTGTAGAGCGCATCCCGCTGATCCCCCAGCTCACCGCGGGGCGCGCGGGCATCTGCCTCGATTTGAACGAAAACACGGCGGGTTGCTCGCCGCGCGTGCTCGCCAAACTGCGCAGCCTCACCGCCGCCGACGTTGCTCTCTATCCGGAGCGCGCCGCTGTGGAAGCTTTGGTTGCGGCGCATTTGGGCGTCCGCCCGGAAAATGTGCTCCTGACGAACGGCGTGGACGAGGCCATCCTTCTGCTCTTCTCCTGTTTTCTGGGCGCCGGAGACGAAGCCCTATACCCCATGCCGACGTTTCCCATGTATCCCATCTGCGCCTCCGCCGCGGGCGCTCGCACGGTGGAAGTGAGCATGGACCGCGATTTCCGATTTCCCGGCGCGCAGTTGCGCGCGGCCATCACGCTCCAGACGCGCATGATTGCCATCGCCAATCCCAATAATCCCACCGGCACGCTCGCAGCGCGCAAAGACTTGCTCGCGCTGCTCGAAGCCGCGCCGCACGCCGCCGTGCTCGTAGACGAGGCCTATTTCGAATTCTGCGGGCAGACCATGCTCGGTGACTTGCCGCAGTTTCCTCACCTGTTCGTCTCGCGCACGTTTTCGAAGGCCTACGGCCTCGCCGGGCTGCGCGCCGGGTGCCTGGTGGGAGCGGCGGAGCACATGGCGATGGTCCGCCGCCTCGCTCCGCCCTTCAACGTCAACGGCATGGCCCTCGCCTGCCTTCCGGAAGCGCTGGCCGACCAGGAGCACGTTGCGTCCTGCGTCATCTCCGTCAAACGCGAACGCGCACGCCTGGAAGCCGGATTTTCCAAGTACGGCATCCGCACCTGGCCCAGCCACGGCAACTTCCTGCTGGCCGACCTCGGGCGCTGGCACACAGCCTTCACGAAGGCGCTCGAAACCGATGGCATCTACGTCCGCGACCGCGGCGGCGACCCGGCCTGCTCCGGATGCGTGCGCATCACCATCGGCACCGCGCAAGAAATGGACCGCTTCTACACCGCGCTCCCGGGCGCTCTCCAGCGCGTCGGCTGGCACGCCGAACCTGTGTAATGCGGCGCTATACTCCTTGCGGACATCGACATGACCAGATCTGAACTTCACAGCTTTCTCTCGAAACATACGCTCGGGGTTCTGTCCACCATCGCCGGGACCAACACGCCGCAGTCGGCACTGGTGGGCATCGCCGTGACCCCGGACTTTGAGATCGTCTTCGATACCGTGAAAACTTCTCGCAAGTATCCGAACCTCGTGGCCAGGCCGCGGTGCTCTTTCGTGATTGGCTGGACAGGCGAGCAGACCGTGCAGTACGAGGGCCGGGCTCAAGAACTCCACGGAGCGGAATTGCAACGCTGCCAGGAAGTGTACTTCCGCGCTTTTCCCGATGGTCCATTGCGGCTCACCTGGCCCGGAATCGTCTACTTCGTCGTCAAGCCTGGGTGGATCCGCTACAGCGACTTCGGCGCGAATCCGCCGCTCATTCAGGAGTTCTCGTTTGATGGCGCTGCGATAACTCCCCGCTGACCGGCCGCTCTCACGAGCCTGGCAAGCGACTCGATACGGTGCTGGAAAGTTCGCTGAGCCGACGACGACATCGCTGAGCCGCCCTGTGCGTAGGTTGCGACGCTCCACCCGCGATGCCATAATAGAGTCTTCATTCGAGCGCGGACTCTCAGCCCGCGCAGGGGGATTTATGGCATTGCGGGATTCCTGGATCGAAGCACGTTTGGCGGCAGCCGCCGGCGAAAACGGCGGGCGCAACGTCAGCCAGATGCACTACGCGCGCCGCGGCGTCGTCACGGGAGAGATGGATTACGTTGCCCGGCGCGAAAAGCTCGCTCCCGAGCTGGTGCGCAGCGAAGTGGCCCGCGGCCGCGCCATCATCCCCGCCAACATCCATCACAAGAGCCTCGAGCCGATGGGCATCGGCATCGCCTTCAAGTGCAAGATCAACGCCAACATCGGCAATTCCGCGGTCACTTCCAAGGTGGACGACGAGCTGCAGAAGCTGGCCAACGCCGTGCACCTGGGCAGCGACACGGTGATGGACCTATCCACCGGCGGCGATATCCCGCACATCCGCAAAGCCATCATTGAGGCCTCGCCGGTGCCCGTCGGCACCGTCCCGATCTACGAGGCCCTCTCCCGCGTGAAGCGCGCCGAGGACCTTACCATCGGCCTGATGCTCGAAGTGATCGAAGAGCAGGCCGAGCAGGGCGTGGACTACATGACCATCCACGCCGGCGTGCTCCGTGAATTCCTGCCCATGGTGCGCAATCGCATCACCGGCATCGTCAGCCGTGGCGGCTCGCTGCTCGCGGTGTGGATGAGCCACCACCAGAAGCAGAACTTCCTCTACGAGAACTTTGAAGACATTTGCAAGATTTTCCGCAGGCACGACGTCAGCTTTTCCCTCGGCGACGGCCTGCGCCCCGGCTCCATTGCCGACGCCAGCGACGAAGCCCAGTTCGCGGAGCTCAAAGTGCTGGGCGAGCTGACCAAGAAGGCCTGGGAATACGACGTCCAGGTGATGATCGAAGGGCCCGGCCACATCCCCTTGGACCAGATCGAGCTGCAAGTGAAAAAGGAAATGGAGATGTGCTACGAGGCGCCGTTCTACACGCTCGGGCCGCTGGTCACCGACATCGCCCCCGGCTACGACCACATCACCAGCGCCATCGGCGCCGCCATGATCGGCTGGCACGGCGCCTCAATGCTCTGCTACGTCACTCCGAAGGAGCACCTGGGCCTGCCCAACGCGGAAGACGTGAAGCAGGGCGTGATCGCCTACAAAATCGCCGCGCACGCCGCCGACGTGGCCCGCCATCGCCCCGGCGCGCGCGACCGCGACGACGCGCTCAGCTACGCCCGTTTCCTCTTCGACTGGGAGAAGCAGTTTGCGCTCTCGCTCGATCCCGAAACCGCGCGCGCCATGCACGACGAAACCCTGCCCGACGATTTCTACAAGGAAGCCAAGTTCTGCTCCATGTGCGGCCCCAAGTTCTGCTCCATGAACCTCACCCAGGTGGCCGAAGCCAACGACGGCCTCACCCAGGCCCAGCGCGAACAGAAGTTCGTCGAACTGCTCGCCAAGGTGGAAAAATAGCGGCGTGTTCCGTGATCTGTTGGCGTTGTTTGCCGCCGCGCCGCAATCGCCCGCTCCGCTCTGGTGCTGGAAACCAAATTCCGCGTCTCGAATCTAACCGGGTGCGCGTTTGCCGGCGCGAGGCTCTTGACATTAGGCGAACAGAAAGCGAAACTATTCAGCTTCTACCCAAAGGAGATTCTCCATGCCCATCAATCAAGGCTTTCTCCCCGAGTTCGACCATGAAATGGCCACCACCCGCAGGTTTCTCGAACGCGTTCCCGAGAACAAGTTCGACTGGGCGCCGCATCCGAAATCAATGAAGCTGGGCGCCCTGGCCGGGCACCTGGCTCACATGCCCGGATGGACCAAGGAAACCTTGGAGAAGGACGTGCTCGACGTCGCGCCCGGCGGCAAATCGATGGAAATGCCGAAAACCAGCAATCGCCAGGAACTGCTGGCCCTGTTCGACAAAAACGTCGCCGCGGGCCGCGCCGCGCTCGCCGCAGCCAACGACGACGCTCACTGGATGAAGCCGTGGGCCCTCCAGGCCAACGGGCAGACGATGTTCAGCATGCCGCGCGTGGCCGTGATGCGGAACTTCGTGCTGAACCACAGCATCCATCACCGCGCACAGTTGGGCGTCTATCTCCGCCTCAATGACATCCCGGTGCCGGCGACCTACGGCCCCTCCGCCGACGAGCAGAAGTTCTAACTCCGGAGTTGCACTCGCGTAACCACGGTCCCGCGTGGGCGGGACCTTGGGGTTCTCTCTCTCATCTCCGCTCGGCCACAGGCCGCACGCGCTGGGATAAAATGATTTACAGGGCTGGGATCCCGGCACTCATCGGCCCCGGAATACTCTCCATGTCGCAATCCGCGCAAACGAACCATCTCCGCGAGGAATTCAACCGCTGGGCCGAGGCCGGCCGCGGCGAAGGCATGGCGGAAGACCACCTGCCCATCACGCTCCCGGTCCTCGACCGGATGGGACTCACTCCGGCCGACAGCGTGCTCGACGTCGGCTGCGGCGCCGGCTGGCTCCTTCGTCTGCTGGCCCAGCGCGTCACGGAAGGCCGCGTGGTCGGCATGGACGTCTCCGACGAAATGGTGCGCCACGCTCGCCGCAACTGCGCCGAACTCGCCCAAGTCATGGCCGTCCCTGGCTCCGTGGACGAGATCCCGTGGGAGAGCATGTTCTTCACCAAGGCCATCTCCGTGGAATCCGCCTACTACTGGCCCGACCCGGCTGCCGGCCTGCGGGAAATTTTCCGCGTCCTCCGCCCCGGCGCGAGCGCCTGGCTCCTGATCAACTATTATCGCGACAATCCCCACTGCCATCAGTGGGGCAATCTGCTCGCGGTGACCACGCACCTGCTATCCGCCGAGGAGTGGGCCGGACTCTTCCGCGACGCCGGATTCGAAGCCGTCGAGCACCGCCGCATACCCGATCCCACGCCCGCGCCCGCCCAGTACACCGGCCGCTGGTTCCGCGACGCCGCGCAGCTCGCCGCGTTCCGCGCCGAGGGCGCGCTGCTCATCCACGGCGAAAAGCCGGGCCGGCCCGAAGCCTTTTGAGTGCGGCCTTCCGAGGCCGTCTCCGGCCAAATCACGCGCATCCCAAGTTCAGCTGCGTGCATCGCACTCCCATCGCACTCGCCCGAGCAGAACGATTCGCCGGGCAAATTCGGGAATTGGTCAATGAACCCTGCCGCCGCCACATTTCCAGCACGACAAAGCAGTGTAATGCTCCCCATCTTCTGGGCCGGCGCCGTCTGCGGCACGATGGACATCACCGCCGCGCTCGTCGTTTACGGCTCGTTTGGATTGAAGCCCGTTCGCCTGCTCCAGGGGATTGCGGCTGGGCTGCTCGGCCCGCGGAGCTACGAGGGCGGGCTGGCAACGGCGCTGCTCGGGCTGTTCTGCCACTATTTCATCGCCTACTCGGCGGCGACCGTTTACCTGGCAGTAAGCCGGGCGGTTCCCTTTCTGCTTCAGCACGCCGTGGTCTCGGGCATCCTGTACGGCCCGGCCGTTTATTTCTTCATGCAGTACGTCGTCATATCGCTCTCGGCCACTACCAGGCGCCCCTTCTCCGTGCGCATGATGGTGATCGGCGTGGTGATCCACATCTTCTGCGTGGGATTGCCCATTGCGCTCCTGGTGCGGCGTTTCTCAGTTCAGTGAGGCTCCGCGCCGCCCTTCCCAGGTGCCGCCGACTCCGCTCCCTGCGCCAGTTTGACTGCGGCGCGCGCGCTGAATATACTCATGCGCTTTCCGGGGTACAATAATCGCGTATGGGTATCGTAGACAATCGGTTCGAGAAGAACTTCCTGATCTCCTCGGTGGACTACGTGTTCAACTGGGCGCGGCGCAGCGCCATCTGGCCGCTCACGTTCGGCCTGGCGTGCTGTGCGATCGAAATGATCGCCTCGTCCACCTCGCGGTTCGACATCGCCCGCTTCGGCGCCGAGGTGTTCCGCCCCTCGCCCCGCCAGGCCGACCTGATGATCGTCTCCGGCACCGTGACCCTGAAAATGGGACCGGTGATCCAGCGCATCTGGTCGCAGATGCCGGATCCCAAGTGGTGCATCTCCATGGGCGCGTGCTCCAGCGTGGGCGGGCCGTTCAACGTCTATTCCGTGCTCCAGGGCGTGGACAAAATCGTTCCCGTGGACGTGTACATCATCGGATGCCCGCCGCGGCCCGAGGCGCTTTTCTACGGCCTGCTGAAGCTGCAAGACAAGATTGACCAGATGACGCTGGCCAAGCGCCCCACAGAAGTCCGGCTGCACCCCGAGATGGTGGGCACTTTCAAGCAGGGCGTGATGGTCGCGCAGACGCCCCAGCCGCGCTAGGCCCATGTGGCGCGGCCACTCCTGGCTGCGCTCCGGGGAGTGGTTCAACGAGCGACCTGCACAGGCTTGGAAACCTGTGCCACCAGGAGAAACTGCAAAATGCCTCTACTCCGCGCCACCAAAACCACGGAAATCGCCCCCGGCCAAATCCGGGAGTTCCAGCTCGACGGCCACACGGTGGCCATCGCCAATCTCGGCGGCACCTTCTATGCTATTGATAATACGTGCCTTCATCGGGGTGGACCCCTCGGCCAGGGCGTCATGGACGGCCAGAAAATCACCTGCCCCTGGCACGGCTGGCAGTTCGATGTCACCAACGGCAAGGCTGTCTTGAACCCCGCCGTCGGGGTGGGCTGCTATCGCGTCGAGGTGCGCGGCGAGGATCTGTTCGTCGAGTTCTGACCGCCCTCCCTCATTTTTTCTGCCGCCTCCGCCAAAATCCTTGCTCCCCCGCGAGTCGCTTTGTGTATAGTTGCGCCGGAGCACGCCCCTTTTGAAGACGATATCTCCTCCCACAAATCGCCGCTATTGGCTGTTTTCCACGGACCCGCATCACTACCACTGGGATACTCTCTTCGTGAAGGGCAAGGAAATGTATCGCACGCCGCGCGCGCGTCCGGAAACACTGCGCGTGCTGAAGCAAACCCGCCGTGGCGATCGCGTCTTGTGCTACCACGCCGCGCCGGAGCGGGCGCTCTACGCCATCGCGGAGGTAGCGCGCGACCCCTATCCGGACCCGCACGACCCCGCCACCAAAAGCGTCGTGATTGATCTGCGCGCTGTGGAGCGCCTGCCCCGCCAGGTGGCGCTCGAAGAGCTTCGCCGCAACCGCGCCCTGCGCCACGTCAAATTCCTAAAAAACGTCCGCCTGCCGATTTCCGCCATCACCGAAGCCGAGTACACGGATCTGCTGCGCATGGCCGGACTGGTGGCGCAACCCGGCATCCCATTGCCCTGACACCGAAAATCGAAAGAGGAAATTCGGAAATGGCGGAGAGATGGCGCCGGCCCACTCCGCGCCGCGGGCAAAGTTCGGATGGATACAACACCTGGGCGTTTCGATTCATGCTGCTTGGATTATGATTTGTGAGACTGGAGGGGGCATGGGGGACGGAATGAAAAGGCGGAAACGAGTCCTTCTCGGCGCGGCTGTGCTTTTGGCCGTCATTGCGCTGGCGGCGGTGGCCGGCGCGCTCGACGCGCGCAGCGCGACTGAGCGCGTCGCCGCAGCCGCCGAACCCTACGACATCGTGATCACCGGCGGCCGCGTGGTGGACGGCACCGGAAACCCCTGGTTCTCCGCCGACGTAGGAATCCGCGCGGGCCGCATTGCGGCGATTGGCGCTCTCTGCGGCCCTTCCGGCGAGGGCTGCCCCGCCCGCCGAAAGGTGGACGCCACCGGTCTCTACGTCGCGCCCGGTTTCATCGACATGCTCGGCCAGTCGGAAATCACCGTGCTCGTGGACAATCGCGCCGAAAGCAAAATCCGCCAGGGCATCACGTCGGAGATCACCGGCGAGGGTGAATCCGTCGCGCCGCAGAATGACAAAACACTCCCCGAAGTGCAGGAGGGAGTCGCCCCGTTCGGCATCCAGGTGGACTGGCGCACGCTCTCGGAATACTTTGCCCGGTTCGAGCGCCAG